>Ga0247760_1000329_pt1 | contig 52472 bp, 62 predicted proteins | sample UWRJL171409R4_FD_179936 | JGI IMG/M metagenome (GOLD analysis project Ga0247760, IMG submission 179936) | Plant litter microbial communities from Arlington Agricultural Research Station in Wisconsin, United States - UWRJ-L171-409R-4 | ecosystem: Environmental > Terrestrial > Plant litter >...
CCCCGGGATCCAGCCGAAAAGCTGAGGAGGACCCCTCCTGTCCAAGCCGTCCCGTGCTCCGAAGGCTGAGAAAGGGGAAAACAGTGCGGTGTAAGGCCCCGCGTTTCTTGGTTCGCGTACCGGCGCCCCATCCTCATCATCGGAGGCGTTGCCGCGCTTTGTACTACTGTACATTGCACCAAACCCGGGCGTATTTCACAGGAGTCGCAAGTCAGACCAAACGGACCAATGCACCCGCATTCCATGCCAACCACTGCATCAGATGAATTGGAGCCAGAGTTCTCCACAGGCCGATCAGTTGGTATGTGCGAACACGGCCGGCTTTGGATGGAGGTATCTAGACGGACTCGCAAGAAAACGGAGAACACGACCACCTAGAGCTAAGGTTTATTCGTTCTCTATATACATTCATCCACCCAGCAAGCTTAGAGCCTCTCTCTCTGATCGCCGCCATCTCCGAACCTAATATCACGGAGCTGCTAGGCATTGTCTCGGCGGGGGTGCTGGGAACAAGAAAGCGAGGGGAAAAGCCTTAGGTGACAGTCGCGCTTTGCCTCTATCACCGATGAACCCTGTAAAAATCGCAACTGTGATTGTCGAAGGTCAAGATGTCATGGAATCACGGTAAGAACACACATCAAACAGATCTGTTTTCACCAAGCAGACACTTGAAGAATATCTCTTCTTATTGTACATCTCGCAACCTGCCTAAACTCCATATTTGGGCCTGCTGTAGAATTTAGTACGAATGTTTCTCCATGAGATGCGACAAAGATCGAGAGAATGGGAGGAAGGGCAGAGACTCTGCCCTGGTTCCGGCCAACGCTACTCCGGGCCTCCAATGAAGGCGCAGAGCCCGTGAAGGCCCGCACCTCATCTGGGCGCGGGGTTCGCGAAGGCACAATTGCGCTCTCATGGCAAGCGCGCCCTAACACTTTGCCTGAAGCCACAGAGCTTGGCGCTCTGCTGATTCGTCAGACGAGCGCGGAATCGGCTGCCACCCTCTCGACCCCTGCACGTCTCTTAGTTGGTCTTTGTCGCGCACAAAGCTGAAGCATCCTAGTATCGCGCTGCAGGTCGGGAAATTCCAGATTACCTTGCCGTTTAAGTGCTCATGTCCCGGGCCATCAAACCCCACCCAGCCGGGCTGCAACCTTGCCACCGCACCTGTTTAAACCATTGGCCTCATCATCACTGAAGACAGCTAGTTTCTGACCGGATCGTGGATTGGGGAGCTCGTTTGTTGCCACCGCCCAAACTGCCATTCCAGCACATTATCACGACTGAGCATCAAATGTCAGGTCCCGGCCGCCAAAACACGCTGCCCAACAACCGCCATGGACCACCTAGCCACCAACGGTGGCGACCGAGGTGGGACAACGCCGAAGAGTCTTGCGGTCACTTTATTACCAAGTTGCCGGGGGGTAAGAGTGTCTGGATGGCGGTTGGTCCCGCAGCGCATGAGTGGCAAAAAACCTTGAGTCCCCGGATCCGAACCCAGATACTAGAGAAGACGGCCTTCCACACGGCTGGTGTCAGCATGTTCATCTACATGGTGGGCCGGGACAAATCGTCTGCGTCTCCCAGGATCATCTTCTGCTCCAGCGATATCGTTGCACGGAAAGCGTTCCGGGGGGCTGTCGAGCAAAGCGGAATCCTGACGTCTTACCCAGGTATCGGGCTCGGCGACTCGTCTTCGCCGTTAGCACGGGGCGACGGCGGCCTTGGTCGACGGACTCCAAATTTACCGACACAAGAAACAGCACGAAGTCATCAAGAAAACCGAGTAAACAATGTGTTCACTGGAGACTCCGAGCCGATTTCCGAAGACTCAGAGGCCGTGACCGGGTCATCATCCACCACTGGACGCCCACAAGCCACGCCACGTCACGCTGTGACATTGGATGCGCACTTTGAGAGATTATCAATATCAAGCGATTACGCATCGTCCCTCATCAGCGTTGACGAATCACTCGCCTCCAACCCTCGGTCGAGTGACTGGACACCGACCAGCTCAGTCCATGCTCTTGATGAGGTCTCTGCAGAGGAGGCTCGTTTCAACACACCAAGACCTAAAGACACGCATCGTGAGTTATCTGACGGCGCTGATGACCGAGAGTCTTACTCTGAATCTGAGGAACTGGAGGATTCAAAGTATCCAGGTTCAGGTCACTCAGATCCTACCACAGCTCGCAGGCTGAATGAGATCGTCAGCAAACTCCTTGATGAGTTTGACTCTTCCAGACAATGTCCGTCCGGTAGAGTCGACCAGGGGGTGGGCAGTGCGGAATCCCAGGCTCCATCCGATTCAGCGGGCTCGTCGAGAAACCAGGTTAGTCCGGGCAATGGGGTCTCACAGGCATCCTTGGGGAAGAGACCGATGACAGGGGATAGCGCCGAGGACGGCGGCGGTTCAGTTACCATTTCGAAGAAAACAAAGACTGTTCACCAGACCGGAAAAGTAATGGCTTGTCCGTTCTGGAAGAAGGATCCCTCTGCCTATTCCCGATGCTACAGACTGGAGCTCAAGGAAGTCAAGCGAGTCAAGCAGCACTTGTACAGGACACACGTCAAGCTGATCCGCTGTCCACGATGCCAGGAAGTCTTTCCTGACCGGGCATCCTGTGATGAGCATATCAGGAACACTGATTGCATTCGCCAACCAACGGTCATCAACGAAGGGATTGATCAGGACCAGCAAACCGAGCTGAGCAAAAGAGGTTCCACTGCTCTCAGTCAAGAGCAACGCTGGTTCGTTGTTTGGCGTATTGTCTTCCCCGGCGTACCCGAGCCCGCCTCTTCTTACATAGATGACGACCTTTCCGAGGACATGTGCGAGTTTCGCGAGTTTTACCAGCGGACAGGCAGCATAATTGTCCTCGATTATATGCGAACGAGCTCGGACTGGAGTCCTGAGGATGAGGAGCGGTTCCGCCAGAGCTCCTGGCGCACATTATTGGACGATGCTCTTGATGGAATTCATCACCGCTGGCTCGCGCAACGAATCCGGGCTGGAAGAAGCAACAGCCAGGCAACGATCCAACTCGCAGTAGAACCACCAGGTGAAGGGCTCGCAGGGGACGTGACCATCGATTCTTCGCCAAGTCCGTCCGGGGTTGAGGATGGGCTTGATAGTATGATGAATACGTTTGAAACGGGCAGTTTCCGCTTCGCGGGCGACCCAACTGTGCCCGAGAGCTATGACTCTTCGGTGGATTGGTTGTTCTCTCCCCAGTGGCAGAATGGCAATGAACATCTTGGGGCTTGAGTTGGGATGCTCAGTTGGGTTGGGGGGTCTGAATACTGTCAGCATATCAGCTGCGGCATAAAGAAATCAAAATGGAATATCACATGCCCGCAGAGCTGGCTTCCATCTCCTGTCAAACACGATGTCTGGATGCACTCTTCCAGGCACTTCCTGTCCTGATATCAGTGGCTCGAAACAGAGGGCTTGGGGAGGTTGATGCAACCCAACGCAAAAGCGGGCAGCATGGCTGGCGGGAATCCGCGCCATCCCGCCAACGCTAATCCTTCCTTGGACATTTTGCGAACGCAGCGTTCAACCTTCGATAGTCCTAGTGTCGGTTTCACGGACTGGGCTAGTGCGAGACAAGGGAAAGAAATGACCACATCCAGAACCCCGAATCATTGGGCGGGTCTCGCGAGAAAGCTTGGCCAAAGATTGGCTCGGTAAGGATTACTGTAGGCATCCATCGACCGGGGAAGCGTTGACCGGTCCCGAAGGATAAGGGCACGGGTATTGATCCCTCACCGCAACCCAGACTGTTCCCAAAAGGGATGCCCAGCAAGACATCAGCAAGCGCAGCATTATGTACGAAAGTTTGACTTGGCGGCGGCAACCACAATGGCCCAAGAGTCAGCGGGGAATCCACGATCGTGTGGCGGCCAATGCATTTTTTCCCACTCAACGGAGTTGTCGCCGCCACTCATCATTGGCGGAGCTGCTTTTGAACCCGCCTTTCCGGGCAGCTGTCCGGGCCATTGGGACTGATTTTCTGGGTATTTGGTCGGTCCGCACGCTCTCGCTCTGGATACCGAAGAGTATTCCTTCGTCAGGATGAAAGCCTTTTGGACTTTCCGGGGGTCGTTGACTTCAGGCTTCTCGGCCCGGCAATACCTCCTGAGATCAAGTTGGCTTGCTGGACTGAGAGTAATGTTCTCACGATGGGACGTGCCGACGAATCGCGAGCCGGCATAATTGCCACGGCCATCATCCTGTCGCCCTCGATCGCTCTTGTCACAGTCGCTCTACGAAGTTACACGCGCATGTTTCTGGTTGGAGTCAAATTTTTCGAGGACTACTGTATCATCTGTGCCATGGCGTTCTCAATCATCATGTCCATCTTTATGGGCATCTGTAAGTAACACCAAGCTACCCCCGCTTGGCCTCCGTGCCTCAATGAAGGCCTTCTAACCAGTGGAAGCGGTCATCAACGGATTCGGACGTCACATCGAGACCATTAGCGCAGGGGAGTTGGTTGAACAGGGGAAAGTAGCCATCGGCGGCATCATCTTCTACGTCCTAACTCACATGGCGCTGAAACTCTCGATCTTGCTTCAGTATGTCCGAATCAGCGTCATGCCGTTCGAGAAGCGGTTCTGTTACGTTATTATCGTCATTCTCATCGCTGTCGCTCGCCATGATCGGCACACACCTCGCCCTCTGCCGGCCTTTCCACGCCTTATGGACGCCCAACGTACCCGGCGCAGTCTGCCTGAATCGAACGATGGTGTATTATGCTCAGCTTAGCATGACCATCGTCATGGACTTCGGGGTTCTTGTCGCCCCCCCTGTTCATCCTTCGGCATTTGTCACTTCCTTGGATCCAGAAACTGATGATCCTTGTCGTTCTGTCTTTCGGCGGAATGTACGTTACTCCCATCTGCCATGCGCTCTCACACACATCCAATTTAACATCATCTCCAATAGGGCCTGCATCATCTCCGTCCTCCAGCTTCTCACGGTTGTCCAGTCCACCCAGTCCAAAGACAGCACATACGGCAAGGTCGGAAGCGCGTTGTACGGTGTGATCGAGCCGAATCTCGGCATATTCTGCGCATCCATCGTCACCCTGAAGCCGCTATTCAACCGATGCGCATCCCAGATGAGCCAGAGGTTGGGCTTCACCGACAACAACAGCATTCAAGCCAACGGAGAAATGGCGCCGTCGTGGCCGGTGTTTCGACGCCCTGCCATGTTCACGACGTCACGTCGAAGCCGAAGCCGAAGCCGCGCGGATAAGGACTTTGTCATGCTGTCTAGCGATCTGACAAGCAGTGTCGCGTCAGGAAAGGCGAGGAGCGACAAGGGGGAAACCAGCGACTGCATCGAGCCAGTGGATGCGGGAACTCGCGTGGATGAAGAGAGTGCCACGACAAGCAGGAAACGAGCGACAGACCCCTGCTGAGATGCACTAGGCCATGATGACACGATGACACATGAAGATCACGGACAGTGAACTTGGGTTGGGAGGGGAGGGGGGAATGATGAAAATGAATTAGAATTACAGCACCACTATGGACATTATGGAAATCAAACCCTGCCTCACAGCTTCTTACACAGACGCGTCCCATACTCAATAACCTCCCACTCCTCTGTCCTTGGCAGCGCAAGCGAGTAGAGCAGGCCGTTTGGATCCCACTTCTTCTTGAGGCTCTTCAGCTTCGGGTACACGACCGGTCCCCAGAAGTGATCCTGCCAGTTGTCCTGGAACGGATCCGCCTTGTTGACGTACGCGCACCCGTTCGGGCTGGCATCTCGCATCGCCTTGTGGACAGTGTTGGAGAGTAGATCTTGGATGTCCGCCTTCTCCGCGAGGGTGGCGCCCGTGGGGAGGGGTAGGAGGTACAGCATAAGATTGGACGCGGTGCGGAACCGTGGATTCGTGGCGGAGATGCGTGCGGGTTGTGGGTTGTGACCAGCGCCGAAGAAGTGGCCGACCATGTGACCTTGTTGACCAGGTTGGGACGCGGGTTGATGGCCGTCTGCCAGGCCTCGATGATTCCGTCGTTGTTGTTGTTGGCGATGTCCGTCCGGTCAAACATCCATCCGCTGGTCAGCTGCGCCACACCAGCAAATTCATCCTCGAAAAGGTCCAGGTACAGATCGAAGAAGGTCGCGTAGTTGCCTGTGGGCGCTGTCCAGAACGGGACACCGACAGCGGTGAGATCTGCCAGGAACGGTGCAATCACCTTGTCGAGTTCGTGATAGGCAACGGCCCAACGACATCCGAAAATACAGTGAGCTCCACAGCCGCTATCGCGTCGAGCGTCCTTGAGTGCCGCACTCTGTACGGCAGGAGATACCACAGCGATCGGGTGACCGACAATGAATATTGGTACTGTGCAACTTTCCTACATGTAAATTCCCGCGTCGTGCATGATCTGACTCACAACTGCGCTTCTGAAGGAGGGCATTAAGGTCTGAGCTCCTTTTTGCCCTACGACTATGCGGCAGTCAGTCGTGTCTGATTTTCATTTCTATTTTCAGAATGTCTTGGATGCTGTCACTGGAACGGGTAAGATTGAACTAACACGATGATCTCAGGTGCATGGGCTATGTGCGATCCCACAAAGTAACTTGGAACCGGCTCAGGCCGAACGCTAACTTCCACATCTTAGGGATTTCGCAGACGAGCACCTAGACTGCGAAGTAACCGGCACCGACATGTCACCCATCCAAACTGGATGGGTCCCACCAAATTGCCACTTCGAGATTGAAGATGTAACGAAGCCCTGGACTTTCGCCCCAAATCATTTCGACTTTGTGCACGTGCGCTATCTCTACGGGAGCATCCCAGACTGGGATGCGCTTTTTAAGGAGGCGTACTGGGTTATTAAGCCAGATGGCTGGATCGAGTCGGATAATAATATGGTGGTGCCTGGGCCAGATCGTATGATCTTGGGTTGGGACTGACTGGGTGCACGTCTAAGGCTACTCTGTTCATGTTTATGCTGATTTTGGGTTGGTCGCCTGAATAGACTTAGCTCTACGCTTCTGCCTTTCGGAGGCTGCTTCGCGACAAGAACTGCCATCCGTTCTTTAACTATAGGTGTGTCATCGCTCGGAAGCCTGAGTAGGGCGTCCTTTCCCCATAGCACTTCTCCACCTCCTAGCAGGGGATTGAGAGGAGCGGTAATACGAAGGGAACTCCGGGTTGGCTATTTCATGGTGGACAAGTCCGCAAAAAGAAAAAGAAAAGAAGAAAATGGAAAAACGCATTGCTTTTGATCCTCTTGCCATATCTCTTTAGTAGTTATCACTCTTTGATCAAGTCAGATTACTGAACAGCAACCATTGAGATAACTGCAGTGCAGAGCGATCAAAATTAGTGTCGTTCCCAGCACTGGGCACTTGGATGCTCTCACTGGCCTGGTCATGATGAGTGGGCTGGGCCGATTTCTGGTTCCCCTAGGGAAAGAAATTAGCAGTCCTAAGAAATAGACCTGGTAACTAGCGCATTTATTCTCCGTTTTAAGCTTCTATGTTGTGGTGGTTATGCCTACCTATGCAAGCGGTTGACAAAAAAAACAGGACTCCAATGGTAGTGGAAATGGTATGATGTAGCTTGCGCTAACACTCCTTAGCAATTGTATACAAGTTTACTCAGTAAGATACTTGATTGCATAATAGAGCGATTAAAGGCCGTGTTAGCCAACATTGGTCTGATGACTGGATACTAACAGTGCGGTACCAGAGAGGTACCTAGATTCCATAGAAAACTAGCCCTGTGGCGAGGTACTTTAAAGTATTGACTCCTGTTTTTTTTGTCAACCGCTTGCTACTGTACAACAGACTTTTTCCGATGGTATCTATACTAGGCTATCTGGAGGTATCTTCGTACCTTGATCAGTGTGTCTTGGTGGCTTGGCGTCGGTAACGATCACATTAAGGGTTTTGTGGATCATTGCACCCCTGGCCTAATGAACGTTCGTGGGAACCGCTTCTTCGGGCCGCGCCGGCAAGTGAAGATCCGGGGCCGTCACAGAAACGTAGGTTATGAACGCTTAAAGGAGCGCACAATATTCTTGATTCACAGCTATAATCTACTATGGCTGAGAAGGTCCTTGGCTCTGAACAATCTACGTGGGCCTAGTGTTCCTTCTTATCCGAAGTCTCTCTTGGGGCTGACAATCTCATCAAAATTTCATCGGGTTCCATAACCCACTTCGTTGTGGCCAATAGTCTCTCCTTCACGTCTTAGCTTGGTTGGTGTTGAGTCTCCCCTCACAATGCACGATGAATGGCTGAGACGTTTCGATCCCAAGCGCTGCAAGCGCGTGACTTAATGCTAACAACACTATGCCCGATCCGGCCTAGCCTTCCGGAAGTATGCTAGTTATCAACTGGTGAGTAGAAAAGGATGTGACCACCCCGCATTCTTTTTTACTCGCTTCGTCGAGAAGTCCATCTTACCCTTCTCAGTGCCCCCAAGTCTCTTAAACTCAATTTCTCGACTTATATGCTACATTCAATCTACGTTCACGTTCAATAATTACTGCATGATAGCTTTCGCGATCATTGACGATTTCCTGAATTTAAATGGGTATCATGAAGGGTTCACTAATCCGTCATTTCCGTACAAGCCTCTCAAAGCAACAGAAATACGAGTTATCGAGGTCCAACCGGGTGACTGGCACGATAATGTGGAAGTATCACTATCCCACGTATCTCTTGACGATGACCTTCCTTACGAAGCACTCTTATCCACTTGGAGAGACACCAATCTTACCCGCCGCATTCTGGTAGATGGGCAGGAGCTCAGAGTCACGGAGAACCTTGAGATTGGTCTCCGGCATCTCCGCGCTTTCGTTCGAATAACTTTGTGGGTGGATGCTATCTGCATCAACCAACACGATACCGATGAGCGTGCCGAGCAAGTGCCTCGAATGAAGTCTATCTACAACCAATCTACGAAAGTGGTGGTATGGTTAGGGCCCGAGGCAAACGACAGCGACACTGTTATGCAACGATTACTGGAGCTCAGGGATTGTTATAGGCGTGACAGAACCCCGCGCCCCACTCCCTAGGGTCACGTGACCAGTCACGTGATCCCAACCCTAACCCTCATACGGTCGCCGTGACAGTTAGTAATGTTTAATATTTATTTATATTTCACTATTTAAACTTACAATATATGATCATAGTAACAGCGACCTATAGTGACATTATATCCCCCCTCTAAGAGTGTTAGCTTAGCAAATTGTTGTTAGATTGCCCCCTTTGCATTGACGTCCTGCTATACAACTATGCCTTAACCTTGCTAGACGTGTATAGGCTTGAAGCCTGGTGTACGTCATAGCCTTGAGTCCTGACTTGTACTTTACCATATCTGCTCTGTATTGCAGCATAGAGCCCTTTTTTACATAGCACCTCTAGTCTCGACGCGCTCTACGTACTCTGTGCGCTCTAGCTGCGTGTAAAATTATCTATTAACCCAACCTCCAAGCCAGAACATTATATACCGTCCCAGGTGTCACGAAGATGGATTACTACGATTGAGACGAGGCTTCGGTTAGTCTACCACGGTCGTATACTTATAGGGTTGCTTAGGAGAACAGAGCAGACACTACCCAGGCTAGGGCTTACATTGACAGGTGCACTGTTGAGGAGTCCGGATATCTCCTCTCTTCCGATACACAGGCAATTAATTATTCACTACTAACGGGACTCTGTACAGACGCGTTGAAAATATTTCTAAGCTGCCTATTCATTACCTCCAGCGTTCCTCTGAAAGCAACCGACCGTCACAGCCACTTCCGACTTTAATAGTGCCATAAAGTTGGTTACATTACTTCGCCCCAGAATCCCACTGTCAGGAACCATCCCATACCAAACTAGCCATAACACCAATCCACTCATTAGAGGTCCAGCTGCGGCGAATTCAATGACTGCACCTCGATCATGTTCCCGTCCGGGTCGGCGATGATGACAAAGTCCTGGCCGCCGGTGGCCAAGAGCGCCTTCTCAATCGTCTCAGCCTCGGCGGGATCCCGCTCCCACACGCTGCCGAGGCCAAAGGCTTCAGCGATAGGTCCCTTGAGCGGCGTGGCCTCACCGGCTCTTTTGAGGATGGTGACACCGAGCTTCTCGAAGCGGGCCTGCGCGGCCGGCACGTCGGGGACGATGAGGCCGTAGTGGCTGAAGGTATTAACTTTGATGGTGGAGGCGACCAGGTCGGTGTCGGAATTCGCGTAACTGACGAGCTCCAGCAGGCCTTCCATATTGTTCTTAAGACGGTTCATCTCGCTAACTGTCTGGTAGCCCGTGCCGTTCTTGCCTCCGTGGCTGTGGGCCATGTAGGCAATTGAGAGCCTCTCGGTGGCCCGGTAGTTGAAGATCAGACGCAGTCCGAGCACGTCGCCGTACCACTTGATGCTGCGCGTTACGTCCTTGACGTTGAGCGAGAAGTGGTTCAGGACGTAGCCCGTTGTTGCAAAATCGGCAGGCTCGTTGCTGCCGGGTTCCACCCTTGGGAAGCCCGTCGCGTTGGCCCCCTCACTCCGCTGGATGTGGCCGACGCAGGCTAGCGCCACCGCTGGGACGCAGGCGAGAAGCAGACTCTTGGCGAGCATGTTGGAAGACTGAGTTGATTGCTGGGGTCCTCGCTAGGTATGGAAGATTACTAGTAATGATGAGAAAATGCGTGATCTTGTTGTTGGCCGTTGAGAAGTCCATCGGTTGCTGGCGTCGCCCTTATTTATACGTCGAGCGGCCGTTGCGGCCGAGAGTGGCGCACGGCGAGAGCCCTGATGGTATCAAAGATAGCGGACACTAGAACCACCAACGGTTGAGGCGGTTTCAACCAAAGATCACGGGGGAAAGCAAGGGTAGCATCCTTTCGTCTTTTGGCCGCCGAGACGCGGCATCCGCGTGGCCAAGGTGAAGGAAGATGCTCGAGCTGAGATATCCCTCCCTGACCGTCATTGGCCAAGGCGCCTGGGTTTTCCTGCTTGGACTTGTTCGCTGACAAAACCAAGTATCACCCTTGCACCAACTCCTACGTCACGGCCAACATTTCGTCCGAACAATTTGCCCGCCTGGCTCAAAACTCCAGCGTAGCGAGAACAGATTGATGGTGATGCTTATCCCAAAGGCGCAAGAAACTACTGCTGCCTGACGGCCCTTGAACACAGCCCGGCACCCGCTTCTGTAAGGATACAGCGCTTCTACCAGTAATTGACTGAAATGGGTTTAATTGATCGGATTGATTGGTCTGATGTGCTTGTCCGCGCCGCATCGCCTCGGCCAAATTCTGAACAGGTTTGTTGAAGGATGAAGCCCCATGCGGAAAGATCGACCATCTCTTTGACGTGATTGGCGCTGGCGGCGAAAGTTGCTCACTTCGGCCTAGCATTGCTTGGCTGACCGTTGCATTGCCCCTGTAGGGCCGTTTCATAAGGCCGTTTGGGGCGCTGCCAAAGAGATGCGATATTTATGTTCCCGCACCCGCAGTTTCGTTGTTTACAGTACCTCCATATGATATCCCAAAGGAGAAACCAGACGCGCCGCTTCCAATTGCTCGCTGGCATCAGAAATTTTTGACCATGGCTAGCGCCCCGAAAAAGTCTGGGAGCTGCCTAACCTGCCGGATCAGGAAGAAGGGCGGTGTAAGTGGGGAGTCGCTGCCACGTTCTACCATGTCCAATCCAACCATCCCCCGCTGCTGAAGATTCGCTGAATCGCCTGCTGATGACTGTCAGTGCGATATGAAACGTCCGTTCTGCGGGCAATGCGTGAGCCGAGGCTTAAAGTGCGATGGATATGAGAGTCCAACGGTGTTCATCAACACTACAATGGATGACCCACAGGTACTAAGACGCCACCGCCGCCGTCAGCCGAGAGAAGAACAGCAGCCCCGCCAATACGGAACCGCACAGACATTGCCACTCTTGGCTCCCGACCCAGACGGTGACCGGTGCCTTGCCAGGTCCGCCTATGAAGAGACGTACCTCAGCCTGTTCTGGAATGCATACCTACCCCGCGGTAGGCAAATCACGCCGCGGGTCATGAGATACACGGGCGGGGGCTGGACAAATATACTACCGCAGCTGATCCACACATCTCCCACTATTCGCAGGATACTCCTCGCCTTTTCCTTGACAACAGCGGGACATCTCTGGGACAGAAGGCAAGAAAAGGACGAAGGACTAAGGTACTACTCGAACTCACTGAGGGATATGTCTGCCGCCCTTGCCGATCCCAAAAGAGCATCAAAACACGCCGCACTATGCCTCGTGGCTCGTCTGTACAGTCTTTACGAAGTAAGTGAACCGTCGGACCGTTTACACACCTAGTCGGCTACCAGTACTAAACAAAGGACTTGGCAGGTCATGTATGGACACGACGACCAGAATCAACCAGCACAAGCCCGCAATTGGCAGAAACATATCCATGGCGAGCTGGCTTTGGTCACTTCCCAACCTCCTGGGACCTATATCTCCGGGTACCCACACCAGTTCTATGTCGACGGCAGATTCCACCTTGTGAGCTCCGACCCCTTCACCCCAACCCCCACGCTAGGAAACTACCCGTGGTAACAAACATTAAACCAACCTGCAAAGACGACTGGTGCTATTACCAAACGGAAGAGAACCGTTCTAAGCAATCCCGAATGGAAAACCATCCCCTGGCGGTTGATCCCCAAAACCCCCAAGGACCTCCTCCTCGATATCTTCGTCGAGGTTCCTGCTCTCCTCGAGGACCTCGATGCCGTACTCGCCTGCACTGATTCATCTAGGATACCCAGTCTACGGGAAGATATCACTCGTAGGTGCTGGCTTCTCGAGACGCAGCTCCTGACGTGGCGGGAGGAGGTGGACCTTGCCGACCCCGAGCAGCCCACATGTACCGTCGCGGACCCGTCGCCATCACCCGCCCTGGACCTCATCGCCACGGCGCATATTCTCTGCCTCTACTGGTCCATGTTCATCATCATCTACAGCACGCTCCGTGCTGCGTCTCCAGAAGGGACAACGCCACCAACAGCGCTACCAGTGCACGCCGACCCGAGGATCTACTGCCGGCGCATCGCCGAGGTGGTCTCGATCCTGCTGCACCCGGATGCGGGCGCGTACGGCGTGCATCTCGCCAACTTTCCGACCGCCATCGCCCTGCTTTGTCTGAACGCGACGACCCGCGACGGCGACGGCGAGCCCGAGGAGAAGCGCATGATTCTGGAGACGCTCAGGCGGTCATCGAACGGAAGGACAACCGGCCGCTTTGTCACGAGCACGCAGAAGCAGGATTTGAGGTTCGACAGGCCGGCCGCTGGGGATGACGGGCTAAAAACGCCGTCTATGATTGCGAGGTCGTGGCTGGGGTTGCGGTAGTTCTAGTGTGTGCGGTCATAAGATTGACCTCAAATTGGCGACTAGATACTGCTTTGAGCAGCTAGCAAGCCAGATACGCAAAATCCAGCCTCCGAGTACTGGCTCACTAGTACCCCAGGGGAGTGCTCTGTAGACTTTACGGCCTGTAATTATGCGATGTCTGAAGTGCTATGCCCGCCATTCTGGCTTGTTGTACTAGCGTCGTAACAACCGAATATACGAACTTCAGCCGATGATTAACGACCTCTGTGACACAGGATGATGCTTTTCATATATATATGCTCCCCCTACCAGATTGGTATTTAGCACCTGATATCCAACTTTGTCCTTCAAAGCGACTGTATAAGTGCGTGGAAGTCCTGGTTTGCTGCTTGCCCCAGGTTAAGAGTGACATAGTTGGGGTGCTCGTGTATTGGAATGCTCGACGTGTTGCTGCTTGGATTGCTTGGTTTAGAGAACGAATAAGCCCACCCGAATGTGTTGTTATCCTTAGGGTTGACGTAGCGTGATGCGCCAACTTGATTTGTCCATGATGCACAACCACTGCACTTGACCGTTGCTTGCCAGTGTGTCGAGTTGGACTTCGTGCCGGTTTTATAAACGGTGTATGTCGCTGCGGTATAGGTGCTCGGTGCAGTGTGGGTACTAGAACATCGGACTATTTAGCGCTAGACAGGTTGTGTTCTAGATTTAAAGATGTATGTAAAGATCTGAACTTACCTAGCCCAACGCGAGGAGGCAACAACATCTCGGTTGTTAGATGACCTCCAGATAACAAGTAATGGGTTGTTGATCATGGTGCCCCCCCAAGTCAACCCAGCCCAGCCAACCTCGTTTGGTATGACCATTTGAACAACAATGTCGTAAACTGAGCGCTGCTCAGCGTTCGGGACTGCAGCCCGATAGGTGATGCCGCGTCCCGCCTCCAGCTTATATGGCCGGAAGCTTTGATAGAATGTCAATTTGGTATCGGGGTCCCGGTAGATTCCCTCGTTAAGCGCAGCGACTGGGCAAGGTCAGCAAATCATGGCCTCTTCATATAAAAATATCAAGGTTAGTCCTACCACCAGTTACTAAATAGACTACAAGCCCGAACCAGAGAGCCCGGTACATCTTGAAGTCTGATAGATCCGTAGTAGTAACCATAAATATTTTCATAGACGGCGAAATAGATTTTATCATGGTGTTGCTTGTATTGCAGGAGGATTTAACATGGTCGCTTTCTGAAAAACGGGTTGTGGGTAGCGGGCACCTATATTGCTCTTCAGATTCTGATCAGCATGGGTCGAGGGACGAGCTCTATGCGGGGAATGCGGCATGTGACTCGTAATTTCTGGTAAGCTGTAATTAATAGCGATTCTTGGCTGCCCCAATTCGAAATCATATAGGGTCCACTGGGTTGCACCCTCAGCCGTCCGTGCTGACCTTGCAACGACAGTGACAAACCATGGCCCTCCATTAGATTGCATTAGCTTTGGTTATTTGGCAGTCTCGTAGAGATAAAGAGTTGTCAGAGAGAGAAAACCTGGGTAGGCGTCGTAATATAAGGAGGATTAACTATCTAAATTTCGAACATTCGAAGGGTTCCATGCATATTGCCAGAAGTGACCCTGCTCGCACTTTCCCATAGCGGCACAGGATCTTCCTTATGACCGAACTCCGTTTAAAAGCTGCCATACAGACTCCATTCTACAGAATAGATTGTTCGATGCAACCAAATCCTAAGGGGGAAAGTGGGGAGCGCTAGATCTTTGCCGATCATATTTGTGCTTTTATCCCAGCATCTAATATATTGATACTGGATAATGACGCGGATTTCAGCTCCCGGGACTGCGCCGTTCGTGTTAAACCAGCTTTCTCGCCGCTCCCCCCCTCCTATTCCTTTAGTCGCCCCCACACTTCGTGCGACCAAAGCCACTCAAGTCCCAACCTCCGTTACCAAACGAAGCTGCTATTGTTCCATGCACTTGCATGGTCTGACTTAATAAGCTAAACTACTTATTTGCTTGACTTTCATCCCCTGTAGTGCTGTACAGAGTTTCGGGATGCTGAAGCCGACCCGCTCTTTATCATAACCAGACGGCCTATATAGCATAGACCTGCCAGCGGTCAAGTAATAATACTATACAAACTCAAGAGAACTGTTGGCCCTCAATCTCTCTTCAACGTAGATGTCAATTTTGGTCACGACAGCCACTTTTTCAGGGTCAAACCGCCGCAATAACACTCTCACGGCAGGATTCAGTCAGATCTACTCCGCGATTTGCGGTTGGGCACAAATTTTGTCGCTGGTGCTACACATCACGCCTTCTTCGTCCGAACCAGTCCTCCGTCAGAGAAGACGCCGTATTGAGAACGGAAGAGGCGTCTGGGCGGCGGCAGTTTTGGCGCAGTCTGGCTTGAGACCTGTATCGATGGCGCAAAGAAGGGCTAGTTGCGTCAGGGAACTCTGTAAGACTGTGGTCCATCGGCCTCTACCAAGAAAAATATCGACTACGGATGAGAACTTAGAGCTTTCGATATGGTAAGATATGCCACATGTTCTACTCTTGTTGCAAGCTCCAGTCTGAAAAACGTAATTATAGTGTTTGAAACTGTCCAAGACCGAGAGCTTAGTAAATGTCATCTTCAGTTTACCTGACGGTATCGATCTTGAGGAACGTGATGAAGAGGGTCGAACAATTCTCCACAGGTTACTTGACGGCACTGAAGCAGCTAGTCTGCTATTACGACAGTTCCTTCGACAACCAGACGTGAAGATAGGGTCAAGTGATGCACAAGGAAATACTCTCCTACACCGCGCGGCTCAACAGTTGTCGCATATAACTGATGCTTATGAATTCAGGCGTTTTAGGATACTCCAAGCCTATGAGACTCTCTGTGCTGTCCTAAACAGGTCAACAGAGTCAGACCTGCATCTCAAAAATGCCAGTGGCGAGGTTCCCGGTAATATCGTTCTTGGACACATGGCAAATATGCTGTTGACGGCCGGGCCGCTGATGCGTCTGGGAAGCCTCCAAAGGGATTTACTGGCATGCGGCTGTTCAAAGCGCGGGCTTTGAGGCGGAGAAATTGCAGCTGATTCCTATCGTATTCGGAAGGGGTATTGTCCTCTGCTCCAGGGCTGGCTGTGAAGGTGGATGTGATCGTTGGCAGGCTCATATTGGCTGCTATTCGAACTTTGGACTGCTGCGTGCTTTCGGATGGCTGCGGTAAATCGGAAGTCGGAAGAAGCGAGGTATTCGAATTTGACGAGTTGAAGATATGCTTTGATGCCGGCGGGGACTTACGTGATTGCGGATGCGGCCAAGCAGAACAACGTAAGATTGATGATGAGAAGTTGCAGTATACTTCGGAAGCTCTGCAGACTTGCAGGCTCCAAAGCTGCCGCTGTGCTGTATGGTTCCTCTGGCAGGACTTGGACGCCAGCTGCTGGCATACGAACGTCCTACGAATTCAGTTATCACATGGCCGACACCATGCTCGAGACCTGGAACCGATAATAAGACGGGTGCTGGCGACGGCAAAGTTGACAGCGAAGATAACAAGCATTCCGATCTCTCCCGGGACGGAGGGTTCAAGTACACTCTGTGGGTTTGCGACGGGCCCCCATCCTGCTGCGACCCATGACCCGAGCCTAACATTGTATCCCAGTGAACCTATTGTCAGAGGCGACCCGGGCAACACAACCACCCTGAGCCACGTCCTCCAGATGTTCGGAACCACCCAGGACAGGACTGTGGCGGAGGTTATGAATACTAGGGGCTCCCTCTGCTACCGCTATGATGTTTGAGCGGGAGAGGTCAGTGGGTTTGCAGACATTTGTAGATAGTCGTATACAAGTATTGTTCAATTGATACCCTTGCTTCCGCATAATCGCTCCACCATTCAAGGTTGTGGTTGATATGACCAAATGTTCGCGTGTCTCTTGCCCATGGCGAGTCGAGGGGCTTGATTGACCGTAACATGCAGCATGGAAGTTGATTCGCCGCTGGGACCGTTCGCGGTCGCGGGCAGATGATCATTTTTGAAGCCATGTCATGTCGGCCCGCACCTGTTCCAGCCTAATCATTTGGTTCTCGTTCGGGCGCCTGCCTCCCCGCTGGTTGGCTCTCCAAAGATGCTGGCACTTGAGCTACCAGACGAGAGCCACCACGCCCCCAACTACCGCAAAGCTGATCCACCAGCCAAGAAGGTCGAGGTCTTCTCGAAAGTCTGTGGCGTTTCCGATGCTCATGTATCCACCCCAGCCAACCTAAGAGGCGATGGGGCTGGAGAGACAGTAGCAGTTGAAGAACATACCTGAGAGCTGTTATTGAACACTTGTCAGCCGTAGTCCACTACTTGTCGTGTTATTATATTCAACCCCGAGGCCTCTTACCTGCATCACAATAGCAGCGACTAGCCAAATAAACGCCACCCCATTGAACACGTACGCCGTCGCCTTCAGCCACCCAGGCTGCTTTTTTGGGAACTGGACGAACCAAGATATCGAACTGAGTGCGCCGTATAAGAAGCAGCTTCCGGACCAGCAGCCAGGCCCGACAGTAGGAGTCATGAAAGCGAACATGACCGCCATCATGATCTCACTCCACACCAAGAGCAATGCTGCAGTCGCGGTTGCATACCACGGGAAGGGCTTTGGTCCTGCAAAGTGGTCTGCGGCGTTGGCGCCGCAGTCGTCGTACGCGCCGATATCGTTTCGAAATCTATCTCCTTCCTCCTCTCGTGTCGCAGTCATGACGGCGTGAACAAGACGGGAATAGTGCATCGTTCGGCCCTGGCCGACGAACTTGCCAACGCGAAATGTCTTCGGGCTGTCCGCATTCCACCAACGCTTCTCCAAAGACAGATTCTTGATTGATGCTAAGGAGGGATCAAGCCCTCCAGCCATTGCACATGTTTTGATAACGTCGACGTTATACAGCCAGCGCGATAGAAGTTCCCTGTATCGGTTGCTTGTCAGTATCTGATGCAGCTAAAACCACGAAAGTGTACTTCACTCACGCCGTCCTTTCTGACGAAATCGGGTTCCTATCAATGATTCCGAAGGCCACCAAGATTGGAAGCCACAGTACGAAAAGTCCAATCGACATGTACACCACGTCAACCCCCTTGCCGAGATCCCCAAATGCCAGCACAATAGAGAAAATAAGCGCAACTAGGAACACGGCGAGGCTGCCCAGTGTCGGGATGACACTTCTCCGTCGCAGCATCCGTAGTTGGTATGCCAGGTCGGTCAGAAGATCCCTGGTCAGTAGCATGTCGAGCGGCTCGTGGTCTACCAAACCCTCGGCTCTCGTATCAGCCATTTGCCATGCTACCTCCAAGCTAATATTTGCACGTGGGCGAAACAGCCCATAGATAAGGGTGTTGAAAAACAGAGTTTCGTAGTCGTCCTCGCCATTATCCTTTCCGCCCCATTCCGGTATGTTCAAGTCAAACTAGTTCAGGCAGCTAAGGACATAGTACTCGTCTCTGCGGGCGTCCTCATCCGCCGCCGCCCGTCGGTGGCACCAGCGGATCTGCCATACATTCCACAGGGTTGCCGTCAGCGCCGTCGGTGCCGAGCCAAGCCAGCTGCAAATAGCAACAACTCTACTTTTGATCTTTTGCTCGTGGTAGGCCTCGTATGGGAGATTGAAGAGGATTGCAAACGGGAAGACCCATGTTGCGGTCAGCGACAAAGCTCCGGCGGGCTCGGCGAGCTGGATTTGCGGACCGCAGAGGGCACGACAGCCTATTGGGATGTTCAGCTGTTGAGCGCGAGATTAGAGGCTGGGCAGGGGAGTTAGGTAGCAGGTACTCACCCTCGAGGGTCAACGTGAGAAACTCGGATCGGGGGCACGAGGACTTGAGATACATCACAGGCCCCAAATACATGTAGCCAAATTCATAGATGGTGGTGTTGTTAATCTCACCCAAAGGGCCAGGCACAGCGAGGGTACCGTTGAGAATAGAGTGGACTACCTCGTTGCAGGTGTCAAACTGGCCCGTAGTGACAGCGTCACAGAATGAAGCCAGGACCAGGGTGGCAAGGAAGAGAACCGCCCACGGCGGTGTAAGTTTTGGCGTCATCACTGCTGTTTCCTGCAAGAAAAAAACAACAGACGTTGGGCCAAACCATCTCCATGCCCTCTTGCTGAGACGTCTTGCCGCCCATTTGTACTCCAACGACGTGACTATGCACATTCGTGACCCCTCACGAGGCAACCGAACTTCCTGGTAGCTGGGCGATGGCGCACCGAGAGGCCGCAAATCAAAACCTCTCCGGGGCGCCAGATGCAATGCAGAGGCGATCGACGGCCTCTTATCGCGGCCATTTTCTGATTTATCTTGGCCTGTATGGCGGACAGCTGGGTGCGAGGGCGCTCCCCGACAATAGGTGGTGGAGGCTGTGCAGATAGGCGTTTGCAATTCGAAGGGTTCCTGATGGCCACAGACCGACTCACCGAATCTTGAAACGACACCTCTCTTCCTGTAGCTGATGGGGCGCGGCCTAGGGCAGATTCCATATCCCCATTCAACATGTCGCTTCCGAGCCTTTTGGTAGTATTGTGCTGCTCGGCATCTGCGGCCCAGGTAGTGTTGAGGATCCCGGACGTCCCCATCAGCTGTTTTGATTGTCATCTGTTGCACTTGGCTTCAACGAAGATGGGGTGAACCGCAAACCACAGCAAAAGAAGAGGTCCAGCGGTGACCGAGGATGTCTGTTGCGTTCTGGGAAGGCACGCGTGCGCAACACAGCATATGAGTGGACTTTCCCGTGAACCAACAACCTTGCTCCTGCGCATAAAGAGCACTCGCCCATCGCACGAATGAGCGGACTTGACGATATCTCATATAACTTCTCGGTCAGTCGGTGACATGCGTCAAGTGCCCCAATGCCCGCGTTCTTGCATACCACTACGGCAGCGCTTGGCCAACGATAAACGGGAGAAGCTGCGATGCCAAGGCAGCCTGCTTCTGGGCAGCGCCCGAGGGGGGGGTGCAGTTTCCGATCAATCATATCTTACGACACGAGAAGATGCGTGCCTTGCTCTTCGAGACAGGGCACGCCCCGCATTGCAAATGGCATTACCTTATTCTAACTACGACCCTCGCTTGCCCCGAGGGCGAGAGATTGTGTATATCTTTTGCAGACCGCCGCTCGCCTCTAGCCTGCTATGGGACTTCCACGTCTGATATCACAAAATGGATGACGCACATCGCACCGAGGTAAGTGGTTTGGAGCCACTTTCAGCTTCAAGCTCTTGGGACATCTCAAGCTGGCTTGGCATCAACAGGGAAGATGTGATAGGGGAGGGGAGCGAGAATGGGCGGTTCACCACGAAGAAAATTCGCCTTTTGTTTGTGAGGCGAGAGACCAGGGGAATTGGAGGCAATGTATGACTTTCACCTACGTTTGGCACCGCACGCACTTTACCTAGATGCTAAATGTCTCAATACAGTTACCATTAATAATGAAGAGGCCTTCGCGAGGTTTCTTGAGGTCAGTAATGCCGACTCCTAAACCGGAAATCTTGGTGCCCCCAGTACTGACTGCTTGTAGGAAACTAAGAGACAGGATATGGGCACTTCCAGCGGGGAGCCGGGAACGAACCGTCTGATGTATTTTGTCCCTAGCCCAAATCTGTCTTCGAGCTGGCTTAACACGGAGTAGATTCATCGAATTCTCTCGGATGGATCGACGAAAGAACTTGAAGGCTGAGAAACGGAGGCTGCATGTTACGAAAAGCGCCTTCACAAAGCTTTGTGACACGTTCCACGTTCCCGCGAGCTTTGCAGAGACGGTCTTACGAAAGAACCAAGTTGGGAGGATGGGCTTTACTTCCATCCTTCACCCAGATTCAGAGGGAAAACCAGAGACGTTCGGTATGATCTCAAGTGTCTTTTAACCTCAGTCCACCGTGACCCGCACTGACAAGAGCTGGCACTCGCAGAGCTAGCATACCAGTACACTGCGTTGCTGGGAGAAAAGTCAATGGATCTCAACCAAGACCTCCACTACATCTACACTCGCTACCACGTCAAGACGCACACCACCTTCACCCTGTGCATTAATCCCCATCAAAAGGCCATGGATTTGTGGGTCGGCCATCGTCTGAGTTCACGCTCTCTTAACCCGTCGAATCCAAATGCGGGAGTGGTGCCGGCGATCAATTCCGTAGGGGCTACCAGAGCTCAACCTGACTGCCGGAGCCCATTGGCATATCACATACTCCTGACGCGAGTTAGTTTGGAAGATTGGAAGGTCTGGCTCGAGAGGCAACGCAGGGAGCTGCTTTTGATTGTAAAAGAGAAAGCATTGTCGTGCGCGCCGGGTTTAGTGCCACTTCCCGATTGGGGCGTGGTGTCACGTGAACTGGGAGCGCACGAACCATCTTTGAAACATACGCCTAGCGTCCACCGATTTCTCTCTCCCTCGCTAGCTTTCTCTCCCTCTCACAATTTACCCATTCCCAGAACCACCATAATGGCGACCCAGGCTGACGAAGATTTGCGCCAAAAGCTGGAGTATTTCTGCCAATCCGCATCACCACAGGACCGAGAGGCACTTACTAGATTCCTCACAACAAAACCGCCAATGAACGCAACTCCCAATAGCGTAATTCCTCTAACAGAGGAAGCTCGGATCCGCCTGGACCTCGCGCGCCAGCTGCAGAATTCTATCAGAGAGGTTAACGGTGTACCGGGTTGGAAATTTAGCGCTTCGCACCTTGGCGTTATTTTCGTGATGCCGCTGGACATCCTAAAGCAAATCGCACGCACGGGAATAGTTCCGAATTTGAGATCCGGAGCAGCTGATACTCACCTTCAAAGAGTATCTGACTTAATAAAGGAGTGTAGGTTAACGAGCTTTTAAGTTTTAGTAATTTTATACCTAATATAAATTGGTTAGTTCTCGATGCTGTCAGTCTGGAAGCCGATTCGCATCTCCCATCAAAGGTCACACAATCTCGCGTTAGCAAACGGGCCAAGTCGACCACTACTACAACATCACAAAAACGCACTTACGACGAAGGTGGAGGGGACCAGGACACACGTGAGGCAGATAAGGTATGTTATTTGTTCTGTGGTAATTATTGTGGTAATCAATATACTAATCGTGCGTTATAGTGTCGTGAGCGAGAGAACAGCGCCTGTCTGTTCACTGGCATGGCGGACCCACATGCGTGCCACATCATGCCGTTCTCATTCAACTCCAACCTGCAGAATAGACGACGCCTGGGCACTCTTATAGATGCAACACAGCTCTTCGGCGATCGTCCCTGGCCAGAGCTCCTGACACAAAAAGTTCGATCATCCGATTTTGCTTGGAATATGCTAGCTGTCAGTCCTCAGCTGCACGTTTGGTGGGCTCAGGGACGTTGGGCAGTGAAATGCTTAGGAATCACACCAGTTAATAACCAACATATACTGACGCTTGAATTTCACTGGATGCCGCAACGAAGCCAGTTGCCCCGAGGCAGGGAAATCGACCTCGATAAAGACGAAGGGGAGCAAATGCTTAAGGAACTCACTACTTGGAACGGTGACCCAAACGTGACGACGTCGGAAGACCATGGTGTCATTGCTATCTCAGATGCCCGCTCTCACCAACCACTCCGATCAGGGCAGATTTTCGAAGTCAGGCATAGTACTAACGACGATGCCGAGAAAATGAAGGACATGGTTGATCTACAATGGTACCTGATCCTTGCTTGCAGTCTCGCTGGCGCTGCAGACCCACCGGAGCTTGAGGACGATGAGAGCGATGATGATTTCGACCCGAACACGCTTAAGATTGAGCCAGAACACGACACCGGGATAGACACCGGGATACAGAAGTGGCTTAAGGGAATCGAGGCCGCCCCTCCCCAGAGCGCGCAGCCAGTTTTGACTTCATTATCAAAACCCGGGGCAGTTCAGGAGTTACCTTCAAGCAGCACTGGTCCTGGAGTACTCGGCTCTATTACTAACCTTGCCCATCGCCGATCAAGCTGAGGGGGTGGTCACAGTAGGTGGCTTCGACTGGCGCGTTGGGGGCATCCAGCATCGCATGGGAAGCTCAGCGGGACGGCTCAGCCATGATCACTATTGCCGTGGTGACTATGATATTCCTCCCTGGAACGTTTGTATGCGTACGTCCGATCCTACAACCCCTCTATGCCAATACCCATCTCTGACCGTTGAATGAAGTCTTTCTTTGGTACCGCGTTCTTCCGGAGTTCGGATGATACGTTCCAGGCTAGCCCCTTCGTATTCATTTACGTAGCTGCCGCTCTTCCCCTGACCATCATGGTAATCGTGTCTTGGCTGTGGTGGAGGAAGCGGCGACATGCTCGGAAGCAACGGGATTTTGAAGCAGGCGGGATATCAATGTCTATTACCTAGGTCGGCGTTACACTGGCAGACGCTGGTGCTGCGTTCGAACCCGCCGACAGGAAGCACTCAGTTGTTGGCGCCCAATCGCCGCAGAGGGGACCTTCTACATGAGAGGCACGGTAATAAACGGGCAGAGGCCCCGGTTCAGATAGACATTCTATCTTTTTGTAGGGCATTTGTACAACAAGGTTGCTTGAGCATGTGGATGAGTCGGAAAGATGAAGCTTGGCAAAGAGACACAGTCGGTAGCAAGGTTCAAGCAAACTGGTAATTTTCTCGACATGGTCGACGACACTTTGAATGTGCAGAATGAGTTTGAAGTACTGAATCCAAGTCAGACTAGACAATGCGTTCTTTATGCGTGCCTTGAATGGCCGTGTTGATTGGTTGAGAAAGCGGCAGCGGCCTTTCCTGGACACTCCTACCGCCCCTACCGCCCCGCACCGCATCGGCCCACTTCGCTGCCGACGACGTCAGAAGCCTGCCTCCAATTGACATCTCAGCCCTTCTTTCCTGCCCCCTTACTAAGACACGCCATCTTGCCCCGGCCACTCCCCGGAATGAAGAATGCGCTGACAGGTCTGCGAATTCTACAACGGAGACCAACCGCTACAGCACTGTGGCTCGCTCACGAACAGCCCGTCGGACGCCTCAACAAACTCGCGCAACTCAGGCCCCACATTGCTCCCGCGCCGAGCAGCAAGCGATTTTTCTCGTCGCGCCCGACGCAGAGCGGGGATTCTCCTAGGAGGACGACATCATTCCACTATTGTGCAACCCACCACGCCACGATCCTGCCCAAGTCGTTCACCATGGCCATGTCGACTTCAGAGTCGGCCCTCCCGGCGCAGGAGCAGGCTCGGCTCGTGGAGGAGTCCAAACGCCTCGCGGCATACCAAGCCGTCAAGGACCACCTGCTCGCCGAGTACACCAAGGTCGGTATCGGTTCCGGCAGCACCGTCGTGTATGTTGTCGAGGCGATTGCCGCGCTCGGCGCCGCTGCCACCAATGGGATGTATTTCTACCCGACCGGCGCGCAGTCCGAGGAGCTGATCGAGGCTGCAGGCCTGAATCTGCAGTACATTAGCAAGCTGCCGGCAGGGCAACAGCTGGATGTTGCCTTTGACGGGGCCGACGAGGTAGACGACGACCTGAACCTGATCAAGGGCGGCGGAGCATGTCTGTGGCAGGAAAAGATTGTCGCGACGAGCGCCAAGAAGTTCGTCTGTGTGGCTGACTTCCGCAAGCTCTCGCCGCGGCTCGGCACCAGCTGGAAGAAGGGCATCCCGATCGAGGTGCTCCCCATGGCGGCGCCGCGGGTGCTGGACGCGCTGAAGCAAATGGGCTCTCACGGTGCTCGCGTCCGCCCGGGACTGCCGGGCAAGGCCGGGGCGATTGTCACGGATAACGGCATGTGGATCATTGACGCGCCCTTTGCGCCTCTTTTGTTGCCCAAGGACAGCGACAACGGCATCCACGCCGGAAACGAGGAAAGTGGGGTGTGGACGGTGGATGCTCTCGCCGACCGGCTCATTAAGCTTCCCGGCGTTGCGGAGATTGGGTTATTCTACGGCCAGAGTGGGTTGCAAGTTGCCAGCGGTGCACAGAAGCCCGTGGCCGCGTATTTCGGAATGGCAGACGGCAGTGTTGAGGTTAGGAAAGCATCCAAGTAATGGGCTAAGCAAGTATGCGTGAACTAAAAACAGCGTACAATTCGAAACATACTTCTGGGCGCAGTCAACAGGGTTAGCATTGCTGCAACAAAAGTGAAATTGCTGCGTAATGGCCTCGTGATAACCGACCGGCTGTTCCGGGTTACGATCCGGGAGGCTCCGGGAGCTTGCCAAATTTGATGCAGGTCTTCAACCGTCGTAACCCCATACCATTTGGGAGACCGGGAACATAGCTGCTTCTCCCCAAACTCTTCTTTAGCAGTCCCACGGCAAGCAGAGGCACAAAAGCCCTACATCGGGAGCTAGATACTTGATGTCACCAAAGAGTGTCAGCGATGCGACGGTTAATCGCCCGCGCGCCGGTCTTCCCCCCCACCATTCGGCGGCGATTTTGGTCAGTGTGACGCATCGGTGACGAAGCTCACGGCGCCGGTCGGTCGCTGGGGTGGAGTCACGAGCCGCAGGGGCGGGGTCATCTCTACGATTCGGCCATCTAACGTCGAACGGGAGATGGCATGGGGCCACGAATCCTGGACAGGAGCGGTTTTGCAGGTGCTGGGTTTGCGCATTCCATTCCGCGGGCCGGAGCTCAGGAGTGTTTCGGCTTTTTATGGAGTGGGCCTGCCCGCGTCGGTGCAGGTCTGTGGCCCGAGGCCAAAGTGCCAAGAAAGACGGGCAGTTGGGGACCGTTCTCGTGCACATAGAGGCCCCAACTGCGAGACGAGCGGGCGGTCGGCGCGTTGCTGAACCTTCCGTTTTGTGCAACCCGCACGCCGGCCCGGATTGGACGGCAGCCAAGGGGGGAGGCAAGGGGTGTCGAGTGTGCCTGCCTTTCTATCTAGGTACCTACTTCCGTATTTGGCGTGCCAAAGACGACTTTGCTCGTTCCCAAGATGTAGCGCAATGGCTGGCGATTGCTTCGTCTGCTCTTCTTCTTCGTGGGTGAGCGTCATCAGGTAATGTTGGGAGGCGAGGCCGCGCAGGCCGCCGCCCGGGTGCTGATGCTGAGGTGAGTGGGTGCGTGCCAGAGTTAATGCCAAGGTGGGTGGTGTCCAGGTGCGCAGTCCAAAGGGGCGGAGGCGCCAGCCGCCGGGTCCGTCTCGGCTTTGCGCCCAGCTGAGCTTGTGCAGCCTACGGCTTCGGGATCTCGGAGCTGAACACAGATGAGAGGTTGATCGCTGGCGTAGCGAGCGGTTTGAACAGGCGAGCCCTGCGTTTGACGAAATCGCTATCGGACCATCCATTCGGGCAGTCGCCAACATTTTGTATCACCTCACTTCCGCTCTCGCGCCTCGCTGAGAAGCAATCCTGAATGCGACCGCAGTATGGATTGCCACAACGGAAAAGAAGCGACGGCTCGGGGGCAACCCTCCCCTCCCCGCGCGTCGGTCAAGCAACCGTGAGACGTGACCGCAAGTGCGTGCTTGTCCGAGGTAGTGAACAGGGGGGTCGCATGAGGGAGGATCGGCCTCGTCGGGACCGCTGGAGCGTTGCTTGGACGCGGCGCCAAGGTTCAGCGGGTCCATCTGAAGCGGCGGGCGAGTCCGGGGCAGACGTGTAAAGCGCATCGACCAGAATCCCAGGCGGAAGACGCGGAAGATCCGGACCTGTTGCACCATCTCAACCGCCCCAGCATTATCTATCACCAGCACCTCGCCTGCTTCGGGGGGGGGGGCGGGGTGTGGCAGCGCTGGTTCCTCCCGCCACGACGGTGCGGCGGTGCTTCACGGTCGGATCTCAGGCTTGTGGGACGGAGGGCCGTTGCCGCCCGTTCCGCCTGATCTTTATTCACGCACATGTCAGGCGAAGTGGTTCATAGCTAGAGCCGCACCGGTTGGTTACTTTCTCAAGGTCGGTATTAGACAACATGTCGAATGCGTGGGCGGCAAATACAAAGCTTCAAGTCCTTCGTCGGCTCCCGGAAGGTCCGGATTGGACAAGAGATACCCGCATTCAGGATAAAGCCGGGCCCCAGCATTTTAGATTGTTGTGCCGAGTGTCAATGGCGCTGGTCATGTCGGTACTGCCCGCGTGAGGAGTCGTCTCTCGACGCGCTTTGATGGGAGGTGGGGAAAGGGGATGACCTCGGCGGCAGGCGGGCAGCCGGCGAAAGGTGCGTTGCCCCTTGCCGTCGGCCGTGCCAGAAGCGGAATCAGCCAGAGGCAGGAGTAACGGGCGAGGGCGGCCAGCGATTGCATCTGAGACAAGGGCAGCCCGGAGGCTACCTAGGATAAATGGGAGCACCGCCAGACGTTTGCACCAACGCGACAGTTTAGCCTGTGCCGCTGGCCGTGGGCGGGCGCAGCGCAACCTGGAGCAGCGGGCTCTGCCTTGCTCAACACACGCGATGCCGCCGTCGACGTGGCGGGAGTTGGGGACCGAAGGGCTTGGTGCCCGCTCCCGACCGCGGGGCCTAGCCACAGACTGCCCTGAGTATGCCCTTGCAGCCGGACGAATGGCGGCATGTATTTCCGATTATGAGAACGGAGATGGAGGATGGAGATCGTGGCCTCTGTCATATCCACACTCAGCAGTGCCCTATTTTCAGCGTGCTGTTAAATGAGTGCCTGGTCCCGAAATTTTCGTGGGTGCCGCCCGAGTGCCGCCCGAACAGGACCCATCGCCCGCATTCCCTCCACCTACCTAAAAGGTTAACCTCGGGCCTTTCGCTCTGCCCAAAGCAACGCATAAGCTTCCGTGGATACTCGCAAAGTTGAGAAGAAAGAGGACCTGCAATGGATATGATAAATAACGGCGTTCTCTTTGCTCCAGTTGGAAGCAGAGGACGTGGCATGCAGTGGTCCGGGAATTGTGGAACTCGAGGTTCGCCGGTGTGGTCTCCGCGAAATGGAACCCGTCGAGTTGTTTTTGTGCGCCTGCGCCGGCCCTGGCACCCGTGTTTCTGTTGCACAAACGTTTGGTGGACGCGGTCCTCCACTCTCGATAGGTAGCAAGAGGGATTTTGCCTGGTCGCACCTAGGAGCCGTCTCAGCTATTTTGTGATTGGGCCGAAGGGACCGTCGCTGCTGGAGACGGCGCGCCTGGTGCCGCCCTCCGCCCGCGCTGATTGATTCTGTCGATGCATACCAAAAGCCGCGGTGGGCATTGGTGGGCATTGGTGGGCAGTTTTCGCTCGGAACCAGAGCGTATGATGACGAGAGAGCAGGCTTAGCAGCAGCAGTGCGTCTCTCGGCGGGCAAGCAATGGCAAGCAAGCATAACCCCGAACGGTGACGCACACTGACAGGCTTGGGCGTGCGGCCGCGCCGGAGCCAGGAACCCACTTTGCGCCAGGAGATCCGTCTGCAGCCCGGAAGGCAAACGAAAAAAGCGCCGCGGGACCCATTTGCCAGTTGGGACTCTCCCCTCATCACCCGGGAGAAGGACTCCGGGTTTTGTAAACCAAATGTACCCGAGCCAGGCAGGCGGACGGTAGCACAGCACCAACCGTCGCAGTGCCGCTGGTGTCGCAGGCCCGCGGGCGTGGCTTCGCTTCATTCCCCTTGAGACCACGCATCAGGCGAAGGTACCAACCTGTTAGGCCCGACCGGGAAAGGGAGACCGACCCGACCGGGCGACGGCCAAGGCAACAGCTAAATTAATTGGGGCCAGCTCCGTAAAGAAGAACCGCAAAGAAATAAAGACGGAAAAAAGAACAGGCTTTTTTTTTTATTAAAAACAAAGGGGGATGTCGCTCTCTCATTGGAATGGAATAGCTGTCGATGCAACGATGCATTTCGTCGCGTCGCCGGTGACGGGAGCGTGCTTGCTGCTGCGCCGATCAGCGGCGGGGCTGACTCGAGCTGGGTCGACCGTGCTGAAGTTTCGCCGTGTGTCTCGGTGTCGGCCACACGCAAGAGTTCAGGGCGTGCCTTCAGGTGGGCCGACAGCGACCCCGGTCGGAGGGGGCCGCATCGAGCGCTGAGGACTGCCTCGCATCTAAAATGGGAGGATGTTGCATCCTCGACCTTCTACTTGCAGGCGCACTTTGTTGGCGGCTAGGCGAGCCTCGCCGTCGTGTTTGTTGCCAAGGGCCGTGCTGCCTGGCGCGGTGGGCGTCGGCTGAGGACTTGCCCATTGTGCTGGGGGGGACGGGCGGCGGGCGGGCGGGCTTGGTGGTGACTTCCCAAGTCTTGCACTGGAGTCTCCACTCTGGCCCACGTCCACCGATTTCCCTTGGACCCCGGCACCATCAGCCGATCCGCCCGCTCGATTGTGGCCTCCAGGCTCTTTGCCTCGAGGGCTGCCGCCGCCTCCCTTCCCTCGCTTCCTGAGGTTCCCAAGTCCGCCCGAGCCTTTTTACCCCATCGCTCCCCCGTCCATCCTGGCCTTCCTCCCTTTCCCTCACCTCCCTCCTCCGCGACCGAGCCATCCACCGCACCGACGACAACACGGCGCCGCCACTCATCCGTGTCTCCAGCCTCTCAATCTCGTCGCTGCGCGCCCGTGACCTAAGCTATCTGCCTTCGGCGCAGCTCCGGGCCTCTGTCTGTTGCGCCGGTTGGTCTTCCGCGTTTTTCACGCCTTCGCTCCGACCGGGCACATCGGCTGCACCGTCGGCTCCTGGTGTCGGCACTCTTCTCCCCTACTACTCCCTCGCCACCACTGCTCTCGTCGCTGACGATGGCATCGGCGGTACGATCGACCGCCCTCCGCGCTGGCGGCGCCTGCGTTCGCTGCCGGAAGGGCAAGACCAAGTGCGTGTACGAAAACGGCCGGGCGCCGTGCAAGAACTGTGCCAAGGGCCTCCACGAATGCTACCTGCCCTCTGAGTCGATGAGCCACGGCGGCCATGGAGTCTCACCCGCCCGGCTTCAGCAGCGGTCGCGCGAGTCTCTGCCTAGCGAGCGAACCGTCTCGGGCACTGCGGGCGAGCGCCAGGGCCCTCCCGCTTCAAGTGTGTCGCGTCACGTCTCATCCACCACGGAAAAGTACGTATCATTCTTCTCTATTCTCTTCTGCCCCTTCCTCTTTTTGGGCGGTTTTTCATTTCGTGTTATCAACCTTTGTCTTTTCCGGACCGGCTGCGCTTATTTGCGCACTGCCTGTTGTTTTTGCACCTTTTCCCGAGAAATTTGTACCTTTCCTGGGGGTTCTGGTGGGTGCGCGCTGCCGTTGGCCACCGCGCTCCCCGTTCCCGGCTTTGCTCCTCCACCCGCCGAATTTGCATATTCTAGCGCTGCCCCTCGGAGCAGCAGCCAAGCCCCATTTTCTCCGCCCGGCCTCCATTCCCCAAACTGTCCACGCATTTTTCCCTCTGCTCCGTGCGCACCCCTCCCGTCTCAATCCCGAGTTTCTTGGCACTGGCCCCCATCTGCACGCGGCAGACGGAACTCATCTTCAGCGATGCTCCGTGCCCACGCAGCCGATGTCGCCCCCCAGCCAATGAGCCGCCCACGTCGCAGCCCGGGGCGCCGGCCCGCCCCCAGCTTCTCGTCTTGAGCGTGTCCGGAATCCCGGCTGCGACGGCATTCTCGTTTGCATTTGCGCCGCAAGTTTATTGCTGACCGTAAATCCCTACCATGTGCCCATCGGCCTGACTAACACACAATTGTTTAGGCTTACCCCTGAACTGATGCTGGAATGTGAGCGGGTCATCTCCAAGACGCTGCCAGCATGCGTCGCCTTCCACAAGCCGTCGTTTCTGCAGCAGCTGAAGAACACGAGCATGGACCCAACCATGGTCAACGCCCTGCTCACCACGGCAGCTCGGTAAGCACCTCCCTCATAATATCCCGCATTTTGTGATCAGCTGTCTGACATCCACCGCAGGCATTCTCCGTCTATGATCCGACGGTATGGGGGGCATGGAGGTGGAAGCACCGCCGCGGAGCACTTTGCCACCAAGACTATCAATCTTATCATGCAGGCCCTTGACCAGCCGAGCCTCGCCGACATCCAGGCTCTCTGCCTCCTTGTTGTCCACGAGTGGGGATCCCGAAATGCGGTCCGCGCCTACATCTACCTCGGCCAAGCTGCCCGGATGGCTCAGATGTATCGCATTGTGCATACACATCACCATCAGCCAGACCCGGACCAATTTCTCCAGGACGAATCGTTCCGCCGCACTCTGTGGCTGATCTACATTCTGGACTGCTTCCTTACCAGCAGCCCTGGCCGCCACCCCGCTCTATCGCTTCACGATGTCAACGACGTCTCACTTCCCTGCCTCGACATGAATTACCACTTCGGTAGCCCTGTCTATGTGCGCACCCTGAGCGGTGCCCCACCGTCCATCATGGCGGACCAGACCGGCCCCCTCGCCGAGGTTGGCGAATTTGGTCACATCGTGCTAGCCACCAAGGCATGGCGCAATGTTGTTGAGATGATGACCACGACGACTCTCGAAACTTTCTCCGAGGAGCGCTGTTTGGAGCTGGAGCAGGAGATTGATGCAATCCGAGCGTCGCTACCCATGCACTTTGCGGACAAGCCCGGCCAGATCAATCTCCACATCACGATGGGCAGCGGCTACACCTATGCTATGATCCACTGCCTCCTAAACTGCGGCTCAATCTTCGTCAACCGTCGCCGTATCCTTCAGGTTATTACAGACGAGACTTTTAGCCTTGAAGCCTGGCGGATGGCATCGCACAGCCATGCACAGGCTGTAGATCGCATTTTTGCTGCCTCGCACAGCATCATCCATTCCCTGCTGTCTCTTGAGCATGGTGCCGATAAGGACAGCATTCTTTGCTTCCCGATTTTCATGTTGTTTGCCGCCTTTACAGCTGGCTCTACTGTCGCATATCTTGCGTTGAAGGGACTGGCTCCCACCAATGTTACGGAGTCGGCATCTGGCATCGTTCGCGACAGCATGCGACTCTGCCAAGAGGGGTCAGAATCGTGGCCGCTCGTCGTACCCTGGCAGCGACATCTCTCAGTCATGTTGAAGGTGTTGCGTGAGTTGAATCGAGATAGAGATACGCGGGAGGATAGCAAGGCCATCCACAATGGCTCGCCTTCGGTCAAGGACGACGCCACCAGCCAGCCTGATACAAACCCAGATGCTATGGATTACGACCAGGCCCCACCCGCACCCCCGGCTGCCGCCCCTTCTGTCGTGGAGGGTCGGGAGAGCGAGCCTCCCGCGCCGAGGCGAACCGGTATCACTACCATCAATGGTGGGTCTGCTGGGGCATCGACCCCGGCGACGGCCAGCCCGCCCCCTGGTCCACCGGTCAAACAAGATTCACCTGACGCGGTCTCCGTGACTGGTGCGCCAGGGGCGACGCAGTCGGATGTCGACATGACTGCACTCGAGCTATGCCAGGCATTTGAGCGGCAGCTTCTTGAGCTTGATGATCTTGCGGCGTTTATGGGTGGTGGAGTGTGAGTCTAGGCTCCTACCTAAAGCAACTCCCCACCCGTATGCTAACCACCCATCAGCGCCCCTAGTTAAAAGTCTTGGGCTGCCTACCAGGCCGCTAGATAACCGACTCCGCCTTTTCGATTCATAGGTTTTGCTCCCCAGCGACCACACGAGAGGTTATTGAAGTTGGCAGGTGTTAGCTACACTGTACGATATGATTTGGGCATAGGCAGGTGTAATATGGTTGGGGTCATCGGGGGAAAAGGGTGCGGAGTTCAGCACCGGATGTAACACCATTTGCAGTATCGTTTACTGGGAAGGATTTTGTGGATGCTCACAGAAGCATCTTTGGACTGAGGCGTTTGTTTTACTTTGTCTAACTGTCACGATACCTTGGGGTGCGGTTTTTGTACCAGGAGTTATCAGGCGCCGATACGGTAACGAGGAATACGGGGGCGGAGATATGTAGGCATCATGATCACCATCAAGCAATGTTGACTTGATCCTTGTGCGACTGCACTTACGAGCGAGATCGAACCTGCTTGACCTACGCGACTGGCTACTGACGACTGATGACTGACGAGTCGCCAGACCGCCGGCACCCGGCGCTAACCTCGGGCTTGCATATGCGGGGTATCTCGATGCAGAGCCGTCGGCGAACATAACCAGACCGGGACCAAGGAATGGGGTCGGGTTCCCATCATCGACGACGATCACCTGGCTTGCTATTTCTCCCTCCAATTGGACCCCGCGCAGTTAACGCGACCTAGGGACCGGAAATACGGCGGAGTACATAAGGCAGGTGATGGCCGTGTATCTCGGGGAGTCCAGCCATGCCCATTTATTTTTTACTCCGTAGTTCCTGCCATCGGGCCATTGTCAGGCATTGCAGCGGGGGCCGCTTGGCTTGCGATTAACTTTACGCTCTGATCCCAAAAAAACTCGCGACAGCCCTACCGGTGGACGACGTGCCACAAACAAACGAAGCCATGGCCACCGCCGCACAGGACCCGGCGCCGCTTCATCACGGCATGTCGGCCGGCGAGTACCTTGGCTCGCGAATCTCAAGCCTCAAACCTCCGCTGTTAGATGCCCCAAATCCCATCCGGCTCCTCCGGTCGCTCAACAGCACGCAATGGGCCTTTTTCTTCGTGGCATTCGCCGCTTGGGTCTGTCTCTCATCCAACGATTATATTGTGTCTTACTACATGCCGTCCCGTAATCGGTGTGCTGACAACAATGGATACACCGACAGACATGGGATGCCTTCGACTTCTTTACCGTGTCCCTGACCGTCAGCGACCTCGCCGAGACCTTTGGCCGGTCCAAGACGGACATCACCTGGGGCATCACCCTGGTGCTGATGTTCCGGTCGGTCGGCTCCATCGCCTTTGGCATCGCTGCTGACCGCTACGGGCGGAAGTGGCCGTTCATTGTCAATAATGTGCTGTTCATCATCCTGGAGCTGGTGAGTGCCACTTTCTTCCGCCCGTTGTGAAAGAATGACGTCGTTCGTTGCCCTGTCCCGTCGCGACAAGCTTTTTGGGATCCGGCTGCCAAGCCGATCCCGCAGCGCCTTGGCGGCCGCGCAGAAGGGCCAGGGAACATTCCAAACGGGGCTTGGCATCAGCATGTGACTGTGCTACTTCTTCATTGTTCCATCGGCTTGCTGACAAGTGGTGGCGGACTCGCAGGGCACCGGATTCTGCAGCACGTATGGACAGTTCCTGGCGTGCCGGGCGCTGTTCGGCATCGCCATGGGCGGCCTGTACGGCAATGCGGCGGCGACGGCGCTGGAAGATCTCCCCGAAGAGACGCGGGGATTGATGAGTGGCATCCTGCAGCAGGGCTACGCTTTCGGCTACTTGCTGGCGACGGCCTTTGCGCGCGGGCTTGTCAACACCACGTCCCACGGGTGGCGTCCGCTGTTCTGGTTCGGCGCGGGCCCTCCGGTTCTGATCATCCTCTTCCGCTTGATGCTGCCCGAGACTCAGGCTTATACCGAGCGCGCCCAGCTGCGCGAGAGCGCCCAGGCCCGCCGCGGTGACAGCGCCTCACGCACCTTCCTCCGCGAGGGCAAGGTCGCCCTGCGGCGCCACTGGCTGCTGCTCGTCTACCTCGTGCTCTTGATGGCCGGCTTCAATTTCATGTCGCACGGCTCGCAGGACCTGTATCCGACGATGCTGCAGAGCCAGTTTGGGTTCAGCGCCAATCAGGTGACCATCACGCAGGTCGTGGCAAACCTGGGCGCCATGCTTGGTGGCACCGTGGTCGGGTTTTGCAGCCAGATCTTCGGCCGGCGTATCAGCATCATCATGATGTGCTTCATTGGCGGTGCTCTGCTCTACCCCTACACCTTTGTAACCTCGGACGCCGTCATCGCCGCCGCCTTCTTCGAGCAGTTCTGCGTCCAGGGCGCTTGGGGGGTCATCCCTATCCACCTGATGGAGTTGTCTCCCGGAGCCTTCCGCACTTTCGTGGTCGGCACGTCGTACCAGCTCGGCAACTTGGTGTCGTCCGCGTCGTCAACCATAGAGAGCACCATTGGCGAACGGTTCCCATTGCCCCCTAAAGGCGGCCAGCCGCGCGACGACTACGGAAAGGTCATCTGCATCTTTATGGGGTGTGTTTATGTCTACGTTATCGTCCTGACTCTGCTTGGACCAGAGCATCTGCGTCGCCAGTTTGATGTCGCTCATGATTCCGATGCTCAAGAGATTGTCGGCGATGATGCCGTTGCCGCGCCGTCTTACAAGTCTACCCGCCCTACCACGACGCGCACGGGGCGCACTGCAATCGAAAAGGATCTGGAGGATGGGAGGGAAAAGTCGCAGCCCGAAACGGAATACCGGCCTTGATATCACTCACCACTCAGTCTGATCTATTTCTGTTATTTCCCAGTCAAAGCTCAACCGTGCCATCATTAACCAGGCGCTCGTTTGTGATATTACTACATACCTAGGTAGCCAGTGTCATTTTAGTTATGGCGTGAGAGAAACCAATACCCCAGATACCGCTTCTCAATTCCGACGCATAAGCCAACCCGCTCAACACAACTTGGTATGGTGTTCATTAACAGTTCCGTCATGCGAAAACAATATGCCCAAACGCCTCATTGCATCATATCTCTTGGCCCAAGTGGAGGTACTGCGAACCTCAAACGTCCTAGGATAGATGAGATGGCAACCAGATGGTAGTTGACGGAACATCCTAGTCCTCGCTCGGCCCCCCATTCTTCACGCTCAGCGTTTGACTGAGGCCCTCGATCATCGCCTTGAGTTTGTCCATCTCCTCACGCATCTTCTTGAGCTCCGCCACGGCCACCACGGCCGGGTCTTCCTCGAGATTGCTCTTTGCCGACTCGACACGCTTGTTCCAGCCGTCCGACTCAAAGTCCAGCTCGCCCGTCATCTGCTCCCACTCCTCAATCGTATCGTCATCTTCGTCGCCTCGTTTCCGGCTCGCCCGGATTTCCCGAGCCATTCGGACCTCAAAATACGCCGAGCAGAGGAGCAGTGGCGAGTAGATGATGCCCATCACAATGTCGTTGACGCGTTCGTATAGCGCCTTGCTCATCCACCACTCGCAAGGGATCGCGAGGCAAAATATCTCGATAAGATTGAACGGTGCGATGAAGACATTCTCGTCTGGGGCTCGAACAAACTTCATGGTTTTGTGGGCAAATGTGGCGAGGTATTCATCATTGGCGTTTTCGTAAATGTCTTCATAGGCTGAATTGTACAGCGCGATGAGGATGTTCAAAAGCACGACCTAAAATAAAGAAGGGGTGAGCAACGAGCATATCGCAGCTAGGGGGGCAGATCAAGGAGGGATAAAACTAACCATGACGACAAACGTGAAGCAGTAATATAATATCAGCCCAAAGGGATGCTGGAACTTCTCAAATCCCTCAAAGTCAGGGCTTTGCATCAGTGCGTTGGCCATGGCCTTGATGATGAAGCCGGTATCGCCGGCGACCTGGTCGTCAGCATAGTCGAGTCCGATAAAGGCCTGGAGGAAGCCAACGATAATGACACCCAAAAGGGCGAAGAAGATGACCGACTCCTTCATCATGACCTTCAGCACTACCAGCATAGCGCCGAAGAAGCGGAAGCTGTCCAGATACAGAAGCAGCCGGATCCAAAACATGGGCGCGCTCACGGCCAGGAAGTTGTAACTGAGGGTGTTGTAGTGTTTCCGAAGCCCATCTGGGTCGCCATGGGGATGGCCATAAGCGATGAGCCTATGGATGAGACTGGTGGCCAGTAGGCCGTATAACAGGCCATTGAAGGCATTCCAAAAGCCCATAATCTGGTAACCCGCCTTCCAGAACTTGGACGCCTCCTCGCAGATGAAACCGAACGTAAAGATGTAGAGCATGCCCTCGATGAAGTCGAGTTCGCCGCCGGGGTTAACCGTGTTGATAGCGGACGAGTACAGACCAAGATATATAAAAGATATCAGAACCTGTGTAGCGTTTTGATACATCGGTGCTCTCATGCGGTCCGGGTCGAGATGGTTGTAGAAGGACGGATTGTCCTTGTCCTTGTAATCAACAAACGTAGCCGGGTCGTTCTCATCTTGCACCAGCCAGCCTCTCCAGAGGTAGTTGATGCACTTCTGGTAGCCCGAGGAGCCAATAACGCGCAGAGCGTGCAGATCAACGGCCTTCTCGACGACGTTGGTGGGCGTCGTAACCTCGCCGTCGACCATGATGGAGTAGCGCTTAAGAAGGACCGAGTGTAGCAGGTACTCGGTGTCATCCTCGGTCTCAATCAGCTGCTTGGCAATGACCTCACAGGCCACGACGCGGGCATTGTGGAGGTCGGCGTCCCAGAGCTCGACAAGCGCCTGGTGCTTCCACCACCGCTTGTTGACCAGCAGGCAGAACACGACGCAGGCCTTATTCGCCGTGCCACCCGCCTCCTTTGCCGCCTTGATGACCTTCTTCGTGATGACCTTGCTGTGCGGACACGTGATGAGGGCCTGGTCAAGCTCGCAGGGGACGCACTCCTCGATGAGGTGCCGCAGCCGCAGCGCGACCTCGGTGACGGCCGGTGCGGGAATTGCCGACTCGATTGCCTCGTCGTGGTAGTTGGGGAGGAGTCTCCGCCGCGACTCCCGCCACCAGTGATCGTGATGGTCCCGCGTGGGATGGCGGTCCCAGCCGAGAAGATGCCCCAAGCTGAATCGGCCCATGATGGTCGAGCGCGTGCAGATATTTACAATTAACCGCTTCAGGACGCGCGTGCGCACGGGAGGCTATTGCTGCTGCTGCTGCAACTCTTGTGGCGCAAAGAGTGAGGGAGGAAGAAGCCCGGCGGTGTGCAAAAAGGACAAAGAACAATGGCGTGCACGGCGGCGGGAGGGGCAGATTTTGTCCAACCTGGCATGTCCTGTCCCCCGCCCTGTTTTGGGACGAGGTCGGGTGGTGCGCTTTGCAGCACCGGCCCAGCTCCCTGTCCAGCGAACGCCCCGATCGCAAGCCATGGCGGTTGGCCAGACCGCCTTGGCAGCAGACCGGATGACGTCGATTTGCTAGGTTTCAGCCGGCTTGGGCAAGCGACGACAGGGGTGGGAAGCGGGGAATTCTCGATTGGTGGAGGTGGGAGGGTCGCAGACCGAAACGCCGGGTTTGGATCCCACGAACCCGTTCATCTGTCACCCGTCTGAAGTCGTCATCGTCGTCACAGCTGTAATGAAAATGGACTGCATTTCTTGGGAATCTCTAGTACAGGACAAGCATACAACGTAGTATGACACAGTAAAGCAAATATACTGCTTGGGCAAATCAGTAACCACCGCTGCAAAAGCCAGGTGCGCGGCACGATGGCAACAACACGCTGCAGGAAGAGGAAAAAAAGATAAAAAGTCGGCTCTCCCCTCCTGCGCGGGCCAGGAAAAAGCGCAACCCAAATTAGAAATAGCTTCTCATCGCATCCTGATACCCGGAACCCCCTTTCAGGTCCCTCTCAAAGCTGATCTGTACTTCCAGCACTTGGCGGATGTGGCTCATGGCAAGTGGCTCGCCCTTATTGACGGCCAGAGCTTGCGCCGTGCGAACTGTGTTTTTGATCTGGCGGCCATTTAGCTCGTGGCGGGCGAGCGTGTTATAATCTTCCTCCGTGAACGGCATCGTATCCATCTTCTCAAGGACACGGACGCGCTCGATAAAGATCTTGAAGATGGTCTTCTTGGCCCGCTGGTCGAGGCTGTCGTATCGGAGAGCGATATGTATGCGTGATTGGAAAGCATCGTCAAATGTCTAATTTTAACGTTAGCCGATACTATGCTACAGAGAACCTCCCGTCGAAGACAGCACTTACCTCGACTCGGTTTGTCGTCAGGAAGAGAATACCCTGGAAGTACTCAAGCTGCCTGAGGAAGATGCTGACAAGTGCATTGCGGTGGATGTCGTGCATATTTCTCTTCTCCAGGAAGACATCAGCCTCGTCAAGGAGCAGAATAGCGCCCCACGCATGGCAAATATCGAGGATCTTTTGCAGTTCGCTTTCCAGATACCGCGAGTCCGTGCCAAGTTCGCCCGCCGACACCATGTACAGTGGGCACTTAAGAAGTTCCGAGATGCCCTCGGCAGTCAACGTCTTTCCGGTGCCCGGGGGTCCATGAAGGACAGCTACCGCCAATGTTAGTCACACCTCGAACAAATATACAGAGGCCCTACTTACCCACGAGGCCCTTGCCCTTGCCCTGAATAACATCGTCAATGCTTTCGGCGGCGTGGTATTTATGGGACTCGACCAATGCCTATGCGAGTGTCAGACAGCACCGAGGTGAGTGGGAGGTAGTTAGCTATCCCGCTTCGTACCTTGACAATATCCTTTGTCTTTGGTTCCAACACCAGTGACTGATATGCAGTCTCATTCCACTGGATCTCCTTGACCCCAGAGACCGTAAACTCAAGCCACAGCTTCTCGGCAAAGGCGAACCCAAGCACCACGGGAGAGGCAATCAAGTACTCCTCGTCCGTGAACTCGGGTATTTTCTTCTCCTCCTTGCCAACTTGTGTTGCAGAGTCGTCACCAGTAGCCTGCGTCCCATCGTCGTTCTTGCTCGCCACCTGGTCGAGCTTCTCTTTGGCTGAGGTGTCGTCCCCGCTGTCCAACTTGGGCATGCGTACTTGCTGCACATTTCCTTTGTCGTCATGAACAATCTTGGTGACGTACTTCACCTTGACCTCGTCCTCCAGGAGACGTTCCCCTCCGTTATTGTCCGTATCTGACCCGCATCCACCGCAGCAGGAATCATCATCGTCTGAATCTTCCTCGTCCGAGATCACATCGTGGTCCTTCGGTCGAACAAGGGAGATGGGGTAGTTCGGATTTATCCGCCGATGGATGCTAGGGTCGATCATGATTCGTCCGTTGATATTCACCTTGATGACGGTTTTCTTCTTCTTGTAATAAGCCATCCCTTGGTGACTCTTGTAGTGCACGCCGCTCAGGGACACGAACTTCTTTCCACGCTCGATCAGGTCCTCGCGAAGCTGTGTTTCGTTCTTGTGGTATTTCAGCGGGTAACACTTCAAACTCGTGATTCGCCGCGCTCCGCGGAAGTCGCTGATTTCGTCTGACATGCTGCCGAACCCAAACTGCTTGCCATCGTACTCGAAGTACTGGTGTCTAGTTAGCGCGTGTAATTTTGATGTCGCGAAAAGCTGGGAAGTATACCTTTCCCTCGACGTAGTAGTATTCGCCTTTCATGATGCTGAAGTGTTTCTCCGCCATCTCGACCTTGAAGACACGGGACTCATCGGGCGACCCATAAGTCGTCGTGAAGGCAAGGGTGTTGGGCTTCCAGAGAGCCCAGAGCAAGTCGAAGGTAATGAGCCCGTTCTCCAACATCGGGTACAGACTACGCACAGTGTTAAATTGACCATCGTACGGAATCATGGAACGTTTCCCGACAGGGCATACCTTTTCTTGACATCGGCATAGTCTTTGTCGATGTACTGGATGAGGATCTTCAGGTGTTGACGCTTCGAGTCTATCCTCTTTTGCTCCTTTCTTCGCTCGTGCTTGTCCCCCTTCGACAGTTTTACCTTCTTCAGCTCCTTCAGATGCTTCCGAAGGTCCTCGAGATATCTTAAGAATACATAAGAGGATGAACATCAAGTTAATCGGGGCGGGAGGAGACTTACAGGAAAAGCATGTTTGGATCGAGCTTCGGAGTTTCTTCCACCAGGCTCACGCCCTTGATATTCCCAACGACATCCAGCAGACATTCGCGCAACGACTTGCTCTTGATATCGACAATAGTTGCTTTGTACTTGCCCTCCCAATCGAAAGTTCGGCGAACGTGGAACAGAAACTCATCGTATTGCGCGTCAATCGTGCCTTCAGCCGTGTCCTGAAGCTTGTAGTTATGTATCGTATTATCCCACACTTGATCAACTCGCTTGTAGTCCATCTTCGTGGCCTTCTGTCGCTTCCTCTTCTCCCTAAGCTGTTTTCCGTCAATGATAAGGTTGGGGTCAAGGCCATTGCCATGACCGAGGCCCCGACCCGACGGAGGCGGTTGGCTTCGGCGACCACGAGACCGGTTCATAGTGTTGAGCCGCAAACCATTGTCATACATTGTAGGAGGGATGCTACCTGTGAGGCCGGAATTCCCATACTGATATGCTGCATTACTATACTGATAACCGTCATTGCCGTACTGATAAGAGTTTCCGTTCTGCTGTTGAAGTTGCTGGAGCTGGAGGAGCTGGAGTTGCTTTGTCAAGTCTTGCTGCGCACGCTGATCACCGTCATCGCCAGAGTTTATAGCATCTTCGGCCTCTGAGGAGTCGGAGTCTGAATCCGAGACTGACGACTGCTGAGGCTTCGCCGGCTTCTTCTGCTTCTTGGTGCGCGTCTTCTTCTTAGATTTGTGCGGATCCTGGCGCTTTTTGGCTGCCCGTTTCTTCTTGGTATCCTCGAGTTCGGAGGTACTGTCATCTGAGTCTGAGTCTGAGGAGGAAGACTTGTCGGCATCGTCATCGTCGCTGCCGGAGCCAGACGAGGAATCAGAAGCTGAGGAACGCTTCTTTGACTTCTTTTGCCTGACCTTGACGTGCTTCTTGGAGCATTTGCTCTTGGCGACCTTCTTCTTGCTCTCGGTCTTGACCTCCTCTTCTACGGGCTTGGCAGTGGCCTCGGCAACGACCTTTTGTTCCTCGCTTTGCACCGGCACGGGAGGAGTCCCCTCGCGCTCGGTTGTAGTTTTGTCTTGTGACTCCATCGTGGGCATTGGTGACCGTGGTGGCGATGAGCAGAGCAAGAGACTGGCCCGACTAACGCGGCGATGGCGCAACACAAACGGGTGGCTGAGGTCGGATCACAAATGAAGCACCCCAACAGGTGGCGCGCGGGGAAGCGTCAAGATAATGGCAAAATTGAGAACGTTGTCAACGCGCGCCAGTGATTAAAAAGACGATCGCGACGGGAGAAGACAAAAACCTTGTTCAACTGACACGCAACGTGGACACGGACGGGGGCTGTAGGACGGTGCAGGTGTGCGCGCGTTTGTGTGTGTGTGTGTGTGTGTGTGCAAAAATAAGACCGGGACAGAAGTCAGCAGGTTCGTCGGCGCAACTCTACTGGTGTCGTCTGGCGGACCACAAGGCGAGCTGCGATTGATCGGTGCGGATTGCGCGTGGGACGGCCGGGAAGGTGCCCGAAGCAGTAGAGCCAATGGAGCGCAGACTGTGCACACAGAGAGAAGAATGAATCGGGACGGAAATACGACGTGGGCTAGAAGGGGGAGGGCAGTGCGATCCGCGGAGGCGAGCTTGAGAGGTTTGGGAGAGTTTGGGAGGGCTTGGGAGGGTCGGCCAGCTGGTGAAGCTGTTGTGCGGGACCCGAGTCTGCAGTGCTCGCGCGTCGCAGTGCCCTTACTGGCAGCCGGAGGCGAGAATTGATGCAGAGTGAGCTGTTCAGCAGGACAGACTGCAGGAGCCGGGAATTAGTGAGACGTTGAGCGAGGAGCGCCGAGAGGTGAGGACCGGGGGCCGGGGATGACGGCTGGCGTTCGGCGGGACAAGACGAAGTGCTGCTTGGTGAACCCCTGCTGGAGACGCCCGGCAGCCAAGGGCGCTCCTCCCCGATGCGCGCGATGGTCGACCGCTGATTGATAAGGCTTGAGCCCGAGTGGGGACCCTTGGGAACGGGAAGTGCGAGCCGGGGCAAGTGAGCGGGCGGGCGAGTTACGGGTTACGGGATGCTAGGGCAGATGGAAAAGGGCCCGCGATCGGGACTGTTGCTGCTGGGTGACGACTGAGCACCGGCGGGTGGAATACGGAATGGCGACGCTGCGAGAGCCGCAAACCATCTGCGACTGGACACTCGGGTGTGAGACGTCCGCAAGGTGGGGGACGGGGAGCGGCACGGATTTAAGTATGCTGGGAGCTAGGACGTCGGCGCAGCGTGTGCGCTCAACGAAATCTGCGAAAGGCGTCCGCGGGTCTGGGGGATGATGATGATGATGGAGGAAAGCTCACACAAGGACGTCCTGCAGGGTTGGCGTTGGTCGAGGTTGGGTCAGTTGCGGTCTGACAGCCTCGTTTGTTCGACTGGATGGGGGACCCCATTGACGCCATGCCGCTCGCTGCCTGCGTCCAGGTTGCCAGCCTGCCTACCTGCCTGGGAGTGTGCTCGTCCGCTGCTTACTGCGGTGCCACTCGCACACTGCCCGCGCACGGCACGGCATGCTTGGCGAGATGGGCTCGGTGGGAAGGGCGGGCAAGGCGGGCGGTGTGGGCCCTGCCGGCGTGGGTTGCGGGACGCTGCAAAAAGCCCGCCAACCCGGGTGTCGTTGTCCTGGAACAAGGGTCATGGCCCGGGCTCCACGCCTTTAGCCTGTGGGGACAAGGCCTAACCACGATCCGCCGCAGGCGAGGTGCCAGGGGTCGGAGCCCCAGTTGTTGAGGGAGGCGCTCGGAATGGGCAATGGGCAATACGACAAAATTGAGAATTCGATTTCGCCGTATCACTTTTCACCTCTCAGTCTTCAGATTTGCACCATCCCACGTCAAAACTGGGCCTTGTGGTCGACCATGGAGTCTAAGGTGTATGTTGTATCTGGCGGCGGGCTGTGCCCGTATGGCTGTGAGCCCCCCTCCCAATCAGGCATTCCGCAATCGTGGATAGGTGTGATGCCGTTGGCCCAGTCAAGCAGCAAACCGGGGGACTTCGGCCTTTAGCTTTTATGCAACATCGCGGACCACAATCAACATTGGTTCTCAGGTTGCAGGGGAAGGCTGAGGCTCTCGTCAACCAACCATTGGGTGGTGTGGCGGCCGCTTCAAGCCTTCCCGGACAGAGTCCCAGCCGCCCGTAGCACCGCCAGAGAATGGTGTTCCGGCGCCGACATGGAAAAATCCCAACAAATGCTCCCGCACCAAGAACTGCAGGACTCGGCACACTCTTGTTGACCGCCTCAAGGCCAAGCGAATGGTCCCGATATGTCCCGTTTGCAAAATCTTCAACTGCATGTCTTGCTTGCTGTCAAGCTGTGCCTGTCGTGCAGCTGCAAGGTCGTGGGGGGTGATGAAGGTTTTTCGGTCATGGATGTGATGTATGAAATCGCTAGATTTCCGCATTCGTCACTTCGGTTGCTTCCCCAGCTCGAATCTGGCAAAACTGAACTAACTCACCGAACCCTGCCCTCATCTGGTTGGTTTGTCTAGATTTGGCGGGACAGGCGGTCCCTTGGGCTCGGTCGGACTCTTGCCGACCCGTAGTCTGTACGCCGTACTTCGTCCGTTGGGCGACTCGCATTCAACTATGATTCGCGCATTGCAGTGCAGTGCTTGCTAGCCTCGCTCAAACAGCCGCGCATGTGGCTGTTACAATCCACCAGTGAATTGCAACCAAAAGAAGGGTTCATCACCAGAGCGGTTTCCGTCCCGAGCCCCAGATTGACATGGCGTCCAAATGGTTGGTTACGAAGATTTCTGCGCCGCAATCGAGGAGGAGCATTGTCGAATGAATGGGGCGGCGACCCCGAAAGGATGTCCAGCCAAAGCTTCTCTTGCACAGCCATCCGGGATGGGACGAGGTGTGGAAGAGCCAGGATATCGACCGATATGCCGCTGCACTTTGTTGAGCTGGTAATAGCGGAAGCAATGTGAGATGTTTCCTTTTTTCGCAGATGCGATTGTCTGCTCGCGAGTGACAGATAGGTTTCTTTTGTACCCGTCAATGTCAGTCAGTGATGGCATGGGATGTGTGAATGTTGGAAGCTCCGACCAGGAAGATGGAGCCAGGGCGCAAGCAGCATTCTCACTATAAGGTCAACTAGATCATGGCAGTAGAAGCCGTACTCCTTCTATATCGGATATTGGAATGGATTAGGAGCCGTGCTAGATGTCCAATATCGCTATAAACTGCCTTCACTCAAGGTATTGTTGTGTACTGCTAATTGTTGTTTGATGGCTGGCAGTGCGAAAGCCTTGCAACATCTGGTCGCACGGAGCAGCCCCACGTGACCCCCAACAACCGCTTGTTTCGACGACACACACGCCCTTCAGCCATCAAGGTGCACTGTGCCTGTCTCGGTTGAGATGCGGACGCCACGCCCCGATGAACAGCAGGAAAAGGAAAACGCCGGTTGATGAAGCCGAGCCGGGGAGCGAAAACACACCCGGCTCGAAGACTGGCGCACCGACATCTAACCGGCTCCATCGCCCTCCCGTCACCAGTGCCTCGCCCCTCGCGGCGGACACCTATTTCCAAAATCTCTACTCCTCGGAACCGAACTTCAAGCAACTTGGGAAGCAAGATGCCGCATTCGCACCATTGTATGTGTCAGTCCAGTCGATTATTTTTGCCAGGAACGGTTCTGACAGTTTGCCCCGACCATAGCATCCAGCACGATGGCAAGCTTGATTTCAATGATCCGGCCACAATGATGCAGCTGACAAAGAGCTTGCTGTTGGTTGACTTCGGGTTGAAGCTTGAGCTGCCTGATGATAGGCTTTGCCCTCCCGTAAGAGTGCCAGGTCTGGCCGCTGAACTCCTCCGCTGACCCAGTAAGCCAGGTCACAAATCGCCATAATTACATCTTATGGCTAAAGGGTTTGATGGGCACAACGTCATATGAGCCGCCCGGTCGTAGGCTTTGTGGGATCGATGTCGGTACTGGGGCGAGCTGTATCTACCCTCTCTTAGGAACCGCACAACGGCCGTGGCGCTTCGTTGCAACAGGTTCTCACTATAACCAGACACTTGCAATCTTGTGTCCATGCTGACATATTGCAGATATCGACACCAAAAGTCTCGACTACGCTCGAAGGAATGTACGGCTGAACGGACTTGAAGATCGTATTCAGGTCCTAGAGAGGACAGCAGACAGTGCTCTAGTACCACTTTCCGATCTCCCGGTCGAGTCGGTGGACTTTGTCATGATGAATCCCCCATTCTACTCCTCGGAGGAAGAAATGCTGTCGTCGGCACAACGTAAAGAGCGCCCGCCACACTCTGCCTGTACAGGGGCTCCGGTTGAAATGGTCTGTGAAGGCGGGGAGGTTGCGTACATCGGTCGAATGCTGGAAGAGTCTCTTGTCTTGCGCGATCGGGTTCAGTGGTACACTGCAATGGTGGGGAAGGCCAGCAGCATCGACACCCTGGTCACTCAACTTCGCAGCAACAACATTGACAACTTTGCGGTCACCGAATTTGTTCAAGGTAACAAAACACGGCGATGGGCTTTGGGGTGGAGCTTTGGGCCGATGAGACCTTCGGAGGGTATTGCAAGAGGAATTAAGGCGACGCCCTGGAGACACGCTCTGCCCCTGCCTTTGCGGGTGGTCTTATTGACCTTGCCCCCTGGGAGGGAGGTGTCTCCGTTGGTCAACCATATCACCGAAGTTGCAGGCTCTTTGGAGCTGATTTCCTGGAATTGGGAGGCAGGAACAGCTAAAGGGGTAGGAAGGGCGAGCGAGAACGTTTGGAGCAGAGCATGGAGGAGGAAAAAGCTCCGTGAGGCGCAACAAGAGCAGCCAGCCGCCGAGGAGAAGGAGACCGCCAAGCCTGAAGAGTGTCGGATTGGCTTTGCAATCAGAGTGGAGGTCGGAAAAGAGGAGACTGTTGCCTCTGTTCACTGGATCGAGGGCCATGATCAGGGTATTTTTGAGAGTCTGTGCGGCTTCTTGCAGGGAAAACTCCAGGGCATCAAAAATAGCAAGTGACAAACGGATCCGCAAACTGCGCCAAACGGGGCTTGTCACACCGGGCTCGGGACCTCTCCTTTCTCTGGGTCAGACCTTTTTACTTTATGTCAGTCTTAATCAGCTATGAACGATGTGAGAAGAGAGCGTAAACCCCTATTTCCTGGGCAGGGCTCCCCCGGTACATTGCAAGGAGAGAGACAACAAGTCGCTCGGGAGCCAGCCATTGAGGTTCTCGCCACCCCCAGACAATTGTGGGGCACAGCCCCCCACCAAAGCCGCCCAGCACTCCAACCCTTCAGCGACTTTCACCAAGCCCAAAAGCCGCCGTCATCCATTTCAAAATGTCCGACCAGCAAGCATCACGTTTTGCGCCCCAGAACCAGACAACAAACGAGCGACTCTCCACCCACACCGTCGGTCTTGTCGCGCTCTCGGATTTCCGCAAGCGACGCGCAGAGGTCATCGAGCAGCAGGAGCGAGAGGCGCGCGAGGCCGTACTGTCGCGGACGACTGTCTCGACCCCCGATCGATCCCTAACGGGGACCCCGAACAACGCGAGCGACAACAATGAGGCAGACAGGCAGCGGAAGAAGAAGAAGCGCGCCAAGATGCTGGTGTCGTTTGGCGGCGACGACGACGACGACGAAGAAGGCCAGGATGCGGTGCCCGTGGCTGCCCGCAAAAATGGAGGGAAGCTGAAAGCTGCGAACAATGGCGCACAAGAGGATCCCGAGGCCGGGGATGGTAGCACAACCGGGGAGTCCAAGGGCGCGGAGCCATCGGCGAAGAAGATGACTGCAAATTCCGCGGTGGGCATCGTGCCTCGAGCACTCACCAAAGCGGCGCTACGACGCGAGGCTGCTGAGAGGGATGCCTTGCGCAAGGAGTTTTTGCTCCTGCAGGCGGCGGTGAAGGCCACGGAGATCGCCATACCCTTTGTTTTCTACGATGGAACAAACATCCCGGGTGGAATTGTGAGGGTCAAGAAGGGGGACTTCATCTGGGTTTTCCTCGATAAAAGCCGCAAAGTCGGCGCCGAGCTGGGAGTCGGAGGGGAGAAGAGCGCCACGGCGAGGCGCGACTGGGCCCGAGTGGGTGTGGATGACCTCATGCTCGTTCGAGGCTCTCTCATCATCCCGCATGTGAGTCTGGCCTCTCCAATATCACAAAACACAGACTATTTGCTGACAACTCGGTAGCATTATGAGTTTTATTTCTTCATTATGAACAAGTCTACTGGGCCCGAAGGCAAGTCTCTGTTTGACTACAGCGCAGAGGCTCCGCTCAAGGATGCGGCCAGTGATTCCGCCCTAGCCCCGATAGGTGGGGTGTTGAAAGGCGGCCCCGATATCAACTCTCTGGAAGGCGCTTCGGACGACCCTACCCTCACGAAGGTGGTCGACCGGCGGTGGTACCAACGCAACAAGCACATCTATCCTGCCAGCGTCTGGCAGGAGTTCGAGCCGGAGAAGGACTACCGGTCGGAGATTCGTCGTGATCCTGGAGGCAACGCCTTCTTCTTTTCGAAATGATCTCTGTCGACGAACGCGGCTCGTCATGTGTTGCGCGGTTTAGTTCGTTGAGTTTTTGTCAAGCTGTGATATAGAGAAAGAAGCTGTGAGCGTTTGCTCGTGTCCAAGCCGAAGATGAGAGATTTACTTACTGTCCTTAGCTCGCGCCCGGCCAAAGAGACCAGCCCATGGCGCCGAGGATGATCCATCCTGGCCAGAAGAGCATGAGGCACATCAAATTGCCGCTTGGGCTCAGAATGAGGAGGAAAAACTCGTATTCGATCTTTTTTCTCAGACGCTTGGACCCTGTCGAATCCCAGAGAACACTGAGGGCTTGCATCGTCATGGCACCCGATTTGACAGCGAGCAATCTTGACACTATGAGGGTGTTGAGGGCAGCAACTCGGCTTGCGAATATGAGGGCTGCAGCGATCACCCTGGCGGCGAGGTACGTGCGGATGAAGAGGAGGAGAGTAGCAGAACTGAGAATTTGCTGGAACCAAATGGCGAGGTTGAGGACAGGACCGAGGCTGGATATCACGTCGGGGCTTTGGCGGAGTGCCACATTGGGCTTAAAGGTCGGCGCTGCGAGGAGAGACATCTTGCCGAGCAGGGAAGCTCTCTTTTCGTCATTATACTCCGATGTCGATCTGCCTTTCGGATTACCGGGACAGGTGACAAGGGCAGACCAACTTTATATCATTACCTTGGATGGGACGTGGGCCCGCAACCCCGCCGAGCGGGCGTTTGGAATGTCTTGGCGCCATCGATACCTAACGGCTTCCGATTACAAAGTACATGCCAGCCAGGCCGTTTTCAGCGGCTAACAGAAAACAATATGTTAGAAGCCAGTTCCAACCGATGTAATGTATCCGCATGTTAGCGCAGTGTCGACACTCTATTTTCGCATGCAATCGGCCTCTTGAGGACGAAGCGGGTGATGGTGGTGATGTTTGGTTGGTTCGAACCCCTCCATCATCGCCAGGCGAGCTTGCCCTGCATTTTGAGCCCCACCGCCCCAGAAGCACGCCCACGTGGGGGGTCTCATTCGTCGCTCGGCACCATTCGCCCCCCTCCCATCAGTCTACTTGGCCCGACTGGATGAGGGACAAACAAGCCGCGGTGCTGCAGGCGCCATCTCCGTGGGCGACGTGCATTGGACCGAGATCGGAAACATCGACGCCTGAAACTCTCCCGAATGTGACTGCATTGCACGCTGGCGTAGTGAATGTCAACTGTCATGAAGCATTCGAGTGATGAAAGCGGCGGCGCCCAGGTTACTCTAGTTCAGTGGGGACCAGCCCTGGAAATGTGCCTGGTTTCGTCATTCTGCGGAGCCGACTCAACTGTCGAAGCTGGGCGCGGTGGGCGCGGAGCGTCGGTATCGGCATGTGCAAGTGAAATGGTGGGCCCAGTGTGGCCCGGGCACCTTGCCGACCAAACGTGTGCCTGTGCCGCTTCCGATTGGCCAATGGCTTTTGGCTCACCAACCCAGGATGCGTCTGTCGTGTTGACTGGGTCATGACGGCATGAGATAGGATGGAATGGGCTAAAGTGTTATCAGATAAGCTTTCCGTTATGTCAGAAGGGGTGTTTATGTCCAATTGAGCCAGCCACAGGGGTAAGTTTGGGGAGGTTCGACGGAAGTTGACAGACTCTAGCGGCTGTTTTCACCAAGTGGTCTTCCCTGGCAGTGATAGGGAATGGTCTTGAAAGGTAATGAATGAATACCAACCCAGACCATGCATGTATTGAATGTGCTCATATTTTTGTGCCTGAAATATACATCTCAAGATGATGCCCGCCATTTGATTTCCTGAATTTAAATACGAAGGGAGGTGCCGGTCAAGACGTTGAATTGTGTTGGTCTGATCGTGCCTTCCCGCAAGCTGCGCGGACGAAAGATGTGCTCAGAACGAAAAACGCCAATACACTTTTTCATCGCAGCAAGGGCCTTTGGATCAGCCTTGCGAACCTATATATGATAATATTCAGAGATGAAGTTTAAAATAATTGTTGATTTCTCCTTTTTGCAGAAATTTTAACTGTCACATCAACCGCTCGCGTCAACTGCTGTTTGACATTTTCAGATGAAATCCCGAAATACCTACCGCCCTGATAAACTCTATGGCCACGATCTCATTTCATCCCAAGTGTTCTCCAATGGGACAACTCAGAGACGGTCACCATCTCCTATTGTATTCATCAAAATGTAGAACAATAGTCTTGCAGCCGACAACAATGGGCTATTGAGAAGTGGTCTTCCCCATTGAGGACCAGAATCCCGGGTCCCAAAACTTGACCTGGGGGAGATTGAATCGGGGCTTCCACCTAGCTCTTTCCTGGATATATTTCCAGCGGTCACTTGGATTTTCCTTCAACTTTCCGCTCTCCTCTTCAGCTTTTGGTCACCTCAGCAGATCTCCAGTTGCGTTGCAGATCTACTCTCTCGACCAAGCTATTCCCGCAGTACTGACTTGTCCGTACTTGCAACCTCCCTCTGTTCACTTGCCCTCATACACATAACTATTTGATATTCTCGCCTCGTTTAACTTCTCTTCCCCTAGCGGCGCTCTCCGTACCTGCTCGGCTACTTTCCCCTTCACCCTCCCGCTATTACCTACCTTCTTCACCAAGATGACTTCGTTGAATCGCCAACAGCGGGCTCCCGTAAGGGACCTGCTTCGGCAGAAAGATCATCAATACGCCCCGATGATTACCACTGTTCAAGACCTCCAAGCTCTTAAGCAAGAGTACAGTGGTCTTAACAACGTCGATATCGGCAGAGATGGCCGACTCGATACTGACTACCCGACAACTCCCCAAGCCCAACAAGAGTGCGTCCGGCAGTTATTCTTGGCAATCACCGACTTCTCGGATGTAATTGAGTCAGCAAACCACCTTCAATTGCCTCGTGTGAAAGACATGAGCAATTTCGAAGTTCACGTTATCGCGTGGAACATCCTCGTAAGCAGCCGAACCCCCGTGGTAGCGTGCGATTGCTAACTTTTGTCTGTCTACTAGATCGCTACACAAAACGCTCACTGCGGTGAGCTGGGATTCGGCCCTCGACCCTGGACCAATGAATGGCGATATGAGAAGTACAATTCATTCAGCGAGCGGTTCGCCGCCGTTGTTGAGACCTGTCGAGTTAGTCATCTCCTTCCCTACCATCTCAAAAGAGTATCGGGCACTGACAAAACGACTTCTCCAGCGATCAAAGAGCATCGTTTACGGCGATGCGCCGGTCTCCTTCGTGAAGCGCTTGGCATCAGCTCCTGTAAAGGAAATCAAGGTGAGCCGAGCCATTGCCTCTTCCGTTGACTTCCCAAAGGCTCCTAATGAATGAGAAATAACTACAACAGAGCAAGTGCGCCAACCGGAAGCTCAACATGAGCCGAGCCGACCAAATCAAGAACGGGAAGCTTGTGGCTGCCAGCTCGCAGCCACCTGCTCGACGCACGAAGGGTGGCAACAACGGGGGCGTCACGAAGACATCGGGAAGTCGGCGGCACCTCACCTCACAGCATCCCTCGGTTTATATGCCGGAGATCCCATTCATGGCTACCGATGAGGACGCTCAAATTTCGGTGCCCCAGGCGCCTGAGTTCACAATGCTCGCGGAGAACGAACACGTCGGAGACCACCCCAGCACCTTCGGTTCCGACATCCAGGTCCCGATGGCCGCACAGGCCGCCGAACCCGAGAGCTTCGGCTGTGATTCTGCCATGCCCAGCGGCCAAGTCTCCAACCCAGTCCTATTTGACCCCGGGTTCGTGGACCCCAGACTGCTGGACGGCCAGTTGAATTTCGACGAATGGGTTGTCAACGGCGACCAACCTGGTCAGAATATGGGCGCCGAAAAGTTCAACATGGACGCGTGGCTTGGCCAGGTTTGGAATTCTTCTTAGCCAGTCCCAGCAGGCGGCAAGAACTGGAGGGATTTTCGCGAGTTGTCAACAGCAACTTCGCAGGACGTGGTCACGATTACGATGTGAGGGAGGTCTGGAGTTAGGCGCGGTATCGAAACTGCCTTGGTGGTATTTCATTCTTCTTTGTTTTGGGAGTTGGAGCTCGTTTTTG
>Ga0247760_1000330_pt1 | contig 52387 bp, 23 predicted proteins | sample UWRJL171409R4_FD_179936 | JGI IMG/M metagenome (GOLD analysis project Ga0247760, IMG submission 179936) | Plant litter microbial communities from Arlington Agricultural Research Station in Wisconsin, United States - UWRJ-L171-409R-4 | ecosystem: Environmental > Terrestrial > Plant litter >...
AGGAGTCAGGACGGGAATGCCTCTAGGCTAGAGGGCCTGTACTGGCTTACAGACTCTAAAGTCCTACTAGCTTTCAGACTTAAAGTCTAGCGCTAGTAAGCTTACTGTGTAACAGTTACGGAAATTAAAGGGCATAGTATTATTATAACCTGCACCTAGCACAGACTTAAATAGCTAGTCAGGTTAAGACAGAGCGTATAGCAGGATGCTAAAGACTAAGTGGGCGTTCTGAAGTCAGTTTGTTAAACTAGCACTCCTAGACGGGGGTACAATGTCACAATAAGTCGCTGTCACTATAATGCACAGAGGTAAGTCTGAAAAGTAAAACATAAATGAATAATGTAATATTAGTGTGAGGAACTAGAAGTCCCTTACGGCCATTGTGGTTACAATGATGACTATCTATACTAGTTATCTAAGAGGTGCTTTGTACTTTGCTTAGTGTTGTTTACTTACTTACTTAAGGACTAAACACTCTATTACTAAGCACCCTTTGCTCAGTAGCCTTAAGAGTGCTTAGTAGCTGAGCGCTAGCGCTAAGATTGAGTAACTCCTGATTATTCGTAAGGGCTTTAGGTCTTTACACTCTTGGTCCAGCCTAAAATACTGTGTGCACTGTTTCCTGCGCGGGGACTTGGTCGGGCCGCTCTAGCCCTGATGACGGCCTGTAGGGTCGTCACAGGTATGGTATAATGATGATTATTCCGGGGGTCCTCTAGCTTTAAAGAGGTACGTGGCTTTAGTCCTCTTATAGAGGCCTGGCTGGCTTACGTAACTACAGCCTGTAGGTCTGTAAGATATCTGCAACACTTCCTTTATGTAAGTTTAAAATAATTTCATTTTTCCTCCTTTATATCTTCTCTCTACACCTAGCCCTTTCCTTATTTATTATTATCCACTTCCTCTCTAGTGATCTCCTGTATATAAGACTCACCACTACTGAAAAGCTTAATTAAGATCGGGTTCCGTATACGATAATAATAAAAGTATACATAACAGTTATCCTTCTCTAGATAACAGTTTGTACAATCCCATAATTACTTAGCTAATAGCTCAGTCCTATAAGTACGCAGGAACTGCTAGAAGTCCTAGATATAGCTTAAATTAGCATAAATAGCGTTAAATACAAAACTAACTTCCTTCCATTCACCATTAGGCTCATTAAATAGCAGAACCAAACATCCCATCAAGTAGTCAATAGCAATTTCTCTACAAGCTCCACAGTACTCAGAGGCTCCGACATAGTTCAGTAGCGGCTTTATTAACAGGACAGCGTTATTTAACATTTCCTTTAAAGTAAGAACAACTGCAGTAATACGGATAAGTAATACTATAAGTTTAAACAAATAACTATAACCGATAATCTCTAAACTATCGCAGCAGTTAGGGTAGGTCTAGGATGAAATAAAATTACTGTAAAATGTCCAGCAATCAGTACAGAATATATACCTGCAGAAGAGAGCAACCCTAACACGCAGCTTAATAGTTTCGTCCAGTAATGTATTCAGCCCAATAATGTCGAGCTAAGTGTAACAGATTAGACATACTACCTGCCTAACTAGCTGATTCCTAGTGAGACTCAATATATACTACACTACCTAATATTATAATATAAGAGTTATCACAGAGGTTACCATTGTAAATGTTTAAGGAATAGGAGCTTCTATACCAGTAAGTTAACGTGATTATATACTACTCTAGTAAGCTGGCATTGTATGATAGGTAAACATATATATAATGTACGTGTGTTACAGCAAGTGATTATAATAACAATAAGTAATATAACAACAGTAAATATATAGGCAAACAGAGTAACAATAATGCATAGGGAAACAGAGCATAAAGGAGACAAACAGAGTATAAAGGAGACAAACAGAGCATAAAGGAGACAAACAGAGCACAAAGGAGATAAACAGAGTATAAAGGAGATAAACAGAGCATAAAGGAGACAAATAGAGCATAAAGGAGACAAACAGAGCATAAAGGAGAGCTTTTTTAACCTGTAACCCAAACTACAATAGCGATATTGTAATAGTGGAATAATAATTACATATATTTAGGGTTAAGTACTATTTCTATTATACTTATAACGGCTCTAGCAAGGTGTTTATTAGGTCGGGTTAGTTCTAACAATTAAGGTACACGGGGTAAGTTACGTATATTAGATATGTTAATTATTTATTATTATCTGTAGCGATAATAAGCCACTGTATTACTATAAGTCTTTAAGACTTAGTATAGTTACTAACATTAAACCACTTAGTATACTGTAATTTATTAAACTAAGCGGTTTAAAGTCTAGTTATATCACATTCTGTGTGTATTAATACTAAATCCAGAGTTAGGAGAAAACCTTATTACTAATCTACCCTAAGCTAGTAGCTTAAGTATAGGTTATTTAACAAGGAGGTAAATAACTCTTAAAACGTTTACCCATTCAGATCTTATCATCACCCTACACCGTTCCTTAGTTCCTTATTGTAGCCTAAGTAGTCTGGTGGCGTTACGAGGGAGGAAGGTTACTATCGTCCGTTATCTTTCTTTTGGTAAGTGTCTTCTTCGCTATCTTTAATCCGAATCTCTTCTTCGTACTGTTCACCCGCTTTCCCACCTTTTCCATCTCCTTATTAACGTTATCCTTCTCGAAATCCTTTTCTTTATAGATAACGTGCTTAAGGGGCCTAGCGCGGTTAGTGAAGTAGGCGTAATCACGTTTAGGTTCGCTGATAAGAAGATAACTGTACTTCTCTATAAGTTAAATCCTTTTACACTTAATCTCTAGGAAAGCGTTAAAGACAGTCTCTTACGTTATAGTATCGGGATTAAAGCCTAATTCTATAACACGCATACTATTAGCCTGGACGATAAGGTTTCTATCTTTATTAAGCTTATCCCAAATGTGTATGTTGATAATGATAGGTCCTAGGAAACTTATATATAGAAGGATAAGCTGATTTTTAATAAGGTTTTCGACGTTAGTAACTTTTACTGGGTTTACTGTAAACGTTCCGAGATTAGTGTCGATATTCTCTCCCTTATTTCCCTCTTCTGGTAAGCTGGAGCTTAGGAGGCGGATAATAAACGAGTAGATCCTGCTAATGAATAAAGCTTTGTTATTTAAGTAGTTACAGATAGATTAAGGTAGCTTAACCGCCTAACTGAACTGGTTTATTAGGATGGTTAAGTTATATTTAGCGACCTTGTATACAAATAATAACTTTAAGACCGGGTCTTTAACTTTTACTAGCATCTGGGGGCTGATTTCTTTAACCTACTGATATATATTAGTATAAAATTAAATTAGTAATAAACTAATTAATATAACTAATAAGTATATTAATTAGTCTAATATTAAGTTTACGTACCTTACGTAGTCTACGCTTTATAAACTACTTATCGATAGTACTAACGACGATAGGGAGATACTATTAGATGGGCTTTGTCTGTTTAATGCAGTACAGTTGATTAATGTACTGTTAAATAGTTGCTATGTTCTATATGAACCCTGCTCTGATGCTATGGTTGTATTAGTAGTGTGCGTTAAGTCTAGTATTAGATACCGATAAGTTTAATACTAGTATGTTAAACACGGTGTCGGCCCGATTTCATTGCTTTATAATAGCCTAACGCTTGTTTATTGAGAGTCTCGAGTGAATGGATTTGACTTTAAAGTTTGCTTTAGCGAATATAATAGTAACCTTTTTGTATTTAGCTATTAATATATCTGTCTGTCTAAATTAGCTAGGGGGATATTAAACCTGTTAGTGTACTTATGTAGTATACTAATTAATTTAATTCTAGCCTTATTAAGATGTGGTTTATTTACTGTTATATAATGGGGCTGTTTATTATAATTAGGACTCTAGCATTTTCTTAGCTAGGTTTAGATCGGATCTCCATTATTTATTAGAGACAGTACGACTTGATTAGCGATTTAGAGTATGTGAAAAAGAGGGAGTTAAGTTAGTCCTTAGGGAGGATATAGCTATTGTCCTCGTTTAATGTTACGTACGTGTAGCTAATACTATTATTTATGCTATTATGTATTAACGATTAGATAAAATTAATACCGAGCTTTATTGAGCTTAAGCTATTAAGGTTAACCTTTATCTATTACCTTAAGTTAAGGGCCTTGCCGAGTGTGGATTTAGATATACATTTCGCCTTTTTTACAGTCTTAAGATTAGTAATCGTTCGAATCTCTTCCTTTATTAGCTAACAGACAGGATCGTCACGTATTATCATTATATATACGTGTTTGCTTTAAGCCTCTACTGTGGCGGCTTAGAGTAACGCTATATCGAGCGTATTGGTCTAGTCTAGATCTTTCTCTTTACCTTTCTTAAGATTACTGTTAATATAATCGTTAGTAATTTAATCTATCTCCCTAAACGTAACATTGCTTAGAATTTTGTCAGTATTGTTGTAAATAGCGTTATAATCCTTATTATATCTGATAAGAGTTAAGTTAATTTTTAGAAAGCCTAGTCCGTCTTAAGGATAATACTTTAAGTTATTTGGCAGGGTTATAGAAGTGTTTATTCCCCTATTAATGATAAATATATTATTTGCTTTTAAGATATCTTCGGCGTTAAGGTTAATATCCACCTTATTAAAGTCCCAGATATTATTTTAGTAAAAAGGAACTAGCTTTTACTAATGTTACTTATACTTTTAGTGGATACTACGTAACTTTATAATAATATCGTTCTTATCAGTATAATATTTAATAATAAGTATATCAGACCCCTCCTTGTATATTAACTTATTACTTATGTAATGGAAGTCTGGATTAAGTTAGAATATATTTAATATCTTTACTGCGGTAACCTATATTATCAGGCTGAAACCTTTCCAATCTGTAATCTTATTCTAAGTAAGAGTTACAGATACACTACCCTATAACACTTTCGGAATAACCTATATAAGACGTTAGTATTAAGAGTTAGAGTTACGTAAATTAGTAACTTTGTCGCATATTATAAGCTAGAATTTAAACTTCTTACTTTTCGTAATATAGGTATTGATATAGTGGACTTAGTAGATCTTAGACTTCTAGTGTTCTAATATAGGGATTATAATAAGATTAGTTATATATTAATAAATATAATAAAGCAATTGGAAAGTAAACTAATTAGAATATTAAAATTCGTATACTAACTAGTTTACTTTATAGTAAGGTGGGGTGTAAGGATAGGATATATAGTTAGTACTTACTTAGGGTATCGGTTAAGGAATAATCCGTATCCATTTATTTTAACGTACTTGCTGTAATTACCCCTAAATTTCTTATTAAGCTTACTTAACTGCTTAGCGTACTTCTTATCGCCATTGTCGTTAACATTACTCTTGTTATCTGCCTTGGTAAGCCTACTAACTGTAATGTCCAAATTACCCCTATCGTCCTCAGATTTACTATTAGATCTTATATTATCGGAACCCTTAAGGTTAGGGGTTACTGGGCCTATAGGAGTAACAGAGATCCTTAACTTCTAAACCATATATTAATCGTGCACTTATCGTCTAGTATACTTAGATATATCTATATCGTGCTTAATCGTAGTTATCTAGTAAGTAGCTATAGTAATGTATACCGAAATGTATATAACTAGCGCCACTTTAGGGTTTTTTATATTATTTGCGTAACCATAAAGGTTATCGTCTATCTGCTACGTACTTTAAGTTCGTACGCAGTAGGGGTTATCTTACGGAATCTGGGTAATGTTTTAGTAAAAAACGTAAAGCTTTAACTTAGGGAAATTTAGGTGTAGCTTATTAAATGTCTAAATAATTAAGGGTGTAAGGTATAAGTATAAAGTAAGTTTAACCTTAATCTTCTTACCTGCTTTCTTCTCTCTGATAAGTTAGTGGTAATGCATAAGTACTGTTAAGGCTATCGTAAAGGTTTTATTAATACTAACCTTATTTATACAGAACTAAGACCTAATTAACGAATTGGAAAAGTTAAATATAACATACGTATCTTTTATAGTTAGCTTTAAGTATTAAACTAATTAAAATACTATATTAGTACACTAATAGGTATAATATGTAACTTACCGATTATCTGATAAGGGAGAAGATATTTTATTCCTTTACAGATTTCTTAATTCCGAGCTTAGTTATACTTATTTTTCATCTTCTCATAGTTGAAACGTAAGAAGTCCTTAATGCTCTCGTCGAATACCTTTTCGAAATTATCTAATGTAACTAACTCTAAGTGATCAAGTGTTATATTTAGGATAGTTAAGTTATTATCGACACCGGTAAACGGATATACTTACAATAATAACGACTTAATACTGTATAATCCTTCGAGTCTAGCCTTTATCAGCTTAAAACGTTCACTTTATAAACGTTTAATCAGATAATTGTCTTCATTATATTCCAGCTTAGTATTTGCGGGAATGTCGGTAAGATTTTCCAAAATAGTTATCTACGACACGATAAATTACGCTAAGTTAACTTTTTGCTTAGTATTAAATAGGTAACTGAACTGGGTAGTAAGGGTCTTGTCCGGCTTATAGATAACGGGTTCTAAGAATAATCCTATATGCTAAAGGTTCCTTACTAACGAAATTAACGCTAGGATGCTGACAAGTTCTGTATCAGTATCGTCTACGGAGTACTAACCCTGGTTTTTATTTATATAAACTGCCGAGATTTCAGCCTTAGTAATTATTAAGCGAAGACGCTTAGTCTAGTTGCTAAACACCCTTTTGTATCTGAATTTATCGATTAGGGACGTAGTGGACTTACCCAGTATACGTATTATTAAGGAGTGGAGTTGCAGGTTTACAACACCCTGTTTATTAACTTTACTTAACTTATGCTGTTCCTCGTTAAGCTATTTACTAATAGATATTACGCTTATTCTTATGACCTTAAATACCGAACCTTTCTTAAGATCCTTACTATCTAAAGGTGACTGGAATATATATAAGCGACGCTTATTAAAGTATAGTAAATGTAATACAGTACAGAACTAATCGTTAGCGACATAACCTCTCTATATATCCGGAGTACCGTTAGGATAGCGAGTGTACTGAGGCGTTACATTCTAATTATAGCAAGTCTTTACATTACAGAGATACGTATACAGTATAGTGATATTTATCGCTATAATGTGGTATTAGTGCTAGGCTTTTTCGCTAGTCGTATTAACATTGCTGATATCGCCTTACTAGATGAAGAGGACCGGGATGTCCCTTTCCATTTTAGTAAGTGCCTTTAAGATTTTGCCGACCTTAGGATAGTTAAATATAATTAGAACATTTGTGTAGATATCTATCCACACCTTTCTAATATGCAGGTTACCGGGAAACGATTCTTTACTTAAGGGGTTATCGCAGAGATCACCGTTCTTAAATATCATATCGCCGTGTTTTAAGAAACACTAAAAGCCGAAGTAGTCTGTAATTAGAAGATATATAGTTAGTAATTATTATTAAGTATTAAACTAGTTAGTTTATTAGGGAGTAGTGAATATTAAACCAGTTAGTTTATTAGGGAGTAGTAAATATTAAACCAGTTAGTATATTAAGGAGTAGTAAATATTAAATTAGTTAGTATATTAGCAGTAATATACTAATTAGTTTAATGTGTAACTTACCTTTAAGGTCTAAGTATTTAGCTAAGTTAGCCTTATCTTTATACTCTAGTACGGCAGTGAAGTCTCCGTCATTTCTAAAGCTGTTAGTATCTAGCACGTACGTAAATGTCTGACTAAGGAGCATCTTATCCTGGATCTTAAGATACTTTTTTAAGAAGTTTAAGGAGATAAACTCAGACTTATACTTAACTATCTTGTATATAATGTTTACGTGTTATGTAAGCACCTTCGTGCGGTATAACGCGAGAGCTAAGATATTATAGAATCTAACGTAAGGTATAATTATCGACTTATAGATAAAGCCTTTCTCTTTACTAGCCTCCACTACCCTGTATAAAAGGTGATTCCGCATGTTATTCATATCGTATCTTTAGATCGCCAGCTTAAACCCCTACTGCATCGTAGTAATATCCTTTAAGACTGAAAAGAATACCGTCTTTTTACTTCCTTTAAGGTTAATATTCGTGCTGATAAACGTCTATTCGGCTAATTTTTAAGCCTTTATATTAGCAGCATTTATACTAGCAGTCACTTTACCTTTACCCTTAGCTTTAGCTCTAACGGCCTTCAGAGGTATAGTTGCAGTCGGTAAAGGTGATGCGAATTAAGGTGCGGGGTCGTAATTGGTAAGGTGTAGTATTGTAATTAGTAAGGTTAAAGTCTGGTTAATTAATAACTAAGCTTTAGTAAACTAGGCTAATTAAAATAAGTTAGGGGCAGAGATTAAACCAGTTAATCTACGGAAATCGGTATACTAACAAGGGTCGTTAGTCTATTTTCTAGAAGTTTATAGTTTTTTTTTAAAGGGGTAAGCGCGATAGTCGTATAAGGTAAGGGTAGGGTACTATTTATACCCTTGGGGCTAGTAAAGTTCACACCTGTGGACTAACTAGTTTAATTACGGCTTAAAGTTTGCACCTGTAGGTAGACTAACTGGTCTAATCGTTACCTTTAAAAACTAGCGTGCCTTTAGAGTAGATTCTCGCCTTTTAGTGGGGTTTGCCGTACCACGCGTTTAGTGGAGATCCAGTGCTCCAGTTTATTCAGTTACCAGCATAATCGACGCTTACATTACTACAGGTTAAGGGGTCTGTAATGTTATATGTTTGATAGAGGTTCGGTACATTAGTTTGTTTAGTTCCAGCGCAGTAACTTAATCGGTCATGATAGTTTAAATAATGTTTCGCGTGTTTCGCTGCGGGCAATGTAATATCCTAAGTTTAATGTTAACTGGTAATACTATCTGCTTTACCTTACAGAGTAGCTAAGTGCTGTAATACGACGGGTTAGCCTTTACTTACAGTAAGATCTGCAATGCTATGCTTTTAGTGGAGATTTAGTACGTTTACTTATTTAATTCCAGCAGTACAATTCGCTTAGATCGTTATAGCCGAGTAGTGTTACTTAGTATAGTAGGTGGTATTATAAGTCTAGTGTTAGCCTATCACATCCCCTAGCTTAATTTAGACCGGAAAAGTAGATATGTCTTGGGGTTGCTATATCTAGCAAATTGACTTAGAGGGGTCCACTATTACCTAGGTTTAGTGAGAAACGCGATAATTAATGTAATAGAGCGGTTAGTTATTAGTTTGTAAACTTAATTACTGAGTGTTCTACTCTATATTTATGTTATTATTTATAATGTGTGAAAGATAAAGGTTCCTTTATAATAACGTTTTATAATACCGTTAAGTTAGGCTATTGTCGTTAGTCTTTATTATAGTAAGGAAGGCCATTATAGTAAGGAGAAACTTTAAGCAATATCGAAGATAAAACATAAGAATATTAAGTATGTTAGCATTACTATCATTTACAGTTTATAATAACAATTTATTTATTAATTATATCTTATATCTAACTTAAATCTAAGGTGCTATTATTACCAGTGTAGCTAATTACATAAGAGGAGCTATACGTTTATTAAACCAGATGTTAAGTTTATCTATCGACGGCGACTTTGTAATAATATCGTACGTTAATATCTAAGGCGGGAAACTAACCTTGACTACTAATGTTAGCATACTGTATTATAAGAGTTAGAGGCAAGCTTTACCAAGCACCTAGGTGTAGCTTCTAATATCCCGTAACTATACCGTTACGTCTAGTAGTTTTAATATACTGAGAGTCTTACCAGCCCGTTACATATCCTCCTCCTCCTCCTCCTCTTCCTCCTCCTCTTTATCCTTATCACTACCGTCCTACATAACTACATTATCTGCTCCCTAATGTAACCTGCTCATACTGTTACCGTTAGGACTAAAGGAGCGGTATAACTTCTATAAGATTTTTTAGAGATTGTTACTAAGGAACGTTATATATAGCTCTTATCTTCCGTTATTATAATAGTATATGCTGTTAGAAAGGAATTACTTAATTATGTAATTACCCTTACCCTTTATATAAGAAAGGGGAAATGTAAGGATAGTTAAAGAGAACTATATAACCTGTTTAAACTCGGAGGTCCTCTTATTACTCTTACTAAAGGAGAAGAATAACGTTCCTATTAGGTAAGGTAAGATCTATCGGGTAAGCAGGATAATGTGGTAAAGGTCCTAAAACTACTTATCAGCTGCTGCTGCTCTAAGGAAATAGCTAAGTATATTAAATATCCTTTATGTTACTACCTAGTAGTTCTTTACTAACTATACCTTCCGTACCCTTTAGTCCTGCCACTTAAAGAGAAAGCGGATAAACTCTTAAGGGTTAATAATGCTAACTTTATTATTATAAATAAAGTAGGGATAGTAAGGCTTCTCTAAAGGCGCGTTTTTATTAAAGAACCTCTTAAATATAGCACTTTAACAATATATCGGCAGCTTTTAATTAAGACCCTAGTTAACGGTAAGGATTAGCTCTTCGAAGTTCTTATTCTGGTAAGTTATCTCGTCTTAAACATCTTAGTCGAACTGGCGAAGTACTAAATATGTTAGATACTTTATCTATATAACTACCGCTACTTCGTTACCTTTAATTTACTTATCCTAATACTATAACTAGGCCTAGAGTAACCGCACCTAAATGTACTAAACTTCCTTAACCGCTTACTACCGCTTATAATACTTAGTATAGAGTAACAGGTTACTAATAAAGAGCTTCTAAGTAACTACTTTTATAAACTGCCAGAACAGCTACTAGAATAAACCTTGCCGCTACCACTTAAAACCGTAACGGACTATTAAACGATACATTCTTAACCTTATCCAACACCTCTTTACTAGCTAAAGTATATCTAAGTTAGTTACACCCTTACTAAAAGCAGCAGCACAATTAATAATAATATTAGCTAACGTATCTTCTTTTAACTCGTTATAGGATATCCACTTCCTTTAAGTCCACTTATTCCCAAAAAGCAACGGCTCCTTATGGATACTATTACTGTTATAATAGTAGCGAAAGCATTATAGGGCGATAATTATAAGTACTGTATCGGTAAGTGAGAATATAAGGCCTATTCAGCTAAAGATATACTTAAATAAGAAGCAGTAGTGGTTAATCTAAGTATAGAGGAAGTTAAGTACAGTAATAGTAAGGATTACGAACTAGGTAAGGGGGTAGTTAGCTGCTGTCGGATTAGGTGTACTAATATTATCGTTATTAAGGGTGTCCTAGACCTAATATATCTCCTAAAAAAGGGTTATTATTATACAGTGCTCCTCTTACACACCGTAAAAACGGCCCTAACATTCCCACATATTTAAGGCAGCACGTGCCTTTAAGAGCAGGTAGCTCTTCTTAAGGGTAACCTAATAGATAACAGTAGCTTTACTTACCTGTTAGAGCTGCTTAACGTAAAGGGGGTTGATAGCTAGGTTCTCGTAAGTAGGTAACTGTAAGGCGTAAACCTTCTACGTATCGAATAGGGCTTTAGACAGGTTATATTACTGTAAGTAGATAAGCCTACTACTGATCTTTACTCCCTTAAATACTAAGGTTACCGTCATACTGCCAGCCTCCCCGGTTATAGCTTATAGGTAGAAAGCTATTAGCGGCTTAAATATACAGGGGCTAAGAGGTCCCTTATCTTCCCTACTATCTTTACTACCTTAGTGTCTCCTTAAGCGCTTCCGCTGCCCCTACCTACCTTTACCTCTGTTATTATTAAACTGTATATTACCTTAAGCTATTATTCGCTCTACCTTAGCTGTTACTTAATTAATAACCTTATTAGCTCCCTCTCTAAGGGACTTAAGTAGGGACGTAAAGGCCCTGTAGCGGTAAGGATTAGTAACTTTACTTTCTTTATTTAAGGGTGTGCCCTCCTCTTCACTACCTAAGCCGTTACTATTCCTATAGTTACTGTCTTTTAAGTCTTACGTAACCTGCTCTTTAATCCACTCCTCCTAGGATTTAAAGATTACCTTTAGGTAATAAGTACAGTATAAGTACGTCTCTATTACCTTATTTATTACATTATATAGTAAGGCAGTTAATACAGCAGTAATCTGTTTCCTTAAATTAACAAACGTCTTATTATTATTTAAGAAGTGAGAGTTAAAGTAAGTCTCTTAATACTTTAGGAACCGATCAGTTATAAGTTTAAACCCTTTACCTGTTACTGCTACTTTATAGTTAACTAATAATATAAACTAGAGCTTAATGTTCTTATAAGTAATATAGATAATAAAGTCCTTAAAGTGGGAAAAACACTTAAGGTTACTCTCGATATTTACTTAAATATTATTAGTTAACGCCTTAAGGTGTTACCCTCTTAACGTAAGCCCTATATACTATATCCTCCTTATGCCTTAAGGTATATTATAATCCTTGCCGTTACTATTGCTCTCTTTAATAGTTATACCTTAGGGGCAGGCTATCTTAACTTCTCCCAGTACGTATATAAGATATATTATAACCTGGTGACTTTATAGGATATACTAGGTAATGTTTATATTGTAAATTATTATACCGTTCTTATTAGGTATTAAAGTAGCTGTAAGGATAGTAAGAACTAATACGGTATTAAACTATAAGCTATACTGTTTACTTAATAACAGTATTAGTATAAGCTTACGGGCTGGATCGTTAGCAACAGTGTTAGCTTACGGCCTCTCGTTAATAAGGCGCTTATATAACTTAGGAAAGAATATATATATACTTATCACATCCCAGCTTATTACTTACTTAAAGCTGTAATGTAGGATATAATGTAACAGTATAAGGACCTATTCCTCTAACGGTAAATCTAGCATTATTAAGATAAGGATATTAAGATAAACGTTAGTGATAATATTCTTATTATTGTACCTGTCTAGGTACTAGTGGATCCTTTAACAGACAGTAATAAGTGATATCCTAAACGTATATATACTGTCAATATTGTAAGATACGAGTAACGGGAGGGCAGTAATAATTATAATACTGTAGTGTACTGCTATGCAAAGGCGTGTTGGTATATTTTTATCCTTCCAGCTATTATAGCTTTTAAAAGCAATATAGCAGTTGAGATTAAGAAGGTATTTAGTAAAACCTAATCGTCTACTGTTAAGCACGTTTAGTATTAAGCCCCTTTTTACTATTATAAACATTACGGTAAGGTCCTAATTATCCTACTAGGGCTGCCCTTAAACTGTAGGTAATAATCTTAATCGCTATTATAACCTGTTAGTTACGTCTGTTAGTAAGCTGTAATCTAGTAAGACTCTTTCGCCTTAGTAAAATATTATATACTTAAGGGAGAGGGGGTTAGCAGCTGCCTTATATACTTTAATAATATAAGTAAAGAGCTGTCGTAACTATTATACTAAGAACACGTAAAGCGGCCTCCTGTAGGTTAGCTAGGTGTAGGGTAATCCTGGTGGGCTGCTATAGGTTACGTCCTTAACGTTAGTCTCCGCCTCTTCACCTTAGTTATTATGTAAGGGTAGTTTTTAACGGTCTAGTATTAACCCTACTGTACTACTTTAGACTTATGATAATTACTTACTACCTTAACTAGATAACGTACCCTTATTACTAAATGGTAATAACCTGTTACTACTCTTAGCTTAGCTAACACTCTTAACCCTGTAACTGTTACTACTTCGCAGTGTAGAGGGATATAGAAGCGATAAAGACCTTAAGGCATTATTTTAAGTTTCTAATACTCCTTTACAGTCTTAACTAAATAATATACCCTCGTTACCTTTAAATAATGATGGCCTGCTACTGCTCCTGTTATCCCCTAGTAGGCTGCTACTTCTACTGCCTCTACTGGCTTAGCTGATACTCCTAACCTTGCCTTTGTTACTGCTTTATAGTGTAAGATCATCTGGTAGTAAGGGGGGAGGTTATAGTGTAGATAGGAGTTAGCGTTGCTGGGTGGTAATAGGAGTAGGTAAGCTAGGTTAAGAGTGGGGCAGCCTAGTGCTTACCCCTGCCATTATATTACAGATATTAAAAATGCTAGTTAATATGCGTTAGGCAGGGTAAGACTATTATAGGGTAGATAATAACAGCCTGCCTATATATTAGTTACTAGCAGTTAGTAAGGTAGGCTGTAAATGTTACGATAGGTTATCGCTTTCTTCCGTTTAGTTACGGTTATCTTACATGCTAGTTACTATCAGTAAGAGGGTTAGTAACTGCAGTGTTAACAGGTATTACTATTATAATAAGTTACTAAGTTATAAACTATTATAGCTTCTTATTATTATTAAACGGATATTATAAGAGCTAATTACTATTACCTTTAATAACGCCTTTTTACTAGTTAGTTTAAGGGTTTTCTTACTACTGAAAACTTCTTTATTTTTCTAACACCCCAGGTTCTTATTATCCCTAACCCTAACCGGCAGCTACATAACAGGACTTAACAACAGCCAATCGTGTAATATCGCCATAAGTTTTACCTCTATAGTCTTACACTCTATAACCTGTTAGGAGAGGTTTTATAACGTGTTCTTGGGGAAGACGTTATTAAAGTGGCCGCTGTTTAAAGGCTTTTTAAGTTTTAAGAGGTATATCTCTTCTACTTATATTTCTCTAGAAGGTCTTTAGTTACCCCCCCCAGTACCAGTTTATTCGTGTTAATCGTTACTATTAGTAATATTTTAGGTTAGTTAGTTCGTATCTTCTTATATTACGATTACGATAGATAGTTATCGTGGGTAAGTAGCTGGTGCTGGTTATTACGTCTAGTTAAAGAGGTTATAATATAGTAAGTATATTACTTAAAAAGTGTACTTATTACTGCGTTAGTGTTACTCTCCCTCCCTCCTCTTTATTAATAATAAGCGCTGTAAGTGAAAACCTAAACTGGTTATATATAAGTTATTATAATAGTAAGGATTTAATATAGGGGTAATTAGCTAGGACAGGATCTAGTATTAGTGCCGTTAGTTTAGTTATACTGGTATTATCTCTCTTAATAAGTATAGTGAATAATTATTAAAAGTAGCCTTACAGTAGGTTATTAACGGCAGTTAGACGCGGTAGTGGAGTTAGTGGTGGTGTGTGTGGCAGAGGAAGACTGCTATCTGCGGTAATACCGGTAGCTGGGTTAGTTGTCTGTATTTATATTTATAGGGGGGCTAATTGCTAATAGTTAATTAATGGTCTTATAGGAACGCCTTCGCGTTGCCTCTTTGCTTAGTTAACTACATTACGTCAGTTTTGCTTTTTTCTAGCTACTCTTATTTCCTCCTCAGTAACGTATAATTTAGGACAAACTATATTGTATTGCTAAACTAACTATAGTGATAGGTGTTAATTACGTAAACTTACTAATAAAGTAACCTAATATATTACTCTTTAATAGCAGTAATCTGTTAATGTGTAGCTTTTCGCGTTTTCTAGAAAACTTTCTTCCCCTTATGGTCGATCTGGGGCAATCTTTTAACATTAGCTCTAGATAATAATAAGGTGTCTATCATCCGTGTTTTCGTAGTCGTGACGATTAATAATGTTACATTATTACCTTTTTTAAGACTATTTAATAAGCTGTAATTATTAAACTAATTAAAGTAATTGTTTTAGTAAACTAATTAGTTTACTAATAGTGTAAAGCTTTTATTTATATCTCTTTATATATAATGTATATACAGTATTACTTTAGTAAAGTTTTACTTAACGTTATTAATATATATACTGAAAGGTGCCTTAAATATTAATATCTGCTTACGTTATAAAGTTCTATAACGTGACATTTTTACAATTCCTATGCAAATGCATTTAAATTTTAATTAAAGCTTCTTTATGCATTATCTATAATGTGTACTAGTTTTAAGGATATTTAAATACAGATAGGAGGAGGAGTTAATTTATATGTTAAACCTCTATGATTTGTATAATAAAATACATACTTTTTCCCTCTATTATAAACTATATTACCACCTTTTTTCAGATCTCTTAGAAAATTAAATAAAGCGATTAAAGAGGACTAGGGTATTCTTCTATATGAAATATGCAACCTTTAGCCTAATCGTTAGAGTGTAGTTATTAAAGAATTGTAAATATAGTAATAATTTAGGTAAACTTAGGGTTTAACTGCCTGTTACATTACGGATAATTACCTACCTATAAAACGGTTTACATCGTTAAAATCCTCGTACTCTTACCTCTTTATTAATATAAGACTTACTTTAGTAAGATATATATTATATAGAGGATATTATAGTTTCTCTATATATTTAGTAAAGGTAGCGGGGTTCTTTAGTCTTAATAGGTATGGCTTAAAGAGTTACGTGCGTAGCTTTATATTAGTAAGTCTTTGTTAGATCTTACACGTATAATAAGGACCAGTGCGATAACCTTAACGATAAGGTCTAGATAGTTAAAAACTTAAAAGCTATCAGAAAAAGAAAAGTTTAAGTAAAAGACAGTAGTAAAAAGCTTTAAGAACTTCGTAAATCTTACTTAAAGGAGTCCGATCAGTTCCTAACCTACGATATCTAAGGCACGTTTATTAAAGGCTAGCAGCTACTTAATATAAGAATTCCAATCTAAATATATAGTAATAAGAAATAGCTCCAATACATCTGTTAAGTAACGTATAAAGGCCCTAATAAGGCTAAGCCTTCAGCATTCTTAAGGATTAAAGTAAGAGGATTTAGCGTGTATTAAACAGACCTACTGGACTTCCAGATTATATTATAAAAGTATCTAACTTAAAATGAATAAATCTAAGAGATGCGATAACATGCATTAAACAGACTTAAACCTACTAAACTTCCAAATCATACTGTAAAAGTATTTAACTTAAAATGAATAAATCTAAGAGATGTGATAACGTTTACTAAACAGACTTACTAGACTTCCAAATTATGCTACAAAAGCATCTGACTTAAAATAAATAAATCTAAGAGATGCGATGGTATGCATTAAACAGACCCAGACTTACTGGACTTCCAGATTATACTGCAAAAGCATCTAACTTAGAATAAATAAATCTAAGAGATGTGATAGCGTGCGTGTTAAAGAGTATTAAAGTGTTAAACTCGGATAATACGCCACCTAGTAACTTAAGGTGCTTAAGGCTCGGTATACTGGAAGCAGCATAAGGGCTATTATAAGGCTACTTTTTAAAGGTCCTTTCTAACGGGCGATATTACACCTTCCTGTATTGTGAAAAGACCTTTTTCCATTAGGAAAAGGTCTTCTTACATTATAAAAAGGCCTTTTTCCGTTAAGAAAAGGCCTTCTTACACTATAAAAAGACCTTTTTCCGTTAGGAAAAGGCCTTCTTATATTATGAAAAGACCTTTTTCCGTTAGGAAAAAGCCTTCTTACATTATGAAAAGGCCTTATTACATTAAGAAATAACCTTTTATTACAACCTACACCTATCACAGGCCTCGAGAGGACTGGCACAGGTTAAGACAGAACGTATAGTAAGACGTTAAAGACTAAATGGGTGTTCCGAAGACGGCTTGTTAAGCTAACACTCCTAAATAAGGGTTTAATATCACTGTAGGTTATTATTACTATAATAAATAAAGGTAAGTCTAAACAGTAGGACATAAATGAATAATTAAATACTAACGAGAGGAACCAGGAGTCCCTTACGGCTATCTTAAGCACAATAATGTCTATCTATACTAGCTAATTAAAAGGTACTCTATACTTTACTCAGTAAGGTTCTGTTTAGTAAGGGACTAAGTACCCTGCTACTAAGCACCTCTTACTTAATGACTTTATAGATACTTAATAAGTAAGCAGGTTTATTAAAACTAAGTAATAACTAATTAGTTATAAGGGTTTCGGGTCTTTGTATCCCTAGCTTAGTGCGTAGCATCGTGTGTGCTACCTCCCTACACTGTTTTTTCTACAGGGGTTTTATCGGGTGGTGCTGGCTTAAGTGACGGCCTGTAGGGTTGTTTAACCTTCCTGTATTAGGAAGACACCTTCCTACATATATAAACTAGCCATCCCATTATAATCCTTATATATATTATCATTAGAATAATCCCATCTTTTATTAAAAGTCTTAATAAGTTAAATCTTAATGTTCCGTAATCTATATTAACTGCCTCTGCGGCTTTTAAGTTATTTATAACTTAGCTGGAGAAGAAGACCTTTTAAGATTAATATCTGCTTTATGTGAAACGTTGGGAATCTTAAAATCTGCACTTACCTTTTGTTTAACTAATATACTAGTTTAGCTTGTATTCAAAGACTCTTTTTCCTTTAAATGCCCTATAGTAAACCAGCTGGTTTAAAGTGCTGTAGTTTATTAACCCTCACCTTTTAAAGTATTAGACTGTAAAAGGTAGTTCTATATATATTATAATAATAATTATAGTTATTAGTAGTAGTAATAATGTTTTATAAAAGTGGTGTACTATAATGGTTATATACTAATGTTAATAGTAGTTATATATGTTGGTATTAGTTATAATGGGGTTGGAATATGCATACCTAAAGGTGTATTTGGTTTTTATGTAGGTGGGGAATCTGTAGCTGTTAGCTAGTGCACTGTAGCAGTGGTAGTGGCTAATAGGCTAGTGGAACGTGTATACACTAAGCTGCGTTTAGTTTTTACTTAGGTGGGGAGTCTGTAGCTTTTGGCTAGTGCACTGTGGCAGTGGTAGTGGCTAGTGGGCTGGTGGAACGTGTATGCACTGGGCTGCATTTGGTTTTTGCTTAAGTAGGGAGTCTGTAGCTTTTAGCCAGTGCACTATAGTAGTAGTGGTGGCTAGTGGGCTGGTGGAACGTGTATACATTAGGCTTCGTTTGGTTATTACTTAGGTAGGGAGTCTGTAGCTGTTAGCCAGTGCACTGTGGCAGTGGTGGTGGCTAGTAGGCTGGTGGAACGTGCATGCACTAGGCTTCGTTTGGTTATTGCTTAGGTGGGGAGTCTGTGGCTTTTGGCCAGTGCACTGTGGCAGTGGTGGTGGCTAGTGGGCTGGTGGAACGTACATGCACTAGGCTGTGTTTAGTTATTACTTAAGTGGAGAATCTGTGGCTGTTAGCTAGTGCACTGTAACAGTGGTGGTAGCTAGTGGGCTGGTGGAACGTGCATGCACTAAGCTGCGTTTAGTTATTACTTAAGTGGAGAATCTGTCTGTTTTAAGTTATTACTTAAGTGGAGTATATGTAGAGTCCTGGTATATACGTAAGTTAAACTGCTTTGAGTTATTGCTTAGGTGGAGTCATTGCTGTTTTAGGTTATTGCTTAGGTAGGGTTCTAAAGTGGGGCGTTTTAAGTGAAAAAATGAAAAACTTGCACTTTTTAAGAATATTTAACTAATTAACTAAAATAGTTAGCGTAAAACGGATTTAAGTTCTGTATTACAAATTAGTGAAATATTGTAATGTGTAAAATCTATATAATTTTATCTTTAAATAAGCCTAACCCTAAGGCAGAAAGCATAGAGAGATTATGAAAAGGCCTTTTTCCGTTAGGAAAAGGCCTTCTTGCATTATAAAAAGACCTTTTTCCGTTGGGAAAAGGCCTTCTTGCATTATGAAAAGGCCTTATTACATTAGGAAATAACCTTCTATTATAACCTGCACTTATTACAAGCCTCGAGAGGACTGGTATAAGTTAAGATAGAACATATAGCAGGATGCTAAAAACTAAGTAAGTGTTCTAAAAATAGCTTATTAAGCTAACACTCTTAAATAAGGGTTTAATGTCACTGTAGGTTATTGTTATTATAATGAATAAAGGTAAGTTTAAACAGTAAGATATAAATGAATAATTAAATACTAGCGAGAGGAACTAAGAGTCCTTTACAGCTATTTTAAGCATAATGATATCTATCTATACTAGTTAATTAAAAGGTACTCCGTACTTTACTTAGTAAGGTTCTGCTTAGTGAGGGACTAAGTACCCTGCTACTAAGCACCTCTTACTTAGTAACCCTGTAGATACTTAGTAGGTAAGTAAGTTTATTAAAACTAAGTAATAACTAATTAGTTGTAAGGGCTTTAGGTCTTTACACCCTTAGCTCAGTGCGCAGTATCGTGTGTGTTACCTCCTTACATTATTCTTTCTACTAAGGTTTTATTAGGCTATGCTGGCTTAAGTAACGGCCTGTAAGGTTATCTAATATTCCTGTATTAAGAAGACGTGGAACGTGTATGCACTGGGCTGCGTTTGGTTATTGCTTAGGTGTGGAGTCTGTAGCTGTTGGCTAGTGCACTGTGACAGTGGTGGTAGCTAGTGGGCTGGTGGAGCGTGTATGCACTAGGCTACGTTTGGTTATTGCTTAGGTGTGGAGTCTGTGGCTGTTAGCCAGTGCACTGTAGCAGTGGTAGTGGCTAGTGGGCTGGTGGAACGTGTATGCACTAGGCTGCGTTTGGTTATTGCTTAGGTGGAGAATCTGTCTGTTTTAGGTTATTGCTTAAGTGGAGTATATGTGGGGTCCTGGTATGTGCGTGAGTTAAACTGCTTTAAGTTATTGCTTAGGTGGAGTCATTGCTGTTTTAGGTTATTGCTTAGGTAGGGTTTTAAAGTGGGGCGTTTTAAGTGAAAAAATGAAAAACTTGCACTTTTAAAGAATATTTAACTAATTAACTAAAATAGTTAGCGTATAACGGATTTAAGTTCTGTGTTACAAATTAGTGAAATATCATAATGTGTAAATTCTATATAATTTTATCTTTAAATAAGCCTAACCCTAAGGCAGAAAGTATAGAGAGAAACGTATTTCTTATAATATTAGTAGTCATAATTATTTTATAAAGCTTTATCTAGATATTAACGTAACTGCTACTTAAATAATAATAATAGATTAGCTATGTAAAAGATATAATAGCCTATAATAGTAGGGATGCCCTTGTAAATAAGGGGATTGTATTAAAGGAGTAATGTTTTTAAATCTAAATATACCTAATAATGTTTACTTTATTATACTTCCTTAGAAATCCACTAGCTGTATAGAAAATATAACTTTATAAAACTACTGTAATGCTTTTTATAACAGCTATATATATACCTTTAGTTATAAGAGTATTATATATTAGTATAGTTATTAATAAAATTAACTAATTTCCACTTACAGGTAGGGTTAAAGTAATGGCATTTCTCCAGGTCTAAGCCTAGCTGGAACTCCACCTTAGTATTTTTCTTATAAAGTGCAATTATATCCTAAAAGGCATTAAGACTAGTTAGACTTTATAATATAGCGGTCTTAAAAAGAGTGTATGTAAGGCAGTTATATTTAGGTATAAAGGAATAAATACAACTAAATATACTTTAATAATATAATAATAAAGAACTGTCTTTTCCATTAGGCTAATACATTTAAGTATTACAACCTACACCCGACACAGGCCTTAAGAGGACTAGTGCAGGTTAAGACAGAACGTATAACAGGACGCTAACAGGTAAAGGGCATTCTGAAGACAGCTTATTAAGCTAGCACTCCTAAATGGGGGTTTAATGTCACTGTAGGTTATTATCACTATAATGCATAAAGGTAAGTCTAAACAGTAAGATATAAATAAATAATTAAATATTAATGTGAGGAACTAGAGTCCCTTACAGTGGTTATAAGTATAACTATAACTATTTATACTAACTGACTAAAAGGTACTTTATACCTTATTTAATCTATTATATTTAATGGTACATTACGTAATTGCGGCTAAGCAGTTAACTAAATAGTGCTTAATGTTATTAGTCTTTATAGACTATTAAGTATTTCCTTACTGGTTATAGGGGCTTTAGGTCATTACACCCCTGGCCTAATGCGCCTTGGTGGTGTACACCGTCCTCCCGCACTGTTCCTTCTGCGGGGGATTCGTCAGGCCACCCCGGCCTAAGTGACGGCCTACAGAGTCGTCACATTAAGCCTTTTAACACTTTTAAAGTTCTTTCTCAACTAACTTCTTTTCTTACTAAACAGCTTTATATAACGTAAGATTAAATGTATATTACGTTGTCCTTTTAAAGCTGTAAGCTTTTCCTTTATTTAAATAACTTTAAGGCTAATTTAAAACTACTTTTACTTCTTTATTAAGAGTAACTGTTATAACTGTAGGTTTTAGGCGATTATTAAGCTGTAAAAGAGATTGTTAATAATAGTGTGCATTTTAAGACCGAAATAACTTCCTTAACTATCTGTACTGCTATTATTAAGCTGATAATAATTATTATACGTATTTAAGTCTTTCTAGCTAATATTTTTTATCCTCTAGGCAATAGTATATAATTAGTTTTTAAGTAAGTTAGTAAAGTTAATTAAAGTGTAGATATTAATATATAAACTAATCTAATATAAGCCCTCCACTTTAAAGTTATAAATTATAAATAGATAAAGATAACTAATATAGAAACCTAAGCGCTTAAGGCGTTTATTAAATGCAGTTACTATTTCCATGTTTCCTAATATATCTTTTATAGATATACCCTTAAAGAAGGGGAAATTAAAAATACTTTCCTTCCACTGTAATTAAAAGATCTCTCCCTCTAACAGTTATATAATAAGAAGGTTTTTAATAGTTTACTAATCTTTAAACGCCTTTATACTAATAAGGATAGCTAAGATTAATAATATAAGGTTAAAGATAAGGGGTATTAGTTTTAATCCTTTATATAATACGTGTTTAAGCTTACGAAAATTTTATTTAAGGTAATTATATATTAATAACCCTAAGTTAGTCTTACCTAGGGTTAGGGTTAGGGTTAGGGTTAAATAACTAAACTGTAAATTCTACATTTCCGTATTTATTAAAAAAGACCTTAAAAGTTATATCCTAAGGTAGGTATTTTATTAGTATATATAGTGATATAACGTTAAAGCGTTAAATAATACTTACTTTATAATATAAGCTATAATTAAATCCTACACAATAAGTAAACTTAATATATTTACTAATATGTATAAAAGAGTATATAATAGTAAGTAAGTCCACTTAATTATATACTCTTATAACTAACTTCTCGTACACTACCTAATTATTTTATAATTACCTTCTTAAGTAAATAAAATAGTTTATTATATTAAACCTTTTTAACTGTTTATCCTTTATAAGCTTTTTACCCTTTACTTTAAATATTTCAGGTAACTTATACTTTATAAACTGGGATTGAGTTTATTAACTTAACTTATAGTCTATTAAGAAAAGGTATTATATATTCGTAATTACAAGTATAATATTTTTAAGAATAGCATTATTATTACAGCACCAGCTAGTTATAAACTGTTTCTAATACACTATAACGGTCCCTTACACTGGATTTAAGTCGTCTTTTATATTATCGATACTAAATATAATATCTTTTATAAAGTCCTTTAAAGACTTAAGGTTATAAGCGTTAGTATTAGGGTGGTCTTTTACATATTTAAATGGATATTAAAAGCCGATATCTTAAACAGATTTACATATCTTCCTAATTCTAAAGATTAATTATACAGCAATAATCTTATAATACTTTATCCGTTAGCTTTTTATCAACTCGGGAGCTGTTTATCCCCTCTGTGCAATTCTCCAAGCCCTTCTCTTTTCCCCAGCGAAAGAACTCCTTAAGGCTCTTCTTTCTCAGCATTATAAAAGTAAGTATAATATAAGGCTACTAAAAGGGAGATTGAAAAGGGAATGCAATATAGAAAAGTAAAGAAGAAGGGAGATGCGACCAGTGTAGTACAAGGAGTAATAATACAGGGACAAGAAGGTGAAAGTCGTGCGGTAGGTAGTAGGACTGGTCGATCTGCCTCTTTATAGTTAGGAGAATAGCAGTCGTGCAGTAGGTAGTAGGGCGGGTCAAGCTGCCTTTTTATGGCTAGGGGCAGTCGTGCGGTAAGCAGGTATAATTACTATAACGTAGAGTCTTAAAACGGAGAGTGAAAACGTTAGCCCTGAACCCATTTCTTAAGGCTGCGTTTGTTTTGTTAGGATGGGTGGTCCTGTATCCGGGACCTCCTATCTTAACACATTTTTACGGAGGTGGCCCAAAATCGGTCCCTATATCGCGTAAACTTCCCAATTTTCATGGCAGGGTGAGCAATAGTGAGCCGAAGCTAAGCCGAGAGTGAAGCAAGCCTGATTTTGGGCTAACTATTTTCAGGCAGGGCCCACTTATTATCCGTAGCAGACTACCTAGGTAAGCGTATCTTCTTACATCAACAAACGTCCCAACATAATAGAGAACAGGGACAGCATGAAATTTCAACCGATTCGCAAAAGCATCTTCACCGGCAGCCACTAGAGAGTCGATATCAGTACCTGTGCGCACGAGGAAGGAGACCTCCAATGTAGGGAAGATAGCATCCCATGCCTGCCTAAGAGACCGACCTACATGAACGATTTCTCAGAGTTGACAAATGGACGTAACCCCGCGACAACCGCAACTTGGGGAATGTACCGGCCGAGTCGATCACGCTGAAGTCGAGGATCTGCGGTCTTTGTCACCTCGGTCTGAACTTAGACACGACTCTCCCAGAGCTTCACAAGCCACGCTCCGGATGTGACGTTTGTCAGGTCCTCAAATAATGTCCAAAAGAGTCCAAACCTAATCTCAGACTTACTAATGCTCGACAAGACATCAGAATCTGACTAATCCCAGGCTCGAAGCCAGCTGACAAAGACGACGTGATTTATCCCGGATCTCAAAACTTCTTAGAATCCGGGAGTCCAGCACACTTTATATTAGTCAACAGCTAGCTCCACAAGTGTGACGCAGGAGAATACAGCAATACGCTCCAGTCATACACGCCTCCGACTCCTTTTCGTCCCTCACAGCTCCTCTACATTGGAGGAGAGGAATACAATACTACCAAAATAGGCACAATCTAAATCATCACCAGGTCCCAGACCAACCCCTCCGACTTATGTCCCTTCACCGCCCTCTCCCACTGCCAGGGCCCCAACCAGACGGCATCCCCCCCTGGTGCACAACCCTTACCAACCTCCCCACCCGCACCCTCCCCAACAGCATCTTCCTGTCTTCCCTCCCCGCCAACTTCCGTGACACCGCCCTCGTCACTCGCCAACTCGGCCAAAAGTATCTCTGGATCGACTCCCTTTGCTTCCTGCAGGGAGACGAAGATTGGACGCGCGAAGCAGAGAACCTGGCCGATATCTTTCACAGGGCGTACTGCGTCATCGCTGCGAGTTTAGCCAGTAGACTAACCCATAATTTCCTTGAGAGGAATGCGAAGGATTTCATAAAGCTGCAGTGGTGCCTAACTCGTCTCATGGATTAGTGTTTCCAACTACAGCGGTGGATAAATTCCAAGGGGATATATAGGGGAGAGTGCTAAATTCGAGGACTTAGGTGTTTCACAAGAGGGTGTTAGCAAGGAGGACAGTGCATTTTACAAAGTGGGAGCCGTATTTTAAGTGTAGTAGGGGGTTAGGTGTAAGTCAGGGACGTATATGCGAAGGTAAGTAGTGTCCTCTCGTCCCAGTACTTACAGTGGTTATGTTAAAATAGGGTTACTAACCTGCGGGGTTTAGTGATGGGGGTGACTGGATATTTTCAGACCCAGACTTTCTAAGCTCTTTAAAAGATCCAGCTGCAGTGGCAAAAGTCAAGCTATTCTCGCAGTTCTTCAAGACCTATACTAGGTTAGAAATTACGAATCCTACAGATCTGCCCTTAGTGTCCTTACCCTAGCAAATCAGCCCGCTAAGGCTTTAGATACGAAGGTCGTCCATGAAGTGTTTAAGGGTTTTCTACATCGCGGCTCGCTGTTACACCTGGCCGAATTGCGGCGTCCTGGTCATTAACAGCCTACTCTAGGCCTATTAAGTTTACTGATATCAGTGAGAGGTTCCAGTGGGACGGCAAACGTCAAGACTATCGACGATAATACCCTTAAAGCACGGATAAAACAGATATGACTTAAAGGCTACCGTGTTCAGGCATCAGAAAGTGATTTTTTTGTGAAGGGTAAAGAAGAAAGTGAAATTGGAATGCTTTGGTTTGACGATGCAAGGATTACGGTTACGCCACAGACTATGCAGAGTGTTACCATACTAGGACGAGAGTTAGCTCCTTCTGGCGTGAAGTTTGGAGATCGGCAGAGGTATTACATTTTCCTTCTTGATCAGAGAGAGGGCGGGAAGTTTGAGCGCATAGGATAGGTCTGGTCGATCGCGGTTTTGTTCAGCTTAATGGACCGGATGTCCTCGCTTTGAGTGTTTAAGAGGGAGGGTGATGTACAGGGATTGTAAATGCTTCACTGCCAATACTGCGGTATAATACAAACGTCCTGCACATAAGTACAAACTCATTTCTTTAATCAAATACCGCCTCTTCACTGTCCTGCCCGTGAGCAATGAGGAGCTGCATGTACCAAGCCGAGTCTGACTCAGGTCGGTCATGATTGCCCGTCTGCTCAGCAGAAGCGTAGACAGAAGGGTGCGGAAACACACTGAATGGGTCTTGCATGATCCGGGGTATAATGTATTCGCCGCCGTTCTGGCACGGCATGAAAGCCGTAGTGTCATACGCCGGATCACCCATGCGCTCTTCTCCTTGCTTTTCAGACGAGATGTCAAGTTCAATCTGCCTTGCAAAATCCACTTCGCTGGTAGTGTCGTGATGCGCGGGGACATTGCCTGCGTCTTAGGGTTAGGGTTGATTCATTGCTGCACTCGGCCGCCTCTCTGCCTGTGAATGCATCTAGCGAGCGGAGCTGAAGATGTGGTAGCTTGTCTAGAATGTCTCGGGCAAGCATGCGGCGGTCTTCGAGGGATAGGCTAGGATAATTGCGGCACACTTCGTCGATTGATTGTTCCACAAGTCGAGTCCACTCATCTGGAGGGTTGGAGACAAACATTCGGTACTCATCCAGGCTCAAGGTCTGGTAGTCTGGCAAGTTGGAGGGCTTCATCACCGGAAGTTCGTTCCCTGGGACGTATTAGCAGGATGACAACACCCGGATAGCGTGGTACCAAACTCACAAGGCGAGGGGATATCATCGCCATCCATCGGCTGAAAGAGGGTCTTGTACATGTCGTTCCATCTCTCGACATGTGATGAACCATCACGTTTCCGTCGTTTCAGCTGCTCGACTTGCTGTGGGGTCACGTCGTCCGGGCTCTCGGCCTCTGTTTTCACCGCACAAGCAGTTGTCGCGCGCGAATGATCCGTCAGGAGGTTTTTGGTTTTGAATCGCTGCCAGCATCTCCCGCATTGGTGTGCGAGGTCGTGTTTTCGAAAAATATGTTCCCTGTTGTACATTAGCTGTGACACATGACAGCATCCGAGGTCGAACATACTTCACCCGATGAAACTGCGGCCATATTCCGCCCGCGCAGGAGAGATACCTTTGTGGGTCATGTTTGAAAAACGGACATGCAAATAGCTTTGTGGGGGAATTATCGCCTGAATGGCTGCCATTATCACCAGCGTCCTGGTCATCTCCATTATCGCCATCATCGCCATCATTTGCGTCGTTTTGCTGCCCGTCGCCCTCCGATATCCGCCTTCTTTTGCGCCTACCAGCTGCGCTGTTACAGGAAGTCGTCTTGTCTGGCGGCCTGGACGCGGGAGCTCTGCCCGGATTCGAGGTGCTATTTGAGGATGATGGAGCATGAGATCTTATTGGGAGGGAGATGAAGATGGACCCGACTTTTGGTGGTGATTCTAGTCCGGAAGTGGACGCGGTGAACGACGGGATAATCTCCGTTGAGTCGTCAACGCCCTCTTCCGCTGGTGGTTCGACATGGTGAGTTGGCCTCACTGCCGACCCCGTGGATACATCGACCGGTTTTGAAGCTGGTGCCGCGAGTGGGGGTTTTTTCGATTCAGATTGCGTACCTGGGTCCACAATCTCCCTCGTCACTGATCCTTTGTGCTTTTTTTCCCAATGTTCGATACAGAAGTCTCTGTTGCTGAATGTTACACGAGCTCTTGGGCACTTCGGGTCCGGGCAAGGGAATTTGCCCTTCGCATCACGCTCTATTGTAGCTGGCGGGGATGATTCGACAGAGGAAGGTGTGCCGACGTTATTGTCCGGGGTGCGAGTGACGGTTGAATCACAAGGTGTTTCAGGGGCGGCGCTTGCAACACTATCACTGGGCAATGACGGAGGTAACTTGGTTGCGATCGAGGAAGCAGAAGCACGTGATACACGACCTGCAGGGTGTGAACTCTCAGGGGGATCCCAGAAGTCCTCGTGAATGTCATGCCTTGCGCGGAGAGGAAGGGCAACTCTAGGAAGCTGGCGAATGAAATTCCAAGAGAGAGTTCCGGACGTTGGGGCGATAAAGAGTGACAAGTGGTGCTTTTCGTTCTCAATCAAACACTCCTCAGCAAGAAAGTCGAAATTCAGCTCACGGGCCAGAAGATCGGGCGAGAGAGGGAGGAGATAGATAGAGGAGGTCGATGGTTCCTCGAGCGACTGGAGCGGGGCCCATTTCCGACCGCGAAGCACGTCGCGAAAACGGAGCGATACCGTCGTGGTGAATGACACGGCGTCACGCGCAGGAACGAGGGCCGTGGTGATGAGTCCGCGGGACTTGAGCTTCCAGTATTCCTTGGAGTGTTTGACGGGTCGGATTCGGCAAGATGCAGATGGCAGAAGTGTGATTTTGACCTCCCATGGGTCTGATTCGTTGGATTTCCAATGCGGACCCTGGGGCATGATCGCGTCTCTGCAGAGGGCGGGTGCCTCTCCGCTGAATGTTGCCCTTGCTTCATCCTGGGAAGGGTCGGATTCCGAGCTCAAACGATCTTCTGGGGTTGTTCGGGGTCTGGAGGGATCCATCGCAACCTCCAGTTCAGTATGGAATAATTGTTGGGAGTCTGTGGAAATGCTTTGACGTTGCGGGACAGAGGGAGAAGTTTGTTAAACTTGAGATGGAAACTTCTCATAAGGTGTGTCGGGCAGATTTTCACGGTCAGCACTTCCGGTTCCATAGTTACGCACGTTACGCAATCGGAAGCCGGTTGACTTCGTTGTGCGCAAATGCGCATTAAGATTGACCCCGCTCAAGACCGGTAACGAATAAGGTATGCTCACTGAGTTATCAACGAGAGGCAGCGCCAAAACAGCATGACCAATCAGGTGGGGCGTCGAAATCTGAACCAATGGACGCCCCCCTCAGCAGACCTTTTTGGCCTTCAGGGGGTAGAGAAGTCGTCTCAACTCCAACATTTCCCCGCTACAGGACGAAGCTGACGTCTGAAGAATCCTGTAGATTGGCGGGACAAGCCTATTTGTGGCAGCTGTGAGAGAACGAGGAAGAAGTTTGTCATATGCATTTCCACGCCCTGCACTGACTAGGTCGATGGTGGTGATTTAGCATGAGTGGTACCTTATATACTCCTGAAATATATATCCATTTGTGAGTGAGTCTAAATGTCAAAATAAAGGGGGGGTTCTGGCCTCCGGCCAGAACACCATGGAAGGTGTGGCAATGGAAGCTGAACTGACGCAGTCAGTTCAGCTGGTATGAGTCATTATTGCCACCACCATTGCCACCACACACAACTATAATAATGGCTCTCTGGCTTCGCCAGAGAACCAAAAAACAATGAAGACAATCACACAGTTGCAATCTAGAGTGCAGTGCTTCTGACACTAAATGTGTAATCACTTACCTAGATATGGTAGGCTTTCGGGGAGATATATCTCCATACATATACCTACAACTAGAGGTGCATGTATATGTGTGTGTATATGTGCTCGGCGGTGAGGTAATGCTAGCCTTAGCTGAAAATTCTGCTTCTACGCTTGGGCGGATAGACTAAAATTGGATTGAAAAGTTAGCTTACAGTCACTTTAGCACATCTCAATACTGTAAAAAATGGACCAGTCGAGGTATATTGACCGTTTGCCAAACGGATGGAGCTTTCAGCTCTTACAGTTTAAGGAGAAATAAATCCACTACCCCGCACTAGTTCCTTAGTTACCTACGTTCAGCGACTTATCCTCCAATCTCGTTGATAATTCTCTTAAAGTTAACTACGATAGCCTTAATAACGTGTGTGATAAGCGAGTTAGCCAGACAAGCGATTCAGCCACTTTCCACCGCGACGCGCCTCTTCTGCACAAAACACCAAATCCCTCCACCACTAACTATGGAAACTGCTTCGTACCGAATTGACTCGAATTATCCGGTTTTACTCGGTGAACGTGCACGCTCACAAGCCACGAGCAGCCACTGCTCTAGCTACCTGCCGTCTTCTGAAGAAGGCTTAGTCGATTTCTTAAAGGGGGTTAGTTCGTACTCTTAAGAACGCCTTACAGTGCTTAGCGACCGCTACACCAGATCTGGCGATAGCGGCACGTTTGCTGACTCAGAATTTGATGGCTGGAGAGGTGGCTTCCCGTGGCTAGAGAGCGTGCACGGTCTCCGAGTAAAACCGGATAATTCGAGTCAATTCGGTATAAAGCCAGGATACAGCTAACGCTCAGCGCTATACAATGAGAACTAAAGCTTAGTAACTAAGCTGTAGTAAAGATCTACACCGTTAATAAGGATACCCTCCGTGACCGACACGACAGCCAGCCTGCACGACGCGACATTCCAGCCAATTCGTGTAAACTTACGGATTTAGAAGAGAAAACGATTATTCGATACATAATTAAGCTATATGTACGTGCATTTTACCCCCAGCTTTCGTACGTGGAAGATATAGCTAACCGATTACTACGCGAATGTAACGCGCTCCTTATCGGCGTACGATAAGCTTATAACTTTGTTAAACGCTAGCTAGAACTTCAAATACGTTTTATATGTAAATACAACTACTAGAGGGCTAAATGAAAAGATCTAAAGGTTATTTAGGGGTAGTTTACCCTTATATATAACATTACAGTTAAATACAGTATCCTTAACGATAATATTTATAGTTTTAATAAGACTGGCTTTATAATAAGCATTATTATTGCTATTATAGTAGTTATTACCTTAGATAGCTGTAACAGGGCTAAACAGGCCTAACCTAGCAATTAAAAGGAGGTTACAGTTATCTAAAAAGTGAATACTTTAGGCTAGGCTTATTACAACCTGCACCCGATACAGGCCTTGAGAGGACTGGTGCGGGTTAAGACAGAACGTATGGCAGGACACTAATAAGTAAGGGGCGTTCCGAAGATGGTTTGTTGAGCTAGCACTCCTAGACGGGGGTTTGATGTCACTGTAGGTCGCTATCACTATAATGCACAGAGGTGAATCTGAAAAGTAAGACATAATAAATAAAGAATATTAGCGTGAGGAACCAGAGTCCCTTACTGTGGTTATGGTTATAACTATAGCTATCTATACTAACTAGTTAAGAGGTACATTATACCTTGCTTATAGTGTTACAAATGCTTACAGAGCGAGCACTCTGCATTACGCAAGCGCTTTGCTCGCGAGACTTTCCCTGCTTATAGTGCAAGCACTCAGCATGTTACAAGCACCACCTTATTAGTCGTAGGGGCTTCGGGTCTTTACACCCCTGGCCCAGTGCGCAGTACTGTACGTACTGTCTTCCTGCACTGTTCCTTCTGCGGGGGATTTGTCAGGCTGTGTGACGACCCTGCAGGCCGTCACTTGGGCCGGGGCGGCCCGACGAATCCCCCGCAGCAGGAACAGTGCAGAAAGGCAGTACGCACGGTACTGTGCACTGGGCCAGGGGTGCAAAGACCCGAAGCCCTTACGATTAATTATTTAGTAATCACTCTAATCTCGCTAAAAGCACAGTGATTACAGTAATTAAAAGTATTCTAATTACTCTAATTACTCTTTATATTAAGTAAGTATAATGATTAAGGTATAAGGTACTTTAATAGTTAGCTAGTATAGATAGTTATAGTTATGCCTATAACTATTATAAGGGACTTAGGTTCCTTACGCTAGTATTTAATTATTTATTTATATCTTACTATTCAGACTTACCTTTATGTATTATAGTGATAATAACCTATAGTGATATTAAACTCCCCGTTTAGGAGTGTTAGCTTAATAAGCTGTCTTTAAAACACCTTTTACTTATTAACGTCCTGTTATACGTTCTGTCTTAACCTACATTAGTCCTCTTAAAGCCTATGTTAAGTGTAGGTTATAATATAATATTAACGTTTTAATTCTAAACGCTGTTTATTAAATTTCCAGATATTACCTCCCTTTTACTACTAATATATTAACCTTTAGAAAAGGTAAAGAGCTTAAAGAAGTGTAAGCTTAACCTTAGCTCCTTACTGTTAATAAGTTAGCTGCACGTTTAAAAGAGTTAAACTTTAACTAGTAGGGACTGGTTAAGGAACTTAATAAAGCTTTCCTTAGAGATATTAAAAGCTATATCGATCTTATTAAAAAACTTTAAGCTTAATTTAATGCTGTTAAACTAGAGAATAACGACTTTAAGAGCTTATAAAAGAAATAAGTAAAGCTCCCCTTACCTTTATGCTTTAAAGGAGACTTTACGTAATTAAAGTCTTAGATAGCCTAGCTTTAGAGTTACGTTACTTATTACGATAAGTAATTCTTTAAAAAAGAAGGAAAGGTTAGGTTTGTAAGAGCTTTACTGGATAAAGTAACTACTTACTAATATAAACCCTATATGAAGATAATTAATAACTTCTCTGTGGACAGAGTATGTAAGGAGGCCCTTAAGACTTAAACCCTTTTTAATAACTTTGACGTTTTTATTAACTAACTTTAAACTGAGTTTAAAGAACTAGATACCCTTAGGCAGGCTAAGTAAAAGCTTATAGCCTTAAGGTAGATGTCCTTAGTTCTTAAGTTCTCTACGCACTTTAAATTAAAAGCTATAAAGATTAAACTTAGCTAAGAAGTACTAGTAATACTATTCTAAAGTAGCCTAAAGGAATATGTTATTAGAGATCTTTACTAAAAAGACTAGCCAGATCGTCTTTAGGAGTTAGTCGAGATGGCTATTAAGGCTAATAATCGGTATTATAACTACTATTATTAGAAGAACTTCTAAAAGGAACGGACCCTTTACTAGTTAAGTAAGCTTAAAAAGGGGAACTAGTTAATAGTAATAGGCCACTACCTTAAGTTAATAGACATTAGTATAGTAAACTGTTAGAACCGACCTAACTGTAATAAACCTTAATAATAATAATAGTAAAAGCAGCCTAAAGACTTATTACAGGTCTAATGCTTTAACTGTAGTAAGAAAAGCTATATAGTATAGTAATACCCGTTATTAAAATAAGGTAATTAGAAATTAGTTTTAAAAGGGGGAAAGTATATTAAGTTTAACTTAAAAGACGTTTATATTAAGATAGTAAGAAATAAAGAAAACTGTATTTAAATAGATAAGTGTAACTTAAGAGATAAGGGAGAAGAGAAGGAAGAACCTTAAGATATAGTATACTTAGTCCTTAAAGGTATCTTAAAAGAGTTAACTATAAAGGTATAAGTTATTACAGACTAACTTTAAAGTGGAAACTTAAAACTGTTAAAGGTGTAGGTTACGGAAGACCGACTTTAGGAAAAGATATTCCAGTTAGCTGTTATAGGCTTTAAAAACCTTACCTTATAAGCCTAGGAATTAAGAAAGTCCAGGAAAAACCTTAACTTAGACCTTATTAAAATGGTAAAGGGAGTTAAAGAGCTAGCTCTCTAAGTTACTTAAGTAGTAAAGCAAGTATTAAAAAGTGAAAAAAAGTAAGTTAAAAGAATTAAGTTAAAGAAACGGAAGTTCTTCTTAACTGTACCTTTTAAGACTTTTAAACACTTTAAACACATTAAGTAGATTAACACCCTTACCTTTTTAAAAGAAAGACAGCTTAAATAACTACCCTATATTAAAGTTAACGTGCTTTAAACCAATACCTTAAAGGTCTCTTAAGAAGGCATTAAGTAAGCATATTAACGAAGGGTTTAAAAGCTGAAAGAAAGATATTAAGAGCTAATAGATAAAGTAAAGGACCTGTAAGTTGAAGGCCTTATAATTACATTTAAAGATTAAGTAGTGGAAATTAAGTTATAATTTTATAATAAAGTTTACTTCACTAATTAACTTAAATACCAACTTGTTAAGGAAGGTTATTTTATAAAAGAATAAGTTAGGTTACTGTTACCTAAGTTTAAGAAGAGGTCTGGAAAAAGTAATATATATAAAGGTAAGTGGATGAAGAAAAGAAATAAGGTATTACTTTACCTATTCTATACTTTATAACTACAGTACCTGTAGTTAACGTTAATTATCTTAATTATAAGGACATATTATAGATTAATTATATATATAATAACTGCACTCTTAACCGATATAATGGGCTTAAAGCCCTTTATAACTACTTCCTTAATGTATAAAGGTAGGATTACGCTGTTATAAGGGTGGAGTTAGAACTAGCTGATTATCAAGTCTCTTACTCTTTAATAAAAGAGTTTAGTAATAAGTGGAAGGTTACTATAATTAACTAAGCTCTTATTACGTGCTAGTAAAGAGGGGTATTTAATAACTACCTAGTTATAACGTACTTATTATACCTTAAAGGAAAAGTTAGGGAGTGGTAGAAGTAAGAAGATTACTAATAGATCTAGGAGTAAAAGGACATTATTATAATCTAATCTTATAAAACGTACTATTAACTTATTAAGGACTTTAAAAATATTAAACCGTTTAAAGTTAACTAGACATTAAGGTGTAAAAACTTAAGAAAGGTTAATTATTAGGTTTATTAAAGTTACCTGTTTTTCCAGAAGGAATTAGGAAAAGGTTACAGGCCCTTTAAAAGAGCTAGAAACTAGTAATTTACTAGTTAATAAAAACCTTAAGAAAAAGGAGAGGTATTTAAAAGTTAAGCTAAATAAGACTTTAAAGACAAATAGTTATTATAACTTAAATGTTAAAAGAGTATAAGTATTATTTTATTAGTGTTAACTTAATAGATAGAAGAGGGAGGCTGTTTAAAGTAAGAGTAGTGATTAATAGTGGGAGTGCTTTTAACTTAATATACCTCTTATTAGTTAACTAAAGGAAACTTCCTAATAAAGAGTATAAAAAGGTAATTCCTATTTAAAATAGAGAAAGAGGCCTGTATTAATATAATAATAGTAAAGTTACCTACTACTCGCTACTTCTAATTAAAATGGATAGGGATAAATAATAAGTGGACTTTAACGTTATATTAGGAATAAGGTATAATATGATCTTAAGTTTACCTTAGCTGGAAAAGTATAACTTTATAATTAATTAAAAGAGTAGCTACTTTACTTTCGGTAAGTCCTTTAGTAGTAATTACTGTTTAAAGAAAGCTAAGAAGGTATTAAACTGCTTTAAAGATATATAAAGTATTTAAAAGCACGTTAAACCCTTAAAATTAAATATAGTTTAAGTTAGGTTTATTAAGACAGTTAAAGGATTAAAGAGTTTATTATATTACTTAAATAACGATTTAGAAGGTAAAAAAAGTAAGAAGTTAATTTATAAATAAGTAAAGAAGTTAACTTATTTAAAGTACTTATAAAATACAGGAGGTTTACCTTATTTTAAAAAAAGATATTATAACTGCTAAAATATAAACTTTAAGATTATAAAATTAAGTTAAAGCTAGAAGTAAAACTTTACAGCTTCCAGCTTTATTACTTAAACCTTTAACAGGCTAAAGCCTTAAAGGAGTACTTTAATAAAAATCTAAAGAACGGATTTATTATAAAGTCTTAATCCCTAACAGGGTACTTAATGCTGTTTATCTTAAGAAAAGGAGACAGTAAGTTATATATAATTATTAATTATTAAACGTTAAATAAGGATATAATTAAGAATCGTTACCTACTGTTATTTATTATAAAAATGTGAGAATAGATTATTAAAGTAAATTAGTTCTCTAACCTTAACATTCTTATAGGATTTAATTATATTAAAGTAAAGGAAGAAGATGAATATAAAATGGCTTTTTAGACTTATAACAGGTATTATTAATACCATATTATATTAATAAGATTAATAAACGCCCTTATAACTTTCTAAGGCCTTATTAACAGCGTTCTCTGTCTCTTCCTTAATAAGTTTATCTTTATGTATTTAAATAACGTTTTAATTTATTCCGAAACTTTAGAAAAACATTAAAAGTATATGTAATAAGTTTTAATAGCTTTTAAGAAAGTGAAGCCAATAGTAAACTTAAAAAAGAGCCACTTTTACGTTTAGGAACTAAATTATTTAAAATTTAAAGTAACCTTTAAAAAGCTTAAAATATAACTGGAGAAGATAAAGGTAATTAAGGATTAGCTTACTTTAAAGAATTAAATAAAGTTATAAGCTTTTATTAACTTTACGAACTTTTATTAATACTTTATTAAGTACTTTATAAAGATTGTAAAATTACTATATAAGCTTATAGGGATAGGTAAACTGTTTAAATAGACTAATAGATAGTAAAAGGTGTTTAAAGACTTTAAATATACCTTTATTATAACATTAATCCTAGCCTTTCCCAACTTCTTAAAACCTTTCTAAATTAAGACGGACTCTTTAAAATTTATAATTAGTGGAGAACTTAATTAAGTCCAGGACGGTAAGAAACGTTACCTAGTTACCTTCCTGTTAAAAGGGATTTATAGCTTAGCCTTATAATACTTAATTTATAATAAGGAATTAATAGTAATTATCTAGTACTTTATAAAGTGGGCCCTGTATCTAAGCGGTACGGAAGAACTAATTTAAGTCTTTTTAGATTATAATAACCTTTAGTACTTCTTAATAAAAGAACTTAACTTACAGTAAGTACAGTAGGCAGAGTTAATAGCCCTGTTCTATTTCCAGACTCACTACGTTAAAGGAAAAGATAATAGATAAACTAATACCTTTAGTCGGAGATAAGACTATAAGGATATTAATCTAGTCCTAGTCCTTATTATTATATTTAACGAAGTTAAGAACAGTATATTAGAGTATACGTTATAAGTGTTAAATAACTAGATATTAGAATAAATTATTAATATTTATATAAACTTATAAATAAAGTATAATATCTATTAGTAATAATAAGACTTTTAAGTAAAAAGGTTAGTGAAAGGTGTCTGTAAGTATAAGTGCCCCTTAAGAGACTTCTCAAGGCACGTGTAAGATTATAGAAAGGAGTGCCTAATATATCTAAATTATAACGAAATAGGTTATTAATTGGAACAGTTATTAGAAGGTGTAAACAGTATGCTTAAATTAGGAGTAAGACTTTAATATTAAGAGAAACTGTACGTTTATAACTTAGATAGATAGAAGGAGTATATTTAATAAATTTATAAGTCCTGACTTAGAGGATATATAAGCTAAGCTAAGACTCTTATATAAGTTTAATAAGCGTACGCCTTCCTGGGAATAAAGAAACTGGTTAAGGAAGTGGTTAATAATTGTAACGTTTACTATTAAAAGTAAAACTAACGTTATAAGCCTTACGGACTTTTTAAACCACTTCCTGTACTACAGGTTTTATAAAGCTCTATCTTATTTAACTTCGTTATTAGGATTTTAAAGTTTAGGGACCTTATTATAAGAGTTACTTATAACTAAATCCTTATAATAGTTAACAGATTAACGAAATAAGCTTACTTTTTACTAACCTTAAAGGATATAATAGTGAAATAACTTATTTATATCTTTAAGAAAGAGGTAGTTTTATAACACTTCTAGTTAGATAATATTATTACAGATTAAGATAAGCTAATTATATTAAAGTTTTAATAAGGGTTAATGTAAAGAATAGGTGTAAAGAGTAAGCTTTTAATAACTTTCTACTTATAAATAAATAATTAAACAGAGTAAGTTAACTAAATATTTATAATATATCTTTAAACTTACGTTAACTTTAAATAAGATAATTAGCTTAAGCTGTTACTAATAATATAAATAACTTATAATATAAAGTGAATTAAGTTAATAAGTGTATTACTGTTCTTTACTAATTACAGTAAGGAGCTTAAGCTCTATTAAGGCCTACTTACTAGCGCCCTTTAAGCTACAGTCTGTATAAATCGGATATAAGAGCTGTATAACTACCTATAAGCCGAACTTAAGTTCACACGTAAATAAATAAAGAAGTTTACTGATAAATATTAAACTAAGTAATTAATATTTAAAAAAGGACTTTATTATAATAGTAAATAAGTTAAAGGACTAACTTTTTAGGAGGGAGATTATATTTACCTTTTTTTATAAAACCTATATTTAAAATGGCTTAATTAAAAGCTTGATTTTAAAAGATACAGACTGTTTTAAATTAAGAAAAAGGTCGTTACCTTTAATTATAAACTAAACTTACTTATTAATATAAAGGTGTAGATTAAGGTTTTTCACGTCTTACTTTTAAAACCTGCTTTAAAGGGAGTTCCTTTAGAAAAGAAGATTAAGATTAATGCTAATAAAGATAAGTATAATGTTAAGGAAGTTATGGATTTACAGAAGGGAAAGAACACGTTTAAGTATCTTATTAAGTAATTAAATTACGGCCTTAAAAGTAACTTATAAGAGCTAGTTAAAAATTTTAAATATTTAGACCTAATTATGGAGTTTTACTAAAAGAACCTAAACTGATTAAAGCTAACGATAAGAATTAGAAATAAGATAAGATCTGATATTTAAACTGTTATACTAAAAAGTAAGACTATTATAGGACTTAGAACTTAAAAAGTGGCAGGAAACTCCTTAATAGGTAAGGAAAGACATTTATTAGAAACTTTAGTTAAGGTTAAAAGGACTTTAAACCTAATAAGGAGGCTAAGCCTTTAAAGCTTCTAGTAAGCTTTACATAAATTGTATACACGGTAATACAGAGAATTAAGACGTTGTAGACCGGTAGATTACAAGACGACTTACTCCCTATAGTTAAAGGGCTTACACTTTACTGTGGGCTTAAGGAAGGAGTTAAAAGGTAAAAAGCGAGTTAGTATGCCTTAAGGTCTCTTAAACTAGTTATATAGTAGTGTATAGTAGAAAAGCGTATTTACATAATAAGTGTCTGTTAAGAATGGAGATTAGTATACGGTGAAAACCAGTTAGTGCTGATAAAGATAAAAAAGTTACAGTATAGTTTACGGTCCTTGGATTACAATCTATGTTATAAAGGACCTTTATGGGAGTTAGACCTATAATCTCTTACTTTAAGAAGTAAGCGCGCTACTAATTACGCTAAAGAGTTATTTTATTTATTAAAAGAAGGAAGTAATAAGTTAAGTTAAGAGGAAGGTGTTAGCTGCGGTAACCTGTTAGGAAAAGAACTACGTGCTGGTTTTATAAGAAAGTTCCTCTAGTTGAACTTAGGAACCGAAGCGGTCGCTTCCTAGGCCTTACGCTCCTCCTTTACTATAATGTTAAACTTGTGGTTAAAGAGCTTGTCTGCACGGCGCGTTAGCCCCTTCTGTTAGTCTTTAAGATGTAGAAGTTTAGAAGTAGTGTTGTGAAGGAGAAGATTGGTTTTATACTCCTTAATGTTAAGATGTTTCTTTTCGTCCAGGACCTTACGTAGGATAGATAAGTCGTTACTGTGAACGTTATAAGAAGAATACATAATCCCCCTAACCGCCACGTAGTAACCGTAAGAGTCACTTTTACTGGCCACCTTACAGTCCAGTAGGTCTAGGTAGCGGTAGCGATTACACTTTACAGGCATGATAATCTTAAAAGTAAAGATAAATTTAACGTTAGTAATATAACGTTTAGTTAATAAAGGTGTTACGTTTCTCCTATTCTTAGTTACCTGGTTAGACGACATAACGGCTAGAGAAGGAAGGAGGAGATGTATAAGTAGTTCTTTATGGGAAAAGAATGTTAAAGAGGGGGAATTGTGTAACGACCCTATAGGATGTCACTTGGGCTGGGGCGGCCTAATAAATCCCCTGTAGCAGGAACAGTGCAGAAAGGCAGTACGTATAGTACTGCACACTGGGCTAAGGGTGTAAAGACCTGAAGCTCTTATAACTAATTATTTAATAATCACTTTAATCTTATTAAAAGCACAGTAATTATAGTGATTAAGGGTATTTTAATCACTCTAATCACTCTTTATATTAAGTAAGTACAGTGATTAAGGTATAAGGTACTTTAATAGTTAGCTAGTATAAATAGTTACAGTTATGCCTATAACTATCGTAAGGGATTTAGGTTCCTCACGCTAGTATTTAATTATTCATTTATGTCTTAATGTTTAGACTCACCTCTGTGCATTATAGTGATAACGACTTACAGTGACATTAAACCCTCCGTCTAGGAGTGCTAGCTTAACAAGCCGTCTTCAGAACGCCCCCTACCTGTTAGCGTCCTGCTATACGTTCTGTCTTAACCCGCGCCAGTCCTCTTAAGGCCTGTGTCAGGTGCAGGTCGTAATAGGCCGCCCTAGCCTAAGTGACGGCCTGTAGGGTCGTTATAAGGCTATCTTACTATTTATTATCTTAGCTAGGCAATATTACTTTACTAACTAGTATAAAGAATGTAACTTCTTAACTGAATAGCGTATTGTAATAACTGATAATAACTAGATTATAAATAATAAAGGCATAGATTAGATTTGGTATTTTGATTTCCACATAGCATCTTTTATAAAGGGTACACACTAGCTATTAATCCTTAATAGCTATAAAAGCCACCACTTTAAAGAATTCAATAACTATTATAAAAATCATAACATTATTACACTTTATCTACCTCTACACTCTTTATATATACTCTAACCATTAGATATTAGTTGTTTTAAGCCGTTAAAAAAAGTATATAGCTGCTAAATTAAACAGTTTATATAGATAAACATTACACACATTAGTAAGTTAGAGTTTACTTATACATTCAGAGAGGCGTTTTTTACTTTGATTATAGAAAAGAACATCTAAAGAATGTTTAGTAAAGCTAACCTTATACTGTACGACCTAAAGAGGGTAATATTAAAGATAGATATATATATTTAGACCCTAACACCCTTAACCTTAAGCTTAACCACAGTATTACCTTAGGTCTCCTAAACGCTACATAACCCTTAAGAGACTACCTTATAGTTAGCATTTATTAAAACTTGAATTTCTAACTATTAGGATAACCCTTTAACCTTAATACTAACCGCTGTAAATCGATTAGCTAAAGGTATAATAGCTGTAATGTATAAAGTAGCTCTTCTCCATATAAAGGTCTCTATATTACAAAAGGCTAATAAGGGGCTTAGTAAGCGACGGAAAGTTAAAAAAATACATGTACGGCTTAGAGGGTCACTTACTGTATAAGAGGTACAGGAATTACTGGATTAGAAAGCTGTGGGTGAGCAGTTAGCTTAAGAAACATAATAAAATAGTAGTAGTGTAAGAGGGTCTCGTTTAAAGGTTCAGTATTGTAGCGTGTGTGGCTAGCCTAGCTATAATATACGTACGTGTAAGGAGGCTGCAGAATCGTCTGATTCGTCTGTTTCTAATTCAGTTGTTGTTATTTCCTAATCTTATAGTTATGCAATTGACAATAGTTTAGAATTGGTAGTGGAAAGTGGCTAACTCGCTTGTCTAGCTGACTCGCTTATTACGCACGTTATAGAATCTAATTTTTGACAAGGTTAATAAATAGAACTAGAGGAGACTACTTAGTTAGACCACGTCTTCCTAAGAGACTAATGCTAGTTGAATGAGTTGTGATGTCTGTTCACCAGATGGCATAATTACATATCTCTAAGGGCTCTCGCAAATATAATAATATCCGTCGCACTGAATATTAAGTTGTGATACTTGATAATATTACTTAGGTAGGCTCCTAAACTTATGATTCTGAGTAAGTAATATGCGGTTTTTAAAATAACGAATTCCCTATCCCAGAACTTCAAGACGAATATAAAAAGACATAAGAAGATATATCTTGACGCTATGACCTCTACATGTTAGTCGGTCTTGGATTTGAAATATGCACTTAAGACCCTAATCGGATAGATTCGGTGGGAAAAGACAGTCCCTAAGTTAACCTCCATCCACTAAAATTATTGTCCTAAATGTGTGTTCCCGCGGGAGTCGACTAGCGACTCTTATTGTCTAACTCCGCGAGCAGACGGCGTTGGCTTGAGGAAGTCAGGCTGGATGAACTGTTACTGCTGGATCTGATCCCGCCAGGGCTGCTTCTTGGCAATGGGGGTAGTCCCGATAGTCTGCTCCCCGGCCGTCTAGTTGTTTGCGACGGGCTCAGAAATTGGCCCGGGGACGGGTTTGTCTGGTTGTCGGTCATCATGAGGCTTCGTAATACTAGACTGTGCTGAAAGGGAATCTGAAAATGACTTTGTCGATGTGATGTTCAAGTTGGTTTATGAGACCCAAGTGAAAGAGGGATCAGGATGGGAAGGCGGAAGTTGAGGGGACCTGGAACCGCTGAGTAAGTTGCTGGCCTGTAGGAGCCATTTTGAAATAATTTAAAGCACCTTGCTTCATGATTCCCTCAACACTCACCTGATTGTAAGTTGCCCGCGAGACCCTTGCGTTTGAGTGAAACTGGTCCACAGTGTCTGACATCGCGCCACACAGTTGCTCACTGTGAGGTCCCGGGTATGGATGGTGAGTACCCCCGAGACACCAAGATGCGCTGCGAAGTACAGTACAAGCACAGCAACGTACCAGGCATACATGCATGGCTGCGGTGGTGTGATGATAAATGTGGGCAATGAATTTGGTGATTCTCCGGTTGGCAATTGCTGATTCGCGTCCGCACACTTCTCCCAAAAAAATCGCACTGCTTCCACGTATTTTGTGAACGCTGACTGGCCTTGGCACCAAGTGCTTTTCTATACCGCCTGCGCCTTCCCTGTGCCAGGTGCAACCTCAGGCATCAATTGGTTGTCAAAACTGAAGCGACGGAAGGAAATCTGGCGGCCTCCCCTCATCCCAACCTCAAACGGTTCCCCGCGGGCTCAAATGTGACCACACGCTAGTTTAGGCCCAGAAGCGGCAATTTGAATGCCGAACGCACTCCACAATGGGGAAAACCTTGGCGGTGTTCGTGGTCCTAGCCTGCGTCTTCGCCCATCACTGTGAGTGTGCCCCTAGCGCCCAGCATTCCGAGTTTGTGATGGGTGCTTTTTGGCTGACCCCAACCTCAGTATTTCCCACCAATCAGGTTCCCCGTTGAATGATATTTCCGACAACATGACCGTTCAACATGAGGTCGTCCCCAAGCCACAGCGACTGCGTGAAATTGTGGAGAGTCACCGGCCGAAACTTGACCAGTACGCCGATTTCTATCGCGACGTGCATCAAAATCCCGACATATCAGCCATGGAGGCAAACACAGCAAAGAAGGTATGTGAAACGTTTCACTGAGGGTACGGAGCTCATGGGAGCAGCGGAAGTGCAGTTGCAAAGTGACTTGACTAGGTAGAAAGGGGGGCTCCCTGTGTGTGAGGAGAGCACATGACCAAAGGCTCCTGCGCTCCAGCCTAGCCTGGAGCGGTAAGGCGCCTGCGCGCCTGAGCGCCAAGAACTGCCGCTGCAGTTCGACAAGGTAACATCGCGCCTCGAGGGCTTGGGTTACACAGTGCACTCCAATATTGATGGCCACGGCGTTGTTGGGGTTTTTAGCAACGGCGCCGGCAAAACCGTTCTCATGCGCGCCAAGCTCGATGCACTGCCCATCCTGGAGGAGACAACCTTACCATACCGTAGCGAGCGCCGCATGCTCAACCGTTACGGCAACACGCGGCCCGTAATGCACGCCTGCGGCCACGACATGAATATGGCGGCTCTTCTCACTGCTGCCGACCTCCTGAAGGCCGCCGCAGACGAGTGAAAAGGGACAGTACTTGTCGTCTTCCAACCCGACGAGGAGGAAACGGGCGGCGCGCAAGCGATGGTTGACGATGGCCTCTACGACCGAGTTCCCATACTAGACCTGATGCTCGCTCAACACGTCGTGCACTCACGCACTGGTACCGTGGCAATACGATCTGGCCCTGTCTTGGTAGCCGCCGATTCACTTCGCATCCGATTCACTGGTGGGCCTTGCACGGGCAGCGTGAACCCGCAAGTCTGTGTGGACCCGATTCCGCTGTCTATGCGCATCGTTTCCGGCCATCAGGAGGCTGTGACCAACGATATTGGGCCCCACGAGGACGCCACTGTCGCCTGTTGGGCCTTCCACGCCGGTGAGCCGGGCAATGATTACGTCGCCTACGCCGACATTCTGCTTGACATCAAGACCGTCAAACCGGATATTCGCCTCCGCGTGCTTGATATCGTCAAAGCTAAGTTTCTTGATGAATGCCGCACCGCCGGGGTCCCGCGTGACCCGGATTTCAACCACACGGCCCGCGTACCGCTGACCAGCAACAATCACTCTATTGCCGGGGCCGTGAGCCAGGTCTTCCACAACTACTTTGCTGCAAATGCCGTCGATATGGTTTTCACCCGCGCCTGTGAGGACTTTTCAATCCTTGGCGCCGCTTAGGATGTGCCTTACGCGTACTGGAACTTTGGGGGTACACCAGGGGATGTCGATGACTCGGAATCATTGCCCTCGAACCATTCACCGTTCTTTGGCCCCGATGTCAATCTCACCCTAAAAACAGGAGCGGATGCCATGGCGCTTGCGGCACTGTCGTTTCTTGTGGGTTAAGTCGGGTTGAGCTGGGTTGAGTTGGGTAGGTGGGATTTGAGGACGGAGTTCGTACGTATTCAGGCAGGCAGATTAAAACAGCCTTGAATTACTTATGTATCGTAGGAGGGTATGGTCTTTTGTGGTGATATTGTGTGAAGTGGGGAAAGGGGGGAAGGGAGAAAGGGGAAGAGATGATGTCTACCAGGCCACAATGATTCGCAGGTACTTCTCACACTCCTTTTTTGCCACAGGACATCCCCAAACTCTTTTTGAGGGACAGGGCACTGCATCTGTGCCCGGGGTCTGGCAGCGAGGCCGGCAGCGACGCGACGGCATGGGACCTCTACCCTGACGCCGCGCCCATGGCTGTGTGCAACTAGAAAGTGCGTTGTCCAGACAACCTTCTCAAATAGGAGGAAATAGCCCGCCGATACCGTGACCCCGCACGAATCACAGTTGGTCCCGATCGTGTGGAACGGCCAGGTCACCGACATCAAGTCATGCCTCGTGATTGATTGAATGAAAGCTCAATTCGCCAATGACATTGGATGAGCTACTAGTGCTCCCAGAACTAGCACACGCCTTCCCAGTGGCTAAACACACAGCCCTCTCAGTGACAGTTACGTCCAGGGACGTCACAGACCTCGTCATGAACTTGATCTCAGTCGAAATACTCGAGAAACCGGCTTCGCTATCCAGTGTGACACTGCAAGTTGCCATCTCGGCCGTCCTCTTGGACGTATCGACCGGGGAAAGTCCATGTGTCTGTTGGGGTTGCGCTGATGGGTGCGGGAGACATCAACGCGATTTCAGGGTAATGAAATACTTCCGGGCTGCGAGTTGACTGGGTACCTTTGGTAAAGATGAAGATCGGACAGAAGATTGAGGTCACTCGTGCGAAAGGGAGTGGCGATTGTGCCAAGGGAGAAAAGGACTGCTGCTGCGCTGCTGTGGTTGGAATTCCTGCCGCAAGCGCGAGGGCGAAGGTGGTGTGGTGGGATGGGCGCATTTCAAGCGTGGCTTGAAGGAACTTGAAGCGCAAAGTGAGATGATTGTGACTGAAGAGAAGTTCATTTTAGGGATTTGCGCGAGGCAGATGCGGCTTGGCGAGTCAGTTGGCGCGTTGGCTGGCTCCCTCCATTGACTTGCTGGGCCGCATTGCTGCATGTTGCCTCCGCCGGTTATTTTACCCGACCTGCTAGTTATGTGGGACAACTCTAGCGCCGCGAGGTTGTCGGATTAGAGACCATCGACACCAAGACGACGAGATTATGTCTGCCAGGATCCTTTCTAGGGGTAATGAGGCTATGTATTTGACTTGATACCCTCATTTGGCACTGGTTCAAGTAATATGCTAGTGCAGGATTGATTCTCATCGAGTGATGATTTGACCTTCAAGTCGTGGTCATATTTACATAGAATCCATGCTCTCCCTTTTCCACCGTCCTGCAGTTCTCGGCGATGACTCTCCAATTGCTTGTCAGAACCTACGCTCTTAAAAGGCGAGCAGTCTTCGTCTTCTCAGCCTTCGCGGCCTGGAAAGCCTTGACGAGAGCAGGGTACCAAACGTTCATCATCTTGGTGTCGCCAGCGTCATTGGGGTGCACGCCATCACGGTTGTCGCTCGAGCCGCTGAAGCCGGTGTACTGGTCCACCACCCAGATTGGAGACTCGGTCATGTTCTGTTGAGTTGCCCAGGTGGGGATCGCGGCATTCAGCTGCTGCACCTTCGTGTTGAAGTTGCCCATGCCCAGGGGGATGATTTGGGCCACCTAGACGTTTGCCATGTCAGAGAATCGGAGCATTTGCATATCAACTGAGAAGAAACATACCACAATCTTGATCTTTGGGTTGTGCTCCCGCATTTGCTTCACCAGAGTCGTGAACGAGGCAATGATATCGGTGACAGCCTTGCTCTGCTGGACGATGTCGTTCGTACCAAGATGCATGCTGATGACATCGGCCGGGTTCTTCTGCAGCCATCCGACCAACTGCTTCTGGTTTGCGATGTTGATGGCAAGGAAGCCGGAATGTCCTTCGTTGTCGCGGTCGTACTTGGTGTCGCGGCAGTTGTTCTCTGTCTTCCCGGAGCCGACAAAGTCTACCGACGACCACTCGGTTGTCTGGAGCTTGTTCCACAGCTTTGACCGCCAGCAGACAATCTCCGTGATGGAGTCGCCGAACGGCATGTATCGGAGTTTCACGTCCTGCGCAACCGCGCTCCCGGCTACGAGAACGCTGAGAAAGAGACTGATGGCAACCATTTTGGCGGTGGGGGATCTGCAGACCGAGAATCAAAGAGAGCTGAAGTGCAACTAATTCCATGACAGCTCGTGGCAAGAGCCTCGCATTTAAGTGTGTCGGTCGATATGGATGCGTCTCCTCCCCGCTGCCAAATTCGGAAACTGTCCGAGTCTAATTGTCGACAATGCGGACAATACGTACGTTCTTGAGATCAGCCGTCTTAGCCGAGTGGTACCAAGCCGCCCCCAGCGGGTGAATAAACAAGTGTAAAAACGTCTGGGAAGCCACCCGCCGCTTAGTGTTGCAGTGACCCGGTTAATGTGTTTGACCCCACCGGACATTCGATATGGGTAGATTGCAGGTAAGGTAGGTAGGCGCGCATGAGTCTTGCCAGAAAAGCATAGATCGGGCTCACGGGCATGGCTGCCTAGCGAAATAGAAACTATGGGATGCGTTGCTTCGAAATCGACGTCTTCATGGTGTCCAAGTTCCCACAATATCCATCAGTTGCCGACAGCATAAACTTTCCTCACTTGACCCAACCCATCCTGAACGTACACCAAATCGACGGATGGAAACGGATCAGGGTCCATTTTGCGGGCGAAAGCAACATCATCCGGGCGACCGGACAGCTCGAGAGCCCCGAGACTAACAGAATTCCTACCACTAGATGCGAGAATACTAGGCCAGACTGGCTTTGCAATATCCTGGGTCTATTAAACCCCTCGCTGCTTTGCACCTGATTGAACCACGATTCAGCTGGTTATTAATTGCGTCGGATCCAGGATCTGTCCATCAGCTCCGCAGCTTCCGCTTCCCCGGGACCCTGCCCTCTTGCTATAAATGCAAATGGCTGGGATCTCCCAACCAGGCGAGCAATATCGTCTACCGAGCCGAGTTCCGAGCGAGTTCCCCACATCGGAAAGTGTTTCGAAGTCGTACCTAGGTAACATTAAAATGACGTCGAGGCTCTTCGCTGGTTGCATGCCCGTGGATGCTAGCTTCTTCCCCTCCACATCGAGCCATTACTAAGGTGCCAACCGAGAATCAATTATCAATGACCTGCACCCACTCTCTGCATGCGCAACAAACGACAGACAAGCCCGCCCCATCAGAGCCCCATATGCTCCACACGCGAAGGTTGATATGTGTCAACCTCGGGCTCTCCACTCAACAATCCCAGAAGCTCCGCTGGCTTCATTTCCTCGTGGCGTAATTGGCTAGCGCGTCAAACTATTAGTATATAGGCGCTATACCCCCCCTTGCTCCCCAACGACGAGCATCTCCCCTGTGTGATGCTTCGTCTCCATTCCCTCGTGGCGCAATTCGCTAGCGCGTCAGACTGTTACTTGAGTTGCAATCTGGAGGCTGTAAGTTCGACCCTTACCGAGGGAGTTAATCTTTTTGCCAGTAACCATCAACGTTCAGCTCTGACTGAAGGTGTTACTCTTTTTGCATCTCCAACCACTCTCATGAGGCACGGTGTAATCTGGAGGCTGTAAGTTTGACCTTTATAGAGGGAGGTGCTCCATCTATTAAAGCTCGACGGCGTTTATATCTTTACTCATTTTGTTTTTCTTTTCTCTAGGGGGGTATTGCTGTATTAAATATGTCATGCCTTAATATTTAACTATATTTTAGTGCTCCAGCTATAAGAGTAGAGTGTAAGGGCTTATTTTAAAATATTTTGTTTCACCCATACTTGGTATGTGATGCAGCCCTCTAACGAGGGGATAGGAAGTTGATGCCGGATGCAGCCGAACTCCACAGTCCATCAACATCTCTCACAGTATCCTCCCCACTAACTATCGGAAAGACCACGAAGCCTTCCCATCTTCATTCCCCAGCCGATTAACCCTTAACCCTCTTATAGTCTCTAGGACACACTAGCCTCCCACAGCATCCTGTACCCGCTCACCCAGTCATCAATGCGCGAACCTAAAGTCCAACCTCTTACTTCCCTCATCCTTCGTCGTTTCAAGATAGTGCAGTTGTTCCTTTGAACTTCGGGTTAGCGTCCCTTTTCTCTCTCTCAGACGCGAACCTGAAAAATACTCACATCCTTCGAAAGAGCAGTCCACTTCTTCTCACGCGTCTTGTTCCTCCAGACGTAATACGACTTTACGAATAGGTAGATGACGATGTTCATGACGTTGATTCCTAGCAATACGCGGTTGCCGCGGCGGTCTGTTGGGGGTGTTAGGCTGTCTCAAAAGTATCGAAGATGTGGGTTGATGGGGATTGTATGGGAGAGGAGAGGTTGGGAACATACAATGTGGTCGGTCATTGGCGCGGTAGATGTTGGCGTGGATGATTCCACCTAGTTGGACAAACATGTTATACATGGCGGCGGAGACTGTTCGAGTTCGAACAGTGTTGGAGTTGCGGCTACACCAGCCGACCTGCATAGCATGGGCTGTTTTGTGCGGTCAGTATCTCGGACTTTACCCGGATACCCCAGGGTGCTTACCAGACGGGTATGACAAGAGTACAGTCAACACAGAAAACTTGGCCCATGCTCCCACGTTGTCTGGTAGTGCAAGTAATGCTATAACAGTGGGAAGCAGCCAGAGCTGTCCGAAGATGGCGAGAAAGGTGCGTTCGTTCCAGATCTCGGAGAAGTACGTGAGGGTCAGCATGGTGAAAGCGCCGATAACGTTAGTAGGGATGCTGAGCAAGTTCGCGTCGAAGGTGTTGAAGCCGATGTTTCGGAGTGTTAGTGTCAGGTATGCGTCTGGGGGGCCAGCTGGGATCAGGAATGTCATGCCGATCAAGTAGAGCGGCCAAAGGTCGTAATCCTTCAGCGATGCCCAAAGGAGTTTGAAGTCAACGGCCTGCCGATTATGCATGTCGCCCTTCGATGGATCATCGCGAAGAATCCGGTTCACCATAATGACCTCCTCTCGTTCGGTGAACCAACCCTTCTTATTCCACCATGACTTTGTCTGTGTTGGTGAAGCCACCATGGTAAACCACGACCAGACACCAACGATTAGGGTGAAAATCCCTTCGAGAAGAAACAACCACCTCCAGCCTTCGTAGCCGCCAACGCCGCGGAGTCGGAGGAGGCCAAATGCAAGGATTGGTGCAAGTGTATCAGTTAACCGAAGGCTGCACCAGAAAAGCGCCAGGCGGAAGGGGAGCTCCGTTCCCTTGAAGAAGTAGGACTAGAAGTCGAATCCAAGTCAGAATTTCACTCTCACAAGACTCAAATGAGCTGAAGACATACCAGATAAAGAATGACGTCGGGGATGAACCCGCCCTGGAGCATACCCAGAAGAGCTCGTGTTGCCAGGAAGCTCGCTCTACCCGACAAGAAGAACTAAGCTGCTGACACAATGCTCCAGAGTATCATGATGGTAGGAATCCATCGATCGGGGCCTGCGTTGTTCCCTTGTTAGACATCCATTGATGGCAAGGGAGAAAGTGAGAACTGAGGAGGCTCGGGCTGCGGCTCACCAACTTTCTTGCTAATAAGCTGCGAAGGGAGCTCAGCGCAAAGAAACGAGAGTCTAAACACAGTATTCCCCAAATTGAAATCATTCGTGTCGAGGCTCAGATCCTCGAGAAAGTTGTCGGTGTTGGCCTGGCTGATGTTGCCTCTGTCGAGGTCGAGGGCAAAGAAAGCGATGAAGGCCCACAGTGTGACTTTCCAGTCTAGCTTGTTGATGAGAGGCTACGGTCTGTCAGTCAAGTATTAAATTCTGGAGTTTGTAGAATGGAAAAGCTTACTAGTTCCTCTCCCCATGTCCAGCGCGCAGCGGGGTCAAATCGGTGCAGATTCTCGTACTTTGGCATGGGCTGGAAGTACTTTGCTGTCTTAGGGTCGTCATACACCGACGGCTGCGTGGAAATGGCGTCTAGATCGGGTCTGGGACCCTTACGGCGGAAGAGGGTCGTGATGGGGAGAACTGGGGGCTCTGTCTTCTGGAGTTCCTGCTGCTCGAGAATGCGTTGTCTCACGGCCTGGATGTCTTCCTCGTCGGAGGTCGACGAGCCGATGGTTGCTTCAGAGACAAGAGGTAGCCCGGTAGACTGTTTGGTTGTAACATCCACGGTTGGCAGTTGTGGCACCTGCGGAGGTGCTTTCTCGGGATCGGCCATAGTGACTATGTAGTCGTGATACTGAAATACCACTGGAATAGACTTCACGGCCCCGTTTCTGCGGCCAGTGAGACTTGTTGTCCTGTGAGTGAAACGGAAAAGGGGACGAGAATAGTGGCAACATTAGTACTCGGCAAAAAGGTGACTCTCTCTCAACCACTGCCTTCGCCGACGGCCACCGGACACGGCTATCGGATGACCGCAGTAGGCGTGGTAGCACACCTCTGCAGGGCCAAGGCGCTGGAGTTGAGATATCCAGATGACGAATACGCTGGTAAAATGAGACAAGACACCGTGATTCATATTGAAATGCGTGGTCGTTGGCCTATGACATGCGGCTCGTCGGCTTGCGTGAGGCTTGGCGCAATGGCGGGATTCCACTTTGGTGGCATTTGGCCTGCGGGAAGCACCCTGCTCGCCACCGTCAATGTCCTGCATGCAACCCAACATCTCCACACCCAACCCAGCTTTCGTGTGGCATTGAGGCCGTGGGGGCGAGCTAAATACTGAACGGTGCCGGTGCGGAGAGTACTGGTGCCCTAGGAAAGAAGAGGAAAGGCATGGAAATGCTTCGGACCGGGTCTAGGTGCCGCTGAATCAGTCGGGGAACCAGAGGCGCTGCATTCATTGACTGAAAGGAGTGCTGGGAAACTATCATGGCAACTTAACAGTGAACCCAAACGACCTGGGATATGCCTACCCAGCTAACCAGATCTAAAGTTAGAGGCGCTTAAATGAGATAGACCAAAGTTCGGCGGACCTAAACTATCATCATGCAACCATCAGCATTGCGCCGCGATTTTCATCGAAGTGGTCCCATGCATGGTAGTGAGTTGAAACAGGAGTGGTAGCCGATAGACCACAGGCATCTTGCTGTCTCCGTTCACGGTACCAGGTCGAGGTGCATCATCTGGGATCCCCACACGCCGAGGCCTTGGTAACTGGCCATTGCCTCCCCAGATGCGGTTCCGAGCGGCTGGGCAGGTTGCAGCCAAGAGCTGATATCCCCTAACACCGAGGTTCCATGCTATCTTAGGGTGGCTTCTTATTCCAAATGTCGAGAATATCGAGAATTCGCCATATCAGCCAAGCGTGAGGGCATGGCGTGAGAAATCATGTCATCGGACGGCGTTCTTCAGCAGGCTCAGCCAAGCCCTTGGCTTCGACTGCTCGCGAATCACGATGTAGAAAACAAGCGCCTGGACAATCGTCTCTCAACTCCACCCTTCCAGTGTATGGTCTAGGCCCGGTGTTGGCCGTCCGTACCCCCGCATGGGCCTCCGTGGGGGGGCAGATTGCCAATTGGTCAAGAACGCGACGACGGTCAAGTGATTCTTAGCGCCGGGAAGGATCACACTTCGTCGTGCACACACCTAGCCTTCACCTCGGGTGTCCAAATAAAAACAACGCGAACACCTCGAAGATGTGAGTTGGGAAAACCACCATGTGGCAGTGATATTTCCACATTTCCGTGGGCTACTCGCAGGTAGCTTGCAACTCGCAACACGAGTCAAAACCTGTCATATTCTTACAACCTTGATGAGTTCGTTCCCGTAAGTCGCGGGGGGGGGGGGTTTCCGGCCCCCCCCTATTTTGCGCCCCCTGGCCCC
>Ga0247760_1000331_pt1 | contig 52318 bp, 41 predicted proteins | sample UWRJL171409R4_FD_179936 | JGI IMG/M metagenome (GOLD analysis project Ga0247760, IMG submission 179936) | Plant litter microbial communities from Arlington Agricultural Research Station in Wisconsin, United States - UWRJ-L171-409R-4 | ecosystem: Environmental > Terrestrial > Plant litter >...
GGTGTACGTGCGCTTGAAGTGGCGCAAAGACTCGGGCCCGACGCGGCGGATCCCGGTGTAGCGATCCTTGGCGGCGATGATCCGGCTCTTGCCCTTGTTCTCGATCGCCGGCAGCTCGAGCTCCTCACCCAGAATATCGGCCAGCTCATCGAGCGTGATGTCTACTTCGAGGACGTGATCGCCGGCGTCCTTGCCGGCTTGGCCGGCGCCGTCTTCGCCCTCCGCCTGCTCGCCGCCGACGGGATCGCCGGAATCACCCTTGCCTTGACCGACGCCACCCTTTTGCTTGTCCCCGAAGGTGAAGCGCGGGATGTCGATCTGCGGGATCGGAATCGAGACGAGATCCTTGCCCTTGCGCCCGAGCATTTCGCCTTGCGAAATGTAGCGCCTGAGGTTCTGGCGAATCTTGCCGCGAACGATGTTGCGGAACCGCGAATGGTCCTGATCGATCTTGAGCGACATTCAGCTCCCATTCTTGCACGTTTCAAGCGCTCCGGGGTCTGCTAACGTAGAACTAGTGAGCTCTCCCCGATCGCGTCCCCCCGGGTCTTTTGTGCTCGTTCTGTCGTGTATTGCGTGTATTGCGCGTATTGCGCGCGCTCCCCGTGTTGCGCCTGCTCCACGTCTTACTCGCCGCCCGCGTCTCGCGACTTCGCCCCTGGTCCTGGCCCTGGCCGCGCTGTGCGCTGCGTGCGGCTCGGAAGCGGAGGGTGCGCCCGCCGGCGAGTGCAAAGTCGTGCCCCAGGCCGACGCGCTCGACAGCGGGTGCGAGGTCGTGGCCGAGACCATGACCGGCCTCGACCAAACGCACGTCTCCGTCTGTTCGCAGGTCAGCTATGCGAATAATCCTCCGGCTGGCGGGGCGCATTATCCGAGCTGGGCGGCGTTCAAGAGCTACTCGTTTCCAGTGCCGCGCGGCTTTTGGGTCCATGACTTGGAGCACGGCGCGGTCGTCTTCAGTTACAACTGCTGCGCGTCGTCAGCGGGCTGCGCGGACGAAGTCGCCCAAGTGCAGGCAATGATCGACGCCCTGCCGGCAGATCCCAGCTGCGACTCGGCCACGCCGCGGCGCGTGCTGCTCACTCCAGATCCACTCCTCGATGTACGCTGGGGTGTGAGCGCCTGGGGTTCCACGCTGCGCGCCGATTGCGTCGATACCGAGCGCTTCCGGCAATTTTACCTGGACCACTTTGGACGCGGGCCAGAAGATTTGTGCGCGGCCGGAACCGACTTCGGCGGTACTCCGCCCTGCAAGTGATGCTCTCGACCCGCGTCCCAGTCTTTGATAAAGAGCAGGGAAGTGGCAACGGGCGATAAGTACCTGAAGTTTCGCTGCACCGGCTGCGGCAACTGCTGCAAGGAGCCGCTCTTGCCGCTGACCGACACCGACATCAAGCGCATCGTGCGCCACACGGGCGAAAGCAGCCATGCGCTCGTGCGCTGGGTCGATCGCAACGGCATCGACATGGATGACGAACCCGAGGCGTTCGTCATGCTGCGCCAAGGCAAGCGGGTGATGGTGCTGCGCCACGAGAACGGCGGTTGCCGCTACCTCGGTTCGGACGACCGCTGCACGATCTACAACCATCGACCACTCGGTTGCCGCATCTTCCCGTTCGATCCCACCTTCAAAGAAGACGGCAAGCTGCATCGCTTGAAGCTGATCCAGGCCACCGATTGCCTGTATGAGCTCGACGGTGAAAACGACCTGGGCAAGGTCCAAACGCTGCACGGTAGGCACGTGGCGGCGACCAGCGCCTACCAAGCGAAGGTGGCCCGCTGGAACGCGCGCCAGAGCGAGCGCAAAAATCTGGGCAAGCAGGCCCAAACGGCGGCCGACTTTTTCGCCTTCCTGGGTATTTAGACAGGTACTCCGCGGTCACGGGGCGTCGCTCGCTTATCTCCGCGGCCCGGGCGGCCGTCTTGGGGTTAGACGCGAGAACGCCCCACCCGTGCCGACCGAAACCCGCAGTAACTCCCGCTCGCCCCGGACGGCGCCCCTCGTCGGGGCCCGCGGGCGATGAATCGCCGCACGGTGCTGGTCGTCGATGATGATCCAATCGTGCTCGAGGTGACTCGCGAACGGCTGGAAAGCGCCGGCTACGTGGTTCACATTCGTGAAGAAGCGCTCGGCACGTCACAGTGGAGCGCCGAGTTTCAGCCAGACATCGTGCTGCTCGACGTCAACATGCCCGCCTTGACCGGCCTAGATCTCGCGCAGTTGCTCAAGAAGCGTCGAGCCACCAAAGACATCGCGATCATCCTCTACTCGTCGCTCGACTCGACCGAACTACAAGCCAAACTGCGCGCCACAGGCGCCGTCGGCGCGATTCAGAAGAGCGGAGACGCGCGCAGATTCCTAGAAGAGTTCGAGCGGCTCGCCGCGCGCGCGCCGCAGCGCAGCTAGGGGCGGGGTGGGTCACTAGTGACCGCGAGCGAGCCGAGGAAGAGCTGGCAGCGGCTCCTCGAGAGAGGGGGGGCGATCGCGATCCAGCATCGCAGCTCGTGCGGCGGTCGAGTTGATGCGAGCGGGCGCCTTGCTTGGGGAGCGGTGTTTGGCTAACTAGGGGGCATGGCCAATAAGAGTTATCTCGTTTTGACGGCGGTGGGACCGGATCGGCCGGGGTTGGTCAGTGAGATTTCTTCGGCGGTGCTCGCGGCCGGGGCGAACCTCGAGGACAGTCGCATGGCGATCTTGGGTGGGGAGTTCGCTTTGCTCGTGCTGGTCTCGGGCGACGAGCAGGTCATCCGAGAAGTGGAGGCGCGGGGCGACGCGCTGGGTACTCGCTTGGGGCTTCGCCTGTTGACCAAGCCGACCACTTCGCGCCAAGCGGCGCGAGATTTTTTGCCCTTTCAGATCCGCGTCACGGGCGTGGATCGGCCGGGCATCGTGCAGCGAGTGACGGGCGTGTTGGCTGGGCGTGGTGTGAACGTGGCTTCGCTCGAATCGCGGCTGGAGTTTGCGCCCGAGAGCGGTACCCCGATGTTCATTTTGGAGGCCAAGCTACAAATCCCTTCGGCCTTGGCGCTCGAAGATCTGCGGCGCGAACTCAGCAAAGCCTGCGAAGAAGAGAGCTGGGATTACGCGTTGGAAGGCGCTTGACGGCGTTCACGCGCTCCTCCCAACCGCGGACGCATGAATCACGGGTGCGCGAGGTGCACCGTGAGCTAGGCTAGCGGCGCCATGCTCGTTCGCCCCCGCCGCAACCGCCTCACTCCGCAAATGCGCGGACTCGTTCGCGAGACCTCGCTCAGTCCCGAAAGCTTCATCTATCCGATGTTCGTGCAGGACGGCGAGGGGCAGCGAACGCCCATTTCGTCCATGCCGGGCCAGGCGCGCTTATCGGTCGATCTGTTGGTCGAGACGGCTGCACGAGCGTTCGCGTTGGGCGTTCCCGGGGTCGCGCTGTTTCCGGCTTTGAGCGACGAGCTGAAGGATCCGCGCGGCGCGGAGAGCACGAACAGCGCTGGCCTACTGCAGCGCGCGGTGCGCGCGCTCAAGTCTTCAGTGCCCGGGTTGCTCGTGATCACGGACGTGGCGCTCGATCCGTACTCTTCGGACGGCCACGACGGTGTGTTGATCGACGGTCGCATCGACAACGACATCACGGTGCCGATCTTGGCGGAGATGGCGGTGGCCCAGGCCCGGGCCGGCGCGGACATCGTGGCTCCCAGCGACATGATGGACGGCCGCGTGGGCGCGATCCGCAGCGCGCTCGATGCCGCCGGCTTCAACCAAGTCGGGATCTGCGCCTACTGCGTGAAATACGCGTCCGCGTTCTACGGCCCGTTCCGCGAAGCGTTGGATTCCGCGCCGCGCGGCGGCGATAAGAAGACCTATCAGATGGATCCCGCCAACGTCCGCGAAGCGCTTCGTGAAGTGCGCCTCGACGAAGCCGAAGGCGCCGATTGGCTGATGGTCAAACCCGGCCTGCCCTACGCAGACGTGATTCGTCACGTCCGCGAACTCACCGCGCTGCCCGTCGCCACCTATCAAGTCAGCGGCGAATACGCGATGCTCAAAGCCGCTGCCCAAAATGGCTGGCTCGACTACGACAAATCAATCCTAGAAACCCTGCTCTGCCTCCGCCGCGCCGGCGCCGACATCATCTTCACTTACGCGGCGATCGAAGCCGCTCAGTTGCTCGCTTAGGGCCCGCGGATGGCTAAGTCGGTCGATGCCCGAGCAGCTTTTCGTAGCTGGCTCGTACGCTGTCGGTGACGTCTTTGTAGCGCGCGAGCAGGTGTTCGCTGGCGCGTTGGCCTTGGCCGTCTTGGAAGCCCATGCGGCGCGCGAGCTGCGCGAAACCTGCGTTGCGGGTGTCGACGACTGCGCCGCTCACGCCGCTCACGCCGCTTTTGACGACGATGCGCTGTTCGAGTTGGCGCAAGAAGCGGTAGCCGTCGGTGAAGACTTCGAAGTGGCTGCTGCTGAGGTAGCCCGCGCTGTGCAAAGCGGTGAGCGCCACGCCTAAGTCGGGCGTGCGCACTCGGGGATCGGCGCCGTTCTTCATCTGCAGCCACTGCACGGCGAACTCGATGTCGAGCAGGCCGCCGTGGCCCGTCTTCAGGTTGTAGCGGCCTTCACGTTCGCGGCCCTGTTCTTTTTCCAGGCGCGTGCGCAAGTGGTGCATCTCGCTCGCGGGCGGCGCGCCGCCTTCGTAGGCCGCGCGCCAGGCGATGGCGAGCGCGCGGCGTAAGAGTTCCGGATCGCCGACCACGCCGCGCGCGCGCAGCAGCGTTTGGCGCTCCCAGGGCGCGCCCGAAGACAACACGGTGGGGCCCGCGGGTTCGAACTCGCCGCCGTCCAGCGGTTGGCCGTGGTAGCGCGCGAAAGAAGCCAACGAAGTGACCAGGAGCCCGTGCGAGCCCGAAGGGCGCAGACGCGCGTCGAGCTCGTAGCCCGGGCCGGCCGCGTGGGGTTCGGTGAGCAAGCGGATCACCCGCTGCGCGCCGCGCACGAAGTAGGTGGTGGCATCCTGGGGTTCGGGGGCAGCGCCCGGCAAGAACGTGAAGATGACGTCGAGATCCGAGGTGTAGCCCAAATCCCGACCGCCCAGCTTGCCCAAGCCGAGCACGGCGAAGCCGGGCACGTCGCCGAACACGTGCCGCACCACGCACGCCAAGATCTCCTCGGCTAGATCGGACAAGATGCGCGTGGCGTCGCGCATGCCGATCGTGCCGGCCAGATCCGCGACCGCGACTTCCACGGTCACGCGCCGCTTGGCCGCGCGCAGCGCGCCGATGAACGACTCTTCACGTTCGTCGGGGTAGGAGTCGGGCGAGAGGGATTGGGCGGCGTTCCAAATTTCGGCGCGCACGGCGGCCTGTGGATCGCTCACCGCGCCGCCGCCGAACAAGATCACGTCGGCCAATTCCGGTCGGCTGGAGACGGCATCGCCCACGAACGCGCTGGCACCGAAGGCGGTGATCAAGCGCTGGAGCGCGCGCGGATCGTCGCCGAGCGCGTTGACGTAGGCCGCGGGCGCCAGAAATCTGCCGAAAAACGCGCGCAGATAGCGCCCCGCCTGCTCCGGATCGGCGGAGTTGGCCAAGGCGTCCAGCACGCGGTCGGTCAGCGCCGGGTGGCGGTCGCGCGTGAGCGCGCCGAGTAAACCGTCCGGTCGTCGCGCCAGCGCGGTGATGTGCTCGCCCATGTCGGCGCTGCGAAACTGTTCTTCGGCGACGCGCCCGAGCTCCGGATCGTCGCCCTCGATCTCGCTTCCGAGGTGAGCGCGCGCGACGCTGGGTTGGGCCGGGCCGTGCTGCGTGAGCGACTGGAACGTGCTGCCCACGCGCTCGCGCGCCAGCTCGAGCTCGCGTTGGAGGCCCGAGCTGTCCGAAAAGCCCAAGCTGCGCGCAAGGCGCGCGTACTCTTCGGCGTCGCTCGGCAAAAGGTGAGTTTGCACGCCGCTCGCCCATTGCACCCGGTGCTCGACGCGCCGCAAGAGGACGTACGACTCGGCGATGCCGCGCGCTTCGCGATCGCTGACCAAGCCCTGGCTTCTGAGCCGCGCGAGCGCCGGCAAGGTGCCCTGCACGCGCAGCGCTTGCTCGCGTCCGCCCCAGACCAATTGCAGCGATTGCACGAAGAATTCGGCCTCGCGGATGCCGCCCGGGCCGAGCTTGAGATCGCGCTCGGGGTCGGGGCTGAGCTCGCTGCGTGAGCGCACGACCAGCTCACTCAAGGCTTCGGCGATGGTCGGGTCGACGCGATTCCGATACACGAAGGGCGTGATCAGCTCACGGCTGAGCAAGCGCCCGAGCTCTAGATCGCCGGCGCAGGGGCGGGCGCGCAGCAGCGCCGCGCGTTCCCAAAGCCTGCCCCAGGTTTCGTAGTAGCGCTCGGCGGCGGCGACCGAATTGACGATCGCGCCCGACGCGCCTTCCGGTCTGAGCCGCAGATCGACGCGCCAGATCAAGCCATCTTTGCTGGGCGTGCCCATGGTGGCGACCGCGCGCCGCACGACGCGGCTGAAGTGCTCGTGGAGTGACAGCTGGCTCTCACCCTCGTCCGTGTCGTAGATGAAGATCACATCCACGTCCGAGCCCGCATTCAGCTCATTTCCGCCGAGTTTTCCCAGGCCCAGCATGACCAGCGTGGAGGGCAGGCCGTCCGCGCGCAGCGGCGGGCCGAAGCGCTCGGCGATCGCGGCTTCTGCTTCCGCGAGCGAGGCGTCGAACGCGGCGGCCGCCAAGTCGCTGATTTCGGCGGCCGTGACTTCGATGCTCGCGCCGCCCAGGCGCACGGGTAAGAGCTCACGCACAGCGATGCGGGCCTTCTCGGCCCACACGCGGCGGCGAAGCGTGGCGATGCCCTGCTCCGGATCGCCGTGCGCCTTGAACGCGCCGCGCAGCGCGGGGAACAAGTCACGGCGTCGCCGTCGCGCGCGAAAGCCCTCACGTGCGATCAGATCCAGCGCATCGTGCTGAAAGCCGGCGCTGGGCGTCAGCGCCGGGAACGCAGATCCGAGCAGCACGCCGAGCGCGCCGCCTTCGCGCTCGCTCTGCTCCGCGAGCAGCATACGGGCCCGCTCGGGGGCGATCGCAAAGGCCAGGTTTTGGAGTTCTTGGGCGAGTGTCACTGGGGTTTTTCGGCTGCAATTTCCGCGTTGGATGGGCACCCCGAGCATAGCCTCTTGTCCCCGCGCCCGCCTGACCGTACGAACCGTGGGGCATGCGGTTTTTGTGCGTCTCGGACATTCACGGCCACGCGGCTGCTTTGGACGCGGTGATCAAGGAGGCGGACAGCCTCGGTTGGGACCAGCTCGTGGCCTGCGGCGATCTGTGCTTCCCGGGTCCCGGACCGCTCGCGGTGTGGAAGACCCTGCTTCACCATCGCGCGCTGTGCGTGCAGGGCGTGGGCGACCGCGCGCTCGCGCAAATCGATCCCAACAAGCTCAGCGCGACCAGTGAAGTCGAGCGCAATCGCATCGAGCGGCTGCGCCAAGTGCAGCACGAGCTCGGGGAAATCATCGTCACGCGCATCGGTCAGCTGCCCACGATCGCCACGCTGCCCATCGAATCGGGCCACACGCTCTTGGCCGTACACGGCTCACCGCTCGATCCCAGCGAGCCATTCAGCGTCGACATGAGCGAAGACGAACTGATCGCGCTGCTCGGCGACGAACCCGGCGACATCATCGTCTGCGGCGGCAGCCACGTCCCCTTCGACCGCTCGGTCGCCGACGTGCGCATCGTCAACGTCGGCTCGGTCGGCGAAGCCCCCGGCGGCGGCTACGCCAACTTCACCATCGTTACGACCTCCGCCCTAGGCATCAACGTCGCCCAACACGTGGTCTCGCTCGAACAGAGCTCGTAACCGCGCCTCTTCCCCTCTCTCGTCGCCCCCCTGGGCCGCCGAAGGCTGAGTGCTCTGCGACGTGACTCGTGACCTTCAACCCAATCAAGCCATCAAGCGTCGCGTTCGAGCAGCAAGAGGCGCGCTTCGGGCGTGTGGCTGAGCGGGCCCGGCGGGAATTCGGCTTCGAAGCGGCTGCCGAGTTCGGTGACGAAGGCTTCGCCTCGGGCGAGGGCTAGACCGCGCAGCGGGCCGAGGCGGGTGAGTGTTTGCCACAGGCTGCGGGCGCCGTCGTGCTGCAGCTCGAAGGAGATGCGCACGTCTTCGCGAACGTGGGCCGATGCCGCGCGAGCGCTCGCTTCGAGCTCGCCCTGCCAAGCGCCGTCGACCGTGAGCGACTCCGCGAGGAGGCGATGCATGGTGTCGAAGGGGCCGCCGTGATCGGTGTCTTGAGGCCAATAGACGATCGTCGCGAGCCCTTTTGGCGCCAGCAATTCGAGCCAGGAGGCGAGGGTGTTGGCGGGGTTGGGCAAGAGCTGCAGCCCGAAGACGCTGAACAGCGCTGCGGCTGGGCTCGCGGGCGCGCGCAAATGCGTGGCGTCGTCTCGTTCGACTGAGACGTTCGGGAAGGAGGCCGTTCGTGCACGCGCGAGCTTCACCATTTCGCCGGACAAATCACTGGCCACGATCGAACGCCCGGGAAACGCCTGAGCCAAGGGACGGAGCTCGTGGCCGGGCCCCGCGCACGGGACCAGGATGCAGCCGCTGTCCGGCAAGTCCGAGGCGCGGCCGAGCAGCGCGCCCAGCGCTACGCCCAGGTAGGGCGCGAAGCGCGGGCTGAAATAGGCGTCGTAGCCACGCGCGGCTTCGTCCCAGGCGAGCTCGACGGGGTGGGTCACGGCGCGTTGTCGGCGCCTCGCACGGCGTACACGAACGAGCGCAGCAGGCCCTCGTGCTTCTTGCGTGGATTTTGCGCGAGCTCTACGCCGCTCGCCACATCCACTCCGAAGGGTCGCAGCGTGCGGATGGCTTCGCCCACATTATCGGGATAGAGCCCGCCAGCCAGGATCACCTTGCGGCTCTGCACGAGTGGCCGCGCCAATTCCCAATCGAAGCGCGTGCCCGTACCGCCCAGCTCGCCCTTCGGTCCCTTCGCGTCCAAGAGCAAGCGTTCGCCGCCGTACTCGGCGGCGCGCGTCACGTCCTCAGCGCTGCCGATGGCGACGGCCTTGAACGCTTCCGGCTGGACCGCCTGCAGATCGGCGGGTGTTTCCGCGCCGTGCAATTGCAGCCAGCGAATGCCGGTCGCTCGCCGCAGGCCTTCCAGCTCGCTTTCGCTGCGATTGGCGACCACCGCGACCAACTCGACCAGATCACCGACCGACTCGACGATGTGCGTCGCGGTCGGGATGTCGATCACTCGCTTGGAAGAGGGCACCAAGTTCAGCCCCAAAGCGTCCGCGCCAGCGGCGATGGCGAGTAACGCGTCGTCGACGCTGGTGATGCCGCAGATCTTGACGAAGGTCATCTTGGCGTCGCTCCGGCTCGGGGCTACTCGATCTTGAGCAGTTCTTTGACGGTCGCGATCACCTGCGGAGCCTGAATGGGCTTGGTGATGTAGGCATTGGCCCCGAGCTGCAGGGCACGCTGTCGGTCCTCTTGCGAACCTTCGGTGGTGATGATCACGATCGGCGTGTCCTTGTGCACCGGATCGGTGCGCACGCGCTTGACCAGCTTGAGGCCATCCATGATCGGCATGTTGATGTCGGTCACGATGATGTCGTAGCGGGCCGAAGCGAGCTTACGCAAGCCGTCGACGCCGTCATCTGCTTCGGTGACGCGCAGATTCTTGACGCGCGCCAACGCGAACACCAAGAGCTGCCGCATCATCGGCGAGTCTTCAACGATTAAGCAGGAGTATTCCGCCATGAGTCACACGCTGAGGTCCAAAAACGCTTCCAATCCCGGGAGCTTGTGCTCCGCTTGCGCGAACAGGCTGGCCGCGACGAGGGCTTGCGCCGCGTGCTGGCCCAATAGCTTGAATAGCTCGAAGTCGACCTGGTCGAACTTGTTTTTTTGCGCGAGCGTCGAAAAGATGGCGATCGTTCCGACTACCCGGTCATCGACCGAGAGCGGGATGACGGCCGGCGGATCGGCGAACGTGCCCTGGCTGGGGTCGGAATCCGCCACGCTCGCCGAGCCCTTGCGGAGCACGTCCCCGATCCGGGTTCCGGCGATCCGGACCGGAACGAGCTCGTTGCCCGGCACCCCTTCGGAGGCGATCGGGATCAGCTGCTCCCCCTCGGGATTGACCAGGTACATCGCGTAGCGCTCGGCGCCGACCAGCTGCGCCAAGACCTCCTTGATGCGGCGGGTGACGCCGCGCGGGGAGAGGCTCGAGTGCAGCTGGTTACTGGCCACGAACAGGTTGGCCAGGTTCGCGAACTCCGACTCGACCTCTTGCACGCGCGCCGTGAACTCGGTCGTGGCCGCCTCGGCTTGTCGATACTGCGAGACCAGCTCACTCTTCTCGCTCTCGAGCCGCTCGATTTTCATCAGCAACTCGCGCACGGCCTGGTCCGCTTCTACCTTCGCGCGAAGGCCGGCGTTCTCGCTCTCGAGCAGCTGCAGGCGACCCTGCATGCGCTCGTGTTCCTTCACGAAGTCTTCCGTGAGCTGGGTGCCTCGCGAAAATTTCCTCAGGAACTCGTCGCGCTCGGTCTTGAGATCCGTGCCGGGCGTGTCGCTCTGCGAGCCTCGGCTCCGATTGTCCTTCGTCATCGAATCTCATCAGTATAGACGGACCGAGGCTCCGCGCAGAGTATGTCCGTCAAAAGCGGGGCGTTTTCGCTGTTTCGTAAGATAATGTAAGCATTTCAGGGGCTTGTGCGCCCGACGTAGGCTGGACATTGGTTGTTCGAGCGATCCTAAAGCGGAGCTCCTGCCTTCGCTGTGCGGGGGTGGCCTGATATGCTCGTAAGTCATGGCTGATGATTCTGAGCTTGGGCCCGATGTACTGGACGCCATGCTCGAGGCTGACGACTTGAGTGGGGTGCGCGCGGCATTGCAAAGCGTCGCCAGCGGCGATGAACGCTACGCCGTCGTGCGTATCAAGTGCGGCTTGTACGACGGCTCGCTGCCGTCCGGGATGGCGATGCAGCAGTTGATTCAACTGATGCGCAAGAACCCGGACTGGCCGGGTGCCAAGGCGCTGTACCAGAGCGCGTCGTCAGAAGCGTTCGAGACGCGGCAGTCTTCGGTCTCGCATTCGCACCCGCCGCCGCCGGTCGAACGCAAGTAGGACGCTCAACCGTTCGGCTGGCTGAGCCAGTCTTTGAGCTCGCCCACGAGCACGCGCGGCGCTTGGCGCAAGGCCGCCAGATCGGCCGAGCCAGTGAGCAGCAGCGCGGCGCGCAGCTCCGCTTCGACGCGGTCGAAGAAGCGGCGCGCGCCGCTCGGGCCGTCCTTTTCGAGCGCTTGCAGCGCGGCGCGCGCGACGCCGCCCGCGCTGGCGCCGAGCGCAATCGCGCGCGCGATGTCCAGGCCCGTCGTCATGCCGCCGGTGGCGAACACGGTCTCGAAGCCGTGGCGATGGACCCAGGCCACGCTGACCGCGGTGGGGATCCCCCACTCCCAGAACGCCTCGCCGAGCGCTTTCTTCTCCGCCTGCGCGCGCTGCGTCTCGACCGCGACCCAGGACGTGCCGCCCGCGCCCGATACGTCCACGTGCGCGATGCCGACGCTGCGCAGCTTGGCCGCGACACGTTGGGACAGGCCGCAGCCGGTCTCTTTGGCGATCACCGGCATCGGCAGCTCGGCGCGCAAGCGCTCGAGTGTGGCGAGCCCGCCGCGAAAATCGCGATCGCCTTCTTCTTGGACGATTTCCATGGCCGGGTTCAGGTGCACGCAGAGCGCGTCCGCGCCCACCTCGAGCGCCAACTCGGCGACCTCCGCGCTGCTCATCTTGGTGGCTTGCACGATGCCGAGGTTGCCGAGCAAGAGCGCGCTGGGCGCTGCCTTTCGCACCGCGTAGCTCGACTTGGCTTCCGGCCGCTTGAGCATGGCGCGTTGGCTGCCGAGGCCGAAGGCGTAGCCGCGCTCTTCGGCGATCTCGGCCAGCTCTAGATTGATGCGTTCGGCCCGCGCGGCGCCTCCGGTCATGGCCGCGATCAAGATCGGCGCTCGCAGTGATTTGCCGAGCACGGTCGAACCGAGCGCGATCGAATCCAAATCGAGATCGGGCAGGGCGTCGTGGACCAGCCTCACGCATTCGAGCAGGGTGCTGGTGCGCTTGAAACCAACGTCCCCCGAGGTGGCGAGGTCGAGGTGATCGGTTTTTCGCTCCGCGATGTCAGCCATGACTCCTGTCTTACATACTCGCCCTGGGCATGCGAGGCCATGGTGGCGCCCGAACTCGCGCGCGGTATGAAAAATTGCCGACCCCGAACTGACGGAGGCGGTGTAGGCTGCGCGCCCGCAGAACCCGATGGCATCGCGCAAACCACCTCCACGCGCCCCGCGCAGCAAAGCGCGCCCCGCCGGCAAGGCCGGCGGCCCGCCGCGCCTGGCCGCCAAGGCGCTCCCCCAAAATCCGTTTTTTGCGCTGCTCGGCTCGGTCAAGACCGAAGTCGACCAGCGCCTGCGCGGCTTCCTCGAGACGCGCTTGGACGTGGCGCGTCGGCATGGTCCCGAGGTGCTGGAGATGGTCTCGGCCGTGCGCGACTTGTGTTTGCGCGGCGGCAAGCGGCTGCGGCCCGCGTTGCTCGTCGCCGGCTACCGCGCGGCCAGTGAGCGCGCCGTGCTCGAGCCCGCGCTCGACGCAGGCGTGGTGCTCGAGCTGCTGCAGGCCTACCTCTTGATCCACGACGACTGGATGGACGGTGATCTGGTGCGCCGCGGCGGCCCTGCCGTCCACGCGCACCTCGCCAAGCGCTTTCGCTCCGAGCACAAGGGCAACGCCTCCGGCATCTTGGCCGGCGACTACGCCTCGGCCGTGGCGCTCGAGGCGCTCAGTCAAGTCGAGATGAAGCCCTCGGCTGCGTTGCCCGCGTTCGCCTGTTTGGCCGAAATGCAGCTCGACGCGATCGCCGGTCAACAGCTCGATCTGATCGGCGGGGAGTACGACGTCGAGCTCGCGTACCAGTTGAAGACCGGCAGCTACACGGTGCGCGGCCCGCTGCGCCTGGGCGCGATCTTGGCGTCCGCCGGGCCGAAGACGCTGCTCGCCTTGGATCGCTTCGCGCTGCCGATCGGCGTCGCCTTTCAGCTGCGCGACGACCTGCTCAGCGCTTTCGGTGAGCCCAAGCAGACCGGTAAACCACTCGGCAACGATCTGCGCGCCGGCAAGCGCACGGCGCTGCTCGCGGCCGGGCTGAAGCTCGCACGCGGCAAAGATCTGCGCGCGTTGAAGCGCTGCGTCAGCAACAGCGACGCGACCGATGTCGAGCTGCGCGCCGCGCTGTCCGTGCTGGAGACCTCGGGCGCCCGCGCCACCATCGAGGCCCGCATCGCCGAGCTCTCGCGGGCCGGCCTCGCGGAGCTTGCTCGCGGCGTCAGTCGCCAGGGCGTCGAGCTGCTCACGGGCGCGACCGAAGCGCTCACCGCTCGCCGGAGCTGAGAGTCGCGAATGGCGCGCGCCAACGGCAAAGTGATTCTGCTGGGCGAGCACGCGGTCGTGTACGGCGTGCCCGCGATTGCAGCGGGCATCGAACGCGGCGTCTTTGCCCGCGCGCAGCTGGCAGAGAGCTCGAGTTTGCGCATCGCTGAGCGCCGCGCCGCGCCCGACGATGACAGCGAACTCGGCAGAGCTTTCGGCGCTTTACTGGCTTCGCTCGCGGCGCCTGCGCTGGCGGTCGAAGCCAACCTGGAATTGCCGCCGGGCTCGGGGCTGGGCGCGTCCGCAGCGCTGGGCGTCGCCATCGCTCGCGCCGCGCTCGAGGCCAGCGGGTCGCCGCAAGATCCGGCGCGCGTGCTGGCCGCCGCCGCGGCCTGGGAAGGCGTGTATCACGGGAACCCTTCCGGCGTAGACGCGGCCGCTGCCGCTCACGACGGCTGCCTTTGGTTCGACAAGGCGAGCGGGCTGCAGCCGATCGCGCTGGGTCGCGATCTCGTCTTGGCCATCGGCCTCGCGGGGCCGCCGGCCAGCACCAAGCTGATGGTCGAGGGCGTCGCCCGGCTGCGCGAGCGGCGGCCGGAGGTGGTCGACAAAGCGCTCGAAGGGATCCGCGCGCTGGTCCGAAATGCCAGGCTGTGCTTGGAAGCGGGCGATCTCATCGGGCTCGGCTCACTGATGAACTATAATCAAATGCTGCTCTCGGGTCTGTTCGTGTCTACCGAAGGTATCGAGCGTTGTTGCGGCTTGGCGCGTGATGCCGGCGCGCTCGGCGCCAAGCTCACCGGCGCAGGCGGCGGCGGCGCGGTGGTCGCGCTGTGCGACGCCAATCCAGAGCCGATTTTGACTGCCTGGCGCGGCGCGGGCATCGAGTGCTTCGGCAGTCACGTGCGCGCGGCGCGGGTCGGGCTCGCCAGATGATGGGCGTGGGCAAAGCGGTCGCGCACTCCAACATTGCGCTCGCCAAATATTGGGGCAAGGCGGACACGGTGCGCAACTTGACGGCCGTGCCGAGCCTATCGTTGACGCTTTCGGCTCTGCGCACCGTGACCACGGTGCGCTTCGATGACTCGCTCGGCGCGGACGAGCTCGTGCTGGGCGGCCAAGCCGTGGCCGGGCGCCCGCTGCTGCGTGTCAGCAAGTTGCTGGACAACGTCCGCGCGCAAGTCGGCGTGACGACCCGCGCGCGCGTCGAGTCGAGCAATGATTTTCCGACCGCCGCCGGGCTCGCCTCGAGCGCCTCGGGCTTCGCTGCGCTGGCCATGGCCGCGACGCGCGCAGCCGGGCTCGAGCTCTCGATCGAAGGCGTGAGCGCGCTGGCGCGGGCGGCGTCGGCGTCGGCCGCGCGCTCGCTGTTCGGCGGCTACGTCGCGCTCGGCGCGCGCGCGGAGAGCGCCGAGCGCGTCGCGCCTGGCGCGGATTTCCCCTTGGAAATGCTGGTCGCGGTGACCGTCTCCGGCGAAAAAGAGACGGCTTCCACCGACGGCATGGGTCACACCCGTGACACGAGTCCCTATTACGCGGCTTGGCTCGCGAGCGCGCCTGCCGTGTACGAGGAGGTGCGGGCCGCGGTGCTGGCTCGCAACTTCGACGCGCTCGGGCCGGCAGTGGAGCACAGCGCGCTCGCCATGCACGCCTCGATGCTCGCCGCCAGGCCGGCGTTGATCTACTTCGCGCCGGCCACGCTGCGCGTGATGGAGCGCGTGCGCGCGTTTCGCAAGAGCGGCGGGCGCGCATACTTCACGATGGACGCCGGACCGCACGTCAAAGTGCTGGTCGAGCCGAGCGCCGCCGCCGAGCTCGAGCTCGAGCTATCCAAGCTCGAAGGCGTGACGCAGGTGCTGCGCTCTGCGGCCGGGCCAGATGCGTATTGGGTCGAGCCGTGACTTTAGCGCGCGCTCCCGGAAAATTGGTGCTCTCCGGCGCGTACGCGGTGCTCACGGGCGCGCCCGCGCTGGTCGCAGCGGTGGATCGCTATGTGCTCGCCGATAGCGCGCGCGCAGCGACGTTTTTGACTCCCGAGGTGCACGCCGCCCTGGGCGAACGCGCGGCCCCCTGGTTCGACGCCAGCGCGCTGCGCGAAGGCGACCAGAAGCTCGGCTTGGGCTCGAGCGCCGCCATCCTGGTTGCCTCACTGGCTGCGCTCGAACTCGCCACCGAGCCGACGCTGACGGACGACGAGCTGTGCGCTCTGGTTTACGAGCGAGCCTTCGTGGCGCATCGCACGGCGCAGGGCGGCGGCAGCGGCGTGGACGTCGCCGCCAGCGCGCACGGCGGTGTGCTGCGAGCGCGCCGCCAAGGCGGCGCGCTCGAGCTGTCGCGGATCGCGCTGCCCAGCGCGCTCTACTTCGAGGTCTGGGCCTGCACCGCGTCCGCGTCGACCGCGGCATTTTTGGCGCGCATCGCCGAATTTGCCGCGCGCGACGCAGCCGCTCACGCGCGCTGCATCGACGCCCAGGCCGAGGCCGCGGAAGCCGCGCTCAGCGCGGCCGAGCGCGGGCACGCGGCGGATTTCGTGCGCGCGATCGCCCGCCAAGTGACGACGCTCACGGCCCTGGGTGAATCCGCGGGCGTCGCCATCGTGACTCCGGAGCTGGCTGAGCTGGCTCGGCTCGCAGAGCTGGAGAGCGCGGCGTTCTTGCCCGCGGGTGCGGGCGGCGGGGACGTGGCGTACTGGGTCGGTTCGGGCGCTCCACCCGCGACGTTTGCCGCGCGCGCGCGCGCGCTCGGGTTGTCGCGGCTGGCGCTCGCGCTGGGCGCCCGCGGCGTGCACGCTGCGAGCTGAGCGAAACCCAAGCCTCCCCCGCGCGCAACGCCGGCCTGTCACGCCGGAGGCGGCGGGTTCGAGTCCCGTCCGCCCCGCCCCTCCTCGCCGAACGGGTTAACGAGACCCTGGTTGCGCAGCTGTGATAAAGCCAGGCCTGTCATGTCCGAAGGCTCGCGGATCCCTGGGTTTTACAAGCTTGGTTTGGCTGAGCGGCGAGCCGTCGTCTCGCGCCGGGCGCATGTCGATTTGGCCGAGCTCGAGCACGCGCTCGAGGCGGGTGGGCTCGACACGGCCACCGCCGACAAGGTGGTGGAAAATGTGCTCGGGATCTATGGCTTGCCCTTTGGGGTCGCGCTCAACGTGCGCGTGAACGGGGTCGATCGCTTGGTGCCGATGGTGGTCGAGGAGCCGAGCGTGATCGCCGCGGCCTCCAACGCCGCGCGCATGATCCGTCAGGGTGGGGGCTTCCGCGCCGAAGTGGTGGAGTCCTTGATGATCGGCCAAGTGCAGATCACCGACGTGGAGCACCCAGCGGAGGCGGTCGCGCGGCTCGAAGCTGCCGCCGAGCGCTTGCTCGCGCTGGCGACCAAGGCCGTGCCGAACTTGATCGCGCGTGGCGGCGGTCCGCGCGCGATCGACGTTCGTGATTTGGGTCAGCGATGCATCGTGCTGCACGTGCTGGTCGATTGCCGCGACGCCATGGGCGCCAACCTGGTCAACACCATCGCCGAAGCGCTCGGGCCGATCACGGCCGAGATTGCCGGCGGAAAGCTCGGCCTCCGCATCTTGTCCAACTTGTGCGATCGACGGCGCGTGCACGCCACGTGTCGGGTGCACGCGCGCGAGCTCGTCAGCTCCCCGCGCTCGAGCAAGACCGCCGAACTCGGCTCGGGCTCCGAGCTGCCGAGCGATCTCGACGCCTTGGAGGTCGTGGACGCGATCGTCTCGGCCTCGCGCTTCGCCGAGCTCGATCCGTACCGCGCGGCCACGCACAACAAGGGCATCATGAACGGCATCGACGCGGTGGTGCTGGCGACCGGCAACGATTTCCGCGCGGTCGAAGCCGGCGCGCACGCCTATGCCGCGCGCTCGGGCCGCTACGCGCCGCTCGCGCTGTGGCGCCGCGACGGCGAAGACTTGGTCGGGGAGCTCGAGTTGCCGCTTTCGCTGGGCATCGTCGGCGGCACCCTGCGCGTGCATCCCACCGCGCGCCTGGCGCTCAAAATCCTCGGCGTCACTTCGGCGGATGAGCTGGCGATGACCGCCGCCAGCGTCGGCCTAGCCTCGAACCTGTCCGCCTTGCGCGCGCTCGCCACCGAAGGCATCCAGCGCGGCCACATGTCGCTGCACGCCCGCTCGGTCGCCAGCGCGGCCGGCGCGCTCGGCGATGAAGTCGAACTGATCGCCGCGCGCATCGCGGGCGAAGGCCTGATCACGGTCGAAGCCGCCCAGCGCGCGCTGTCCGAGCTGCGCCGAGCGTCGCGCTGAGCGTCGCGCTATTCCGCGGCGCCGCCGGCGCTGAGCTCGTCTGGGCCGGCTAAGATCCCGGGCCAGCTCATGACGTACTCGGACGGGGCGCCGGGTTCGGAGATGTCTACCCACGCCACGCGGTGGCTACCGTACGGGCGCACGTCGACGTGGACGAACTTGCTGTTGGGATAAAAACCGCAGCCGACGTCGCTCAGCGTGTGGCAGTAGCGAAACAGATCGGCGTTGTCGACGCCGGTGACGTACAGATCGAGCGCGCGGCCCTTCTGGTGGTAGCTGCCGTGTGCGTCACGGCGGTAGCCGCTCATGATGAAGATGGAGTGGTTGGGGAAGGCCTCGGCGATCTTTTGCACCGCCCAAATCAGCCGCGGATGCAGCAATTTCACGCGCGGCAGCCATTCGCCGCCGGGGGCGTCTTCGTCCGGCTCGAGCGGCAGCGGCATTTCTGGCTTGGGCGTGGCCGGCGGGCGCGCGAGCACGCTCAGGCGGTCGAGCGCGTCCGGCGCGATCGCGCCCTGGCAATCGACCAGCGCCATGCGCGTGTACTCCGCGCCGTCGTAGCGGACGACCGAGACCGCTCGCGGTGACTTCCAGTGCGGGCAGTACTGGCGCTGCGTGATGCCCAAGAAGTCCGGCTCCGGTGCTCGCACGTCGAGCGACCAATCCGGCAGCACCTCCGCGCGTGAGATGTCGAACGGCTGGATTTGTTCTGGCCCACGCAGTTCGAAGCGCCAAGAGCTTTCTGCCGCGTCGAGACTCGGCTCGTCCGCTTCGCCCGCGACGCCCGCTTCCCCCAACCAAATGAGCTTGGGGTGGAGTAGGAAATTGTTTCGGCCGAAGCGACCGTGCCAGAAGCTGCGCCATTCGGGCGCGCGGTTGCGCGCGGGCTCCACGAAGTGCGCGAGCAAGCCGAGCAGTGAGTCACTGCCCAAATCGAAGCGGCGGTTCTGACCCACGCGAGCGACCAGCCAGGCCGTCTCGGTGAGCGGCTGGGTGGGGCCGAATACGTTCAGCTCGAGTGGCTCGCGCTGCGCTTTACGCAGCGCGGCGTGTGCAGGAGCCGAGCTGCACACGGCAGCCAGCAAAGTGGCGGCTGCCAGCGGGACGAGGAGGCGAGGGCAGTAGCGATCCAGCAACGTGCCCGGAGGATGCCTCGTCGTGTGCACGACCGCCAGCGCGAAAGCCGGCGCAAGGCCGGGCTTTCGCACTGGTTCCCTCGACGGAGGGGCTCAGGAGGTCGCGGAGGACGACTCGAGGCCGAGTCGGAGCAGCTGCAGGAACGTCTCGTAGGCCTCGCGAGCGCGCGTTTCGTCGCCCTCGAGGTACTCCGTGACGCTGAGGCCGTTGAGCACGGCCAAGGATAGGGTCGCCAGCGCCTCGGAGCGGTTGACGCCGCCCTTGGCCGCGGCCGGGCCCATCGCCTCGCGGATGACCTGACGCGCGTCGCGCTGGAGCCCTGCGGCACGGCGCTTCAGCTCCGGGTCACGCCGGGCTGCGCTCCACACCTCGATGTTCAGACCGGTGCCGGTCTTGTTGTTCTGAATCGCTTCCCAGAGCGCCTTCAGCGCTTCCATCGCTTGCGAGGTGGAGCCGTCGCCGTTCTGCGTGGCTTCCTTCAGGCGATCTAGGTAGCGGTGGTAGGTGAAGCTCTGAACCTCGTGGATCAGCGCTGCTTTACTGGCGAAGTAGTAGTGGACGATGCTCTTCCGCAGCCCGAGCTCCTTGCCGATTTCGGCAAGGGTCGTGGCGGTGAAGCCTTTGCGCGCGAAGCACTTGGCTGCTGCGGAGAGAATCGAGGCAACTCGGGGGTTCTCCCAATCGGCCGCGCGTTGCTGCAACGCGCCGTTCTCTTCAGGGGGTTTGCGGGGACTGCTAACGACGGGTTCTGTGGTGTTCATGTTTTTCCAATGCACCGGCCAGCCGGTATCGCTCGGGCAGGACGTGAGCAAAGCCGCCTACCGCCCTCGGAGTCGGGCGGTCTTCGCGCAGGTCTCGGTTTGAGTCAAGCCCGCGCTCCGGATCTTCATCCTTTGGCCTTTTTCCCTTTTTGCTTCAGCGGCTTGGACTCCTGGCTCGGGCCGGTTTCCGGTTCCGTGGCCTTGCCTTGCCCAGAACGCCAATAGGGCATTCCGGCCTCCTCCGTCCAGCCCGCCGTTCCATATTTTCCCGGTTCGCGTGATTCCCGCATCACGCCGCCGCGGTCAGCCGTGTCGTCGTCCTTCTTTCCGTCTTCATCCGAGTCCGCGGCGTCGAGCTTGGGACCCTGGCTGGTGACGAGCAGTTCGTCGGCCACGTACTCGGGGTGCTGGTCGTCTTGCGGGAGCTTGGCCTTGTCCTTCGCCATGTCCCCAGCCCCGACGCGCACGATCTGCGACGTCGGCGGATAAGTGTCGTCCCAACGCTCGCGGACCGCGTTCTCACCCTCACGGATGATGCGGTAGCGGCGCAACTTGAAGCCGGGCACGCCGCGTTGACCGAGCACGCGCAGGCCGTTCGGCAGGTCCTTGTCCGGACGTTCGACTTCTTCGAAGGGCAGAGCGGCATCGATGCGACGGATCAGCGTCACGGTGCGCGTGCGTCGGTGGCCGAGGATCTCCGCGCGCACCACGCCGTTCTTCACCGTCTCGTGCAGCACGATTGGAAAGGGAAATGAGTTTCGGATCCGGAAGTTGATCGTGGGGTACACGACCGTCGCGTCCATCCCCATCTTGATGTAACCGCTGGGACGGGTGTGCGGGTAGCGCTCGACGATGTCGAGGCCGGCGAAGAAGGCCGCGCCGTGCAGCGTACCGGAAATTTGGCAGGTTCCGCCGCCGATACCGTCGACTAACTCGCCCTCGGCGATCACCTTGGCGACCTTGTAGCCGTTCGTTTCATCCCGCGGGCCGACGGTTTCGTTGAAGTCGAACACCTCACCCGGCAAGAGCACCTGCCCGTCCAACTTGGACGCTGCCAAGCGCAAGTTGTAGCTGCGGGCCTGGTAGCGCGCGGAGCGGTCGTAGCGCGTTTCGAAGTAGCCCAGGATGTCGTCGAAGGCGACCGCGCCGAGCTGTGCGGCCACGCGCTTGGGCTTTCGCTCCTCGAACACGACTTTGACTTTGGTCTCGCCGCGCGCGAGCGCTTCTTCGATCGCGCCGAGCGTCGCGTCGACGTCGAGCAGCCGTCCGTTCTGTTCGGGCACGAGCTTGCGCGCATCCAGATCGAGCCGGGCATCGACGGGTAGGCGATCGAGCTCGTCCTTCAACGTACGGAGGGCGGTCTGTGCGCGTTCGCGATCCAGCGTGACCGGGACGGGCAGGGTGATCGGCCCCTGACGCTGCTGCGCGTGGTAACCGCGGAGCAGCACGCTCGTGCGATCTTGCGCGTCGTGGACCAGCGCCGCCAGCCGCACCTTGTCGATCTCGCCGCCCAGCTCGCCCACGAAGATCTCGCGTCGCTTTCCGTCCGGAAGCTCGAGCAGCAGCTTGCTGCCCGCGTAGCGCCGCACGCGCTCCAGGGCCAGCTTCTGGGCGCTGTCGGTCTGCGGCAATTGCTGCCGCAAAAGGGCGAGCGGCGGCAGCGGCTCTTTCGGATCGTCGGGGCTTTTGCCTAGGGGCACGAGCAGTAGGCCTGTGGCCAGGCCGGCGGTGACCGCAATCGCGATCACGCGCCCGCTCTTGCCGCCGGGGATCCACGCGAACATGCCGAGGCTATAGCATTGGCTGGCCGGCGCGCTAAACAGACTCGTCCGACGCCATGACCGAGCTCCTGCAACAAAAACTGGACAGCCTGCCCCCGAGCCCGGGCTGCTACATCTTCAAGGACAAGCTTGGGGCGGTGCTGTACGTGGGCAAGGCCAAGAGCCTGCGATCGCGCGTGCGCAGCTATTTTCAGGACTCGAGCTCGGACGTGCGCGCTTTCATCCCGTTCTTGCGCAAGCTGGCGGCGGACCTCGATACGATCGTCACGCTGAGCGAAAAAGAAGCGGCCATCCTCGAAAACAATCTGATCAAGGAGGCGAAGCCGCGCTTCAACGTCAAGCTGCGGGACGACAAAGAATACTTGAGCCTGCGCCTGTCGACCGAGCACGCCTGGCCGAGGCTCGAGCTAGTGCGCAAGCCCAAGCCGGACAACGCGCGCTACTTCGGCCCGTATCACTCGGCCACCGCGGCGCGCCGCACGCTGCACATGGTCGAAAAGCACTTCCAGCTGCGCACCTGCTCCGACCGTGAGATCGAGAGCCGGAAGCGCCCGTGCTTGAAGTATCAGATCAAGCGTTGCCCCGCGCCCTGCGTGTACGACGTCGATCCGGCGGAGTACGCGGGCCAAGTCCACGCCGTGTCGCTGTTCATGGATGGCCGGCACGACGAGCTCACGCGCGAGCTGAAGGCGCGCATGCGCGCGGCCAGTGAAAACCTGGAGTTCGAAGTGGCCGCGGTCTGTCGCGATCAATTGGCCGCGGTGGAATCGATCCGCGAGGGCCAGCGCGTGGTGTCGGTGACCGATTGCGATCAGGACGTGCTCGGTCTGTATCGCGAGGGGGATTTGGTCGAGCTGAGCGTGATGCTCGTGCGTTCGGGCCGCGTGATCGATGTGGCTAGCTTCTCCAATCGCCGAGTCGAAGTGCCGGACGATGAAGTCGTGGCCGCGTTCTTGCGCGATCACTACGGAGACGGCGGCTCGGGCGAGGCCTTGATCCCCGAGGAGATCATCGTGCCCGTGTTGCCGGATGGCGCAGACGGCGTGGCTGAGTGGCTGGCCGAGCGCCGCGCCGTGCTCGTGCAAGGGCGACACAAGAAATGCGAGCTGCTCGCGCCCGCGCGCGGCCCGCGCAAAGCGCTGCTGGACATGGCGCGTGACAACGCGCGCCACGCCTTCGAAGAGAAGCGCCGCGCCGCGACCGACATCGATGAGCGCTTGCTGAAGGTACAGGAACGCCTGCGCTTGCCGACCTTGCCGCGCCGCGTGGAGTGTTGCGACATCTCGCACTTGGGCGGACAGGACACGGTGGGTGCCGTGGTGCACCTGTTCAACGGTTTGCCGGACAAGAAGCGCTACCGCACCTATCGCGTGCGCAGCGTGGCCGAGGGCGATGATTACGGAGCCATGTTCGAAGTGCTCGGACGACGCTTTCGACGCGGCAGAGATGCCGCGCAGGCGGCCGCGCAGATGTCCGCGACGCCCGCGGTCGAGGGAGGCGAGGTCAGCGAAGCGCTCGAAACGCCGGAGACACTCGAAGCGAGCGACGCCGCGGAGTGGCAGCTCCCGGACCTGTTCGTGGTCGACGGCGGCCGCGGCCAACTCGGCGTCGCCCTCGCCGCGGCGCACGATCTCGGCCTGCACGATTTACCCATCTGCGGCTTGGCCAAAGAAAAAGAAAACGTACTCGGCGACAAGTTGGTCGATCGCGTGTACTTGCCCGGCCAAAAAAATCCCATCCCGCTTCGCCCGAACAGCCCTGAGTTATTCCTACTCGCCCGAGCGCGCGACGAAGCACACCGCTTCTCCAACCGAGGTCGAAAAAAGGTAGGCAAGAAGCGACGCTTAGGCTCAGAGCTGGATCAAGTGCCGGGGATTGGACCGAAGACGCGCATAGCGCTGCTCAAGACGCTCGGCTCACTTTCAGCAGTGCGCAGCGCCAGCGATGAAGTGATCTTAGCGGTGCCAGGCGTGAGCAAGAAGCACTTGAGCGCGCTGCGCACGTGGTTTGCTCGCGACGTGGGCGCCGAGACGGTGACGTAGAAAGACGCTATTTCCCCCTACTATGTCGGGGGAAGGGGAATTCGATCACTCTGGGAGCGAGAGAGGAGATCGGGGCGCGGACACGTTTACGGGTGAGAGAGACCACTTGGTTGGCAGAGGCCAACTGGAGTTGCGTGGGCTTTGCAGGAAGTCGCGGGGAAAGTTGCGTGGCGCGCGGTGTGCTTAGTCGCGGAGCATGATGTTCACGCGACTGGGGTGTTTGGGGATGCTGTTCGTTACGGGCTGCTTGTCGCGGCCGGTGACCGAGGTTTCGCCGACGACGAGCAATTTGTTCGTCGATCAGATTGAGCAGACTGCGATCGATAAAATCGATCTACTGTTCATGATCGATAACTCGGCGTCGATGAGCGATAAGCAGGAGATCTTGAAGGAGGCGGTGCCGGTCCTGCTCGAGCGGTTGGTCTCGCCGATCTGCGTTGACGGCACAGGCAAGCCGACGGGCGCGAACGCCGGGGTTAATGGTCGGTGTGCGGACGGCAAGGGCGAGCCGGAGTTCAGCCCGGTCGGCGATATTCACATCGGCATCATCAGCTCCAGCTTGGGAGCGCATGGGGGCTTCGGCTCGCGCGATGGCAACCCCGCGGAGGCGCAGTGCGCTGAAGTGGAGGGGCGCATCGTTAACCCAGACGATAAGGCGCGCCTGATCGGGAGCATGCGAGGAGACCAATTTTCGATCGCGAACACCTGGAACAATAGCGGCTTTCTGGCCTGGGATTCCGCGCGCAAGGCAGAGCCCCCAGGCTCATCCGATCCGGTCGGCTTGGTCACGGTCTTCCAAGACATGATCGGCGCGGTCGGTGAGCGGGGTTGTGGCTACGAGGCGTCGCTCGAATCTTGGTATCGCTTCTTGGTCGATCCGGAGCCGCCGGCCAACGTTACCCGTGTCGGGGACGCTACCGTGCGCGGCTCCAAGCTCACCGTGAACGCGGACGGCAGCAGCGGGGCGTGCACCGGCTGTGATGAAACGTTGCTCGCGCAGCGTAAAGCGTTCCTGCGCCCCGATTCGCTAGTCGCGATCGTGATGTTGTCAGACGAAAATGATTGCTCGATTCGTGACGACAGGGTGGGTTGGTGGATCGGCGCCAAGAAAGCGCGGATGCCGCGCGCGACTTCGCAATGCGCGGCGAATCCGAACGATCACTGCTGTCGTTCGTGCGCGCAGGACGAATCGAACGGGCCGCCCGCTGGCTGCCCGGCGTTGACGGCTGATCCGATCTGCAAAGACAAAGCCGAGGGCGCGAAGTTTGCCACCTGGGACGAGCTGCATGATCAGCCCAACCTGCGCTGCCATGACCAACGCCGTCGCTTCGGCTTCGACATGCTGTACGAGACTTCGCGCTACGTAGACGCGCTGACCGAGACGTCGTTGCCGCTGCAATCGACGCCGGGCACGTTCGTCAAAAATCCGCTGTTCGACGGCGGCACTTCCAACAAAGCCCCGCGCGATCGGTCACTCGTGTTCTTGGCGGGCATCGTCGGGGTGCCCTGGCAAGACATCGCCGACGAGGCATCGCTCAAAGGACCCGGGCTCACCTACCTGACCGCCAAGGAACTGACCGAGAAGGGCCGTTGGCGTGTATTGCTCGGTGATCCGAGCGCCAGCCCACCTGTGCCGCCGACCGATCCCTTCATGGTCGAGACCCCCGGTGTGCGCGCAGGGACGAATCCCATCACCGGCGTAGCGATTTCGCCCGCCACTTCCACGAACCCGCACGAGAACCCGATCAACGGTCACGAGCAAAACCTGCCGAAGCTGGACGATCTGCAGTACGCGTGCACCTTCCGGCTCAAGACGCCGAAGACGTGCAGTCCCGAGGAGGTCGCCTCCAATAGCCCGCTCTGTCAGGGCGGCGCGACCGGCAACACGCAGATCTCGGCAAAAGCTTACCCGGGCACGCGCGCGCTCAGTGTGCTGCAGGGGCTGGGCGAAAATGCGATCGTGGCTTCGATTTGCCCCAAGGTGATTGACGCCGCCGATCCCAGCAAGCCCTCTGCCGATCCCAACTACGGCTACAACCCGGCGGTCAGCGCCATCTTGTCGCGCTTGAAAATCGAGCTGGCCGGAAAATGCTTGCCGCGAACGCTCAAAACCGACGACCAGGGGCAGGTGTTGTGCCGAGTGGTCGAAGCACAAAAAGAGCAAGACGATTGCGATTGCGGGCTCGATGGGCGCGCCGAGGTTGATTCGGACATCGTCCAGGCCGTTCGCTCGCAGCTGAAGGCGACCGGTCACTGCGGGGGAGGAGCGGGTCAGAAGTCGTGCAGCGATTGGTGCATGTGCGAGATCAAGCAAGTGGACCCGGCGCACCTCAAGGCTTGCCAGGCCAACCAGGCAGGAGTGCCCCCCGGCTACTGCTACGTCGACGATCAGGCCAAGGTCGGCGCGGACGCGAACACTGCTGACGCTATCGAATCTCAGTTGGCCCTGTGTCCGGTCAATCAGCGGCACCGGCTGCGCTTCGTCGACTCGGACTCCGCGCACAAGACCCCGGCCCAGGACGCGTTCGCGTTCATTGCCTGCCTGGGCGAGTCGATCACGAGCGCTCCTTGATTTGGCTGAGCGCAGGTAGTTGGTTGTAGGTAGGCGCCCGGCGCAGGCGCCCACTCAATTGGCCGGAGGCCCTGCACTGCCAACGGAGTTGTCAGGTCAGTGCTGTCGATCTGCGGGAATAAGCGGAGCTGACGAACGGCACAGGGCATGCTTCGAGTGTGGTCGTGCGGCAGCAGCGGCAGAAGTCAGACCGAGCAGAAGGCCAAGAAAGATCCGTTGCTACGGGTGTTTTCTGGCCATCATCGCAAGGATTGACAACTTACGGTGTGAAAACCTACCCTTCGGCCGCCGCGCGCGAGGGGTCCGTGCGGGCCCAGTCGATTCCGTTAGCTTCGCTAACCTCAATGCACCCCTCACGTCCCCAAGCCAACCCAGGCCAGGGGCGGCGCCCATTCAAGGAGTTCTTTCAATGATGTTGAAGCGTTCGACCACCTCCAAGCCGAGTGCCGCGGCGCGGCTCGTCCGAGCAGGCCTCGCGAGCCTGGCAGTCGCAGGGACCGCAACTGCGCTTGCCACTGGCTGTCTCGATCGCCCGGTGGTCCCGGCCCAACCCAAGACGAGCAACGTGTTCGTCGATCAGATCGTGCAGACCGCGGTCGATAAGATCGACCTCTTGTTCATGATCGACAACTCGGTGTCGATGCAGGACAAGCAGGAGATCCTGAAGGCTGCCGTGCCGGTGCTCGTGAGCCGCCTGGTCAGCCCGATCTGCGTGGATGCACAGGGCAAGCCGACCGGTGCCAGCTCGACCAACGGTGTCTGCCCCGCCGGCAAAGGCGGCGCGGAGTTCAGCCCGATTGGCGACATTCACATCGGTATCGTGAGCTCTAGCTTGGGCGCGCACGGCGGTAGCGTATGCGCGATGCCCGTCGGCGCGACGGACACCTTGGATGACAAGGCTCGCCTCATCCCCAGCATGCGCACGGGCGTGGGCAGCTACAATAACACCGGCTTTTTGGCTTGGGATGTCGCCGGCAAGGCCAACGTCCCGCCCGGCGAGAGCAACGCTGGCGCGTTGAACACCGCGTTTCAAAATCAAATCGCCGCGGTGGGCGAGCATGGCTGCGGCTACGAAGCCTCGCTCGAGTCCTGGTACCGCTTCCTGATCGACCCGGAGCCCCCGGCGGAGGTCAAGCTGGTGAACGGGCAGACGGTGCGCGGCTCCTCGGTGGTGGTGAACAAGGACGGCACGTTCGGTGAGTGCACGGGCTGCGACACCACCCTGCTTGCTCAGCGCAAAGCTTTCTTGCGTCCGGACTCGTTGGTCGCGATCGTCATGCTCTCGGACGAGAACGACTGCTCGATCCGTGACGACTCGGTAGGCTGGTTCGTCGGCTCGCAGAATCGCATGCCGCGCTCCACTGAGGCATGTGCTGCCAACCCCAACGACAAGTGCTGCCGTTCCTGCGCGCAACGCGAGGACAACGGGCCGCCCAGCGGCTGCTCGGCGCTCAAAGACGACGCGGTCTGCAAGACGGTCGCCTCGGGCCAGCCGTACGCCACCTGGTTGCCGCTAGACGATTCGCTCAATCTGCGTTGCTACAACCAGCACCAGCGCTTTGGTTTCGATTTGCTCTACGACACCACTCGCTATTCGGACGCGCTCAAGAACACCACCATTCCGCTGCAGTCGAACGGTCAGATCGTGACCAACCCGCTGTACGACTCGACCGGCTCGACCAAGGCCCCGCGTGATCCGTCGTTGGTGTTCTTGGCCGGCATCGTCGGTGTGCCGTGGCAAGACATCGCGGATGACGCCTCGCTCACCGATCCCAAGGGTCTCAATTACCTGACCGCGAAGGAGCTGGTGGAGAAGGATCGCTGGCCGGTGCTGCTCGGCGTGCCCCACCCGGCGGATGGCTCGGCGCCCGTGCCGCCCAAAGATCCGTTCATGATCGAGACCCCAGTCCCGCGCCAGGGCACGAACCCGATCGTCAATGTGGCGATCTCGCCGGCCAACTCGACGAATCCGAAAGCCAACGTGATCAACGGTCACGAGCAGAACATTCCGGATTTCGCCGACTTGCAGTACGCGTGCACGTTCCCGCTGCAGAAGTCGAAGGAATGCATGCCGGGTGACGCTGCTTGTGACTGCTCTCCGGACAAGATGGGTAAGTTGGACGCGGTCGTCGCGGCCAATAGCCCGCTGTGCCAGGGCGCGAACGGCATGGTCTCGAACGTGCAAACGTCGGCCAAGGCCTACCCCGGTACGCGCGAACTGCAGGTGTTGAAGGACCTCGGAGACAACGCCATCGTGGCTTCGATTTGCCCGAAGGTCACCGTGCCCACTGGCGCGGCGGATTCCGATCCGAACTACGGCTACAACCCCGCGGTCGGCGCGATCATCGAGCGCTTGAAGGATGCCTTGAAGGGCAAGTGCTTGCCGCGCGAGATCGAGACCGACGAACAAAACCAGGTTCTGTGCAAAGTAGTCGAAGCGCAGAAAGGCGGCTGCGATTGCACCACCCCCGGTCGCGCTGAAGCGGACCCGAAGATCCTGGAGCCGGTGCGCAAGCAGCTGAAGCTCACCGGACAGTGCGGCAACGGCACGCAGCCCTCCTGCGATACCTGGTGCCAGTGCGAAATCAAGCAGCACACCGGCGACGAGCTGGCGCGCTGCCAGCAGGGCATCAGTGCAGCAGCCGGTTACTGCTACATCGATAGCAAGATCACGACGCCCGATGGCCAGCCGTCACCGCTGCTCGAGAGCTGCCCCGAAAATCAGAAGCAACTGCTGAAGTTCGTGGATCAGGGCGAGTACAAGACGCCCACGCAAGGCTCGGTGGCCTTCATCGCTTGCCTCGGTGCGGCTAGCCCGCAAGGTGACGGCACTGGGACGCCATAACCCAGGGTCGTGAAGTGAGAAACGGCGGCGGCTAGGCTCTAGCTCGCCGCCGTTCCCTTTTTGTGTACACTCGGCCGAACGGATGGAAGCGAAGAAGACCATCCTCGTCATCGACGACGAGCCGCACATCACGCTAGGTCTGAAGGACGCGCTCGAGTTCGAAGGCTTTCGGGTGGTCACGGCCGGCAACGGCAAAGACGGCGCGCTGCTCGCTCGCCAAGAGCACCCGCACGCGATCTTGCTCGACCTGATGCTGCCCGACGTGAACGGCTACCAGGTTTGCGAAGACGTGCGGCGCTTCGACGCCTTCGTGCCGATCATCATGCTCACGGCCAAGAGCCAAGAGGCCGACAAGATCCGTGGGCTGGACGCGGGCGCGGATGATTACGTGACCAAGCCGTTCAGCGTCGGTGAGCTCGTGGCGCGCATTCGCGCCATCTTTCGGCGAGCTAACCGCCCGAGCGAGAGCGCGACCTTCAACCTGGGCAAGCTGACGGTGAACGTGGCCGCGCACACGCTCGAGCGCGCGGGCAAACAGCCGGAGAGCCTCTCGTTTTACGAGGTCGAGCTGCTCAGAATGCTGTTCGAACGCGCGGGCCAACCGGTGAGCCGAGAAGAGATCTTGAACAAGATTTGGGGCGTGGACGCCAACCCCACGAACCGCACGATCGACAACTTCATCGTCAAGCTGCGGCGCAAGATCGAAAAACACCCGGACAAACCGGAGCACATCCTGACCGTTTACGGCTTCGGCTATAAGCTGGTCGTGTAGGGTGCCGCGCGCGACGCGCGCAGTCTGGCGCTCAGGGCAGCAGCTCGAGCACGTTGCGCGGGTCGCAGGCTACGGTCTTGGCGTTCTGGGTGATCTGACCGAGGGGCAACTGAGCGGCGTCCACGCCTTCACGGGCGCGGCGTACTTCCAGGTGCAGGTGCACGATGCCGGGACTATCCGAGTCACCCACGTAGCCGAGCAGAGAGCCCGCCTTCAGCGTTTGTCCGTGGCTGAGGCCGGGCGCAATGCTGTCGAGGTGGCCGTAAATGATCAGGTACTCGCGCAGCGCGCCGGCTTCGCGCAGCGTATGCAGGGTGACCACGGAGTTGCCGAACAAGTGACCCGTCGCCGTGACCACGGCGTCTCCCACTTGATTCTCGAGGTTCACGAGCTGCACGCGGGTGCCGCGTGCTTGCGCTAGGTCGACGCCGCCGTGACCCACCGCGGACAGCTCCGCGCCACGCCGTTGTTCGGCGTCTGGGCGATCGAGATCGTAGCCGCTGCCCACGAAGGCTTGCTGGTTGGCCGGTGCTGGAATGGGCAAGCGGTACTGGCGAAAGTCTTTCGGGCGCTCGGGGCTGCGCGGGATCTGGTCGTACACGCGCAGCCGGCCGCTGCGGTCGTGGTGTTCGTTCTGCGCCTCGCTCAGCGCTTGTCGGCCGGCCTCGGGGTCCGGCACTGGAACGCACACGTTGCCGTCGGGCAAGGTGCCGCGTGGGCAAGGCGCTTCCGTCTCCGGCAAGTCCGGCGTGCTCAGCGGGCCGCGCTGGGGCGACGAAGAATGCGCGTGGCTGGCGCTCGGGGTAGCAGCGGGTCCCGCTGCAGGGCGCGCGCGCAAATCCGCAGCACGAGTCAGCAAGCCGACCAGAGTCACGGCCAAAGCACCGCGAAGCAGCGGATCCATACCAAGGGGCACGTTACACGACCAGAACGCCCGAGCGCCTGCTGACCTTCCCGAATTGGCGTTTTTGCGGTTTGGATTGCGTCCGTGCCCCTAGATTGATAGCCATGAACGGTCTTGGTTTTTTCAGAAAAGCTATCTCCCGCTGACGCCGCGATCCTCGAGACCTTCGTGGTTCCGCGCTACCTGTCCTTGTTCGGTGATCTGATGCTGGAGATGATCCTGGTCGGCGGAGCGGCGCGCATCGCGCACCTCGGTTGCCGCACTGGTTACCCAGATCTGAAGCTCTACGAGCGAATGGACGGCGTCGACATCGTCGGCATCGATTCATCACTGCCGGCGCTGGAGCTGGCTCGTAACAAGGCGGCCGTATTGGGCGATGTGGCGGTGGAGTATCGCTTCGCCGAAGAGCTCCCGCTCGAGCTCGAGGGCGGCAATTTCACGCACGCCTACGCCATCCACCCCATCTCGGGACCCCAAGATCGCGCGCTGCTGTTCGGCGAGATCAGTCGCTTGTTGTGCGCGGGCGGCCAAGCGCTGGTAGCCATGCCGCTGCGCGGCTCGTTCCAAGAAGTCGCTGATCTGTTCCGCGAGTACGGACTGAAGCACGACGACAGCGACTTCTCGAAAGCCGTCGAAGCCGCGCTCGTCGGTCGCCCCAGCATCGAGATGCTGTCCGAAGAACTCGAAGAAGCCGGCCTCGACGACATCGACGTAGAGATCCGTCAGACCAGCCTGACCTTCGACAGCGGCCGCGCCTTCATGGAAGACCCGGTGAGCCGGCTGATGGTCATCCCAGAAGTACGCACCTGGCTAGAGATCGACGATCTGTTGAAGCCGCTCGAGTACGTGCGCGACGCGATCGACAAGTACTGGTCCGAGGGCAAGCTCGAGTTGACCCTCAATGTCGGCTGCGCGAGCGCGCGAAAGCCGTAAACCTTGCCTGCCTTCGCTCGCGGCTGAGCCGGCTACCGGGCGCGCAGCGAGCTGCGTAGCTGGATCGCGATCGCCCCCCTCTTCTGGCTAGTAGCGATACAGCCAAAGCAAATTCACGCCCGCGCCGATGCTTCCGATTTCTGTCGTCAGCGACCAATTGCGCTTGAATCGCCAGTCGAACGTGCCGCTAAATACGTTGCGAGCGCCGGTCAGGTTTTGCGTTTGCAGGGTCTTGTAGCTGCCTTCGAACCACAGTTCATCGGAGATCGGGTAGGCGGCGGAATACGTCGCGTAGGTGCGTTGGTCGACGGTGGTCTCGTTGCCGGCTTTGAGTTCGAGCCGGGAGAGCGCGGTGTTGGCGAGCAAGCGTTGCCCGAGGTAGCCCGTGCCGGCGCTCAGCCCGGCGTTGGCGCTGTCGGTGGGGCCGAGCAAGGCGGCCAAGATCTGGGCTTGATTGGTCAGGGCAGGGTTGTCGCTCTCGAACAAGATCTTGGCGTCTTGGAAGCTGCCGCTGACAGTGACCCAGACGGTCAGCTGCGAGAGTTTGCACACCGCGCGCACCTTGAGCCGCGGATCGTCGGGGTCACCATCGGCGTCGAAAGTGACTGTGCCGTTCTCGATCGTGAACGGACGCGCGAGGCCGGGCAAGCTGAGTCGCCCACCGGGGCGTAGCTCGACGTTGCCCTGAATTTGCAGCGCTTCGCCCAGCAAGATCTCTGGCGAGCCGGAAATGGGCAAGGACAGATCGGCGCGCGTGATCTTGACGTTGTCGCCGAGCTCGAAGCGCATCCGCCAAGGCAAAGACTCGCCATCGGGGCCCCGCGCCGGTTCGGTGATGGGCTGCGCGATCAGGATGTCCTCGTTTTTGTCGAGGGCGATCAAGCTGCGCGCGGCCGCCTGCGGTAGTTTCGCTTCCAGCTCGGGAATGGTCAGTCTGACGAACATCTCGCTCGGGCGCCGCTCCAGGCTGATCGAGATTTCGCGCCCCGCGCGCTCTCCGCCAGTGAGGGTGGCGAGCGGCACGCCCTCCACCAAAAATGGCACGCCGTGAACTCCGGCGTTGGCGTTGGCGCTGACGACTTTAAGGCCGGTGAACCGCAGGTTGCCCGAGGCAGCGACGTTGGTCTCGCTGCCTTCTGCCGCGCCCTTCAAGGAGTCGATCTTGACGAGCGTGGACTTGCCATCGGCTGTCGCCGTTGCGCTCATCTGCACCTTGCGCAAGCGCAGGCCCAGCTGTGAAAGTCGCAGGTTGCCGTCGCGCATGTCGAGCGCGCCTTTGACGTTGCCCGACCAATGTTCGTCGGCCTTGGCCTCCAGATTGGGCGTCAGCGTGAGCTCCAGGGCGGCGTCGAGCTTGCCGCCGATTTCGGACAAGACGTCCTGCACGACGGGCGTCAGCAGCGCCGCGTCCAGGTTGGAGGCCGTCAAGCTGGCCGAAATCGGTCGCGTGTCGTCGATGCTCGGCATCACGCCCTGCCAGTTGATCGCGGTCAACAGCTCCGCGTTCAATTTGCCGCCGATTTGGCTGCCACCGCTGGCCGCGGAGCTGGGCTGCTCGATATCGAGCGCCGCAGAAAGCGAGCGCCCGTCGGTGTGCGCTTGGACCGCGATCGTGCCCAGCACGGTTCGAGCGATCAGCGCGTCGCGCAGCTCGATTTGTGAGCGCACCTGCGGCAGCGCCTCACGGCGATCGAACATCACCACCCCGAACAAGCGACCGCCAACCCCGGCCTCGGCGAACACCGGCACGACGTCGACCGGTAGGCCCTCGAGCGATAGACCCGCAGTGCCCGTCCAGGCGGCATCGGCGCTGGCGGTCGAGCTCACCAGCTTGTCCCACTCGGCGCGCCCGCCCGCGCTGAACTGCGCGACGCGCCCGCCCTGACAGGCGCGCGCGTCGTCCTTGTCCTTGGGCAAGAAGGCTTCGCCGCGCGCACCGTATTGGCCACTGCTCTTGTCGTAGTCGAGTTGAGCGCAGACATCGATCGCTCGGTCTCGTTCACTTCCGCCGAAGCGCAGCCGAGATAGCTCGGTTTTGTCGCTGAATATCGGGTGATCGAGGCTGCCTCGCAGGGACAGCTCACTGCGCAGCCTGCCAGAGACGCCCTGCGGAATGAGCGGCGCCGGCAGATCTTCCAGCGCGCGATCGTCGACCAGCACTTTGGCGATCAGCGGTGTCGCGCGCAGTTGTGACCAGAGCCGTTCGGGATGTTCGCGCGCGGCGGCGAGATCGAGCGTGAGGTGGGTGGTGGCGGAGGCGAGCGGACCGTGGAGGTCGTCCAGCTTGAAGACGAGGTCGGTGTCGCCGCTGGTGCCGTTCACGTTCAAGCCGGCGTGCGCGTCGACGCCGCTGAAGGCGAGCGGCTTGGCGTCCTCTTTCCCAGGGCTGAGCGCGACGTACAGGCCGGAGGTGTTGGCCACCAACGAGACGCTGGGAATGGCGTCTGGAGACGAACGATCGAGCACCAGCGTGGCGCTGCCTTCACCGCGTACTTCGCTCACGCCCAAGCTCTTCGGCAAGACGTAGCTCAGGAGCGAAAAGGGTACGTGCTCGGCTTTGACGGTGAGCACCCCCGTGGCGCGTTCGAAGGTGCTGGCGTCGGCCAAGCTGCCCGTCAGCGTCGCCCGGGCATCGCCGGAAAATGAGCCAAAATCCCGCAACTTGGCGGCGCTTTGCAGGTTGAGTTGGGAGCCGTTCAGCTGGCCCGTGAGGGACAGCGAATCGATCGCGACGCCCTGGGTTTCGCCGCTCTCGAGCTGAACGTCGAAGCTGCCGCGCTGGGTCTTGGTGCCGGACTCGAGGTCAGCGTTGAGCGCGACTTTGCCGCCGAGCATTCCGCGCGGCAGGCCGAGCGCATGGGCAATGACGGCCAGATCGAGGCCTGCGCCGTGCGCCACGAGCGCGACGCCATCGGGCCCGAGCTGCCCCGAGCCCTCGAGTTTGCCGCCCGCGCCCTCCAGCCGAAATCCGCTCAGGCGCAACTGATCGCCGCTGACGTCGAGCTGGGTGACCTCTGCGATCAGCGCGGCTTGATCGCGCCGGATCTCGAGGCTGAGATCCGCGATACGCGTGGCGTGGCGCGGCGTGATCGTGCCCTTGGCGGTGATCTGCGGGCCGCGCTTGTTGCTGATCGTGGTCGAGACCACGGGACGGGTGACTGGGCCGCGCAGCTGGGTCTTCAGCTCGTCGAACCCGAACGCGCCCGCGCGCAGGCGCTGCGAAGCGACCGAAAGATCGACCGAGAACTTTTGCGGATCGTTCAAGGGGCCCGCCACGCGGCCCGAGAACCGGTTTTCGTCGATCGACACCGAGCCGTAGTGAAACGCGCTCAAATCACCGCTGATTTGGCTCGAGAGGTTGCCCTTGTCGATGCGCCCCTTGAGCTGCAGGTTGAGCTTGCCGCGGCCATCGAAGTACGGCGAGAGGCGCGGCGCGCGGCTCAAGTCCATGCCCTTCAGCTCGCCGCTGACGTCGACCGTGCCATCCGGGTGCACGTCGAAGGTCGCCTTCAGTGGAATACCGGGTTCGTGCGCGGTCGCGCGCCCGGCAAAGCCCTTCGAGTCGTAGCTGCCGGTGATGTCGATCGGCGGCAGCGGTGTGCCGAGGATTTGCGTCGCTCGTGTGCTGCCATTCACGTTGGCGACCCACTGATCGCCCGACTGAAACAGAGCCAGGCTCGTATCGGCGTCGAGCTCGGTGCTGGGCGCGGTGGGCCAGAGAGCGCGCAGATCGAAGCTGCGCGCAGAGAGATCGAGATCGGCGCCCGGGTGCTCGCTCAACCGGAGCTCGCCGCTGCCGGTGATCGAGCCTTGCCCGATCAGGAGTCGGGCCTGAGTGTGCATCGTCTCCAGCGTGCCCACGGCTTCGACGTGCGCGCCCAAATCCTGGAGCAGTGGGTAGTCCGCCCACAACGCGCGCACGGCTTTGGGTTCCGCGCGCGGCACGTCGAGCGTGACGTCGAGCTTGGGGCCATCGACGCGCACCACCGTCCCGAACTGCAATTCGCCGAAATAGCCGTCGAAGGAGGTCCAAACCGCGCCCGGCGCGCGCACGTGCACGCTGCCGACTCCGGTCGCATCGGCACCGCCGAGCCCGCGCACGGTGGCTGAAAAGCGCTCGACGTCTACCGTGGTGAGGGCTTCGCTGCCGACCAGCGCGCCGCGCACGGACGAGAGCTCGGTCTCTAACGTCGGCACTCCGTCGAGCGCCATGCGACCGTAGATGTGCCCGACCTCGATTTCCGGAAACCAGATCTTGAGCGTCGTCGGCGATGGCTGAGTGGCGCCGCCGGGCAGGCTGGCAGTGGGCGTGAACGCGTCGACGATCGTCGGCACGTTGTGCGCTCCCGGGAGCAGATAGACCTCGGCGCGTTCGATGCGCGCGTGGTCGAAGCGTAAACTCACCACGCCCGTGTCGAACAGCAATTTTCGCAGCATGCCCGGCAGATCCATGCGCACGCTGAGCGCGCTCACCGAGAGCACCAAGTGCCCATCTGGATCGTGCACCGTGAAGCCGCGCGCGCGCAGGTCGTGCAGCGAAACTTGCTCGATGGCGTCGATGTTGAAACTGCCTTCGAAGCTATTTTTCAAGACACGCTCGAGTCCGATCGCGACCGCGCGTCTGCCCGCGGGCAGATCGGCGTAGAGCACGAACGAGAGCAGTGAGCCGCTGGCGAACACCAGTAAAAGCCCCGCGCCCATGCCCACACGCGCCAGCGTGGAAAGCAGTGTGCGCCGCGCGCCCGGAGGCCGCTGCTTCGCGCCCGCCACGACGCTCAAAACGCCTCTCCCAAGCTGATGTTCACGGCCACCGGCAGCCAATCGATGCCGAACAAGGTGCCGATGTCTCCACCGCCATCTTCGATCGACAACTGTTTTTGCCCGATGGCTTGCATACCCGGAACGCGATAGCCGATATCGAGCCGCAGCGGCCCGACCGGCGTCAGGTAACGGAGCCCAGGGCCGACGGTCAGGTGGGGCACGGTGAAGCGTACATGGCCGACGTCGCGCGAGACGTCGCTGGCATCCGCGAACGCGACCGCGCCCAGGTCGCCCGAGAGCGGAAAACGGAGCTCGAGCGACGCTTCCCAAAGCGTGAACCCGCCCAGCGGGCGAGTGCAGGTCGGTTCCTGCTTGGCGTTGGGGTTATTTCCCGAGCAGTCCACGCCCGTGGGCACCAAAAAGCCGACTGCGCCGTGCGGACCGACGCCGCGCAGCGGGTAGCCGCGGTTGGAGTTGGGGCCGCCCGAGTAAAAGGCGCGCAGCAGCAGCTTTTGCTGATCGGACACCACGGCCGGATCTTCGGGATTGTACTTCGAGGCTTCGCCCTCGGCGGTACCGGTCTTGAGCGTGTTGCCGTAGTCCGTCGGCATCAGAAAGCCCATCGTCACGCGCGTCGCGAGCGTGACCGACTTCTTCGTGATCGGGAAGTAGCCGCGCATTTCCGGCTGAATTTTCAGATCCGAGACGCTGCCACCGAACGCTTTGTTGGCGACCTGCAGCGTGTTCGTCAGATACACGCCCTTGTGCGTCTGAATCGGATCATCGCGCAGATCGAGCGTCGTGACCAAGGCAGGGAAGGCCACGCGCACTTGCGTCAAGCCCGCCGGCACGTCCAGTTGGTAGGTGAACGGGAAGTTGGCTTGCCAGTTGTACGACGTAGCCACCGTCAACGTGGCGGGCCAGGTCTTCGATGACGACAAGAAGAACTGCCGCACCAGACCGACGGCGGTGGAGACGGTTTGGTAGCCGAGAATGCGCTCGTCTCTCGGATCCGTGTTGGCGGGCAACGGATAGAGCACCGGCATGATGTTGTAGCTCGCGTCGATCGTGCCCGCGGTGCGGCTCTCGATGAACGACGGCTGCTTGAACTTGAGCTGCAGCGAATTTTCGAGCAGGATCCGCGTCGGCGCCCTCAGCTGGGTGCCGTCGAAGCGCGTCGGGTACAAGTTCATGCCGGGCGTGGTGGTGATCGACAAGTGCCGGGTTCCACCGAGGAAATTCAGGTGCTCCCAGCCAGCGCCCAAATGCAGATTCAAGCGCAGGACATCGAAGTCTGCGCCGCCGCTGAGGCGCACCGTGCGAAGCTCGGTCTCATGGACGACGACCGCGATCGGCACGCGTTTCGTCTCGGGGTGCGTGAGATCCTCGCGGATCTCGACCGTGCTGAACACGCCCAAATTGAGCAGCGCGCGCTGCGCGGCCGAAAGATCGCTGCGCGAGTACGGCTGGCCTTCGCGAATATTCAGCGTGTCACGCACCGGGCCTTCGGGGATCGACTTCAGGCCCTCGATGCTGACCGTGCCGTAGCCCGCGGCTGGGCCGGGATCCAAGCGCAGCTTCACGTCGGCTCGGTGCTCGACCAAATCGATGTGCGCTTTGGCGTCGACCTTGGCGAACGGAAAGCCGCGATCCTGCTGGGCCTCCAAGATCGCCGCCTTCATCGCGTCGAAGCGCTCCTCGTCGAAGACGTCGTAGATCTTGAGCGAGCGCGCTCGCAGCACTTCCTTGGTGACCAAGGGCGGCAGGTTGGCGACGCCCGGGATGTCCACGCTGCGCACCGTGACCGGCACGCCGGGCGCGACGCGGAGCTCGAGCTTCACGTGCTTGCCGTCGAGTTGCAGCACGCGCGCTGCAGTGACCTTGGCCTCGTAGTAACCGCGCGCGCGGTAGTAGCGCTCGATGCGCTCCAGATCTCGGCTGAGCAGGCTGGGGTCGTACTCGTCGCTGGTCGCTAGGCCGTCCAGCACCGCGTCGTCGTCGACCACGCGCGCATCGTCGGTCTCACGCAGATCGATGGCCGAAACTAGCGGCCGAGTGGATTTTTGCCCGCAGGCGGCGCAGAGCAACAGCCCGAGCGCCACGAGTACGTGGCTTTTCGAGCGCCGCAGCGCGCCTGGCAAGTATCTCCTCCTCGGCCAAGCATAGAGAATCGCGAGATCTTCCGCGACCTCCGCGATCAGTCACTGGTTACTTTTGCGGCTTGCGCTTCACGCCCGGCAGCGTGGACACTTCCGCGCCCGGTTCGTGCACGGTCATCTCTTCGAACGTGAGCATGCCCATGAACGGGTCGGCTTCTGCGCCGGTCGACGACTTGCTGAAGGTCGTGCCGTAGTCACCCTTGACGGTGACCTTGGCGCCCTTGGCGGGCAGGGGATTCGGGATCTTGACCTGCCAGAAGGTGTCCAAATGCTCGGCGTCCTTCTTGCCCTTGTCGAACTCGGTGATCGCGTCGTAAATCTGCGCGAAGTTCGAGGCCCAGCCCATCACTTTGATGGTCTCGTTTTCTGGGGCATCTTTGGTGTCACCGAGCCAGAAGGCCGGGATGGGCGGCTTGCAGTTCTCGGGATCGGCCTTACCGCCCTTGTGGACCGCGCACGCCGGCGCTTCCCCCAAGTTGGTTTTGACGATGTAACCCGTGATCGACAGCTTCTTGCGCGAAACCTCTTTGGTGTGGACCGGGCTGCGCATGTAGTAGCTCACGCCCCAGACGGTGTAGGCCTCACCGTTCTTGATCGGCTTCTTCGGCACGTTCGCAACGGGCGGCAGATTCGCCTTGGCACCGCTATTTGCGGGGTGCGGCACGTACTTGACCTCGTCCGACCCGCAGCCGATACCGGCCAAACTCGCGGCGAACAGGAAAGCCAATCCACAGGAACGCGGGGACATCAGTGACATTCTTCGGGCCTCCTCGAAACTCCCGGGGACAGTAGTCTGCGTTCTGCCCATACTGCAAGGGCGCGATGCCATGCAGGTGTGGGAATTTTTATGACCCACTGGCGGCCCGGCATGGATAGGGATCCGTGCGGCCCGGCAGCCGGTGGCCGCGCGCGCGCTTGATTCCGCGCAAAGCGCGCTAGGCTGGGACCATGGCGCGCAGCATCTTCATCGGGGATGTCCATAGCTGCGCTGCGGAGCTCGCCGAGCTGCTGTCTGCGGTCGCCCTGGCCGCCGACGACCAGGTGTTCTTCGTTGGCGATCTATTGAGCCGCGGTCCCGATCCCATTGGCGTACTTCGGCTGTTTCGCGCGCTGCGGGCGCGTTCCGCGATCGGCAACCACGAGCAGCGGCTGCTCGCGGGGCGCCACGCAAGGTTACGCGGCGAGCCCGGACCGAAGCCGGGCTCTTCGCACGCAGAAGTCGCGGCGCTCTTGGAAGACGCGGATTGGGCGATCTTGGAGAGCATGCCGCTCTGGATCGACGTTCCGGAGCACGACGTGCGCGTGGTGCACGCGGGGATCGTGCCCGGCATTCCCTTCGACAAACAAGACCCCTGGCTCTTGACGCACATTCGCTCGATCGACGAGCGCGGCAAGCCGAGCGAGAAGTGGGGCACGCTCTGGGGCAGCCTGTATCAAGACGAGCCGCACATCGTGTTCGGACACAACGCGCGGCAACGACCGCAGCTGCACCCGCACGCCACCGGTCTCGACACCGCGTGCGTCTACGGCGGCGCGCTGACCGCGCTGGTGTTGCCGGAAGGCGTTGCTCCGCCGCCCGTTGCGACTCGTCTCGACGCGATGGTGTCGGTGCCTGCGCGCCGCGCCTACTCGGACTACGGCCGCGAGTTGCCCGGAGGCTGAGTGGCGAGGCTGACGCGCGTGCCGCTGCCCGGGCTCGAGCCGGGCGAGCGCAAACTCGACCCCAAGACGGCTCACTATTTGTGCGATGTGCTGCGCCTGCGCGCGGGCGAAAAGTTCATCGCCTTCGACCCAGAGACGAAGCTCGAGGCGGACGCGCGCCTCGCTGCCAGCGAAGACGGCGCTTACTGCGGAGTCGGCGCGCTGCGCGAATCGGCGCGCGCCGCCGATACCGGCATCGTGCTCGTGCAAGCGCTGGGCAAAGGTGACAAGACCGAACAAGTCGTGCGCTCGGCGACCGCGCTGGGCGTGGCCGAGCTGCACTTGGTCGAAAGCGCGCGCAGCGTGGCGCGCGTCAACGAACGCAGCGACGGCAAGCGCGTGCGCTGGGAAGCGATCGCGCTCGACGCCGCCCGCCAGTGCGGACGCGCGGACGTGCCGAAGATCGTCGGGCCGCACACGCTTTCGCACGAGCTCAGCGCCTGGCGCGAACAGAACGCGATCAAGTTGTGCTTGGTACCGGGCGCCGCCCAAAGCTTGCGCTCGCTGACCGCGGCGTGGACGGTGGGCTCACCGATCGCGATCTTGATCGGACCCGAGGGCGGCTTGGGCGCCGACGAGGTGAGCGACGCGGAGCAGGCGGGCTTCGTCGCAGCCAGCTTTGGCGAACTCGTGCTGCGGACGGAGATCGCAGGCACGGCCGTGCTCGGCGCGTTGTTACTCGTCGCTCAGAGCTAAGGGCCCGCGCATGGCTCAGTCGATCGCGCTCGCGGCCGATGCATCCCGCTTCGTTGCTCCTCAGTTACATACCCGCAGTATGCGCCTTCGTCGCGCCTCGCCAGCCGCGCGCTTCGACCGCGATCATCGACCGACTGAGCCATGCGCGGGCCCTCAGCGCACGAACGTGTCCGTCGGGACACGGGCGCGGGCCGAGAGACACGCGCGCTTTTGTGAAACCAAAGCAGTTTCCGTAGGTTGAGCTTCGGTACACGGCTTGCGATAGCGCCCTTCATCATGATTTGGATCGCCCTGCTGCCCAGCCTGATTGCTGGCTGGTTGTTCATCGGCACCCTGAGGCTGCGCGGCGCAAAAGCCCGCTGACCCGCCCTGATCCCGCAAAAGCTCGCTGCCCCGACTTGATCCCGCAAAAGCCCGCTGCCCCGCCCTCATCCCCGGCGAGGTGAGGGCGGCCTGACCCAACCCGAGTCCGGCGCGACCGCGCCCGAGCTGAGGTGGAGAGTGACCCCACTCGAGTCGTTTTGCGGTTTGTTCGTGAGGGGGGGCGATCGCGATCCCGCATCGCAGCTCGCGGGAGCGCTCCGTTCTCGTCTGAGCTCGTGGCCATGGAGCTCATTGGCGGACGATTTGCGTGCGCAACGGAGCGGACTGCGAGCTGCGATGCGGGATCGCGATCGCCCACTCTTCAAATCTTAGCGCCGATTGAGGTAGGCGAAGCGCGCACCTGAATAGCTGCGCAGTGACGAGTTACCCCCCCATACAAAACCTCAAGGATTTTCTCAAGGTTTTGGCAGTCGCGATTGTTGACATGGGCCGGCCGGCCCCGTAGCTTCGCGAGCGTCAGTGGGAAATAGTGGGAACAAGTGTTTCGCTAGCCCATGAAGTGTTGAGAAAAGAATGTTCCGCGGGCAGTTCGTTCATGCAGTCGACGCGAAAGGGCGCATTAGCTTGCCGGCCCGGTTTCGCGACGTATTGGTGGGCGAGCGCAATGCCGGCTTCGTCATCACTCCGGCGCTGTTCGACCCCTGCCTGCACATCTACCCGCTGAAGACTTGGGAAGATTTCGAGCAGGAGGTGTCGAAGTTGCCCAGCTTGGATCCGAACGCCGTGCGCTTTCGACGCATGTACGTCTCGGCGGCGGTCGAGTGTGAGCTCGACAAGGCGGGGCGCGTGCTGGTGCCGCCGCACTTGCGTGAGCGCGCCGAGCTCGACAAGAGCGAAGCGCTCTGGGCGGGCATGGGCAAGAACTTGGAACTCTGGTCGCGTGCTCGTTGGGACGCGGCTCTAGAAATGGCGCCGAGCGAAATGGACAGCTTCAGGCTGGCCGTGGAGCAGTTCAAAGTATGACCATGGCCGCAATCGATTTCGAAGCAGAGCCAGTCTTCGCTCACGTCTCGGTGATGCCGAGCGAAGTCGTGGAGGCCTTGGATCCTTCGCGCGGCGGCGTGTTCGTCGACGCCACCGCGGGCGGCGCGGGCCACTCGGCTGCGCTGCTCGCCGCTGCACCCGAGCTGCGGCTGATCGCCTGTGATCGCGATCCGCTGGCGGTCCGCACCGCGCAGGCGCGGCTGGCACAGTTCGGCGAACGCGCGCAGTGCGTGCACGCTTCGTTCGATCAGATCCCAGAGCGGTTGGCGGCCCTGGGCATCACGAAAATAGACGGAATTTTGGCTGATTTGGGCCTGAGCTCGCAGCAGCTCGCGGACGCCGATCGCGGCATGAGCTTTCGCTCCAGCGGGCCGCTCGACATGCGCATGGATCCCACGCGCGGCGAGACCGCGCTCGAGCTGATCGAGCGCCTCAGCCAAGACGAGCTCGCCAACGTGATTTACGAGCTGGGTGAAGAGCGTCGTTCGCGGCGCGTGGCTCGCTGTATCAAGCAGGCGTTCGAAGCGGGCGAGCTGAAAGATACCTTGGAGCTCCGCCGCGCGGTCGTGCGTGCGGTCGGCCCGCGCCGTCTGGGCGGGGTCGATCCGGCCACGCGCACGTTTCAGGCGCTGCGCATCGCGGTCAACGGTGAGCTCGATCAGCTGGTGAGCCTGCTGAGCATCGCCAAGGATTTGCTGGCCCCCGGCGGCATCGCCGCCATCATCAGCTTTCACTCGCTGGAAGATCGCTTGGTCAAGCGCGCGTTCCTCGACCGCTCTTCTTGGCACCGTTTGAACAAGAAGCCGGTCTTGGCCGGTGACACCGAGCTCGCCGAAAATCCCCGCGCGCGAAGCGCGAAGCTGCGCGCTGCCATGCGCGTCGATGCCGAGTCCCCGGGCGATCCGAGCTGGGGCGAAGAGGCCTGATGCGCAGCGAACGGGTGTTTCTGATCCTGTGGACTTTGGCGGTTTTGGCGGCCACTTCCGCGTTCATTTTGCACCTCGGGCTGCGCGTGAAGTCGGTCGAGCTGGGGTATGAGCTGGGCCGCGCGCACGCCCGGGTCGAGCGCCTGCGCGAAGTGAAGCACGTGCTCGAACTCGAGCTGGCCAGTCACAAGACGCCGGAGCGCGTCGATTTCGTGGCGCGCACCCTGCTCGGCATGAGCGAGCCGACGCCGGACCGTATCTTGGCCGCTGGTCGCAAGCCCGACGACGAGTCGAGCAAGCCGCGGATCCAGGAGGAGCCGTGAACGCCCGCACGTCGAAGGCGCCCGCGCCGCTGTCCACGCCGCCGAGCGACGAGAAGCGCCGGCGTTGGGTGCGCTTGCGCATGGGCATGCTGTGCGGCTTGCTCGCGCTCGGTCTAGGCTTGGTGGTTTCGTCGGGCTACGACTTGATGATCGGTGACGGCGCGGCTTGGCGAGAGCTGGCCGAGAGCCAACGCCAGCGTCGCCTGCACGTCACGCCCAAGCGCGGCGGCGTGTACGATCGCAACGGCAGCGCGCTCGCGGTCAGCGTGGAAGTGCCGAGCGTGAGCATGGATTCGGTGGAGCTCTTGCGCGGAGTGCCTTCGCAGCAAGTGCCGGTCGTGGCGCGCGACGCGGCCAATCGCATCGCCGCGGTGCTCGGCATCGACGCCGCGCAGGTCGAGCGCCGGATCTTGGCCAAGCGCCGCTTCGCTTGGTTGAAGCGCCAAATTTCGGCCGAAGAGGCCGACAAAGTGCGGGCTCTGTCCGAGGACTCCGCGAGCGAAAAGCGCATCCGCGGCCTGGTCGTGGAAGGCGAAGGCCGGCGCTATTACCCGCGCCGCGAACTCGCCGGCCCACTGCTCGGCTTCGTGGCTCCGGACGGCGAAGGCAAAGATGGCCTCGAATACGCGCTGAACGACGATCTGAAGGGCAGCGCCGAGCAGCTCAAGGGTCTACGCGATCGCTCGGGCCGGCTGTTGTTCTCGGACGGCATCGAAGACGACCGCGCCTTCGCCGGCCACAACATCTACCTGACCATCGACCAGGGCATTCAGTACGTCGCCGAGCACGAGCTGCAAGCCGCGGCGCGCACCTTCGAAGCGGCGGGCGGCTCGGTGGTGGTGGTGAACCCGCACACGGGCGAGATCTTGGCGCTCGCCAGCTGGCCGTTCTTCAACCCCAACGACTACACCAGCAGCCAGCCCGATCAACGCCGCGACCGCGCGATGAGCGACGTGTTCGAGCCGGGCTCGACGATGAAGATGTTCACGGTGGCGGCGGGTTTGGCCGAGGGCGCGATCAGCCCGACGCAGAAGATGTACTGCGAGAAGGGCGTGATGCAGATCGACAACGTGACGATCCGCGACACGCATCCGGCGGAGTGGCTGACGATTTCGCAAATTTTGGCGGTTTCTTCCAACATTTGCGCGGCCAAGATCGGCCTCGGCATGGGCGAAGCCAAGCTGTATGACGCGCTCCGTCGCTTCGGCTTCGGTCAAGAGTCGGGTTTGCCGTTCCCGGGTGAAGCGCCGGGCACGCTGCGCCCGCGCTCGCGTCCTTGGGTGCAGGTCGAAACCGCGTCGGCCGCGTTCGGTCAGGGCATCGGCGTGACCAACATGCAAATGGCGATGGCCGCGGCCGCGCTGGCCAACGGCGGTGAGCTGATGGAGCCGCTCTTGGTGCGCAAGGTCACGACCTCCACCGGTGAAGTCGTGCGCGAGGTCGCGCCGCACGTGCGCCGCCGCGTCGTCTCGAAAGACGTCGCGCGCGCCGTGGCCGAGATGCTGGTCGCGGTCACCGAAGGTGAAGGCACGGGCACCGAAGCCGCGATCGACGGCTACCGCGTGGCGGGCAAGACGGCCACCGCGCAGAAGAGCGATCCCAAGACCGGTCGCTACTCGATCGACAAGTACATCGGCTCGTTCGTGGGCTTCGTGCCCGCGGAAAAACCGGTGGTGGCAATTGCCGTCACGCTCGATGAGCCGATGCTGGAGCACGCGGGCGGAGTCGTGGCCGCGCCGATCTTCCGGCGCGTCGCACAAATGAGCTTGAAATTGGCTGGGTTGACCCCGCGCACCACCGACAAGACGGACGTTGCGGTGCTCGCGCGCACGCCCGATCCGGCCCACATTGCCTACGAAGCGCTGCGCGAGGCCCAAGGCAAGAAGCCGGCGGTGCAAGAAGTGCTGCCCACTGGCGCGGTGCCCGCCGGCAAGGTGCGCATCCCGAACTTGACGGGCGTGCCGGCTCGCCAAGCCTTCAAGCAAATGATCTCGCTCGGCCTGACCCCGCGGCTCAAAGGCAGCGGCCTGATCGTCAACCAGCAGCCACCGCCCGGCAGCGTGGTCGACAACGCCTCTGAAGTGCTCTTGGTGCTCGAGCCCGCGTCATGACGGCACCGCACACGCCCGTCCCCGCCTCGCTGCCCGTCGCCGGTCTTCCGGTGTCTGGCTTGCTCGGCGTGCTCGAAAGCCAGGCCCCGCGCCTGATCGGCGAGGGCGACGTGTGGGTCACGGGTGTGCGTCAAGATTCGCGTCGCGTGGAAGCGGGCGACCTGTTCGTGGCGCGCAGCGGCGGCAAAGTGAGCGGCGCAGAGTTTGCCGAAGCCGCGATCGAGCGCGGCGCGGTCGCGCTGATCGTGGAGCGCGGCGCGCCCTTGCCTTCACTCACGGTGCCGATGCTCGAGGTCGCCGACGCGCGGCGCAGCTTGGCGCTCGCGGCCGAAGCCGTGTACGGCAATCCGAGCCGGCAGCTCTCGCTGATCGGCATCACCGGAACCAACGGCAAAACCACGACTTCTTGGCTGGTGGAGCGCGCGCTGACGGGCGCGGGTAAAAAGCCCGCGCGGCTCGGCACGGTGGGCTTCGCCTTCGCCGGGCAAAGCCTGGATTCCGCGCTGACCACGCCCGAAGCGGACGACATCTCGCGCTATGCGGCTGGCGTACGCGACGCGGGCGGCACGCACTTCGTGATGGAAGTGTCCAGCATCGCGCTCTCGCTCGAGCGCGTGCGCGGCCTGCACTTTAAAGTCGCCGCATTCAGCAACCTGACCCAAGATCATTTGGACTTTCACGGCTCGCTCGCCGCCTACGGCGAAAGCAAAGCGCAGCTGTTCACCGAGCTCGCGCCCGAAGCCTCCGTGCTCAACGTGGACGATCCGTTCGGCGCAAAGCTCGTCGCGCGCGCCGCCGGCCAAATCACGCGCGTCAGCAAACGCCCGGGCGCAGATCTGTTCCCGAAGCAGCTCACCGTCGATGCGCAAGGGATCCGCGGCGTGTTTCACACTCCGGCGGGTGACGTGCAGCTCGAGTCGCGCTTGGTCGGCGAGCACAACCTGGAGAATTTGCTGCTCGCGCTGGGGATCTTGCACGCTTCCGGCGTGGATCTCGAGCTCGCCGCGCGCGCGCTGGGCGAAGCCCCGCAGGTCCCCGGTCGACTCGAGCGCTGCGACGAACCGGGCGACGATCTGTTGGTGCTGGTCGACTACGCCCACACGCCGGACGCGCTCGAGCGCGTGCTGGTCGCCACGCGCTCGCTCACCCAGCGCCGCGTCGTCTGTGTCTTCGGCTGCGGCGGCGATCGCGATCCGCAGAAGCGCCCGCGCATGGGCGGCGCGGTGGGACGCTTGGCCGACTATGCCTACCTGACCAACGACAACCCGCGCTCCGAAGAGCCGGCCGCGATCGCGCGCGCCGTAGAGTTCGGCTTGCGTGAGATGGACGCCCAGTACGAAGTCGAGCTCGACCGTGCGCGCGCGATCGAACGCGCGATCAGCCAAGCTGGGGCGGGGGATGTGGTGTTGATCGCCGGCAAGGGCCACGAGCCGTACCAACTGATCGGCGATCAGACGCTGCCCTTCGACGACCGCATCGAGGCGCGCCGCGCGCTCGCCGTGCGACGCCAACGCGGGGGCTCATGGCAAGCCTAATCCCGCATAATCGCGCCGCTTTCTCGCTGTCCCAGGTGGCCACGCTGTGCGCCGGCACGCTGCTCGGCGCGGACGCGGAGTGCGTCGGCGTGACCACGGATACGCGCGCGGAGCTGCGCGGTCAGCTATTCGTCGCCCTGCGCGGCGAGCGCTTCGACGGTCACGACTTCGCACAGCAGGCACTCGAGCAAGGCGCTGCTGGCGTGCTGATCGAACGCGCGCTGCCGGGCCTCGGCGGCGCGGTCGTGGTGAACTCCACGTTGAGCGCGCTCGGAGCCTTGGCCGCGGCTCACCGTCAGCGCTGGGCCAAGCGCGTCGTGGGCGTCGCGGGCTCTGCGGGCAAGACCACGACGCGCAGCGCGATCACCGCGCTGCTCAGCGCGCTCCACCCCGGCGCGGTGCACTTTGCCTCGGGCAACTTGAACAATCTGATCGGCGTGCCCCTGGTGCTGCTCGGCTTGAACCCGGAGCACAGCATCGGCGTAGTCGAAATCGGCACCAACGCGCCCGGTGAAGTGCGCGCGCTGTCCGCGATGGCCACGCCTGATTTGGCTGTTTTGACGCTGATCGGCATCGAGCACAGCGAAGGCCTGGGCGATCTCGACGGCATCGAGCGCGAAGAGGGCGAGATCTGGAGCGGCCTCGGTCCTGAGGGCTTGGCGATTGCCAACGCGGATGACGAGCGCGTGCAGCGCACGCTGCAAACCATCAACCACAAGCGCACGCTGAGCTACGGCTACGCAGCAGACGCCAACTACCGGCTGCGTTCGCGCACGCCGAACGCGCTCGGCGGCTCGCGGCTCGAGCTCGAGCGCCGCACCTCGTTCGCCCAAGATGCGATCGCCGTCGAAACCTCGCTGCTCGGTGAGGCTGGCGCGTACGCGACGCTCGCCGCTCTGGCGGTCGGCGAATGGCTGAGTCAAGCCGCGCTCGACCCAGCGCGGGTCTCGTCTGCCCTGTCCAGCGCGGGTGAGCCAGGCCGCTTGACCCCAGTCGAACTCGCGGATGGCACGGTCGTGCTCGACGATACGTACAATTCGAACCCCGCGAGCGTCAAAAGCTCGCTGGCCACGGCGCGCGAAATTGCGCGCGCCCGCTCGGCGCGGCTGGTGCTGGTCATCGGCGAAATGCGCGAGCTCGGCGCGCTCGCGGCCGAACAACACACCGAGGTCGGCGGCTGGCTCGCGGAGAGCGGCGGCGCGCTCTTGGTGGCCGTCATGGGCGACGCGCAGCGCTTCGTCGAACCCGCAAAACGCGCTGGTTTAGACGCGCACTTTGCCGAAAATGCCGAGCTGGCTCTGGAGCTCTTGCTGCTGCGCTTACAGCCGAAAGATGTCGTGCTGGTCAAAGCCTCGCGCGGCGTGCGCGCCGAACGCTTGGTGCGCGGCCTGGTCGATGCCAAAGGGCGGGCGGCATGATTTACGAGTTCTTCTATCCTTGGAGCCACAAGTACGAGTGGGCCAGCGCGCTCAACGTGCTCCGCTACACGCCCTTCCGCGCGATCATGGCCACGATCACGGCCATGCTGATGTCCTTCTTCGTCGCGCCCTGGTTCATCCAGAAGCTGCGCGGCAAGCAGATCAGCCAGATCATCCGCGAAGAGGGGCCGGCCTCGCACTACGCCAAGCGCGGCACGCCGACCATGGGCGGCGCGCTGATCTTGCTCTCGGTGCTGGTCCCGACCGTGCTCTGGGCGGACGTGCGCAACATCTTCGTGGTGGCCACGACCGCGGTGACCGCGGGCTACGGCGCGGTCGGCTTCCTCGATGATCGCTTGAAGATCGAGGGCAGCAACACGCGCGGCCTACCCGGCCGTTACAAACTCTTGGCGCAAATCGTGATCGGCGGCTTCGCGCTCTCGTACGTGTTCCTGAACACGCCCGAGCTGCCCGCGGGTTGGCTCGAGCTCCGCACCCGGCTCGCGATTCCGTTCCTAGCGTTCCACAAGTACCCGATCTCGCTGCCGCTGCCAGTTTACCTGTTTTTCGCCTTGTTCGTGGTCGTCGCCATGAGCAACGCGGTCAACCTGACCGATGGTCTCGACGGCCTCGCCATTGGCCCGGTGATGATCAACGCGGGCGCGTACATGGTCTGGGCGTACGTGGCAGGTGCCATTCTGTTCGGTCGTCCAATCGCTCAATACTTGGACATCGCTGGTATTCCAGAGATGTCAGAATTGTCGGTGTACGCGGCCGCGATGATCGGGGCGGGGATCGGCTTTCTTTGGTACAATACGTACCCCGCGCAAGTGTTCATGGGCGACGTTGGGTCGCTCGCGCTCGGCGGTGGCTTGGGCATGTTGGCGGTCTTGACCAAGACCGAACTCTTGAGCTTGGTGCTGGGTGGCGTGTTCGTGGTCGAGGCGGCCAGCGTGGTCACGCAGGTCACCTCCTACAAGCTCTTCGGTAAGCGCGTGTTCTTGATGGCGCCGATCCACCACCACTTCGAAAAGAAGGGCTGGCCGGAGCCGCGCATCATCGTCCGCTTCTGGATCATCTCGGTCTTGTTGGCATTGGTTGCGCTCTCTTCACTCAAGCTACGCTGATGGAATTAGCCGGAAAACGTGTGGTCGTGGTCGGCCTGGGCAAGAGCGGCGTCGCTGCGGCGAAGCTGTGCCTGGCGCGCGGCGCACACGTGGTCGGCACCGACAGCGCGCCCGCGGAGAAGGTTTCGGAAGAGGCGCGCGCGCTCGGCATCGAGCTCGTGCTCGGTGGGCACGAAGGCGCGAAGTTCGAGAGCGCGAAGCTGATCGTCGTCTCGCCCGGCGTGCCGCGACTCCCTGAGCTGACCCGCGCCGAGCTCGCGGGCGTGGAAGTGATCGGCGAGCTCGAACTCGCTTCACGCTTCATCGACGCGCCGATCGTGGCCATCGGCGGCACCAACGGCAAGAGCACGACCACCACCTTGGTCGGCGACATGTTCACTGCCGCCGGCCTCAAGGCCTTCGTGGGCGGCAATCTCGGCACGCCCTGCGCTGAAGCCGTGAACGGCAACTGGGACGTGGTGGTGTTCGAGGTTTCGAGCTTCCAGCTCGAGCGCGTGCCGAGCTTCAAACCGCGCGTCAGCGTGCTGCTCAACATCACCGAAGATCACCTCGATCGCTATGCCAGCTTTTTGGCCTATGCCGAAGCCAAGGGCAACGCGTTCGCCGCGCAAAATGCCGACGACGTCGCGATCGTGCCGGAAAATGACGAGGATTGTCGGCTGCAGGCCAAGCGCGGCAAAGGCCAAGTGCTGTGCTTCGGCAGCTACGGGGATTACGTCGTCTCGGGTCGCACGGTGACCGAAACGCGCTCCGGTGAAGTGTTCGACTTGGAGAGCAGCGCGCTCCACGGCCGTCACAACCTGGACAACGCCGCTGCGGCGATCGCCGCAGCGCGCGCGCTCGATTTGAAGCCGAGCGCGATTCGCCAAGCGCTGGCCGCGTTCCGCCCGTTGCCGCACCGCATGGCGCGCGTCGCGAGCTTCGGCGGCGTGACCTTCTACGACGACTCCAAGGGCACCAACGTGGGCGCCTCGGTGACCGCGCTGCGCGGCTTGTCGGAAACGCGCGGCGTACTGATCGCCGGTGGGCGCGACAAACAAGGCGCGTACGAGCCGCTGGTCGGCGCGCTGGAGGCCAAGGGCCGCGCGCTAGTCGTGATCGGCGAAGCGGCGGATCGCATCGCGGCTGCGGTCGGTTCGCGCGTGCCGCTCTTGCGCGCGGAATCGATGGATGACGCGGTAAACCAGGCCTTCGCCGCGGCTCAGCCGGGCGATGCGGTGCTGCTCAGCCCGGCGTGCTCGAGCTTCGACATGTTCAAGAGCTACGCCGATCGCGGCGATCGCTTCGTAGCCGCGGTGCAGCGCTTGGCCCAGAGCCAAGCGCCAGGGGGAGCCAGCACATGAATACGCTGAAGAACTTGCTCACCCGCGGTCCGGATCGCGGCCCGGTGGACGTCGTGCTGGCGGCCTTGGCCGTGGCGCTGCTCGGGTTCGGCGTGGTCATGGTGTACAGCGCCAGCGTGATCGAGGCCACGGTCGTGTTCCGTGACTCGCAGTACTTCTTGAAGCGCCAAGGGATCTACGCGCTCGGCGCGCTGCTCTTGATCTTCGGTATCTCCCGCATCGATTATCGCAAGCTGCGTCCGCTCACGTACCCGATCATCGGCATGGTTACGGTGATGATGGTGCTGAGCGTGATCGGCTTCGGTCACTCGGGTGGTGGAGCGGCGCGTTGGCTCGCGGTTGGGCCGGTGCACATTCAGCCCTCCGAAACCGCCAAGCTCGGCCTGGTGCTGTGGCTCGCGTATTCGCTGGAAAAGAAGCGCGAACGGGTGCGCTCCTTCTCCATCGGCATGCTGCCGCACTTGCTGATGTCTGGCTTCTTGATGGTGCTGTGCCTCAAGCAACCGGACTTCGGCGGCGCTTCGGTGCTCTTGCTCTTGACGTTCACGCTCTTGTTCGTGGCCGGCGCGCGGCTCGGTTACCTGCTCGGCTTGGCGATGCTCGGCTCGGTGTTCGCGATCTGGGCGGTGCGCTTCACTTCGTACCGTTGGGAACGCATGGTGGCCTGGTTCAACATGAGCGAGCACCGCCAAGATCTCGCCTACCAGCCCTTCCAATCCGTGATGAGCTTCGGCTCCGGAAAAATGTTCGGCATGGGCTTGGGCAAAGGCCTGCAGGTCTTGTACCTGCCCGAAGCGCACACCGACTTCATCTCCGCCATCATCGGTGAAGAACTCGGCTTCCTCGGCATTCTCGTGCTGTGCACGGTGTACTTGGTGATCGTGGCGCGCGGCGTGCGCACGGCGCTCTCGGCCGAAGACGAATACGGCCAATACATCGCGTTCGGCATTTCGGTGCTGTTCGGCGTGCAAGCGCTGATCAATCTGGCGGTCGCGATGTCGGTGCTGCCGACCAAAGGCCTAACCTTGCCGTTCGTGAGCTACGGCGGTTCATCGCTCTTGGTGTGCGCCGCAGCGATGGGCATTTTACTCAGCATTTCCCGCAAAACCGGCTCCGGAAATGCGCGCGTGGCGTTTCTGGGTGGTGCCTCCGGCCCCGGCCCCGAAGCCAGCGCCATGCTCGTGACCGAAGCGAACTTCACGCCCGACGCGTCGCCGCCACGCACGACCGAGAAGCGCAAGCCGCGCATGCCCGTCGTGCCGAAGGAGGCCCTGTGACAACCTTCGACCAGCGACGCGCGTCCCACGCGGGTAGCCCACGCGACACGGCCCCGTCCCACGCAAGCAGCCCTCGCGACACGGTCCCGCCCCACGCGGGCAGCCCTCGCGGCACGGCCCCGTCCCACGCGAGCAGCCCTCGCGACACGGGCCCGCCCC
>Ga0247760_1000332_pt1 | contig 52166 bp, 53 predicted proteins | sample UWRJL171409R4_FD_179936 | JGI IMG/M metagenome (GOLD analysis project Ga0247760, IMG submission 179936) | Plant litter microbial communities from Arlington Agricultural Research Station in Wisconsin, United States - UWRJ-L171-409R-4 | ecosystem: Environmental > Terrestrial > Plant litter >...
GGCCGGCGGTCCCGTCTCCTGCCCCCCCCCCCCCCCCGAGGGACAGTACCCTGGGAAAGGTACCCCCCCTGGTCTGCTGCTCGAGCTCAGTCCCGGTCATCGGTGTCTCCCCTATCCTTGCTTGGCGACCCTCCCCGACCAGATGCCTCTGCTCGATTTGGACTAGCCCTTTCCACCGTCGTGGGATTTTCTATATTTTCGGCGTCGGTTACTGGCCAGCAGGGATCCCCCCCCCCTGCCCGCGCGTGCAGGGACTGAGCTGGGCCTTCTTGGCTCTCCAAACCGTCCGTCCGCACAAACGCTCGGCGCTTTGTGGGCGTTGGGAGCGCTGCAGCAAGGCCAAGGGGCCTGCCTGCTTCGCCGGTCGTTCAGTCACAAAAACAGGCGACCGACACGCGCGCGTGGCTCGGCGTGAGACATGTCAGATGTGTGTGTGTCTCTCTCTCTCTGCTCCCGAAAGCTAGCCTCCTGCTAGCATGCATATGTCTCGCCATCATCATCGTGCAAATTTGCTTCAAGGTTTCAACTCGAGCACAAGCATGCAGCCTGCAAGAGTGCCAGTGCGGGACTGGCGTCTGTGGGTGTGTCGCCTTGCTACGGCAATGGGCACTGGGCAATGCAGCCATTGTCCGGCCCACGGTCGGTGGCGCCTGTTGCGCCTCCCGCTTGCTTCTCGAACTGGACCCGACTAGTCCGTAGAGTTTGGATGATCCGCGATGGCGCTGTCACCTCGACGAGCTTAGACAATACGGATCCATCCTGGGCTTTCCGTGATCTTCCCCAGAACACCTACTCGCTCCCATCAAACTTGGTCGTGATCTCGATCGATAAACCGATCGCAATCACACTTTTGATCGAGTTCGCAACGGACTGTACGGGCTGCGGATGTATTATACCGCATTCCGGACATGAATTTGGCGAAGGCCCAGAGAGGAGAGACAAATTAAAAAAGAAAGGTTGTCCCAACCGTGGTCACAGAGCAGCGTTCGGCATGACGAAAGGACATCCCCGGTCCGCACCAAACTAACCAGTCCCGTCCCAATGGGCCTTCACAGTGATCCGTCGTGTAGGGGGGAGGGAAGGCCTTTGCCGCTTCCTGTCGCCTCTTCCAACGAGAGGAATGACAGTCCTCGTTTCGTGAGCATGCATTGCAAGCTTTTCAGCTGAAAATACAGGTTTCTGATTGCAGGGAGGTGTTCGCGGCAGAGAGCTGCGAGTTGGCGTGACAGGTCGAAGAATCGGCCATTGACGTGCTAGGATTAGCCCCAAGGGGCAGGGGCCCCGCTGGGGCTGGAGCATGTCTCGCTCTAGCCCTTCTCATTACAACCAGTTGTCGGGTGCAATGGGTGCCACTAGTTCCTCTGCAAGCTGCATGGGATCAGATATGGCTTCCGGGAGTATAAGGGGGTGGGGGGCGTGCGCGCGGTGGGAGTTGCGGGGCCATTTTCAGACCGTGAAGGAGCACGTTTTTTTTTTGTTTTGTCCGGGGGTCAGTCAGCCAACGAGGTCGAAAAGCCGATGGGAAAAAGCAAAATTTCAATGTCTGCTCTCTGCGCGTCTCACCGGTCAGGAATGCAGTGTCAGATTCCCTCTTGCGCGCAAAAAGGGGGTTTCCCCTGAACATCTTCCGCTCTGGATGCCTTGCAAGACCACATCTTTGTTTGACGGGAGTCTTCCCCACTGAACTCTCCGAAGCAAATTCCAAGGAGTCGATCTGCATGCAATATACACACAGCTCAAGAAAGCGGGAGCCCTTTTTCCCGGATCGGGTCCGGGGGAGTTGTTAATTTTGAGGATATTGGCTAGAATGGTAACCCAGACCCGCGTTTGCTGCTTGCTTGGTTCCTGAACTCTGGGATGGGTGAGCTGGAGGAGGCCGTGGGTATTGCTCTCAGGTAATTATCACCCGCAGAACCCCGGCACCGCTGAAGTCGCCCCCCGTTTACCGGTCAGCATTATGCCCGACATCTTGTGCATCGTTTCATGCCCGCACCTGGGAAACATTTCTTGGACACTGAAGTTTTTGTCGAAACGATGATGGGTGACTTTTGGGGGCGAAAGAAAACCAGCCTTTCCTCCATTCGGATATTTTTGACGAGACGATTTACACAGCCAACCACGGGCGGTTGTCAGGCGTTTGTTGCTTGAATCCCACGCGGTGAAAGATATGAACCTTCCACTTTTTGCCCCTAACCCTTGCAAAAGTGAAACTTTCTTTTCTTTCACAGCGCGAATCCCCCGGGACATTTGAAGTGATCGACATCCAAGAGCAGAATCCAGCACCTTTCTTAATCTGTGCAAGCTAGCGCTCCCGTTTCTATGGAACTTTTCCGAGGTGAATATTCCGAAGCAGCGACTCTGATTTCTTGTTGCATAGTCCCGTGTAACAAGAGTTTGTGATTCAAATTATGGATTGTTGAGACGGACACCATTGGTTGATGTAGGTTTCGAGCCGGTCTCTTTTGATGCGCCAAAGGAGCGGGGACGACAGCTGCGGGCTTATGACAGATGCAACACACACCGGTCTGCGGTGCGCACTGCTGTCACCAGGGACCAAAGGATTCCCAGTTGATGTGAAATGGAGGTATTGCGGGCGACTTGCAGACCCATTCGACTTGAGACCGCGACCGGAAACTCATATACCACACGGCCAAGGGAGCGACGAAGATAGTTGTCAACGACGCTGTTCGCCGATCGAGCAGCTCAGGGCAGCCTTACCGTAGGTAACAAACCTGATTGTCACCCGCTGTATCGCTTGAAACGGAAGTAGCCTCGCCAGTCGGGACCTTCCGCTGAGTTATCGTCTGTGCAAATTCTTTGCTCCCACCCCCACGGTGTCCACAGGGAGATGTCTCCGCTGACCCTTTTTTGAATGTCATAGATAGCATGGTTTTATGTCACGGGAAAGACAAGAGCGACCTCTAGACGGGACTTTTGTTCCGTTGACTTTTTTTTTATCAGTTAGCACAACCTGTTTTCAGAAGAGATACTTGCATCAGATTAACAGTAGACGCGACGGAGTGATCCGTTAGTACTCTACGGGGTCCAGGGCAGCCGTGCGAGTAGCCCCTGGGCTGAGCTGGGCTGGGGTACGGAGTACCGACAGGGGACTCGCGCCATCCGCCGTGTACCGTTGTCACAGATGATCAGGGCGGCGTCGATGGTGGCGCGGAAATCTACAATGCCCATACCAGACCAATAATCGAAATTCAAGCTCTCTCTTTGCACACAAATGAGATGCGTAACATGTTTGACGTCTTCCGCCATCCTGAATGTACTACGCGCAGTGTATGACTTGTCCTGAGATGGCCCTCCTGGTTGGTAGGCGCGGATCAGCTGCGTGAAGACCTCGATGAGGCTTGAGATTCGCGTCGATGTGGTGGCGCACAGAGCCGTCCAGGGTCTCACCGGGCGGCTGCAAGCCACGAAGCCATCAAAACGCCAAGGTTGCCGGCACGCTCACGGGCCCAAGCCCAATCGGGACGAGTGGCACCCGAGGCACGCAATTTCCAGATATGATAGGCTGGGAAGTACCGAGATTCTGAAAAGCCCAAAGGGGAATGGAATGTGCCAATATTGTGCTGCAAGCTTTCGGGGAATGCGAGGTTCTCAATCTTCGGCTGGGTACCAAGGACAAGGATGGCAAGTAGCTTTCTGGGAACTTTGAGCGATGGGATCTTCCGTGCTGGTCGCCGAAATAGGACACGAAGGAGATGAGGGCAAAGCGCTTGGCGAGAAGCGTGATAAAAGGGGTGCTCGCGGTGGAAGAAAATGTCCGAATTCCTGGTGCTGGTGCGGTGCTGGCTTTGATGTTGCGACGCAGCAGGCGCTGCAGATCACAAAAGAAGGTTAAGATGAGGCGCATCGGGGCGGCTGAGACCAAGGACGCCGCAACCAGGAAGTTGGGAGTGGTTGAAGCCATTCCGGAGCTCGGCAATGCAGCAGTCGACCACTGTGGACCCCTCCAAGCCAGACTCCCCACAATCTGAACAGCACCTTCCTGATGCGGAAGGTACGGTGAACAACATCTTCTCACGTTCTCGATTGACGATCGATGCTAGGCAATCGGTGCCTGCATCTCCCCAGACTCGGTGGCTTACTTCGTGGCTCATCTAGATACCACGTCGTAGTTTAGCAGCTAAAGATGGAACACAAGGTATCAGAAGCGATCGTGGCGGTGTTGCCGCTGCACGCTGCAACAGCGGGAGAAACACAACACGACAGCAGTACCTGAGTCCGTAGATTAATTCAGCGGGCATTCCCTCCCAGGAACATTCATTGCTTCCTCCCCCCCCGGGCCTTGCAACGGTTTCTAGCAACACGTACGGACATATCTCTCGTCAAACGGAGAATCCGTCCAACGGGCATATCGCCTGTCTTCGCCTCGTCCACTCAGTTAACGCTCTGCCGACCCATCAATGCAATCGCAAACACCCCACACTGGCGTCGGTCGACAAAATAACCTTAAACTTTGGGAAAGAAAGCGAGGGCCATGGTGGTCTAGAACGAGATGGCTTGCCCCACAGCGGGTTTTAGCCATCATCTGCCTCACCCACTCGCCCCCTTTACCCACGCTGATGAACACACCGAGCTACTGCACAGCACCTGGTATCAAGGTGAAACGACCTCAGTCCAGTGGACGGACTTCCAAGGCGCCTTCCCCCGACCAACATGCACCAACTTCCTATTGTCGGTGTGGTGCTGGTATGGAAGATAAGCTAGGGTAACCGAGACTACTAAGACTGATGGCATAGCGGCCGCCATCTCGCGACAATAACAGATGCACTAGCATGCAGACCCCTACCTATTGATATGCCTTCTGTGTGTGTTCCCCTGGAGCTCCGGTGCGGATAGTACCTGGCTTTCCCCCCTGTTGTCAACAATGCAACATTGCATCCCCGCATGTGCAGCCTGGGCTGACGGAGTTGCTATGAAAAGCAACAGCTCTCGATGGTATACTGCTGCAGACAATCAATCTCTTTATACGTCTGACAATTTCACTTTTAAAGGAAAATGAGAGCAGAGCGAAAGAGAAAAAAAAAAAGTACCGTATCCAGCCTCCGCGAAAGGATGAACCGATTTCCACACATCTCCTCGACCGGAATCGAGCCGGTGACCTTTCGGTAAATGATTGGATCCAATTACAGCCGAACGTGATATCCAACTACACCACAAGGAGTTTTTCTGATTGCTGAGAGTAGGGTTATGTGGAGAGTATGAAATAGGGGTGGATTCCTCGTGGATGCCATCCACCGAACAACCTCTCAACTCGACCGAGAAACGGCGGAGAGATATATGCATCTCACCCTCGGAATATTGATCGAGGTAGAATACCCGGGGTTAAAGAAGACACTTCCCCAGTACCCATCCATGCCAGCAATCCTCTTCAAAACAACTCTTTTGAGTTGACGTGATCTCATGTTCGGATCATGACAGAGTCGTAGAGGCCCCCTTGCCTAACTCGCAAACACCTACCAAACTGGCACAGCTCACCTGGGTAGATGTAGACAACCAGGAACAGCGACGCCTACGCAAACAGACACGACAAGCATGTTCCTCTCGTGGCACTACGAACACTCCGAGGCTGGCAAGGGACAGCAATCTCCAGCTTCCCCGAACTAACAACCTGTCTGCCATTCTATATCATCGTAACCAGCTCCGAGTATCCGCCAAACGCACCAACATCCCGCTGAACAATTTCGGCCCTCGGTCCGTCCTTCCTGGATATTATTCCCAGTATGTAGCGTGTTGTAGCACATGGTAAGAAAAGCAACAGGTCAAGACGCTAGCCCTCCGACTGAATAGTTCATGACAAGCTCCCCGTACCTGAATATCCCCGGTACTCTGCAGATCATTCATTGAGAATTCCGGCATACTCCGTTTCGTATCACATAGCAAGCACTTGGGAACATGATAAGTTCTCAACTCAAAGACCAAATTCACTTGGTGCGCCGAATACGAACAATACCAATCACCAAGTTAGGCCTGACACAACGTATTTTCCACATGGATGCAAGGTTTCCAAGCATGATAAGCACCCTGTCGGTGATGGAACACGAATTACGCAGCGTCGTTACAATCTCAATATAAATACTCACAACCTCTTGCCGCTTTCGTGGTCTCATATCCGAAAGTATCCCTAAGACCCATCCGGTTGTGCCTGCCAGCCCCTTGCCGACGGCTTACAGAAGACTCCGTTAGAAAACAGAGCCATTCTTTCACGCAACCAAAACAAAAGTTCATCGTTGCCCGCTTATCTACAACTTTGAAGCAGGCCTCGGGCTCCCAACGCTCGTAATCTCGTTATACAACAGTCTGTTGGCAATCATTAGCAACAGTTTCCCGATAAGCAGAGAGACGGAGCAGGAGAAACATACGATGTCAAGAAGTCCGCATAGTCCTCTCCTGTTACCTGGCCAGCAAAATACTGGGCAGCGAGCTGGAACTTGTTGCCCTTGGGGGCCTTGGCAGACAGTTCCTGTGTTTGCTCCTTGAGGAGCTTGAGAGCGTAAGACTTGTCGACTCGCTTGCCTTCAGCCGTCGTCACACCGTGACGAACCCATTGCCACAGCTGGCTGCGCGAGACCTCGGCCGTTGCAGCATCCTCCCTATTTATCGATTCTCGTCAGCTACAAGCTCCTTCGGGTTATCATCGACGGGGATTTCACTCACATCAAGTAGTTAATGGGCACACAGCCCACACCCCTTACCCAGGCCTCCATGTATCCCAATCCAATGTTTAGGTTCTTCCGGATACCCTCCTCCGTGACTTGCCCGGGGACGTTCATGTTCAGCAAGTCGTTCTGGCCGATCTGGACGTCTTCGCGGCGAATAAACAGCTGGTTGGGTGTGGGCATGTTCTTGTTGAAGATCTCGGATGCGATGGCGGCAAGTGCTGGGTGGGCAACCCATGTGCCGTCGTGTCCAGCGCGCACCTCGCGAAGCTTGTCGGCGCGCACACCTTCCATAGCCTTGTCATTGGCGGCCTTGTCGTCCTTGATAGGGATCTGCGCAGACATGCCACCCATCGCATGCACACCACGCTTGTGGCAGGTCTGGACGAGGAGCTTGACCTACCCTGGGGTTAGAGCTCTGCCATGTGAGAGGAGAGGGATTGGAAACATACATATGAATCCATGAAGGGAACCGTCATGGTAACGCAGCTCCGGTCGGGAAGCACGAAGCTCGAATTGAGACGGAACTTCTTGATGACACTGAAGATATAGTCCCACCGGCCGCAGTTCAGACCTGAGCTATGATCGCGGAGCTCGTAAATGATCTCGTCCATCTCAAAGGCAGCCATGATGGTCTCGATCAGCACAGTACCGCGGATGGTACCACGGCGCATGCCAATGGTATCCTGGGCGAGGTTGAACACGTCGTTCCAGAGGCGGGCCTCAAGATGGGACTCCATCTTGGGAAGATAGAAGTATGGACCAAACCCTTGCTTGACGGCCTCGAATGCGTTGTGATAGAAGTACAGGCCAAAGTCGAACAGAGAGCCGCTCATAGGCTCGCCGTCAACTGTGACGTGCTTCTCCTCCAGGTGCCAACCACGGGGACGCACGATCAGCGTGGGAAGTGTCCGGTCCGTCCGGAGCTTGTACTCCTTTTGGCCCTGCTTGAAGTCGACCTGTCGCCGTACGGCATCATACAGGTTCACCTGTCCATTGACCATGTTCTCCCATGTTGGAGCACTGGAATCTACATTTTTGTTAGCGTCCTATCACTGTGCTTTAAAAGATCGAACACTGGGAATACCTTCGAAATCGGCCATGTACGTCCAGACATCGGAGTTAAGGGCGTTTACCACCATCTTGCGATCGGTGGGTCCGGTGATCTCGACGCGGCGGTCGACCAAGCCGGGTGCGGGCGGGGCACCCTTCCATGTCGGGTTCTCCCGGATATGACGAGTCTCGGGTAGGAAGTCGGGGAGGTTACCCTTGTCCAGCTCGGCCTGGCGTAGCTTGCGGCGCTCGAGAAGGGCCTTGCGGGTCGAGCTGAAGGAACGCTGGAGCAGAGCAAGGAAAGCGAGCGCTTGCGGCGTCAGGATCTTGCGCTGCGACTCGTGCACGTGGCCGAGCACGTTGACGCCCTGGAGAATGTTGTCGGTAGAAGCCATGGTTGCGAGTGGTTGATACAAAACAGGGTTATTGAGGTGTTCACCGAGTGTTGGCGGTTACCGTGGTGGGCCGTGTGTTCGCCTCAATCCAAACTGTCAATTGTTGATTTTTGGTTTGTAGATAGATAAGATAGTCAGGGTGAGCCTCGAGAGATGTTACAATGATGTAATTGGGCGGCGAGACAAAGGGAGAGAAGAGGACGAGGGATGATGGCTTGTGATATGACGGAAGGAGGAGGGGGCAGCTAAAGCTTAAAGATCGCCGGCTTCTCTTCACGAAACAAAACCCTGCGGAGCTGACTCACTTTCACTTCCCCAGCTAGCTAGCGATTCCCGTTATTATGGAGAAGGGACCGCATGTAGTGGGCAGAGACGCAGGCGTGTAAGGCGATAGCGGTGACGAAACAGGCCAGGGGGAATCTGTCTGGGGAGGAAATAGCAAAGGAGCTGGAGCTGCCGCGGGAGCTGCTCGGCAATAAAGTTCGCCGCTGGTCCACAACCGTCAGTTTCCCCAGGATTGTATTACACGTGGTTGGTCAGTCCCCTTTCTCCCGTCGTGTGACAATTCCCCATCCGGGGGTGGCTCCCTGCTCGGTCGTCCGGAGCGCTGTGCGCTGGACGGGAGGGAGAAAACGGAGTGATGTGAGGAATGGGGTCGTCTCTTGCATGTGAAATGCCACTTAGAATGTCAATACCGGAGTAATTCCACTGTCATGGTTGCCATGAGTGAGGTCATCGGGTAGCGAACCCCGCAGTTTCGATCCAGATCAACTGCAACAGCTTCCCCTCCGGCGGTCCCAGCGCCTTGGCCTGCTCCATCGACCTATTTTATTTTCATCTCTTCAATTCCAAGATCATGAACCTTCTCAACCCGCCTTCCTATACCGATTTACAGGATTACCGCACGTACTTTTTTCTTTATCTGACCGCTCTCCTGTATCGGCCGCCGAGGGCCGATATCGTCGGTCGGTTGACTGGCCACGCGGTCAAGGCCCTCGCCGCTTTCCCCTGATCTGGAGGGCTCGGAGAAAGCTCCAGGGTTCCCAGATGCAGGCCAAGCGCTGTAGCTGTGGCAGGGGTAGGTCAGCTCCGATGTGCCGGACGAGAGCCGAGGTCCGCCAAGCGGGAGCCCGCCGGTTCCCGCAAGCCGACAATTTCCGAGCACAGCTCGGCATCACAGGCAAGGCCGTTGCATCTTATTACGTGTGGCCTCGCTTGGTTTTTGCGACGTTAGCGAGGGCTAAGTTGCATGTGAAGCAACAAGCGATTCAAGCGTTAACTGTGCGTATATAAACTTGGTATCAATTCCTATTCCTCATAATCGGTACTCCGTAAAATCTAGGTATTACAAGTGTGCACGGGAACAACCTAAAGCTTGCCTCCCATACCCGGGTTTTGACTCCCCGCAATGCTGATATAAGACTTTTAACCCTTATACGGGGAAGGGCCGATCATGAGTTCAGGCTTCACGAGCGTGTCAAACTCCTCCTCTGTCAGCGCATTGAGTTCAAGGGCGCTCTGCTTGAGCGTGAGGCCCTTCTTGTGCGCATGCTTGGCGACCTTGCTGGCCATATCGTAGCCAATCTTGGGGTTTAGGCAAGTGACGAGCATGAGACTATATCAACGTTAGACGACAGACAGTCCACAAGCAGTGGGGTGGGTGTAACTTACGACTCCTTCATAATGCTCGCAATTTTGGCCTCGTTCGCCTGTAGGCCCTCGACCAGGTTCTTCTCAAAGCTGCGCATACCATCCGACAATAGACGAACACTATGCAGCAAATTCCGAATTATCAGGGGCTTGTAGACGTTAAGCTCGAACTGGCCGTTCATGCCACCGATAGTGCACGCAACGTGGTTACCCATGACCTGCGCGCAAACCATGGTGAGCGCCTCGCATTGCGTTGGGTTGACCTTGCCCGGCATGATGGAGCTGCCAGGCTCGTTCTCGGGGAGGTTGAGCTCGCCAAGGCCGCACCTGGGGCCGCTGCCGAGATAGCGGATATCCTGCGCGATCTTGGTGAGCGAGGTGGCCAGGGTGTTGAGGGTGCCCGAAGCCTGGACGATAGCGTCATGGGCGGCCAGCGCCTCGAACTTGTTGGGGGCTGTCTTGAACTCGGTCCCCGTCATCTTGGTGACCTCCTCCGCAATAGCCTCTGCGAAGCCTACGAACGTGTTGATACCAGTACCAACCGCCGTGCCGCCCTGGGCCAAGAGGCGCAGGTCGGGCAGGGAGCTCTCCACGCGCTTGATGCCGAAGTCAAGCTGGGCGACGTAGCCGCTGAACTCTTGGGCGAGAGTGAGCGGGGTGGCATCCTGGAGATGGGTACGGCCGATCTTGATTATCTTCTTGGCCTCGAACTCGTCCACCTTGAGTTGCAGGGCGTTGCGCAAACTGTGCAGCGCGGGGAGCAGCTCGCCTTCGATCTCGAGGACAGCGGCAATGTGCATAACGGTCGGGAAGGTATCGTTGGACGAGGCGGAGCGGTTGACATGATCGTTGGGGTGTACCGGCTTCTTGGAGCCCATTGTGCCGCCGAGAATCTCGATGGCGCGGTTACTAATAACCTCATTCGCGTTCATATTGGACTGGGTGCCCGAACCGGTCTGCCAGACGACGAGGGGGAAGTGGTCGAGCAGCTTGAGGTCGGCCACCTCCTTGGCAGCCTGCTGGATGGCGGCGGCGATCTTGGGGTCCAGGCCGTAGCGCACATTGACCGTGGCGGCGGCGCCCTTGAGGATGCCGAATGCCTTGACGATGGGTGGTGGCATGCGATCTTGGGGCTGGTTGATACGGAAGTTCTCGAGCGAGCGCTCCGTCTGGGCGCCCCAGTACTTGTCGCCAGGTACCTGGATCTCACCGAAGGCATCGCTCTCTGTTCGGGTGTTGGAAGCCATTCTTGTGGCGCTTGCGTGGAAATGCCGTTGCGATTGTTGCTGCTTAGAGGCGTTGTTTGCGGGGGACAAAAGGGAGGAGGCCGTTCGACATGTGCTCAGCGACCTCGTGGCAGCCCTCGGCTTAACAAGCGCCCTCCGAGCTGCGGGCTCGGCGGCGCGCACCACCGATCGAAGCATTTTTGACGGTGACGTTGACTCGCTAACAGCTGGATGGTGGAGGACGGAGGTAGGCGCTACTCAGGCGTTCGCCCAAAAGATCAATTAGACGTATGCAAAGGAGGAGCGTCTTATGAACGTGCAGGATAAGCGCAGAGGGTGCCAGAGAGTCGAATTCTCCTCGAGATGCCCAAGTAATGATAAAAGATGAGGGATGGCAAAAAGCCGCTCAACCGACGATTTTGTCGCAACGACAAGAAAAGTTTCCCCCAACAAGCCTCAATCAATCCAGGGGAGCTTGCCTAGCTCCGGTTGGTCTCGAATAACCCTCACCCCAGCAATGCATTGGCCAACCGCAGCCATTTTCTTGGCATCGCAGTGGGCCCAACCATTGCTTCAATCGAATTCTATTGCCGAGATTGATGCTAGTGCTTCCATGTTTTTCCTCGACACCAACACGTCGATGCGAAAATTCATCGATCACAGAGACTGACTAGACTCTCATTTATCGTGAAACTGCTGGATTCTGCCTGTACCATCATACCATGGAAAGGTAAGCATAGTCCTTGCGAACAAGTTCTCACTGGTCGACATGCTTCCGCAAACTACATGCATAACCCCCTTTCCCTGTAAATAAACAATGGACATCTCGAATCCTCATCATGGTTGTCTGGCTGTCAAGCTCTGACAGTTCAAAGTGGCGTGCTGCAGCAGCATCGCAAACCTTGCTAGCGGCCTTGGTGGTGCTACCTCAGTCTGGCTAGCTCCATAATTGCTAGCGTCCTGGAGTTGGAAGCCGGTCAAAACTGGGGAGAAGTCGCCTGTTGGTGAGATGAAAACGGCGATTCATTTCAACCTCGATGCCGCAGCTGATAAATTTGGTGTGCTCTGTACCTGTTAACCGATTTTGGAATGACGGAAAATGGTCAAGCAATCGCTTCTCAAGTCTTCCAACACGGAACAGCGAGGCTGAAAGGCATTTGAGCCCAGTTTGGTGATAGAGCAAGGCGGGTGACCGAGACATCGTTTATTTGTATTCGCAACTACTATACTGACATATCCCCGATTTATCAAGAGCAGACATACCGCCGCCCTTTGGGTATCTACCGCGGAGAAGCACCCTCCAACAAGTAAAATATCTACCAGAACCCCACCGCCATCATTGGTTCATCATTATGAATAAACTCATCAACTGCAGCACAATCAACCAGACACGCAAGCAATGCGTCGATCCTTGGATCCCTTTCGGTTACACATCCGTCCAGCTGCTTCTCAAGCAGACCTCCCTTCACCCAGGAGTGTCGGTTGATCCAACCCGCGTCTCCATCCAAACCCGTCGTATCCGGTTGTCTTTCCTAGAAACCCAATTGATACTGGAATGGTCAAAAAAACAAGGTCGAGATTCTTATTAGTGACAAAATCCTTAGGGAAACCGGGAGATCTCTGTCATGCTGACAGGGAATGCGCGGGTCCAAGCAAATATATCCTCCGTATGAGAATGCTGCTGTCAAGTTCGCCCTGCTGTTGCGGCGAGTGGCAATGTTTGCTGCCAGGTAGTCGTATCGTTTTGCAACATTAGCGGAGGCGACAACGTTGGAGTAACTCTAACTGGGGAAAAAGAGAAGGGAGTCTCCGTCCGGAAAGCTGCTGATAAAAAGCGAGGTGGAGAGGCGGCAGTGGGGCAAGAATGGGAGATCAAGAGTTCAGGGTCTTGATCATCATTCCAACCTTCCGCTTGTCAGTGACCAGCAGAGCCCTCGAGAGGAATACACGGTTGATGGAGTCGACCGCTTTATGGAAGCTGCTCGCAGCGCCCTTCTCCTGCGTGAAACGCGCGATGGCGAGGTGGCCACGTCGTCCATGCTCAATGACGGTCATGATCTCGATTGCAAAAGAGACCTCCTTCATGTTAAAATCTAATGTCCCTTCACGTTAGTATTCTTATTGTACCTAACAGCCGAAACGCCAAACTCACAGTTCTTTGGACCAACTCGGGCAAACACTATATTCCGGTCCTTGTCAACTTCGATATCCCGCATGCCATGGCGTCGCCACTCGCGTAGTAGGATAGCAAGTTCCTGTCGCACCCGCCGCTTTGGTATGATAAAACAGAGGAAGCGCATGGCGGGCTTGACTCGGAAGAGGCGAGCAAGCCAGTTTTGGTGCACTTCAATCTGGCGGACACTCTGAGTGCTCGATGCGGTATCGTCATTGTCGTCGCGCCAGACGCTGAGACCGGATTGGTTATGGCTCGCCCGCTTGGCGTTCTTGCCTCGTTTACGCTTAGTGGTCGTCGACATACTGGAGTCATGGGTAATTTCATCGGGGTCAGAGTCTATTGTGGTAAGTTAGCTATTGCCTTTTCGACCGGAGTGTCTATTGTTCTGGTAAACAATGGGACTGAGCTTTGAATAGTACTTACCCAAAATCGACATCTCGATACGCTGCTCATTTTTGGCCGCGTTCTTCCATTTTGCAAACGCCATTCGAAGCCCCTTCTTCTTTGCCGCAACCTGCGAGATATTCGAACTCTTACTTCCTGCCTCTTTGGCGGGATTGTTCTGCTCCTGCGGCAACATACTCGGTTCTGTCGCGACTACGAGGCTCGTATTTCCGGCCTCTTCCTTCAATGTTCGCCGAAACCAGGATGATACCCTTGCCTTTGCTCGATCACCAGCAACCTCGTCACCGCTGCGAGTTTGGGCCTCCTGCGTGGCAGAGACAGTTGCGGTTGCGCTTTGGCCCGAACTCTTCCGCAATTTGAGAGGTTCCGGCATTGCTGCTGCATCGGTGTCATTCTTTGACACCTTCCGCACATTGAGCGGCTCTGGAATAGGAACTGGACCATTGGCGGGCGAGTGAACGACGCGGATAGTGTGCTCGAGTGGGCCATAGTTCATGAGACCCTGGTTGTCGACTGCCGCGGCCGGTGTCTTGGGCGAGTTGAGGCTCACCATGCTGCGGTTGAGTTCGTCCTCGTAGATTGAGGGCAGAGGTCGAGGGCCACCGTGGGCATAGCGAGCATAAAGCGGCTCGGAGACAGTGCGGCGGTCAGCCGGTTGACGCAAGTTCAGCGGAATAGGCTCAATGTTTATGGCGCCGCGGTTCCAAGTCGATGAGGCGGGTGTTATGGTGCCCGCTGGAGTGGGGGGTAGCGGGCGGTTATCCCAGGGCCGGGGCTTAGGGGTCGGGTCGAGGCTGGAGAGTTCAAGGAGTCTACCAGTGGAGTGCGCACCCGAAGGAAGAGAATACGGGGTCCCCTCCCGAGTATCCTGGCCGCCACCCGATTCGGAGAGAACGATAGAGCTTTGGAAGGCCTTGTCGCAATCTTCGGCAATACGGTGACCTAGCATTTGGAGCTCTTCGTTCCAGGTCAAGCTATCCTCTCGAGGCAGGCTAGTGTCCATGAAGGACGTGCGACTGGTGGCACTGATGGGAGAGCTCCCAATTGCCTTGGTCTGGGTATCAGATGCAGAGACAGCCCCTGTTCCGCCCGTTGTCTTGCCGTCCGCGTCACCAGCCAAGGTTGATTGCTGTGTCTCACGGCTGAGAAGACTGCTGCCACGGTATCTGTTGTTCCGGAGAACGGAGAAGTCGATATTTCGCCTAACCCGCGGATTTAGTGCAGGGCGCGGAGTGCTGCGGGCACTGCGGATAGAGCTCATGGTGCTATGAGGGGACCTCAGATGACTCGCTGTGATGCCACTTCTCAGTGAATTCATCCTCCGTTGCTCCATGAACGAGCTACCGACAGTCTTGTACGAGTGGTAAGAATGAGACACGGCTGGGCCCCCTGACGCGGCGCCGGGCTCGCCACCGTTACGGTGAACGGTGATCTTGGCGTGGCTGACCTGTGAGGCACAGGGCTGCAAGTTGCGGGAAGCGTTGTATGGGTCGTAGCTGGCGACTGTGCCATTGTCGTCTACCTCACGAACATTGGAAATTACGGTGAACTTACTCACATTTTTCGTAAGTCCGTTGCGGCCCGAATGGGTGAACTCGCAGGTGGCGATACGCTTCTTCCAGTTCGGCGGCCTGAGGTGATGAATGTCGCTCTTGGAAATAGGGACATTGTTGTTGTAATTCTCCAGCTGGGCTTCCCTATGGTTGTGGAGCAGCCAGTAGAACAGCTTCTGGTCACTAGGCCTACGCATATATATTAGTCTAAGCTTCGGTCGTCATCCATGGCTAAACTTACTCTTCAGCGGCCAGTTTCTCTTTCAGCTTTTGCTCCGGAATGGAATGCCAGAGTGCAGTAAGCTGCCGGAATATCTGAGCGTCCACTTCGTGCTCTGGAATTGGCTGAATGTCCGAGTTGCGCAAGACGTCTTGTGGCAAGCCATCCCGAGTGTGAAGGCTGTCAACATGTTCGTATCTCGTAATCAAGGGCTGTTTCCACATCTGGTCCATGGTAATGCGGTGGGCGGGCTGGGCGACAAGAATCCTGCGGATTAGGTCTTTGGCCTCGGGGCTGAAGTACTTCCGCATCCTGTACTCGGCTCTCTTTGCTTTATCGAGCATGACGGCCATATCTTTCTCGTCGAACGGAAGAGAACCGGCCAACATGGCATAGAGAATGACCCCCATGCTCCAGATGTCCACGGCAGATCCTCTGTAGAACTGGTGTCGAAGTAGCTCTGGGGCGGCGTAGTGGGGGCTGCCACAAGCCGTTCGCAGCTGATGTGACGAAGTTTGGTGTAGTGCGGCCATGCCAAAGTCTGCGATCTTGATCTGACCGCCTGTCTTCAAGAGAATGTTCTCGGGCTTGAGATCGCGATGGCATATGTTAAGCGAGTGGCAGTACTCGATCCCGCTCATGATCTGACGGAAGTAAATCACCGACTCTTCCTCCTGGAGACGGCCGTTACAATTGATAAACGTGAAGAGATCTCCCTTCTCGACGTACTCGGTCACGATGTAGCTTTGGAACTGTCAGTCAGGACAATCTTCGAAGTGAGGTAGGCGATGATGGGCGACTTACATCTCCTGGCGATTCTCCCAAATGTCCAGAAGCTCGATGATATTGGGATGCTGGATGAGTTTAAGGATGGCCACCTCGCGCTCAATGGCGAGGGGCATCCTGCGAACACTGCCATCCGCACTGACAATCGGCCTGCGGTGGTCGATACGGTCCAGGTTTGCCAAACTTCCGGCCTGGTTGAGATGGGCCGTGCTCTTTGCAACGATCTTGACAGCGACCAAGTGCTGGCCGACACGATGTCTAGCAAGGCGGACACGGGCCGAGGAGCCTTCCCCTAGAGTCTGTCCGAGCTCCCATGGTCCGATGATTGTCTTGGGTTCCCGCTTGCCGGGGGCTTTGAAGGGGGGAGCTTGTGAAAATTGCGGGACGCGACGAGACTCGCCCGCCTGCTGCGAGCCCTGGGTGACTGTGGACAAGCGGGGGTCGACGTGCGCGGGGGCTGAAATCGGCGCCGCTACAAGTTGCGGGCGGTTTCCCGGCCGCTCGACGGGAGCCTGAGGATTGCTGGTTGGAACCGGGTTGGAAATCCCCCGGACATGGGTCTTTTGCTTTGCGAGCGGGTTGTTGGCGATCTCGACGCCTGACTGACGCCCCATTGTCGCGACCGTCGCGCTGTTGACCCGCTGTGTTGCGTCCCCCAGAGGCCGGCGCACAATGGGGATGCGGACGGTCCTGCTCCGGTGCTCCATGTCGACGGTAAGCGGCAGTGAGGATCTCAGTCGCGCATCATCGAGCTTGAGCGAGCGAAGGAACTCAGTTGGAAGCTTGGAGCCAAGCTGGCGTACCAAAGCGAGCCCGAGAGAGTGTCTGAGGAGTAAGAAGGAAGGTGGGATGCGAGCGGGTAGGAGGTAGACAACTGTCGGAAGCAGGAAGAGGTAACCCAAGGCCAATGAGGAATGCAAAGTGCTTGAGCAGGCTGGTGATCAAAACACAGCGCGGGATGGCCAAAGCGCTGGTGCTCTTGGTGTTGTTGTTTGGAGTGGGTTTCCTGAGACAGTGGGGGATGTTGTGAGCGCAGAAGAATGTAGAAACCGGGAAGGCGCTCAACTCCAAGGGACCCGTTTTTTTCTGCTAGAACACGTATTTTTTTTTTATCTACGTGATACTATTCCGGAATGATCCGCCAACTAACTGTCGCGGAGGGTCGCCGAGATGCCCCTCGCGAGGGGCGCTGTGATCCCGGTGCATCACGAATCGCACCCCTCAGAGCGGCGCGGTTGAGTTCGGATGGAAAAGGGGGCATAAACAAGCGACACATTCTCAGGGGAAGCACCCACCAGGCATCACCGCTTTTCGCCCCCAAATTGACATCGAAATGCGCCGCTGTGACTCTGCACCTGGATCATTTGGATTGCGAGACTAGAGCAGTCCGTTTGCGTTGTTTCTGTCACCTGGTACAAAAAAAGGGAGATATCCTTTCATCAGGAATGCGCAACCGAGAACCGCTGGTTGCCATGGACACCGCGCCCTTCACCCCAGCGTGGACACGGGTGGTAGCACTTCGGGCCCGAAATAAAGAAATTTAAGAACGGGAGTAACATGGACACTGGCATGGTAACTCTAATTCAAGCTGGTATTTGATGGCGTGTCTGGATGCGGGCATTTGCACTTCAGTGTCGTCTGTCATAGCCCTGGTGGGAAGCTGAGGTTGCTTTAGTACCTTAAGATAGGGGTGTGTTTGGTATTGGACGAGCGCTGCGCCACAGGCGGAAGGCAAGCCACAGAAGCCCCAGGCGCCACAGAATGGGCTGAAAGCCAAGGCCCCACCTTGAGCTTAATTGAGACGCGTCGCGTTTGCATTGAGGTGTGGTGCTCTTTCTGGTTGGGATCGACACTTCTAGTTGGCTTGGGGTGTGTCATTTAAGTCCGTACTCTCTGTCGCCCTCCAAGCGTTTGTCACAACCTGACGCAACGAAAGTCCTTAACTCTCATTTTGTCGTTTCGCTTACCCGTAAGGATGGCGGGGCGGTATTCCCACGAGAGCGACGTCAAATCCGAATCTCCCGACAACGAGGTCCCCCAACCACGACAGCGAAGGGCAGCGCGAGGCGGAGCCTCTCGGCCGTCGAATGGTGCTTCGAGGGATGAGTTCCAACCCGGCGCAATTGTCCGAGTAAGACTCGAGAATTTTGTCACATACGAAAAAGCCGAATTCTCTCTCGGTCCCAACCTGAATATGGTCATTGGCCCAAACGGCACAGGAAAAAGCTCTCTAGTCTGCGCCATCTGCCTAGGTCTAGGCTACGCATCGAATGTTCTGGGCCGAGCAAGCGCCTTTGGCGATTTTGTCAAGCATGGCAAGGACGAGGCTCAGATCGAGGTGGAGCTGCAAAGGAGACCCCAGGATCGCGAGAACCATGTGGTTGGACTTTGTATAAGACGGGAGGACAACAGCCGGAAGTTCACACTTAACGGATCGAGGTCATCAGTTAAAGAAGTCCAGAATCTTATGCGGGCTCTGAGGATACAGATCGACAACCTGTGCCAGTTTTTACCACAAGATAAGGTTGCTGAGTTCGCTGGCCTCACCCCAGTTGAGCTGCTGGAAAAGACTCTCCATGCTGCGGCCGCTCCAGAAATGATCGAGTGGCAAAGAGAGCTGAAAGAAAACTTCGTGGCACAAAAAGAGGCCCACGAGATTGCGGAGAAGAGCAAGGCGGAACTTCGCAAATTGGAGACCCGCCAACAGGTTCTACAGGCTGACGTTGAGAAGCTTCAGGAGAGAAAACTCATCCAGGAGACGATAGAAAGACTCGAGGCTATGCACCTCGTTCTTCGATACGACGAGGCTCGGAAAACTCATGGTGTCGCTAAAGAAAAGCTAAAAAAAGCACAAGTCAATCTGAAACGCCTGCAAGAGAGCTCTGCTCCGGCACTTCAAGCTGTGAACAAGAAGCAGGAGTACGAAGCAAAGGTCCAAGCTTTCGTCAGTGATCGGAGGGCTGCGTTGAGAGCTTCAGAGGTCGCTGCCAACGAGGCCCGGGCCCTAATTGATGGTGCAGATAGCCAGCATCAGGCACTTGTCGCCAAGCTCGAGGCTGAGAGGACGAATTTTGAGTTCAAAAGAAAGGAACTGGCAAAAATACGAAGAAAGCTCACCGAACTCGAGGCCAAACGAAAACAACCCCCGAGGGATTTCGATGCAGCGGATTGGAACAGAAGAATCGTACGTCTTGTTCTTCCCACCTGCATTTTGACAGCGGCCTAACAGTTTTTTGTAGCGGGAGTCAGAGCACCTAGAACGCGACAAAGCGGCAGAAGTCGCTGACCTCGATGAGCAACATTTGAATCTTCGTTCCCAGGGTCGGGAAAAAAAAGATCAGCTGCACAAGCTCATGAAAGACATGGAGGAGTTCGACTCACAAGAGGGTCAACTCCTGAACCAACTGAAGCGGTTCAGTCCGGATGTTGCGAGCGGCTGGGAGTGGTTGAAGGAGCACCAGGACGAATTCGAACAAAACGTGTTCGGACCGCCCGTCCTCTCTTGCTCTGTTAAGGACCTTCGGTACTCGGACTTGATTCAGTCAACGCTGGGGCTGGGGGACTTGCTCTGCTTCACGGCGCAGACAAAGAATGACCACAAGAAATTGAGTGCCAAGTTTTATACTGACCTCAAGCTTTCGGTCACGATCCGCACCTGCCTCAGGTCGCTGGACTCTTTTCAACCCCCCATCCCGAGAGAGCAGCTCACTAATCTCGGGTTTGACGGCTATGTCTTGGATTATCTCGACGGCCCCAGGCCGGTGCTGGCTATGCTATGTGCGGAAAAGAGAATCCATGCATCACCGTTGTCGCTCAACGATCTTACTGACGATCAGCATGACCGCCTTAAAAGCGGAGAGAGAATAAGCCAGTACGCTTGCGGAAAGCAGACATTCAAAATCATAAGGCGCAGAGAGTACGGGCAGCACGTCACCGTAAGGATCTCTTTAATTCAGAGGGGGCGATGGTGGACAGACCAACCCGCCGACGTGAGCGAAAAGGGCGATTTGCAACGGAAGCAAATCGAGCTGCAAAGGGAACTTGATGAGGTCAAAGATCTGTTCAAGCAGAAAAGGGAGGACCTCGAGGCTGCGAACTTGGAGAAGAATGCTCTCAGAGAAAATACCGTATGGATTTGGTACTTCATCTCCACATTAGCCAACCTCACTGACTCTCTGGCAGGACACTCTGAGAAGAGAGAAAAACGAGCTCCAGCTCGAATTCAGCAAATATCAGTCTCTACCTGATAAGATAGGTATGGGACATCCCCTTGTTCCCACCTGGGTGACCATAACTGACATGCGGAGCAGAATCCGAAACCAGATCTTTACGGCAGAAGATTGAGGAGGTCCGCTCTGCCAAGCACCGCATCTCCGACATTGGAAAGGAGATGGGACAAGTGATTCTCGATAAAGCCAAGGCCGTTCTATCACATCAAAGGAAGATAGGCGGCATTAGGTCAGCTTACCATGAACTCCTAGAAGCCGAGCTTCTCTTAGTCGAAGCCAAATCGGACGTTGCCCATCTCAAGGACAGAAACTCCGAGATCGTACAGAGGCTCGAGGAGGAGAAGAAAAGTCTGAATGTGCTCAAGGTTGAGCTCGAGGAAAAGAAGCGGGATGCCCAGCGTCTTTTTACAGAGGTGAAGGAGCTGTCTGACGAGCACAGGCAGGACTCTATAGCTGAGGCGCGGGATCGAACGGCTGAGGTGATATCACAAGAGATCAGCGCAGAGCGCGCGAAACTCGAAGTAATCCAGGCAAACAACCCGCAGGCGCTCGAGGAATACGAGAACTGGGCACGGCGCATTGAGAAAGAGAAGGCCGACCACGATGTTCAGGAGACAAGGCTGGCTGATCTGACGGAGAAGATTACCACGTTGCGCAGCCAGTGGGAGCCACGCCTGGACGAACTCGTGGGGCAGATCAACGATGCTTTCAGCTACAACTTTGAGCAGATCAGCTGCGCAGGTGAGGTGGGTGTCCACAAAGACGAAGAGTTTGACAAGTGGGCCATCGAGATCAAGGTCAAGTTTCGGTATGTTGCTCATTCGCCATTATTACGAATACATACTAACTTTCATGTTGCAGCCAAGGCGAGACCCTTCAGAGGCTTGATCAACACCGGCAGTCGGGCGGTGAGCGGGCCGTGTCAACGATTTTTTATCTCATGTCATTGCAGTCGATGGCGCAGGCGCCGTTCCGGGTGGTCGATGAGATCAACCAGGGTATGGACCCCCGCAACGAGAGGATGGTGCACGAACGAATGGTTGAGATTGCCTGCCGTGAGCACACGAGCCAGTATTTTTTGATCACACCAAAGCTGTTGTCGGGCCTGCGGTACGACGAGCGTATGCGGGTGCATACTATTGTCAGTGGTGAGCATGTCGATGAGAACGGGACAGAGAAGATGGACTTTGCCAAGTTCGCTCGGATACAGCGGGGTGTGATGGCGCGTTGAAGGGGCTTAATGTTGACAATCTGACGGCGTTTTGGGTGGAGTTTGGGCGATGAGGATCTCTGCATACCAGAGCTACAGGAGTTCTTACGGGCGCTGGTTCTTACAAGTATGGCGATGATGACATGTTTAGCAAGTACAACACTGGCCGGAAGTCTTGTTGATATTCTGGCATATGAACGGGATGGTAACAAATTAGAGAGCGAGATTGACAAGGCACACGCCTCGGCACCCAGAGATGATAATAGACTCGTGTCTTGTACCAGATCTCATCGTTGATTCCGAACCCAAGGTTTCTGGCATCCACCCCATCTTCAAATCATACATCATCCCGCAGAGCCTCAAGGGCTCCAGTAACACCAAGCATGCTGTGTAGGGTGGCATTGCCATCCCATCCGTTTGGAGTGGGGAAGAGGAACGTCATGGCGGGAGCCAAGAGCCAAGAGCGGGAACTGTGCCGCTGCCAACCCACAACAGGAATTAAACGACGTCATAACCCACTTTTTCCATCTCGCTGGTGCGATGACTTCACTCCCGTTCAAACTTCAGATCGCCCCGCTCCCAGATATCGGTGCTCGGCACAGGTGATATGTCTGTAGGATAAATTAAGCGCAGGACGGCTGGAGCAAAGGGTCCGTTCGGGTGTCACATTGACCCGAAAATCACTTTCGATGCTTTGAACTTCAGCAGCCGCTAGCGGCGGGGGGCTCCGACTGGACCACCAGCCAATAATTGGTTTCATCGCATTCCCCGCTGGGATCGGCAGAATGTGGGAATCCATCGGGTAGTGTAGGCTGTCACGCTGTGTGGCTTGACCACACCGAACGCGCGCCGCTGCAAGAAAGAAAAAAGGGAGGTGACTGGTGACGATGGTGCAGTGTGACGTCACAGGTCACTTTTGACAGGCAACCCGCTACTGCTGCGGGCAGACTACAACCAAGTTTGTCTGCAAAGATACGATCCACCAAAGGGATAAATATCTATCAACCACTCTCCCTTTCGTGACTTGCCATTCCATCATCACTACCACACTGCCTTGCAACCATCAGAAGCAATACTCAAACCACACTGTCAACACCAAACCAAATTACATCTCCAAACACCACCCCGAACAAAAACAACACTACCGTCAACATGGGCGCTGTCATGTCTTGCGTACGTCGCACTCTCACATCTTCGAGGCTTCTCCCTCCAGATTACAATTCGCTAACATTGTCATCTTAGATCCAAAATTGCTTCCGTGCCGTCGGCCGGGTTATCATGGCAATCATCAACGGTGTCGCCGGTATCATCATGGCGATTATCAACGGTGTAGTCACCATCCTCGATACGATTGTTGGGTTCCTTACATGCAACACCTGCGGAGGCAAACGTCGCCATCGCGCTCGGACATCAGGAAGAGGTGGCTGGGGTCGCAGACGTCACGCACATACGACGACGACGAGAATCTAAGGAACCTGGTGTCATCATTGTCGTGGACTTCCTTTGGTATTTTACCGGTTTTTTTTATTTATTTATTTTTAGCTACATGTATCAGTACGCAGGCGGGCGGAGAAAGATACCCCCTTATTTAACGACATGACGTTGGCTTCATGATCATGGGAAGGAGAAGAATTTTTTCTTGCATCGGGTCGATCGCATCTTGGGTTTATTGTCCCCGTTAGTCGAGTCAACAGATACCCACAACATAACGTTTCCCATCATTATGATCATCAGTCAATTGTGACACCACTGGTTGTGAAGAGGTGCTAATCATCCAAGAGATCCTTGTTAAAGAAGCCGTGGATTTTCCTCGCGGCCTCTTGGCCAACAAGTGGCTCCAGCTCAGAAGCTTGCATGTTCGCCACCTCCTTGATGCTGTCCGTTTCTAGCGTCAAGTTCATGATGTTTTTAGGCGTTACCCCCGGCACAGCTGCCAGCATCTCCTGTGGTTCCGTGTTAAACGCCTGCTCCTCGACCAGCATGTCCTTATCAAGGCCGGCCCTTACTGCGCGGATCGGGTCAGGCTCATCCTCCTGCGCCTTGATTCGTTCAAAGATCTCGGCTGTCTCATATGGCGACGACGACCAGATAATGCGCAACTTTGGAAACGCAAGTGTCAGGAGTACAATCTTGCTCTGTAAATCATTGGCGCCGGCGGTGGCGGCACTGATGCTCGCAACGCTACCAGAGAAGTCGGCAAACGGCTCGAGGGTGAAGCTCTTGTTCTGATCGAACTCGATCAGCAACATGGGGTTCTTGTAGTGCTGGAACATGGTCTCGGCCTGTGTGTAAAGGCGGCCATCCTTGAAGGAGCTGATGAGATCGCTCACGCTCTTGCGCTCGACACACACGTTGGGGCTGAGTACATAGTCGCCGACGGTCAACATACAGGGGACAATGACCATGTTGCGGCCGTGGAGGAGCGACGGGAGCGAGGAGCGGAACTCCCGGACATCAACAACAACTCGTGGGGGTTCGGCGGTAGCCGCAAGTCTGCCGCCGCCGGCAATGCGCGTGTTGATTGTGCGGAGGAAGGCATCTTGCGGGTCTTCGATCCCATGAGCATCAACTGTCATGACGACAGACATGCTCGCGCGCTCCTTGATCAGACGGGTGAAAGCATCCTTCTCGCGGCGCACCGTGGAGAGGTAACGCTGCTCCTCGACGGAGCCTCCATAGTATAGGAAGTAGACTCTAACGTTCCTGTCGTTGTGGGAGGAGCGATAAACCTCCACCCGTCGGATAAAGGCAGCATCCGGCTCGTACATGATGATGTATCTGGGTTTGACCTCTTCTAGGACGTGCTCATCCTGGTCTCCGTCATAAGCATGGACGACGACCAGATCTTGCATCTCATACAGCTTGTAAAAGTCTTCCATGTCCTCGAGAGGATCGGCAACTATGTCCTCCTTTTGTCTCGCCTCTTCTTCTGTGATTTGGATCTCAGCCATCAGATCGGCCATTTCGCCGGGCTTCTCGAAGTACTGGGCGATGCTCCCGTTTTCCAAACGGCCAGAAACACTGCCAACGCCTCCGCCACCCCTAACACGCCGTCGCTTGTTTGCCGGTGCCCTGGTCTTCGACTGTCCAAGTCTTGGGTCGACCGCACCATTCAGCGCCTTTTGATTCTCCGAGAACAGAGTAGCGCTGACTTGGGCAAACTCGCGTTTCCATTTGAGGTAGTTCCGCAATTTCCTCCTCAACATGAATGCTGCAGATGGCCCATCCTCTTCTGGGTCGTGGACTTCTTCGACTTTCTTTTCTGTCCGAGGTCGGACGTGCATAGTTTGGAGATAATCACGCAGTTGGCGGCAGGTATTGGTATCACAACACATGATCAAGATCGTACCATTCGAGTCATCGCGAGCTGCAGGCTCAAAATATAGATCCCGGTCGATTTCCTGGAGGACGTCGGCAAGCAGCGCCCACTTTGGTTGCTCCTCCAGTACCGGGTGCAGGGAGTCGATATTCGCGTCTGCGCCAGCTTTCTGTGTACCGGAGTATACACGCCTTTTCGCAGTGTCGAAGATGGTATGAGCGGCATCCAAGAAGAGCCAAGGGGACTGTGTTTGTCTCGTCGATCCTGGAGGAGGTGAGTGAGCTGCATGTATTGTATCCAATTGCTGGAGGAAAGAAACAGCGTCAAGGGCAAGAACCGACTGTAGCATTCCCCGTAGAACAGTCAGGTCGTTCACAATCTGCTTGGTCTTCCAGCTGACACGGTGCCAGTTGGGGTCAAGCTGTCTCCGCACGACGACGTCAAAGTTCTTTAGGAGAGCGCTGTCCAAGTTCCAATCCTCCATCTCCAGTCCCGAGTTCCCTTTCTTGAGCTCGTGGATGCTGACTTCCACACATTCCATAATCGCAGCTTGGATCTGTTTCATGGCATCCGTCATGGGCACTTCCAGCTCGATCACTTCGGCCTTCTTCTTCCCCTCGAGGGACTGCGCAACATGTATGTGAAAGCGCGGCCAGAGCGATGCCTTGCGTAAGAACATATTCCGCATCATGGTAGCGAGCGGCGAGAAGCCCGTTGTAAAGGGATCCGGGTTATCCGAAAACGCCTTCAGGAAGCCCACTTTGTTTTTCTGGCGGTAGATGCGCAGGATGAAGGCTTCGAGCGAGGTTGCGACGATGCGGTCAGCGTGGAGGACGACCAGGCCGGTGATAGTCTCCGGGTTCAGGAGACCGGTCAGGAGGTCGACGACGAGGATGCGCGAAGTAATACTGAAAATTCCACTGGCTTTGTACATCTTCTCGCGCGAACCCACGCTAGTGAAGTCGGTATTGACCACAGTCAAGCCCCGTGCCTTGGGCGACATGCTGATGGCGGCATGCTCAGCAAGGGCCTCGCCAATCCAGGCATTCTCCCTGTCGCTGGCATTGACCACGACGATCAAATTATTCCCCGCGGCGTCGTACGAATGGAGGAGATTCGTGATGAGCCGCATGAGCCCAAGGCCCCGGGCGAGGATAACCAGCTCATCTTCCTTCCGGAGCTCCTCAAACAGCTTCTGCTGGTACACCTGAGATAAGTGTGTCAATCGATACTTGCTCACCTAAAGTCAAATGAGTGAGCGAAACGTACGAGGGGTAATGAAAGTTTAACAGGCTGCGGGGAGCTAGCAGCCGACATCATCTACTCATCCGAGGCATCGGATGTCGCCGTCGATGTGTCAGAGTTGAGTCTTGAGCAATCATCTACGGTGCTAAGTTGCGCCAGATCCGTATTACCGCTGTCCACGATGGCCAAATCAACAGGCGGATCGCCCTATTGAAATGTGCTAGCTAATAGGTGGATGAAATGCGAGTTGACTTTGGCCGGTCCGATTTTGCTGACGCTTTCTTGTGGCGGCGCAGATGATCAAAACGCATTGCGGAATGCACACCTGAGCGCCGCGCTTTCCCACGCCGTGTGTGAACCGCGAAAACCCGTGACCCGACGTCATCATTGTCCTCACCAGAGCGCTGGATGTTGCGACGCAACCAGTTTTCGTTTAAAAAGCAGAACATACAAGCCCTAGGAATTCCTTTTCCTATTTCTCATCTTCATCCCTAACAACTGATCAGACATACAAAGATATCTCACCAAGCAAATCACCCAAGTCTTACAGAGTCATATTCAACACACACCCCTGCTACCACCTATCGATAAGCATCAAGCATCATGGATTCCTACAAGATCAACACCCAGGAGCAAAAAACCAACCAGCCTGTAAGAAACGTGCCATATTTCAAGTAGCGCATCGAAGAGAGATGCTAACTAGCTTGTAGCAACAAGAGAGCGGTGTCAAGAAGGCCGTTGACGACGTGAAGGCCAAGTTTGAGCACCACATCGCAACCCCTGGGCCCGCTATTCCTAAGGACTTCAACATTCAGGAGGAAGGGACAAAAGAGGAGCGCCGCGCCAAGGCCGAAGCATTGAACTCCAAGTAGAGTAGTTTGCTGCAACTTGCGTGGCGGGTCGCGATGTACCAAATTTAATAAACCACATTGTTCTTAATGATCTTAGCGTAGGTATGCCATGATGTCCTGTGAATGCAACAGAGCCTTGAAACATCAGAGGCGAATGCCCAAGAAGGGGGAGGGCGATACTTGTACATCCACTCAGGCACCCAGTCAGCCACTCTCCTGATCCTGCAAATAATGTTAGAGCCCCGGAAATAGAGGCGCATGCTTGGCTGACTGAAGCGTAACCTTATGGCCTCGACAATTTGACGCGCGTCCATCATGGAGGGCGCCTAGAGTTAATCCCTATAAAAATAAAAAGCCACCAACATCTTGCTCACAGGTGCCGCGAAATGGAACCTTGGAGCTGTGAAGCGAGTCGACTGTGGTTGGAAACAAGCAGCTCATTTCCAACGGTTTCCATCGAATCCCTCCACCAATTGAATTAGAGGGGGGGTCGAATTGGTTTGGTTTCGGTTGGGTCCTGGGACCGCCGTGGCTGTGCTTTGCCGAGCTCCCTCCCACGGACTTTCGGCGCTCGGGGTAGTTTGTGGCTGCCCCCCCGAAATTCACCGTCAACCCTGAATCAGCAGACGCTGCCCGGTGATGCAACCAACTATCTTTAAGCACGAAACAGAAACTTAGAAACCTCTTCACACACCCTTTTCCACCACACTAAATAGGAATCCCGGGATATCAACGTTCTCACTTTGCTTGGGCAGCGCAACGGGCTTATCTTCCCTAACGGTTGCTTTGCTCTGCTAGTACCTAGCGCCGCGCTCCTTACGCAACAGCTTCCTTGTTAGCGCCGCCCGAGAAGTTCGCCCTTCTGAACGACTGCGCTTGCGACAGCACACACACTACAACACCGAGGCTGCATCAATCGATGCCCACCCCCGCCTCGGAGCTCTAGGAAGAGCGCGACAACACGCTGCCACCCGCCTCGTGCCAGCATCCACGATGCCGTCAATCCTCGACGACAATGACAAGGAGATCGTCAAGCGCTTCGTGCCCAAGCAGACCAACAAGATCCAGGCTGTGGCTGTAGCTAGGCTCTACATAGCCTACCCTAACAAGTCGAAATGGACATACACCGGCTTGCAGGGCGCTGTTGTACTTGCCAACGATCTTGTTGGTAATACATACTGGCTGAAGATGGTGGACGTTTCGGTAAGTCCGGCCTTGCGGGGTTGAGCGCAAGATGGGCTAATACGTGGATAGCCTGGAAATCGCGGCGTAATATGGGACCAGGAGATATATGATTCATGGAGTTATAACCAGGACCGAGTCTTTTTCCACACCTTCGAGCTCGAGGAATGTCTTGCTGGGCTGTCTTTCGTCGACGAGAAGGAGGCGAAGCAGTTCATGAAGAAGATGAACGACAGGGAGAAGAACGCAAGCAAGGCCACGCAGAAGACACCGTTCGGAGGTGCCCCGGCTTCAGTCCACCACAAGCACCACGGGCTGCTTGGAGGAATATTTGGAGGTCATCGTCATTCTTCAGCACCGACCCCGCCCGAGTCGCCGCGTACTACGGCCCCCGCGAGCCACTCGCGCTCGGGCAGCACGAACGGGCACAAGCCCCGGTCCGAGTTCGCGACGTTGGAAGCATTCGATCCGCTTTGGAGAGAACATTTTGGGGACGACCTCGCGTCGAAGGGTCTAAACGACGAGTTCATTCGCGACAACCAGACCTTCATTGTCGACTTCTTGAAGCAAGAGCAAGCTGAAAGCCAGACGGCCCCTCCCCCACCTCCTTCTCTGGCCCATCGCCCGCCTCCGGCCCCAATGAACGGGTCAAGTGGGCTCAGGGCCCCTCCCCCTCCACCCCCAGGACAGCGTTCTGTCTCGGAGACAGCACCGTCCTTGCCAAGGCGAGGAGGGGCACCTCCGCCTCCCCCGGCGCCTAGGAGGTCCGGGAAGATTGAACCTGCGGTACACCGCGAACCGACGCCGCCTCGCGATTCGCCTCCTCCTCCAACTCGCCCGCGATTTGCTGTCCCTCCGCCTCTGTCAGATGCCGGAAGATTCGCCCGAGCCGAACCACCGCGAGCTGCCCCTGGACCCCCACCCCCACCAAGGCCGCCAAAACAACCGATGGAAGAGCCAGAGCCAGGACATCGATTCAGCGTTCCCCCAGCCTTCGGTGGCCAACGGAGTGTGCCCCCTGTGCCGCCCGGCCGAAGCCCCGTGCCTCCTGCACCACCGCCGAGGGAGATTTCTCACAGCCTACCACCTCCGCTACCTCCCAAAGGCCCTACATCTGGCGCGCCTCCTCTTCCGCCAGCCAGCACTCGTCCGCAGGCTAGCTTGCCGATGAGAGCCGTCCCGCCATCGCAACCGCCGCAACCACCCCCGTTACCGTCATCAAACGCACCACCTCCGCCTCCCCTCCCCTCGTCACACGCGCCGCCTCCGCCGCCGCTCCCATCATCAAGCGCGCCTCCGCCGCCTCCTCTCCCATCCTCCAGTGCCCCTCCGGCGCCCCCACTCCCTCCGCCATCTGGCATTGGTGGTCCACCCCCGCCTCCTCCGCCCCCCGGTCCTGGGCTCGGTGGGATCCCTCCGCCTCCGCCACCGCCGCCGCCGAACCGTGATTCTGGCTACTCGTCAGGTATCCCGGCACCCGCGATGCCAAACCCAGATCCAACCCGCAATGCCTTGTTGGACGGCATCCAGAAGGCGGGCGGTATTCACGCACTCAAGAAGGTCGACCGCACCCAAATTCGCGACCGCAGTGCTGCTGCTGTACCGGGTGGCGCAACTCCCGATACGGGGCCGCATGGAAGTGGTCTGCCGCCCGCAGGTGTCGCGCCTGGTGGAGGTGGTGGCATGGCAGATGCGTTGGCAGCTGCATTGCAAAAGAGAAAGGACAAAGTCAGTAAGAGTGGTAAGTTTGAATCCTCCGTGAATTTCAGGTTGTTTGCGATGCTAAGAAATTTATAGACGATGAAGACGACAATGATGATTGGTAGAGTGGCGATGTGGCTATGTACTTTCCTGTCCGAGGACAGAATATGGTGGTTTTGGGGACGGAGTCGACCTTCGCTGTGTGCTTAGTGTGCTAGACAGGGGTTGCGAGCGTAGTATTTTCTGGTTGGAAAATGGCCTCGCTCATCTATTGCATTCTGCTTCGTTGACAACCTTCTCCTTCTGCGGAGAAGGTTCTGCCCTCTTGGGAGCATTTTACGGGGAAGGTTTACGGGAAAGGTGCGGTAAATGGCGGCTAGCCTGGCTATCGGTCTAGCATTGCGGAATCGTGTGTGAAGTACACGGTGTGAGAGCTATCAATCGCCTGGGCGCCGGGCGCGTACGATAGACAGGCCACGAGGCCAAATAGGGTACATAAGAATGGTTCACAAAAATGGATATAACAACAACACATGGATTTGATTCTGTCTGATGGTCATAGGGGCAGCAGGTACGGTATCGAAATAAGTAGACAAGTTTCCGTTATCACGTTCGCTGAGCTGTTCGCCTTCTTTCATTAATATGGAACAAACCGAACCGAACCCAAACGCTGCTACTTCCAGTTGCCCAAAAAGGAAAGATAGTAAGATAGCAACCCCATGGAAACCGGAACCGGTATGACGTCCCTCCCACCATGACCAGCTCCGATCTCTCGCCAACTTTGTTTTGTGGAGCGGGAAAGGGCAGACACCAACTGTCGGGGATCCTGGCGCCACCATATAAAAGGCTAAGGCTGGGATTTGAGAGAGAAGACAGTTTTTTGTGCTTCGCCCAGAAGAGGGTGAAGGGTGGCCCCCCCGCATTTCGAGGAAGACAGAGGTAGTGAGTTTAAATGTCATCAATCTCGATTTCCTTACCACCGGGGGCGGCGCCGGCCTCATCTTCGCTGTCGCGGTCCTCGTCGAACTCGAAACCACAGTCGCCGTCTTCGTTAGGCCCGAATGTGTCGGTCTCGTTGATCTTGGCGGTGTCGGGGAGTTCACCGTAGGCCTTCCTTGAAGGGGGTTAGTACCTTGCTAGGGGGTAGGGGGGAGGGTGGTTTGGGGGCGTACAGAGAACGAGCCTCGTCGGCGGAGTACTTCAGGATGACGTCGCCCTTCTCGTCCTGGTACTCGCGCAGCGATACGAGGATGATATCACCGTTGTTGATCCAGATCTTTTTCCGGAGCTTGCCGCGGATGAGACCCAGACGCTTGACACCATCGAAGCACTGCGTCGTAAAAAGGTTAGAGGGATCGTCGGGTTGTATGGATGGCGGGGCTCCCAGCGAGGGGTAAAAAGACGTACCATGGCCTCCAGTCTGCCGTTGCCCAACATCTTCAGGACCTGAGCGTACTCTTGCCCGTCCTCCTTAAAGGTAAGCTCACGCTTCTCATTACTGTGGTGCGGCTCGGTCAATATAAGCCCGGTTCGGGGGGGTGGGTGGGGGAGAGAATCTCACTCGTTCTCGTTCTTTCCTCTGCGCCTGTTCTTTCCTCCTTTTCCCTTGTTCTTCGGCATAGTGACGATCGCGGAATGCGCTGCTGTTTTCTAGGGCGACTGGAATAATGTATCGAGATTTGATGTTTTCTCGGTCAGTGGATATGGTCCCAGATGCGAGGTGGGTTGTGAGGGATGTATGCGGTTGGCAACGAGGGGCAGGCGGCGTTTATTATGAGTGACTGTTTTCGTGGGGTCGGATTTCGCCTTTGGCCCTGTGGGGCCAGTGGGGCCAGTCGACGACTCTGGTGTAAATTGTGGCGCGGCGCCTGGTTTCGTCTGTCGCGGCGCCAGTGCGACGCTTTGTTCACCACTTGCAATTCACAGCCCAGAAATAGACAACCTAGCCCGCCAACCTCCAGCTCTCTCATACGAAATGCCCGTCAGATTCCATCCAATATGACTCTTATGTGGCGCGTCTGGCGGCGAGCGGCAACACCGGTAATAAAGCCAGCTCTCTGGCTGGGGCGCGGGTTGGCCTTCAAAGCAACTCCAGATCGCAGCAAATCAAAGGCTCGTCCTGCACGACAAGGACATGAACAGAGCAACAAGACTCCACAATCCCAACAATCACCGTCAGACATCATCCGGGAGTTGGAAAAGACTTACGCTCCGCACCTATCAGGCCACATATTTTACAATCACGAGTTGATGGAGTTGGCCAAGACCGACGACATTGCGCTTCCGGAAAAGTACAAACGACTTCCGCAAGATGCGTTGAGCGAGAAGTATGCCATCAAAATATTCGTCGGTACTAAGCACAACTTCTCGCCATTCCACATAACCGGCTACCTGCTCGTACAGCACCCCTTGACTCCCAAGTATATGAGCCTATATCGGGATAAGAGGAAAAACCCTCTTTGGTCTTATATATTGGACACTGGCCGTACCGACATCAAGCCCTATGTGCGGGAGACATCTAAGAAAATGTGGCGGAGAGCCTGGCTTGGAGCGCTCAAGGCCAACAACTACAGGCCAAACGGCAAGGCTCTGGCCGTTGATAGTGTGCGCGGCACTGAGCTCTACGGAACCGTAAAATTTCTGGTGTTGGACTCACACACGTCGACGGCGCAGGATAAGCTTCTAGAAATGACTGAGTATCTGACCGCTGTGCTCAGAACCCAGGTCATTCCTCTAATTCGTCGAAGGGTTGCGAAGCCGGCTAATGAGGAGGAACCGCAGAGAGGGAACGAGAAAACGAGCTGGTAGTGGGTAATAAACGATGCTGTATGTAAAAAGCGTGCAAGATACCCGCAGTAATGATTGTGCTGTACTCGTGCGAGAGTCCTGAAAGATTCCACGAGGAGTGTCTGTGTCGCGGTTTGGGATGCCGTTTTCGGCAGAGCTCGGGCCACTGGCTAGTGCAGGCAGGCCCCACCATTTTCACAAGCTTCAGCAGCCTGTACCCCTCCAATGGCTTCCCCCACGTATCTCACGGATCCCAACTTCAAACTTCAACGCTTCGTCATGGCGTCAATCACATCAAGGTCGACGACATCTCCGTCGGTATCGGCTTCATCGGCAGTTCTGTCGACGTCTACCATACTTACTTCGGTAAACTTGACGAAAAATAGCGATCCCCAGACCGACGATTCCCAGACCATACGATTCACCAAAGTGCGAGATCTTTTCAACAGAATTGATCACACTAGTGGGGATTCCCTCACCGTCACAAGTATAGTATTACCCTTTTATTTCTATATAGTATACTAATTATATTTAGACGTCTCTCCTAATCATTTCACCGAAATTCAACGTGAGCGAGAGAAGCGAGAGGAGCAAGGCCGCAGGTACCGCTTTCGCGATTACGATAGCAATTCTCAGATCCTTATTATCACGATCACAACTGGCCTTCATGAGGAACTTCACAAACCGCTATATAATGAATTTGTCGGGCAAATTCGCGAGATGGGTTTAAAGAAAGGTTGGAGAGACATTGGCAGTGCTACACTTCCAGGACAACAAGGACAAAGCGGTAAAGAGGGTGATTCAGCTGGTGGCCCAAAACCTCAACGAGCTGCTAAAGGTGCCTGGCCAACATTTGTTATGGAGGCAGGATTCTCTCAGACGTTAGGGAAATTGCGTTTAGTTATGAATCGGTGGTTTTCTATATCAAACCACGAGGTCAAGATTATTCTTCTTGCCAAGTTTGACGGCATTACAATCCTTTTGGAGAAGTGGGAGGAACAGATGTCAGTTCGCCCTGGAGCTACCATAACGCGACACTCTCAACACCCAACACCTATACTTAGACAAAGCATCACGATTACCCAGAACGCCACTACCAATCCGATATCGTACAATGTCACTAGGGGTGCATTGGTACTTTCATTCAGGCTTCTCTTCCTCAGAGATCCGGGCCCTGGTGAGGGAGACATCGTTTTAAGCGTTCAAGAACTGGAGGAGTACGCGGAAGATGTCTGGGCTCAAGTGTAGATTAGCAATTGTAGGTTAGCAGCCAATCAAATTCGGCATAGCCGACCAGTCAAAACGGCAGCCCCAACCGCGACACAGGAATTCCAGAGTGCAAACCAAGCAGTGAGGTGAAGTGCCAAGATCAAGGTGAATGGTTGAGGTATAGCTCCCGCAACTCGAGTGGGGCTCTAAGGTGACCTGGTTCAAGCTGTCGTCGCAAACACCAAGTGCTCCCTTTGAAGCTGGGCCCCACCTCCTTAGCCAACAACCCGTTGCGCAACATCACAAAGACGGTTCCAAACACCTCCGGCTACGGAAATTGATCCACGAATTACACGTGTTGCACACGACCACGCGACGAATAGAACCCTCCCACTGCCATAGCTGTCGGCAACGATGCTTGTCTCTCTTACGGTTGGCAAGGTCGACGCCGGCGTCACGGTCCTCCTGACGCCGGACAAGCGCCTGATAGAATTCCCGTCCATCCTCCTCCCTCCTGACATCTCGTCCGGGTCCATCGTCGACATCACGGTGGCGCGCAACACGGCGTCCGAGGACACGGCCGAGCGCGCCTTCCGCGCCCTGCAAGATGAGATCTTCTCGTCCTTCGGCGCCGCCGAGCCCGCCACGCCCATTCTCCGGTGCCGCAACGCGACGCAGACCAGCGTCGTTCTCGAATGGGACCCCATTCAGCTCGCAACCGCCGATCTCATCTCGCTCGCCCTGTACCGCAACGGCCAGAAGGCCGGCAACATCCCCAAGCCCCTGGCCATGCACTCGACCAAGATCAGCGGCCTCGCCGTCGACACCGAGTACACATTCCACCTGGTGCTGCGCACCACCGCCGGAACCTTCACCAGTGAGCGCGTCACGGTGCGCACTCACAAGATGACGGACCTCAGCGGCATCACCATCACCACGGGCATCCTGCCGGCCTCGACGCGCGACGGCCTAACCAAGGCGGTCGAGCGCATCGGCGCCAAGATTGTCGACGGCGTACGTATCGACACGACACACTTTGTCACGACTGAGGGGCGGGGAATCCAATGGGAGAAGGCAAACGAGCTAAATATCCCCGTGGTGCGGCCCGAGTGGGTTGATGCCTGTGAGAAGAATGGGCGGATCCTTGGTGTGACCAAGTTTTACTTGGATGCGGTGCGGTACGAGGCGCCCCCGGAGCCGCAGGACAACCGGCCATTGCCGCCGGTGCAGAAGGAGCTTCCCCCGGAGCCGCCGAGGGAGGAGGTGACGAGCCCCGGTGCGCCGTCGCCTATGGGGAAGGATGAGAACGACACGCGCAAAGAGGAGGCTGTAGATGAGGACAGTGGGTCAGAATCAGGAAGCAGTGAAGAGGAAGAGGAGCAGAAGGTGAGGTCGGCTGGGCAGGATGAGCAAAAGGTGTTGGCGGCAGAGGGGCTGGCAGTACGGTTGAAGCCAACGGTCATGGATGCGTCGGATGATGAGAAGGACTCGGGCGAGAGCTCAGGGGAGAAGGGCGGCAAGTCGCCCGCTGGCGGGAGTTCATTCCAGGATGTGGCGCTTTGAGCGTTGGGGGGTTTAAGAGAGAAGGATCACAAAATTACCACCGGCACAGGATGTACGACTAATAGACTTCTTGGCGGAAGGCGAACTAGACGGTACCAAAACTGTTATTGCAGGATGACGATAATACAACAGACTTAACGTCCAGCCCCGTTCCAACCACTTGCCTGAACATCTACCTGCTAACATCATCAGGGCGGTACCTCCTTCCCCTTATAATCCCAACACTTCCCTCTTTGCTCCAGCTTGATCCCCATCACCACAGCAGCCATTTTCTCAACCGCCACCTCCGGATCCAACAACGTGTCATTCGCCACACTCCCCCAAAACTCCTTCGACAAATCCGTCTTCACCGTCCCCGGGTGGTAACTCATCGCCATCGATTTATCCCCACCCTTGGTATACAGCTGATTATCCAAGCACTTCGTCAAGCTATGCACCGCCGCCTTGCTACTCCGGTAACTAAACCAGCCCCCCAGCTTATTATCCCCAATGCTCCCTACCCGAGCTCCCATATCCACCCACACGGCGTGTCCGGGCAAGTCCATCTCGCTCAGATCCAGCTCCGTCATCTTCCGCGGAAGAAACCCCGAGAAGTACTTCATCAGCATCAACGGCCCCAGGACATTCACCTTGAACGTCTCGAGCGCGTCCGCATAGTCAACCTGCGCGGCGGACTTCTCCGGGTGCAGAATCCCCGGGATGGCAAAGGCCAGGTGGAGATGGTGCCGATCGGGCGGGAAGAGGGACGCGGCGCGCCGGGCGGCAGAGCAGATGGTGCTTTCGATGGTGACGTCGCAGGGCACGACTTCCAGGCGGCCCGAGGGGTCGTCGGCGGGTGTGATCAGGCCGGAGAGGAGGCGTTCGCGGACCAGAGTTGGGTCGGGGGAGCGTGCGGTGGCGAGGATGGGGACGCGTGTTGTGCGGAGAAGATGGCGCGTGAGGTGGTGGCCTATTCCACGGGACGAGGGGCAGATGAAAATCCAGGGGCGAGACATTTTTGGGGGAGGGGGATGGGTGTGCCCGACGGAGTGAGTATCGGTCTGGAACTGGGGAGGTAGGTAGAGTAGGCAGGAATATTTAAAGAAATAGGCCAGTTTAACACGCGACTGCAGCTTCACTACCCCTTTTTCGTGTTTAGATGTATCTCACCGCACACCAGCAGCATCTAAGTAAATCCCGGCGTAATACGTCTCTGGCAATGACATGCCGGTGATGGCCGTACCGCTGAACAGGCGCTAACCCGTGGTTTAGAGAGTGAAAGACGTCATCATTCCAGATACAATCTTGGCCCTCCCTGATATAGCATCTAAATCGCCCCTCATGTTCATCCAACAAACTTGGGATATTGGCTCAGTTGGTAGAGCGTTGGTCTCATAATATGATCTGGTTAGACATCAGAGCAATCCAAAGGTCGTGAGTTCGAGCCTCACATGTCCCATCTCTTTTTGTCGGCTCCATGACTAGGGAAGTGGAGTGGGCTTGGAAGCCAAGCGAAGGAAGGAACAATGAATGATTTGTATTGCACGGCTTTGGGGTTTCCACATTTTGCAACCCCCTCTCGGGTAGAGATCTCAAGCAGCTTAAGAAACACACCCGAATGACAAGCAATTGACTACCATATTCCTATCCTAACATCATTATCATATCTACATTTACATACCATCCATCCATCGCTTCCATCTCAGTCCATTACATGAATCCCGTAGCTTCCAAAATCACATGCCATCGTCTAAAACATCTCACACTCCGACTCTGTCTCCTCCCCAACATCCCCTTCCAGATCCACACGCTCCCCCGAGACCCCCCCGAAGCTACTCTCCTCCTCCCCCGGCTTCATCCTCACTCTGGCTCAGCAACTCCCTCATGACCGGCTCGACCGTCTCCAACCCGCTCACATCCATCAGCGTCCCCTCGCTCCCTCCGTACCAACACTCAACATCTTGCCTGTTTAGACAGCTAGCGTCAACCCCCCTCTCCTGACCAAGTCCACCACGTCTCGAAGGAAGTCGATCTACAGCCACACCCATACCATGTCCCGCCCTTGCCACCTCGCTCTTGAGGTCCCAGAAAGAATCATACTCGTCGTCTTCTTCCAGAAATTTTCCGCTTCCTTGGCGAGCATATTCCTCCCTGGCAAACGTAACCCTCTCCCTGTCCTCCGCTCTTTCCACCCCGCCCTCCACCTCCCGCTCCTGGCCCCGATCCTCTGCTCTTCTCCATCTACCACCGCCTGAAGAGTCCTCGTAACCCCCCTGCGTAGCCAATAGTCCCCGTGTGAGGTTCTCAAATATTGGCACCATTGCCTGCAGCCACCTATCATTGTTGCTTTCCAGCCTCTCGAGCCGATTGAGAATGATGTCTAGCTCATGATCGCGTCGGGCGTCAAGCTCTTCGTATCGATGAAGGAGCTCGCGGTGTGAGCCGGAGCGAGAGAGACGCCGGCAATGGCATAAACTCTTTTGCTGCTGAAGTCGACGATGGGGCCGGAAGTCAGGATTGGATTTGGGGTCTTGGGAGCGGGCGAAGTAAGAGGGGTGGCGGCGGGCCAGGCGCTCGATGGAGGGGTAGAGGTTAAAGAGGGGGGTTGTGTCAAGGTGTGGTGATGGTTGTGGTCGCGAGGCGTGGAGTTTTGGCGTGGAGGCCGCACAGGGGGTTAAGTCGACAGTGCTCGTTGATGGGGCATCAAGGGAGGTGAACGAGCCGATGGAGGCTATGGACTGCTGTGCGGTGACAAAGCCTTGTTGAAGTTCCGGGGAAGGCTGGCGTGACAATGATGGGGCGCATTCCGCCACCACCATAACCGGCGTAAGGCAAAGAGGACAGGTCATCTCTGGCCGCGAGAGAAAGGCGTCCAGAGCGTGAGTGTCGTGTACATATTCGTTGCTTGGGGAGAGGGAGAGCCTTGACCGGCGTGGAGCAAGAAAATCGGGGATGGGATATCCCATGCGAGTGTGTGGCTTGAAGTCGAGATGACTTCTCCTTTTCAGAGTATGCTGCTCCCCTGTGTCCCTAATATCTTCTGCCGAAGAGCTGAGATCAAACTCCTTCAAAGAGAATGGAATCGTTATCGGTGCCTGATGAACTACTGTGTCGCGGAGAGTCGACAGCCACCAGTCTTGGCGAGGCATATCCGCGGGCTGTTGCATCCGACACTACGGGGTCAGTTCCGTTGGTGTATATGCTTGCTGCGATCGAACACTGTCCCGGCACAGGACTTCGCCTGTGGTTTGAGATCCGTTGGCGTAAGTGGTGCAGCTTCGGGGGGTCGTCCGTTAGAGAGATGAGACTGGAGACGGAGCCTTTTGGCTGGGCGGTCAGCGGACGGGATGGAGCAACAGAAGGGCTTTGGAGACCGACCGAGGCGTCTTCAGCTTCCGGACTTGCGAACTCAGACTCTCTCTGTGCGCTGGAGTAGCTAGATATAGACTCTAGCGTCTCGTCCGCGGAGAGGAGAGATCTGAACGTCTCGTTACTGAGAGGCGGTATAAGCGGTAGCATGGTTGATGGCATATGATCTTCCATCGGCTCCCGCTTCTCGGCAACCGGCTTCAGAGCCGAACCCATGATCCGATCCGAAGCCGGGCGCGCAGGCTCGCTTTGCGCCTCGGTCCCCGTTTCTACCCCTTTTCGGGGAGTCGGCGCCACGATCCCATCCAAGTGCGCATGCTCTTTCGGGATTGAGATAGCAATGTGCCGATACCCTCCAGTCGTTCTCCCAGCGACGGCCGAGTCTGGCAACAAGATAAGTGGTGGCTCGCACCGAGTGTCCCCTTGTCCCCCTCCCCCCTTTCTTCCCCAGAAACGCCAAAAAAAGCCCATCCTGTTCCTCTTCTTCTTGGGCGGGCCCTCGTGCCTCTCCGAAACAGACATATTGTGCTGCGGCGGCGGCGACGTATTGCGCAAGAACTCGATCAGTTCTCTGGAAGTATCTCGATCGTTGGCCCTCTTGATTTTTCTCCGCAGCAGATCCTCGCTGGTGTCCGGGTGCCTAAAGATCTCGCTAAGAATGCTCGACGCGCTGGACAGTTTCCGAAACGTCTTGGGGCGGCAATACTGCTGGACTTGTGTATCTGCCTCCCCTGACTTGATTGTGACGCTCGGGGATCCGTCTCGAACCCCAAGATCATCGTTCCTATCGCTCATAATGATGATTGTCTCGCGTTTGACGCGGATGCCGCCGCTCTGGGCACCGACATCCCCAGCGGACATCATGCCGGCCAGGTCCCGTAGTCTAGTCAACCGTGTGGCGAAAAAGGGGTGCACTGACAGAGCTCAGGTATGATGCGCTGATGATCTCAGTCAGCAATCGGCCAGTATATCGTCAACATGCCTCCATATCGCAGCGTAGCGAAGACTCACATCTGTGCACCACGCTCTGGCCAACCGGGCGCGTATAATGACGACGGCCTGTGTATTTTCAAGATAAATGAATGTAATCAAACAAAAGTCGTATCTCATCAAGTCATTGAAGCCATCGGCGTGGAAGAAAAGGAAGGCCGCTGACCCATGCTCCAGTGATGTCATGGGTGACAGAAGGCGAGGAAAAGGAGGCGACCTGGAGCGGATAGCACGAGGAGAGGAAGAGTCGCATCTTAAAGAAGGCAGAGTATACAAGGGGATCCCAAGAAGGCTATCACAGCAGCAACGTTAGCGTGGCAACTTGGGGGTTGTTTGCACGCAACGCTTTGCCTGAGCGTCTGAGAGCGGAATCTGGCCGTGGCCCGGAGGCTTGGGACCAACTAAAGATGCCCGAAGCTGCAAACGGCCACTACCTAGGTACGTGGGCCTTGGCTGTGGGAGGTTGGATCGGCATGAACCCAGCGGGCGTGTGTTGTGGAAGGAGCAGAGTTTACGCCAAACTTTAGTTCAAAGACACCCGACTCTTCAGGACGGCAAAGCACCGACTTGGACCGCGGATCGATCCGCTCGCTTTACCAGCCCGAATCAGCTCACCTTGCCATGTCCTCTTCCACTGCAGTGATAACATTGTTGCGTGAGCCTCGGAATCCTAACTCCTCGACATCTTGCCGGTTACGTGTAACGCACGCATATACCGAGGCATCCGTGCCGTGGAACGCTCGCGCCGTCGAACTATCGCCAACCCTCAGATAACAGACCCTAAGCTCCTAGCCAGGAACGAAGGACAAATCAAGCAAGCCAGAGGCACTCGGCTACACGTGTTGCTCTGGTTCGGAGCAGGTTAGTGTTTCGCGTCCCGTCCATCTTCATTCTACCTCCCATCTCCCCTGCTCTGGGATTCACCAATACGGAGAACCCATAGCATGAAGATCCCAAGTCCCAGCCATTGTGTGGCTTTCTTTCTCTATTGCCAGATTGAATGTCCCAGCTACTCCACGCCCTCGCAAAAAGGGCCTGGCCAAGATCTTAAGCCCTAGTCCCCTCGCTCTTTTCCTAGAGATTCCCTAGTCCTAGGTAGTTACCTTCTAATGATGAAACGCCTTGCTATGCAGATAATGCGTCGCAGCTTAGCCTCCAACTCAAAGTCAAGAAAGAAGGGAAATATTATGGTACAATGCAGGGTCGCCATCCCATCACCGGCGTCCCCCACTCGGTTTTCTGCGTATGAAAGGATCGGCGGCCGGCTTCCTTTTCGGGGGCATCATTGGTCCAGGTCCCTGTGGCCTCTGTCAGTTTTTTAAAGCCTAAAAAACAGCTTCGAGCTGCGTGTGCACTCACCGGTCTTCGTGCACCTGGTGGTCTACTGGCGCTCGGCTGCCTGTTACCTGGTGCAGAAGTCCCCGGCCCTCCGGATGGCGGCGGCGGAGACGGTCTTGTCGGCGGGATCAAGCCAAGCACCTCCATAGCCGATGGGTCAATCGGCTGTTGGTGCGCTCGCGGTTCTCTCGGCGCCCTGGAAAGCGCTATGTCGGAACCATGTCGGTCTTGCTGCATCTGAATTTAGACAACACGTTAGAACATTTTATTTCAGCCTGGCCACGAGGGCAAAAGCAGTATGACGTCTGCCCCTCGCATCGGCACTAGTTACGGGGTTGGCGTTCATGTACCTTTTTCGCGTTCGGTAATCCTTCGTTGACGTCCAGGTGCCTCTTCTTCGCTGTGCTGCCAGTTGCGTGAATCATCGGAGGTCCGCCCCCCCGTGGCGTGATATTGACCGCTTCGCCTCGCTCGTTGAGACCACCAATGCTTGGTCCGCGGTACGGCCCTGTGGGAAGCACGACGGGTGCTGTGGACTCGGGCATCCTCGCCGCAGGCAACGGGTGAGTGGGAAGGCTCGGTCGGCGAGCCAGACTTTGCTGATCGTAGAGCGGGGGAGCGGGCTGATGGGATCGCTGGTTGTTAGAGCTAGAAGAAACCTGCATGTTCTGGGAGTACGAGGGTGCGGGAGCATCCGGCATCTCCATATCGTCCCTCTCTATACCTGGTTTCTTTATAGGATCGCTCGTTGCTAGCGATGCAAAAGCCGCAGGAGCAAGCTTCTTGCCAGGTTGGCTCAGCATTCCCATAATGTTGCCGGTAGTATAGCGATCGCGGCGTTTCGAATCCTCAATGAGCTTCGCCCAGAACTCGCCCTGAACAAGAGCGCGCGAGTCACCCAGAATCCACAAAGAGGACCTAGCGCGGGTAAGACCGACGTTCATACGGCGGATGTCAGTCATGAAACCAATACCTCCTGTCGGGCTGGCCCGTACGCAAGAGAAGATGATGATTTCGCACTCGCGACCCTGAAAGGCGTCGGTAGTATTGAACTCTATTTCCTCCGTGATGCTGTCGCCATATGCGTCCGCAAATCGCTGCCGGAGTCGGTACAACTGGGCTTTGTATGGCGTAATGATACCGATTTTGCCCTTCAGATCAATGCCGCTATAATCGGCCTTGAAACGCTTGTATAGTTGCATGGCCACCCTAAGCTCTTCTTCGTTGACCAGGGACTGATTCCTAGGACCGCGCTCCTGCGAACCCCTGACATCGAAAAACCGATATGGCCCGAGAAGGACGCTCTGATGCCAAGGTTGCAACCGCAGTTTGGCCATATCGTCGCCATCTTGTAGCAGCCCTTCGTAAAACTCCTTGCTGGGAAACTTGCTGATTTCTGGATGCATGCGGTACTGCTGGTCTAGCAGATGGACGTGTTTGGTGTGATTCTTTTGCATCCGCACAAACAAACTCTGGTCGTAACCATATCTAGCAGCGGACTGAGAAAGAACTGTCGGGGGCAACTGCTTCGGATCTCCAACGAGAATGCACTTAGAGCAACCGTACTTGAGCGGAATCAATGCGCTCAACTCCACACACTGGGCGGCCTCGTCGATAATAACTGTTTCAAACTCGACGTTCAAATTCTTGAACATCTCGTGACCACTACCACTCAGCGTTGCGCATAAGACTTGCGCCTTGTCCAGGATATCTTGCTGGATCTGACGACGCTTGATCTCGGTTTCGCGCGCATAAGTGTTGCCGCTGCTTTTGTCGGCGTCGATCCTCGCCCCAATGTGTGCGCGCCTTCGCTTGAGCTCGTCCCATTCCCGCTGCAGTTTCATCGTCAAGTCTCGGTCCTCGCTTGCCCGTGCCGCCTCGAGTCGAGGACGCAGCTCATTGTACTTTTCCTTGAGCTCACCAGCTTCCTTGTGCAGTTTTTCGCGGTCGCTTGGAAGGTTCTTGTTGAGTTCTGCGTCCATCCGAGCTTTGACTAACTCGTCAAGGGTGACGTCTCTGACGGCGGCGTTGACAGCATCGCTGCGACCGAGACGCAGCACATCAATCTTGTGAAACGAACCGTTCATTGTCTTCACACCAGATTTAAGACGGAGGACCAACTCATCCACGGCAGCGTTACTTGGAGCGCAAACGAGGAGCTTCTTCGAGAGACCTTGATTCGTCGAAGCGCCCCCAGGTCGGCTGATAGGCACTGCCCCATTGTTCGTTTTGAGGACGTTGGTGAGAAGGCAGCCAACCATTGCCACAATGGTCTTGGTTTTGCCAGTTCCTGGGGGTCCCTGAACCAGTGTGAATCCGTCGTTCTCCTTGGCGTTCAGGATGGCTTTTGCCTGCCCATTGTTCAGCTGCCAGTTCTTCATGACGCCCTCGATTGCTTCGTTGCCAAAGTTCAAGGTAGGAGACACCTCCGCCTTGAGAACTTCATCCATTAAGTCGTAATACTGCAAGCTTTCAAGGGCCGCATACTCTCGCTCAATCGTCGTCATATTGGTGATCTTCACGATGGTGAATTCAGAGCCAGGAAGCAGCGCCGACAAAATCGGGTTGCCCTTAGTGCTGAGTCGATAGATTACCTCGACGGTATCCTTCTTGTAGGTCGTCTTCCATATTCGGGCAAGGCAATGTAGTTCACCAGGCTGATTGAGGGGGTCCTCCCCTTTGGAAACGATGACAATATCGCCCTCGGATTGGCCGCGCTCCTTGCTAATCGCAGCCGGAACAGAAGCGGTGACTTCCATGAACTTGTCGACTGACATCCGGTTGAGTACCTTCACCCCGAAAGGTTTGGATGTGGCCTCATCCTTAGCCGTGACGAACGACCGCCAAGCTTCATTGACAAGCAGGGGGAAGAAGGTCTGCTTGTAGGTAACAGGGTTCATGTACATGTCAGAAACCTCCGCACAGCGGTAACCGTTAGGTGGATCGTTGCCCTCGTGGAAAATGTCCCATTCCAAAATAGCTTGATGCAGCACGTCCATTGGGGGAATAAGTCGAGCCCGCATGTCTTTGGCGGATCTCTGGAGCTTGACCTTCTTCACCGGACCCTTCGGCTTCTCGGCGAGGAGCCGGAGGCGGCGTCGTTCAGCCTCATCCATTGTCTTCTGTCCGGCACCGGCTCGCCTGGTAAGGATCTCATCTTCCTCATCCTCGTCCTCATCTTCAGAGGAGGATCCAATCATAATCTCGTCCTTGGCCACAGGAGCATGGTCCTTGCCTCGGACCCCAGCAATTCCCTGGAGCCCAGAGCCCTCCCCAGCAACCGTCTTTGGCGGCGCGCGTAAAGCCTTCGCTTTTGCAATCGCTTCGGCATCCCTTTTGGCCTTTTCAGCCTTCTCTTTGGCACGTGCTTCCTTTATGGAAGCAGCATTGAGAAGCGGCTTGGGGTCGGGTCTGGAGATCGGCTTCAATGGCTTCAGACTTTCGAGCATGGACCTCCTCTTGTCAGAATGAGGGGTCAGACTGTCCATGTGGGATTTCATTGAGGCCGAAAGGGAAGCAGAACTGGCTTTGCTAAAGTCAAGTCTGCTCTGCCTAAGAGCTCGTTCTTTCTCCTTCGCCTCCTTCTCACCCGGCTTGATGCCGATTTGCAGATCAATTTCCTCTTCCTCGCCGAGCGCTTTGAGGAGTTCGATCCGTTGGTTGTCGGTCATGTTCGTCTTCACGACATAGCCAGCTTCACCATTGTTGAAATGTCTGCGTTTGACCATGTTATGAAGAAGCGCGATCGTCTTCTTAGGAAGAACCATATCGTTATCCTTCAGCCGTGTGAGCAACTTCTTAAGGACATCCACGATTCCTTGGATGAGATATTTGTCTCGAAGCTGCAGCATCTCGACTATTGCATTCGAGCTTATTGTAGAAGGAGGGTCGAGAACAATTTTCATTGCTTCAGCGGCGGCAGCATCGCTATTCTTCCGTTTGCTCAATGCCGAAGCCATCAGACCGTCTTGGGCGAGGAGCTTGTTGGCAAACTCCATCACATCTCGACAAAAGTCCTCCATCACCTTTTTGTCTACTTTGACGTGCCACGTTCTCATCATTTTGAACGAATGACTGACAACACGCCACTGGCTCTCCCACCAGGTGGTCACGAGAGCATGCTCCCCGGGTGTCAAAGTCTTGAGCCGCAACTGGCCCACGCTGGGGTCACAGAGGCCATCCAAAATAAACTCGCCGCACTTCAAGAGCGGAAGCATATGGGTCCATGGACTTCGAGTTGCATCTTCGGCAAGAAGGTGGTCGACAGTTTCGGTGAACGCGCCGAGAAATGGACTAAGATATTCCTCGAGCATCTTGGTGATGGCGTCCGACGGAAGAGTTTCGCTTGTGATTGCTTTCACCAACTCAAAGCCAGCCTCCCGGATTGGTTCCTCTCCATGGAAGAGGGTGGCTACGATGGGCTGAATCGTTTTCCCCCCTGACTCTGAGCAGAACATGTCCAAGTCAGAAGGGTTGAAATCGGAGAGACGACCGAGCATTCTCCCGATGGCTGCCGTCTGCTGCTGGAAACGCTCGTTGAAGCGCTTCAGCGGCATAGTGAGACTTTCTTTTCGGGCAGGGATGAACTGCTCAATATTCATCAATGGAAGCGTAGCCATGAGCATGGCTTTGGCCAATTCGACCCGTCCAGACCATAGCATCTCCAGAAAGGACTCCCACAGTGCTCCAGAATCTCTCTTGACAGCATCTTGGACCGGCTTTCCATCAATCAGCGCGTTCCATTCGATACGGGTCGCTTTAGCATCAAGAGCAAGCGCTGAGTGGGTAATACCCAATGCTGTATGGGAGAGCCCGGCATTATACCTATCCCCAGGCTTCAGCTGAGCAGCAGATATGATCACATCTCTGTACTGAACTACCCGGTTAAGAAGCTGATTGACCATAATCAAGGCCGTCTGCGTGTCGAATAGGGAGTCTGTTCCTAAGTATCCTTGTAGGGATTCATCAAGGGCGACCAACCCAGCAAGGGTGCTCGTCGCTCTCGCCTCTTGACTGGCGCCTGGATCCGGTCGGAAGGTTTCGAACAGATGCCGTAGTAAAGACTCACAAGCATCGGACCTGCGATTTGCCGGGAGTGACCGGATCAAGGACTTGATCCACACCGCTAATGCTGGCACTTTTTTGTCTCCGTCGTCCTCCATCCGATCTGGAAGGAGAGAATTGTTAAGGAACGGTCGAAACGCGGGACTCTTGAAGATCTCCTCAACCATCTGGCTGGGAGTGACTTGGTCAAAGGCACTCCAAAAAGAAGTCGGCGACTTTTCCATAAGTCCGCGAAGCCCCTTTAACACCTCTAACAAAGCGTCCGGAGAATGTGTACCCAGGTGTTCAAGTGCAAGAAAGTAAACGCTCGGCGTCACTTCCATTCCTCGAAGCTGCTCGCGGATCTGCTGCTCGCTCAAGACGGGGAGGATGACCCGGAATCCCCTCCAAAAGCGGCATATCCTTTCCGGCGTTGGTGTTCCTTTTGCTGCGGATGCAGTTGTAATCTGCTTTCCCAGCTGAAATGCGACAGACCAATCCCACTCTTCAAGCTTGAGAGACCCCGGCACTTTCCTTTCCCAGCCCGCCTTGGCGAAGTTGAAGCGGTATGGGTTGTCATCGAATAGAAAGAAGGTCATGGTGGGTATGATCCCGCAGTCCATCTTAAGAGGTTTTTTCTGTTGCGTGTTTTCAAAGACGAAATTGAAGTCTTCCCGGTTTTCCGGCAAGGAAAGGTACGGCATGCTGCAGAGTGCTTCGAACAGCGCCAGTACAGATGCCATATCATGCTGTGCCAGTTTCGCGGTATTGAGCGGCCCTTTTTGCTCGAGTATCCCCCTGGCCCTTTTGAGTCCCTCGCTTATCCGCTTCGTATCGAACTCGGCCAGGCGTGCCTGCATCATATCGACTTCGTCTAGAGTCAAGTCCCTGCAAGTAGTTAGCATCGGGCACACGCCGGGGTCCAGAGTTGCGGACATACGCTTCAAGGGACTTCAAGAAGTTATCGCGCAGCTTGTGCCAGTTTCTCGCGCACTTATCGCAGCTGGTCAAGAAAGAGTTAACCGCCTCGGTCCACTCGCTCAGCCATGTGCTCGCATCCTCCGCGCGGATCCCCAGCAAGAGACTGAGACGGTATGTGGTCACCTGTCGAAATCCTGCATCCGCAATTCGCTTCTGTTTTTCGTCGCTGGACACTCCGCCATCGTCCGAGATATTGGGTTCGTCATATAGGGCGGTGTCATCGTCGTCGGCTTTTGGGCAGAACAGATGTGCTGTCGGCGGGTAGTCTTTGAACTCGTTCCAAAAGCCCAGGAGCGCCGAGTAGAGCAGCTCAGACTGCATCATCTTGCCGCAGGGAGGAAGACGGCGTCTTCCGAGGTACCGGGTCGAAACCTAGAGGAGATGGGCGGCTCGGCGACCGCAGTGACCATCATTCGGCAAGCCCTTTTGTAGGTTGCAGGTTCGATGTTGGAAGCAAGCTGTGTGAAGTCGTGATTGGGACAATGACTCGGGAAGGAGAGCGTTTAAAGGTCAAGGAAAGTGCTACTGTGCTTAGAAAAACCCCAAGCGCTTTGGGAAATAAGTTGCCTGTCTATGATTACCAGAGGCGCCGGCCTTGTTTGAGGCTCCCAGATGTGGTGTGCAGGTAGGTAGTTGGAAGAAGGAACTTCAAGACCCGCGGCCGCTGTGGTTGAACGTTCCACTTTCAAAGGGTTGCACCGCGTCGGCAGCGCGCCCTGTGGGGCAACCTGGAAGCTCTGGGGTTGGAGGGTGGTGGGCACGGGCCAAAATCAATATAAACCCCTGCATCGCTTTTGAGGGCGGTTCCAGAGTTTCGAGAATTCAGATTACGATTTCCAAATTCGATCCTACTTCTTCTCAACAGATACACCAAAGAACCAAATGTTTCCAATATCTCGTATCCCCCATTGACGTAAAATCCACTGCTGCATCTTTGACAAAATGAACCTGCCTCGGTTCGGACACGGCTGCCATCATAAACGAGCTCATCATAATAGGTAATCTGATAGCCAAAGCGCTCCGCTTCAATAATGCCAACCTTCCCGTCATAAACACACATTATTCATCAAACACATATACATGTATATCAATCACCAAGACGGGCCATTTCATTCTCCAACCCTGGTTAACTCCGAATGAGGTCTTATTCTGGGTTCCGTACTCTCTTCCCTGAAATCAAGAAAAAAAAACAAGAGCGCCTGTAGCCTTTTAACGCCCCAAATCCGAAGAAAGAAACCCATGATCCCATCCCAGATGATACAAACTCACACACTCCCCCACCACACAAAACGGTGGACAAACTTTGAACTCTGTATCCCGTTCCAAATGCACCCATGAATGAAGTACAATGCAGTTACTGTTGCGCCATGCGCAGCAATTTTGCTGAGCTCCCTGTCGGCGCCTGCCGTGGCAGAATTTCAAGAGTTCTAACAGGTCTCTGAGCATCGTGCAAAGAGATCGGAGGATTTCAGTCAGCTGCTCAATAGCAAGCAGCCCAGTATTCCGCACCAAAAGGCACGGCGGCCATAGCCATCAGTAGCGGTTCAAGTGGGCACCCTGGTTGGAGGGGCCAGCCCGGTTCGAATAGCCAGGCGCTTGATGACCAGCAGCGGGCGCCTGCCAGCGAGTATTCACCGGCGGCAAGGCACGAGGGTCGTTCTACTCGCCCCGGGCTCTCTTTGCACCGTGAGGGTTCTGCTGCCACTCATTCGACTGATTTCCGGCGCCACCGAAGACGGCGGGGTTAAACTGAGGTTGCATGCCTTGAAAACCTGAAAACTGTCAGCAACATCCCACCAACGCAAGCTTGAAACCCTACCAGGCATCCCACCGCCCATCATACCCATTCCACCCATAGGTCCGCCCATCGGACCACCCATCGGGCCCATGGGCATACCACTGGGAAGTCCGCCTCCCATCATTCCACCACCCATCATATTGTTCATGCCACCACCGCGGCCACCACCGCGCATGCCAGGGCCGCCACGCATGCCGCCACCCATGTTCATGCCGCCGCGGTTGAAGCCGCCGCCAAAGCCGCCGCCACCCATGGGGTTGTTGAAGCCCATGTTGTTGTTGAAGGCATTCATGTTGTTACCTTGGAAATTGCGGTTGAAACCGCCCGGGTTCATATTTCCACCACGAGGGCCATTGAAACCGCCTCTACCGCCGCCACGGAAACTTCCGTAGCTGTTAGTATTATTTCCCTGGTAATTAGAACCTCGGTCCTGGAAGCCCGGACCAGAGGGTGCCCGGTTCTGACCCTCCTTTCCAGCACGGTTGGGCGCATCCTTGGGAAGAGTACGGAATGGGTTATTCGTCGGAGACGAATACACAACAGAGTGCTTCTTCTGGCCCGGTTGGTTGCCCTCACCATCCATGGTGTCAATGTGGTGTTTAGTGGCAGTGGCAGCCTGCTGCGAGGTAAACTCAAGGTATGCTTGTCTGTAATTTTGATCAGTGGGTAAGAACATACATAACGGGGAAGCCATTAGTATCAAAACACAGTGTTTCTTACCCTTTGCTCTTCCCGTTCACCTTGTGCTCGCTGAAGGTGATGTCCTTCAGCTCGGTCTCGCAGCCTGCCTCCCGGATCCAGCCACGAATGTCGTCGTCGGTGTTCCACCAGTTAAGGTCGGAAATCATGAGCGCGGATGTTGCACCCGGGTCGACGGGGCGGTCGTCAGAACCCTCGGACGTCTTACGCTTCACACCCTGCTGAGGGCGCTGCTGGGGGGTAGGCGATCTCTGATCACGGCCGTCATCCATGGTGTCACGTTGCTCATGATAGTCGTCGTGGTTGTTGTTTCCGTTCGCATCGTGAGCCTCATCTCCGCCGTAGCCCGCGTTCTCGACGCGGCTTTCGCCATGGTGGTCGTTTCCGGCGTCGTCACCGTAAACGTCGATCTCAAATTCCTCATCAGCCATCGTGGCGGTGCTTCTTGTTGTTTTGACCGGTTGGTCGAGTACGCGCCACGTGGGTGCTATATGATCAACGGAAGCAGCCTTGTTTTCTTGGTAACCAAGTTGAATTTACACGGCTGGCTAAGACTCAGAAGTACACGAATGTCTGTGATCGCAAAACCCAAAATCAGTAGCTGATAAAAGGTACAGAATTTGGCGACCACCACTGAGGGTTGATTTGACAGGATGCCATTGCTGATGTGAAGGTGTAGGTGGCGGGAAAGGAATAGCGAAACGGGGAAACGAGAGGCAGACCGAGAACAAACAAGAAGTTGAAAGTTATTCATACGTACATTCCAATCCTCAACCAGGTAGAAGGACTGCTAACTCAGAAGACGAGGCCAGGGCCTGATAGGTAGAAGAGAAGAATATTCCCCAAGACGCAGCTCTGTGCTGGCAGTCTTTTGCTAGTATCCTCTTTTCTTCCTCTCTTTTCCAGAGCTAACTCGCTCTTCTTGAAGTACAGGCAGTAAAGGGGTAGTATTGACGGATGTATCTTGTCCTTCCCTCTGAAGTTCGCGATGCCGTGCTTGACTCGTGCTAAAGGCAACACTCTTTGCCTTCCGTCTGAAAGTTCCGTCTTCTGGAAGGTCTGTGAGGAAGAAAATAACGAGACGAAATCGCGCGGTTAGTGGGGTTAGTGTTTGGAAGTTGCGACGGAAGGCGCGCGCAGAGGTGGTCGGACGAAAATTCGAGGTGGTGCGCCTGGGCGGCGTTGAGACGAAATGGGACGATGACGCGGTCGGACGGAAGAACTTAAAAGGCAAGTAGAGGGTATCTGATGAAAGGGTACAGGGTGAAGTATCAGACGGTGCAAGTTGCGATGGTGTTGCTACCTGTCGCAAACACTCTGATGCGTGTGTGTGAGGCGAGGGAGGAAGAGAGGAGAGGTGTTGGAGAGGAGAGGTGCATGGGTCAAAAAAGATGGAGCTTCCGCACGCTGAGCCGCGACGAGGCTGAGGAGCCGCCCCAGGAAGCTTTAGCTCCAGCACGTTGTGGCCTGTGCACACGCACGTCCCCACAGCCCGCCAAGCCACCACTAGCACTGTGCAACAACGTCTTTGTCAACTAGGGGCAGCACAGGAACTGAGGCCGACCGCCAGAATGAGCCAAAACACCTTCGCGATTTTGGCGACAAAGTAACAGTCGCGTCTTTATACCCGATTCCTGTGCTCTGCTCCTGTGATGCACAACTGCCTATCTCCATGCTGTATGGGCATCTGTGCTGACGGCACCCACTAAAATGACAACCTCGTCACCAATGCTTGCCAGGAGCTTGCTCCTCCAGCTCCAGGAAGACATTGAAAATATGTCGTACGTCCGCCACAACCTCTACTGATGCATGACTAAAGGTTTTTAGGCCAATAGCAATACCCGAGTTTATTTGGACTCTTCTCTGGACATTTCTGTGTGCTCTAGCGTTGTGGTATCTAGGCTTTCGTGAGAACGATCAGCCAATCCGTTACAGGATCCCATCCCCTAAGCTGCCGGAGAATGTCGAGATCCTCTCGTCTCCAGCGATCAAGGTGTCGGGGTCTTCGGCCATTCAGTGCTACGCTCCTGCAACTGGCCAATTTCTCGGGCTAGTAAACCCCGCGACACCAAACGCAATCGATCGCGCTATCGAGCAAGCTGGGACAGCGCAGGTCTCGTGGGCGAAAACATCATTTCGGGCCCGACGCCAAGTCCTTCGCTCGATTCTCCAGCATGTCCTGGACAACCAGGAAGAGATATGCAGGGTGGCGTGTCTTGACAGCGGGAAGACGATGGTCGACGCACAACTTGGAGAAATACTCGTGGTATGTCAAATCACCGTCTTTAAACACCCATTTTGGCCTTTTTTTGCTGCCCTGGATGTCTCAGGGGCGAGAAACTACACCTGAGACATTCTCCCTCCCCAGAATAACCTTGAAGGAGGAATAACTAATGGTCATTTGCCATCAGACCCTGGAAAAGTTAGAGTGGAGTGAGTATACAGTCGGAGAGGATTCCTTCCCGTTTTGTCTTTTTTCCCTCTTGTCTCGGGAGTCCTAGGACAGCCTCTCCTCCTTGGGCATGAATAAATACC
>Ga0247760_1000333_pt1 | contig 52127 bp, 67 predicted proteins | sample UWRJL171409R4_FD_179936 | JGI IMG/M metagenome (GOLD analysis project Ga0247760, IMG submission 179936) | Plant litter microbial communities from Arlington Agricultural Research Station in Wisconsin, United States - UWRJ-L171-409R-4 | ecosystem: Environmental > Terrestrial > Plant litter >...
GGAGTTGGGAAGGGGCGGATCTTTGGGGTGGTGGTTGCGTGGCTGGTGGTTGGGGGAGCCTTGTTTTGATTGAGAGGGGAGGTCGTCGCCGGGGTAGAAGAATGTGGCTTTGGTTGTGATGAGGGGGTGTAGAAGATCGGGGAAAGGGGTTCTGAGAAGTGTTTGTTGGCACGTACTGTGCTGGGTGATGACTGGAACTGTGGGCGATAGTGCAAGTACCTAGGCGGGGCTGTGTTTGATATTGTTGTAATTCGAGCTCAAAACGCACTTTGGCGCCGCTCCGTGCTACACAACAAATCTGATGTTGCGACCATAGGGACCAAGAAATAAGTGTGACTGATTGGCCTGTTAGAATCCCAAGCCGACCATGTTGACAGCCAGGACGTGGTGCATCATAGATGAGGCCAAACCTTTTTTTCTCTTAAAGATTGCATTTCCCTCCACCAATCTATGGTCTCGCCATTACCACCTTCAGCTTATTAGAAGCACTGGGAGTCCAGTCTGTTCACCTGGCTCAGCTTACCGATGCAGACCCGTGAAAAAGAAAAAGGCAGCATATCAAACCGGCCGCCCGTCTCCCAATGCTCGCTATGACAAAGATATCGTGGATATAACAGAAAACCTTGAAAATGCAGCACTCCGTTCTCTCACTCTCTATTAGAGCCGTCCCTCAACTTGTCCGATCGATCCCGCTCATGTTGATAATGCGAGGCAAGCGTCAACCGCAAGTCCGACCCTACACGAAATTAGAACCGATGCAGAAATCAGAGCCACTGGGGATACGAACCTGCCCTCCTTCTCGTACACCACGTCGCTGATAATGTCCCTGTCAAGATCGGGGAACATGCCCGCCAGCGTCTCCACAACGGTGGCGTGCTCCGCGCGAGACAGCCTCTGCGCTTCGGCTACTTCGGCGCTTGCCTGCCTCGCCGCCGCTTCCTCGGCCGATAACTTCTGTCGGTTGGGCAAATCACCTTCACCGCGCTCCGGCTGTGGTGTGCGTGCCGGGCTGGCTACGCTCGGGCCAGGAATTGCAGCGGACGTGTCCTCGGAAAATATGCGCCCGATCGTACTCAGGGGCTTCTGGATAGACCGAAGCAGACCGCTGATGGCAGCTTTCTCGTCATTGCCGCTGTACTCCCCGCTATCCCGACCCTCATTTGACGACGTAGATCTTCGAGGAGATGAGGGGCGGAGAGAGGCATCGCCATCTACGGAGGCACGCTTTGAAGTCGAACCCGGTTCACCGGCGCCGGGAGGACGGAGTAACTGTTTTTCCGAGCGCGGTGGCGGCGGTGGAGGGGACTCGGAGCGGTGCTTCTCTGCGATGGCCGAGACCGCTGCCTCAACATTGGCCTCAAACTCGTCATCCGTAATGGTCAGCGTCGTTCTGTCCATATTCTCAATGAATTGAATGGCCCCCATCTAAACCACTGTCAGCATGTCTCGAGGATGACGAGAGGGAGGGCAACTTACCAGTGACGAGAGATAATAGCCGGCCTCCCCACCGAGTTTATCTTGGTTCCGGAACCGCAGTATGTATTGAACATTGGAGACCAGATGCTCGGGGTTCGCGTGCAACACAACATAAATGAGCATTGGCATGAACGAATCTGCGGAAGAGTCGGACTTGGAGTGCTTGAGCAGACCTGTCCAGCATTAACACACATTGCAGTAACTAAGATTGAACGATGTTACACACCGAAAATGACTTTGCAGCAGTTTAGGACACAGATTATCTTGTCCCTGGGAGCCCTGTATGACTTGATCTTGAGGAGCTCTTACGATGTGTTAGTGGCAATGGTAGCGGGGAGTTAGGGAACTGACCCTGTTGTGCGAGCTTCAGGAACCTCTTGCCGCTTTCGCTGACAGGCGGGATGTCTAGATGGTCTTCCTTTACCCACCCGTAGATGTTGATCTTCTGCGCGAGAATCTCATCCCGTTCGAAATCTTCCTGATGCTGTCCACGTCTCCCCGGGCCCATGGGTCGTTCTCCGCCCCGCCTCTTGGGCTTCGCCCCTGGTATTGGCTGTGGCGGGGATATTGCAGGGGAGAAGGTTTGGCCGTATAGTCGATTCATAACCAGTTTTTCCATGCCCTCCCTCGCATTGTCAAACTCGGCGTCCGATACATCCCGCCAGACCTCGCACTGGGCCATCTTGTTGGCAATAAAAGCAAGAAAGTCGCCAATGATCTTGACCTGCTCGTGAACCATCCACTGCTTTTTGGCGAACTCGGACAGGAAGGACTTTAAGTATCTGGCGACTGGATCAGCCTTTTTGTTGCGCAGCTGCTCTAGGAAGCGGTGGAAGTCGAACGGCAGCGCCGGCTCTGGTTCGGGTTCAGGGGGAGGCGGACGGTGGAGAGACACTGTTGGAGACATCGGTGAATCTACGACACCCTGAAGGCTATCCTGTGACCGCGTCGGCGCGAAAGAAAAGGCAGAGTCATCTTTTGGGGGTACCGGCGGGGCTTGGTCCTCTCTCTCCTTCTCTTTCAGACGCACGCTCGACGGGGACGAGCTCGGCAACCGCAGGTCCTGCAGCTGCTGCGCGATGCTTGGTGCAAGAGGCTCCAGACTGGATTTTCGGGGCGGGTGTTGCAAACCAGTTCCTAGTAGAGGCGACGCCATCTCCAGTCTGGGGCTCATAACTTCCTCAACACCAGGACCTCCTCCCTCCTCGCTGAACTGCTCCATTATACTTTGGATCTCCGACCTGGACCCGTTTTCTTGCTCATCCTCACTTGCGTATCGCTTCTCGTCGTATGCAGCATCGGACCTAGTGGGTGATGGCTCTGAAGAGCCAGCGCCACGCCTTGATCGAGGGGCGGCGCTCGAGGGAGCGCGAGACGGCGGCTGAGAGGCAGCCGGGGTAGGGGGAGTTGGGTCGACATAGGTTTGAGATTCGACTCCGAGATACTGCGTTGAGGACGGTGTCGCGGGGTAGTTTGACGGCTTCAGAGTCGCAATCGAGGAGGACATCAGGTCGATCGGTTCGTCAGAGGCGGGCCTACTCTGCCCGTCCTCCCCAGCCACGCTTCCTGCGCTATGTGAGTCATCCGCCCCCTTGATCCCGGCGACCAACGTATCGTCACCGAGGCCCAGCAGGTCGTCAGAAACCTTCCCCGACTGGACCACTTCTTGTAGCGTGGAAGCGGCTACTGGGACCTCATCCCTCGAGATGGACTCATTTTCGGGATTGCCAGGCTGGCTCGAAGGACCGTCTGTTTGGCCCTGCGAAGACATACAATGGATCTAGGCGATAGCCGTATCGATAAATGCGGGCGGTATCGGTATAGCGCGACGGCGCAGAGTCTGGGAGCAGGACGTTGACGTCGACAGTGGAGAGTTGGGTGGTGAGCGCGGAGGAGCCCGTTCACATCGGCATTTGGCCACACTCCAGGATATCACAGCGTCTGGCGAGGGAGCAGCGAGAGTGTGCGAGGTAGTGAGTCGTTATTGGGCTGGGCCAGCCAGGATAGATTGGTTGGTTCTCAACGCTGCAGTTGAGATGCACGGCGTTTGGTGGGAGTCGCGGCCGCGGGCTGGACCGCGACCAAGGCACCACGATCATGTCCCGCACTGTCTGGTGGGGTAGGTAGCAATCGCTTTGCCGAGGAAATCCCGATAGAAGCCATCCGCCAAGAGACAAGGGGAACAAGGGAGGACAAGAGCAATACAACCATCTACACTGGACAATAACCTTTGACCAAGAGAGGCATCGAGTTGCCGCTCCCAGGTCACAGCGCCGATTGGTTTGTTCCACATGGCTTTCTGCGAAACAGTCCTGAGTCAAGTTGCTTGAGTGGGCTCATTTCGGGGTACAATCTGCTGAGTCATCGGTGCAACGACTAGTTTTCCTCAGCCAATCTCGCCTGCTAGGCTGTCCCAATCCAACCACCAGCAATCTCGTCTTCACCATTGTTTTCCTGCCCACCTATCGGTACCGGCCCATAATGTGCGGCATTCACGCATTGCTGTCTCTGGGCGCTCAGACTATCTCCCCTGATCTTGAACTTTGTCTCTGCAACCGCGGGCCAGACTATCTTGGGAAGGAGCAGCGATCTGTTAGCGATACCTGGACTCTGTCCTTTACCTCAACTGTTCTTGCGCTACGTGGCGATCACATCACCAAACAGCCGCTCACCCATCCAACAAACGGGTCCATATTGTGCTGGAATGGTGAGGCGTGGCGCATAGATGGCCGCCAGGTCGAGGGCAATGATGGAGAGGCGGTTTTGGATCTGCTCGTGAAAGCAAGTGCTTCGCCAGCGGCCAGACTGAAAGCTGTCCTCGAGGTTCTCAGAGCTGTCGAAGGACCTTTTGCTTTCGTCTATTACGATGAACCCAGCAGGTCACTCTTTTTCGGCCGAGACCGCCTTGGTCGCCGGTCACTGATGCTCTCCGAGGGCGATGTTCCCGGAACATTGGCTCTTTGCAGTGTCGCACAGTCATGCGATCCCAGCTGGAGAGAGGTTGAGGCAGATGGTGTTTACTCTATCGATTGCTCTCACCCACAAGCAATTATCAGCAACTCGACCAGGCATGACTGGCTAGCTGATGGTTGTGTCGACTTCGTGAGTCCCCGCCCGAGTCACTACTTGCTGTTTATTCGACCAAGGTAGGCCTTCTGTCGAACTTACTTTCTCAGGTCTCCAGCATTGGCAGGTTCAATAGCTCTCTTCCCTCTGCGAAGTTCACTTTGACGTCGTCTTCATCTTCCGTAGGTGCGTTGAAAGACCAGTTGCTCAGCTCCCTTCGCCTTCGGGTTCTGAATATCCCAAGACCCCCATCACTTGACAGCTCGTCAGCTACGCGAGTTGCGGTGTTGTTTTCTGGGGGACTGGACTGTACCGTCTTGGCGCGATTGATCCACGATCTTCTGGACCAGGATCAAGAGATTGACCTCATCAACGTGGCTTTTGAGAACCCGCGTGTGGTTGCCCAGTTGGAGAAGGAAGCTGGCGGGAAGCCGGTAAACTTTTATGAGGCATGCCCTGATAGGATTACGGGAAGAAAATCTTTGGCAGAGCTGAAAAAGGTTTGCCCTGGGCGAGCATTTCGCTTCCTCGCGGTAACCTCCCTTTGTTGATCCTTGATCTAGTCGTGTGTGGCGCTGATGATCACACAGGTCAATGTCCCCTATTCAGACACGCTCGCACACCGAGATCGAGTCGTCTCATTGATACACCCCCATAACACTGCGATGGACCTGTCAATCGCATATGCGCTTTACTTTGCAGCACGCGGTCAGGGCTCCATCTCTGCTGAGGATCCTACCCCGGGGGCCCAGGACCAACAGTACATATCGCCTGCGAGAGTTTTACTCTCTGGTCTTGGGGCTGATGAGCTCTTCGGCGGGTACGGTCGACACGCTGTTGCGTTTAATCGCCAAGGATATACCGGGCTGGTGGACGAGCTCCTGCTGGATGTCAGTCGCCTTAGCAAGAGAAACCTTGGACGGGATGACCGGGTAATGGCGCACTGGGGCAAGGAGGTTAGGTTTCCCTACCTAGACGAGTGTCTGGTGCGTTGGGCCATGGAAACCCCTGCATGGGAAAAGTGCGATTTTGACAACGGGGAGGATCTCACCGGCGTTGAAGCTGGCAAGCGGGTCCTGCGCCTTCTCGCCCTGGACCTGGGCATGGATGGCGTGGCAAAGGAAAAGAAGAGAGCCGTATGTTGTCGCATGTCAAGAAACCAGGTGTCCAGCATCACTAACGACTTGCAGATACAATTCGGCGCGAGGACGGCGAAAATGGAAAGCGGCCGGGTCAAGGGGACGGCACCGATATCTTGAGGGTATCCCGTGCATAGCGACCTCATCGGCAGGCACATCTGGCGATGATGATTCTACAGATACTTCTGAGTCTCGGTCTCGACGGACGCAGGCGATGTTCGGGTTGACGGCTGTGGTTTTAACGACTCGTTCGAGTCTTCGAAGCCCTCCCTACTCCCGAACCGCCAGTCCGATTCGTTCTTTTTGACAATGAAGCCAAAAGGCAGATCTGAGCCAACGTGTCTGTTCGGCCTAAGGGAGTGCATCTTTGTGTGCGTCCCAGCCATTTATCACAACTATATGAGAGAATCGATGGCTGTTTCAAGTCACGATTACCGGTCCACGTGCGGCCCATGCTTTTGGAGCAGCGATGGAACAGTGATCCACAATGGGAGGTGCGAGAGCTTCAGCGCGTCACTCACGTGCGCCACAGTAAATAGCGCTCAGGGTTTCAAGCCACCCCGGTTTGGGTTTGGCGTTCCCCGGATAAGCTAAGCATCTAACGTTTGAGGGGCCATGTTAGCACTCGAGCACTGCCGAAGCGTTTCCACGCCGGTCAGTCTCCCCGGCTTTTGGTGTCTCGGATTCGTGATGAGCGACATGAGCTGCTGGGCCGCGTGCCGATCGCTGCCAAGGGAAATCCGGGGAGAGCTGCCAGCTCTTCGACCGTTCCAAGTTTTGCGTCGGTTCTCGCGCGTGCAGCCCATAGGCCAGAATTTGGAGGTCAGCAGATGACGAAAAAACTTGAAATGAGAGCGAAATGGAGACCCTGCCAAGCCACATGCAAGACACGCTTCCCAGCCGAAGCGCAGCCGAAGCCGAACCGTTTTCTTGAACGGCACTTCCAAAGGCGAGACCAGGCAAATGACCAGGGTGATGATGACAAGGGGGAAGGTGCGAGCCGGGGGTGCGGGCTTGGGCACTGGCACCCCCTCCTCTACCCCCTGCAGAAAGCACCCTTGGTGTGGTATCGTGTTTATTTTACCCATTGAACCTCGGAAGCATGATAGGTTGGCCCCAGGTTAGAAGGTATGTCCGACAATATAGGTGGTAAATGTTTGACACCCCCCAGTGGGAAAACCTGGAGGCGAGGTTCATCTCCGTCGTTAGCACGCTGTTAGGCTTTTCCTTCCCTCATCGGTCTGGTTTCCTCGCCTTGCATCGTCGTTCGTCTCCTCCGCTACTTGCCACTCGCTCCATCGCCAGTATCGCGCCGTCATCGACAAAGGTTCCTCGAGCTGATCCCTCACACTCGCTGCATACAATAGATGCTTTGCGCTCTTTCACTTGCACCGGACGTTCTGCCCTCGCACATCAACGCAGGGAATCGGGTAAAGCAAGTTGCCCAACCGGCGGTGTCTCGCATCTGAACGACTCAGATGCACCGCGATCTGGGGCACGCCGCCGGGCCACGACGTCGACATTGAAGCAGACAACAACGCATCCTCCCCCCATCTAGACCCAACACCATGGCGGAACCAATAGCAACGCCGTTGCGTATGCCAGAAGCCGCCGTCATGCCTCCGACACCCCCAGTCCTCTCGCCACCTTCACCATTACGATCACAAATGAACCGGCCGCAGCTCCCGCGACGGCAGTCACGCTTCACCGAAGACATGACGGGAGAACACACGCCCGCGCCATCAGTGTACGAACCATCGTCTCCGCTCGAGCAGGAGGCTGCGCCGAGCATGGTCTCGGCGAGGAGTCGAGGAGCGCCAGGGTTAGGGCCAGGGAGCACTTACACATACACGCCCAGTGCTGCGCCATCACGGGAGTACCGCCCCATCGAGCTCATCGCCCGAGGCATGAACGGCTGTCTCCACGGCGCTGCGTGTGTTATCCTTATCGCCATTATGGTCGAGTTTTTGGCGCAGTGGGATGGTTTCTGGTTCGAGCAAATCAGCGCACAAGCCGTGGCGCTGCTGGTATTTCTCGGCGTGGATACGCTGCTGGACATCGTGTCGCTTGTTCGCCTTCACAAAGAGTGGGCTTTCTGGGCACTGCTGCTGCGTTTTGTTACTGCCGTGGTGTATCTCACGCTGTTCGTGGTGTATGCCGCCCATGGGCGTGTCTTTCCGTCTGGCTACACTTTCTGGGCCATGTCACCGACGTTTTCGGGGCCGGTAGTTTATGTCTTCCTCTGGCTGCTTGGGTACGTCTCTCCCCTGTCCCTGTCTCATTGCTCGGTCACTAATACCCGTCCCGCAGTGTATGGAACCTCTGCCACGTTACACTCCGCCGCCATCGCCTCGGCAACGGGCTGCGAGCCTGCCTCAGAACCGCCGGCGCTGCCTCTCCATCCCAACCCACATCGCCAGGAAGCAGCCACAGCCCTCGATGGAGACGCTGGATCGGCACTAGCCACCACTATTCACAGACTGGAGACCACGACATTGAAATCCACCCCCACTTCCGCCCTCAGGCCATGAGCACCAACAGCGTAGTGCCATCTCCTGCAATCTCACTCCACGATCGCCCTCCCGTTGCTGAGCTGAAGCGACCCAGTTATACAGCCACAACCAGTACGGCATCTACCCACAGCTGTGTCAAGGCGGAGGAGCGAAGTATCGCTCTGAAGGAAGAGGGTCCGGCGGAGCGGGTTCATAAGGAGGAGAAAATATGATCAATGTACCTGAAGCTGTAGGATGATCATGGGCGTTTGGGTACACGGGAGGGCCCGTTGCTTTTGATCGATACCCATGGGTTGGTTTATATTCACTTTTGGGCTGGAAGGGGAAAGCTCATGGATGAAACCCGAAGGATGGTGTTTGAGGGTACAGGGTGACTTCCTGCCTTGCCAGAGCAGGCTTGATGAGCGAGCTACCTCAGTGAGAGGCTGCCTGGGATACGAAACAACATGCAAACCGTCCAGAATCAGGGTTGCCAGCTTGAATCTTGAGCGACTAGAGTTGTATATACTGTGTAAAATCCTAATAACAAAAATCAAAAGCAAAACTCAATCACAAATAGCGAGACGCTCATCGTAACAAAGACGTGACCAAAAAAACTTGCAATGCACGCAGGTCCCCTCTTGTCTGTGCAAATCACTTTTCTCCTTTAGTTAAGCATTCTCATTCGGGAATATCTCCTTACACCATGGCTTCCATTTCACATACTCTACGATCCCACATATAACCCCAGCCGCGAGACCTAGATTTCAATGTATCATAGGCCGTGTTGTATTTCAGGAGGCCTTCCTGCATTCTTAAGAGGCCGATCATTGCAATGCGCCCATAACCCCTGATGATCCAGTCAAAACGTCTCATGATGTGGGCAGGGTCTGTTATGTAATGGCCTAGACCATATGGGGCTGAACACGCCCGGTGGTAACTAGATAATATGCGAGTAGACAGTGTATGTGAGATGGAGGCTATGGTGTAAAGACACGTCCTCTCTTATTCAAGTTTGTTCGCTTTTACTTGAGCAAACTGAAGCATGGACCTATCAGGTTCAGGAATCTTTGTCTTTCAACATCACACCTGACGTTGGAGAATCTTGTAAAACTGAAGCATGACGGCACCGACCAGAAAAAAAGGTACCCCACGCAGTTGCCTGTTGCAGGATGTGTTTCGAAAGCATTTGCTACCCGATTTTCATTTGACGGTACACCCCAGATCCCCAGATCCGATTGTTCGGCATACGCTTTCACAAATTCAGCAATAAAGACTCGCGTGAGTCCTTCCATGGAGGTTCAATCACTGCAGCGGAGGCCTTCATATACTGATCCACCCAGCTCCTTCCATCCTGATTCGGATCTGCCCGTGGAATATGAGCGGTAAGTGCAACCCACATCTGACACGCATCTCTTGTCGACTTCTTCAAAAGTTCCGCCACCATGCGGTCAAATCAAAATTCTCGACGGGTATATTTCCTCCCGTTCTATCCTACAACTAGCAGTCGAGCGTCTCCCGAGCATCAAAAAACTCGTCGTCCGAGTCGCCCTTTTCATCATCACCACGCCCGTAAAAGCCCTGCTCCAAACTGTCCAGCATCTCGTCAAACGCTTCTCGGTATTCGGTCGTCGGCGGTGGATTCCTGCCGTTGAAAAAATTCATAGGCGTTTTGCCGTGCTTGTCCTTCGCTCCAGGATTCAGTCTAGTTATTCTTTTCTCCCTAAAGAGTTTCATCACCTCCAGGGTCCCATGGCTTGCCACGAAGTGGAGAAGACCTTGCCCTTCGTTATTGACGGTTTCGATGTCGCATCCATACTCCATGAGCAGCTCAACCTTGTCGCAATGCCCTCGTATGATGGCGTCGACGATGGGCGTGTCGCCGTCACTGTCACGCCAATTGGCATCAGCGCCGCGCTCCAGGAGGTAGCGGACGTTTGCAATGGTTCCCTCGATGACCGCAAAGACCAGCGGCGGGCTTCGCGAACGTCCGCCTGGGGTTCCTATGTCTATTCCGTACCGAATTAACAACGACATTAGACGCGGCGTGTCAGCCTCGGACATCGCCGCGTTCGACAGCGGGCCCATGCCGGACCGGTCTTGGATGTGGATGGAAGCTCCCGCTTCGAGTAGCACCTTGGCTGCCTCGTAATTACCGTTGATACACGCCCGGAGAAGCGCCGCCGACCCTCTTCGCCCCGAGACGGCATCGACGTCCGCTCCCGCCTGAATCAGCAACCGCATGGCCGCCACGTCGCCTTTGTGGACAGCAATATCAAGAGGCGTCCACCCAATCAAGCTCATGCGGTTGATGTCGGCTGCATACTCCGGTGTCTGGAGCGCTTCGGCGAGGTTGATATGCAGATCGCCCATGACGATACGGGACAGCGGAGGAAATTCCATCTCGTCGACAAAGCGATCGATGGGAAAGAGGCGCGCCGTCTCAATTTTCTTCCCGCCCAACATCAGCTGAAAGGCATAGGAAACCGCGTTACCTATTCCGGGCTCTGGCTCTCGGAACGGATCCGCGCCTGCCTGAAGCAGCATCTTCGTCATCTCCGGGCTGCCGAACACCATTGACAGGGTCAATACATCCGTGCCGGTGTGTCCGATTACGTCGTTGATGCAAACTGAACCTTCCCGGAGGAGTTTCTTGACGCCTTCGGTGTCGCCTGCCCGAGCACGCCCGAAAATACTGTTTGCCTGAAACTGGCCAAGGGGTAGCCGGTTCATCACACGAATGACCATCTCTGGGTTTCCGTTCAGATGGTTGCTTGAGTACATCACGTACAGCGTGGCTCTTGCGAGCCAGTTTGGGAAACAGTACATGATATGTACGCGCCGAGACGGGCGGTGATTCTGGCCAAAGTAGCGGCACGCTTTGCTTGTGCACCTTGCCGAGTGGCCTCGGTAGCTTAGCCCGATGTCTCCGAGGATTGGTCGCATCGATGTCATAGTCCAACTGTACGTGCTTGGAGAGTGGCACCGGCACTGACATGTGCTGTCGCAAATATTGGCTCGCCTGTACGGTGCGAGGCTGTGAATCGGCGGCGTCCAGCCTGCGTACTCAAGTCTTTCGGAGTAGGGAGGGGGGTCGTCGTCTGCCTGCTCAACACTCTTTTGGCCTAGGCTGACTTGAAACTGGATTTGCTGCAGGCTGAGCGAGACGCTGTTTCCCTCTGGTCTTCCCGCTTTAGAAGGGGGAGTCATCTTGGCCTCCAATCCCTCCAGTCGTCGGTCCATGTGAGATATGATAGCATGTTGTGACATCTCGAGAACCTTGCCAAGGTGAGAGATAGTCCCATTTTGGTATGATTTCAAGCTCTGCTCGGCATGGGTTGTGATGCGGTCGCTGACGTACGAGCCGAGTTCAGCCTGCGACTTCTCGAGCGACATGTAGATTTCAGCTGACGAGGACCTCGGAAATTGTTAGAAACAGTACGGATGTATCCTGATGGAGCACTCACACGTTCTGGGCGATGAGCAAACGGCAGACGTTGGATGTGATGCTCCGTAGCTCATTCCTCAGCTTGGCAACCTTGCCCGCACTCGTCATCCAGATGATCCTCCTCCTTTTTCCTATTTCTCGAGGCTCGTCTAAGCCAGTTGGCCGGTCAAGTGAGTCGACGAAGTTTTCGATTTGCTCCAGGATCGCATAGCCCTCATCTATGAGGCGCTCCATTTCCCGAAAGGATGAGTGTGATTCCCTTTGTACCCCAGAACTGAGCGAATACATGGAGTTGATACCCTCCTGGGTCTCGGCAAAGAACCGCTGCGTTCTTGAGAGATCGTCACGCAGCCGGCATAGGTCCATGGGTGCATCCCGCCACGCACCAGACAGTTTCCATAGCTTGGAGCTGGTCCGAAGCGCGATATCCGCGATACCAAACACGGCGCCCACCGCCTCCATGGTGCTGCTGGATCATGGGTGTCGGCGGCGGCGGGAAGGGATTTCTCTCAGAAGCAGGAGACTTGGACGATCATGTGGCTTTCGACTTTGGATAGCCACCTAGGGAAAGGAGTAACAAGCTTCGTTCGCGAGTAGTTGAAATGGATGGGCAGCATTTGGGAGCCCAGGTAAGCAGCTCCTCTATATTAGCCGACTTGATATAACACAAATCATTGATTGCCCGGCATTGAAACGCGGGCGGCGGGCCAACAGCATTGATCATCAGGTCTTAGCCGGCCCCAAAAGCTCATATCAGACCGCCACGGGGCCGATCAGTTCGTCGTCCCGATACCCTGGACACCCTCTCCTGGCGTTATGCAGCCAAGTCGTATATTATGCCCTTGTTCGGGCTGCCGTGGCCGTCCGACCATCAGAACAATTCCTGGATTGACAATTACCAATTTCGTCAGAGAAACAGCCACGCTATATCTATCAGACCCGTAAAAAGAGGACGAGGACGTCAGGAACATCACGACTCACGCCAAACTTTCGGTGATTGGCCATAGGCGGGCGCGGGAGAGGAATTTGGCTGCCGTTTCTCTCCCTATGGATATTGCATTCGCCGACAGCCGGTGTGCTGTGCCACATGATCTGCTGTGGTACAGGGTCATGCAACAATGTAGCGTAAGTGCGCAAAGGCCACCACCGATTGCTGCCACAGCGTCCCCGGTCCATGTGTCTCGTCAATGATGTGGCGGGCCGGAAAGGTTGGAGTTGGGGTGGGGCAGGGAGGTTGTCCTTCTTCCTGATATCGATGTCGAGGCTATTGATCGTTTTGGCGCATCCGATCAATGCGTTGTAGTATATGCTATCCTCACGGTGATGACTGACTGGCTGTTGAAGGTGATGGTCTTTCTTTTTGGAGAGCTGCGCTCTTTCTTTTTATACCTGTCAATTCGCCCATTTATTACCTTCCGGCAACCATCTTTTCACCGGCATGACGGTCTGACTCAACGGCGTGTCGGTATCACTCTCAAACTCAATAGTTTTAAAGATTATCAACAGCGTTCGGGCGTGACGAAAAATAAAACAGAGGTGTTCTTTCTCACGTAGAGTTACGCCACCCACGTGAATAAAATTACCCAGCGGTATCTGCGAAGATACACGTTATCCCTGCCGAAGAACACGATTTTTTAGTAACGACGGGCGCAATCAGCCTCACTCCTCGCATTCGCTCGGGTCTTGATAGAAGATAGCTTCTATTCTCTCCAGCATGGCTGTCTCTGCTGGTCGACATTGCTTGGTGTTACTTCAGTGTGCAGTGTGCGAGTTGAAATGCCTGGTTGGACGTTGGCTGCTGAGGGGAGATCAAAGGGGTAGCGCAGGTTTGAGCATTGGGTGGCCAGAATTGCGTATTTATGGTCACTGTACTGCTGTTGCTTGGCCCCAAACGTGCATTTACATCTTACCATTCTAATTCTATTTCGACATGGGATGGAACGGTTGGTGCTGGTGGCATGAGGCAGACAGCGGGATGAAACTGCAGTCGTATGTAATTTGAGATTATATGTTCCACGGCAGTTCCAAACAGTATATCCTCGTAAGGTTAGTTTCATCGCGTTAATATTACGCCTTAGCTGCAGTGCCATAAACTCTATCACCACCATGAGCCTTCAACGTTAACAACACTTGGGAACCCAAGGCAAGTATAGTGGCTCCGCCCGAGTCTATGAGCTCCAAGTTCCTTTCGGCCGTGTACTTGCTTGCCAACATGCAACTCGAAAAACCTATGGTAGATCTCTGATGGAAGTGATTAGTAGCACTCGACAGCCTCACATGTTCCCGTTGTCCTTTACTGGTGAAACTTGAATTAATTCTCTAGCGCTAATTCTTTAGGTGGGTAGATATCCGGTCTGGCGGTACGACAACGCGCTCTGCTGCGCATGACTTGGCCCACAAGATATCAACTTCAAACGACCGACAAACTTGCCTACAAACTTGGAAATCCATCCTCAGCTGTAATTTAAAGGCCCCCATACTTCTTAAAGGCGCCCAACAACCCCCCAGTAGACGAGTCATGTCCCTGTCCTGCACCGGGCTCGTCGATCTCCTTGAGAATCTTCTTGGCCAACACCTTGCCCAGCTCAACACCCCACTGGTCGAAGCTGTTGATATCCCAGACCGCGCCCTCGGTGAAGGTGAGGTGTTCATAGTAGACAATCAGCGCGCCCAGCTCGGCGGGTCCGATGTGGCCGCCCACGAGAATGCTGGTTGTTGGCCGGTTGCCCAGGAACACCTTGTGTGGCACGAGGCTCTCCTCCACACCACCCTCGGCCCGCACCTCGTCCGCCGTCTTGCCAACCATGAGGGCCTCAGCCTGCGCCAGGTAGTTGGAAGCCAACATCTTCTGGTGCAGCTGACCCGAGACCGGGTTATGGGACTTGGCCGCCAGGATGAAGTCGGTCGGGATCAGCTTGGTACCTTGATGGACTAGCTGGAAGAACGAGTGCTGTGCGTTGGTGCAGGGCTCACCGAACAGGATCGGGCCCGTTGTGTACTTGGTACGGCTGCTATCCGACGCTACCGACTTGCCGTTAGACTCCATCGACAATTGCTGGAGATAGGCGGGGAAGCGATGCAGATATTGGTCAAAGGGTGCCACCAAGTGCGTCTGCGCGTTGAAGAAGTTGGAGTACCACACACTCAGCAGACCGCCAAGAACCGGGATGTTCTCCCGCAGCGGCGTTGTGCGGAAGTGCTTGTCCATCTCGTGTGCGCCCGCGAGGAACTTGCGGAAGTTGTCATAGCCAACATAGAGCGCAACGCTAAGGCCGATGGCGCTCCAGACTGAATAGCGCCCGCCGACCCAGCTCTCAAACCCGAACATGTTCTTAGCGTCGATGCCAAACTTGGTCACCTCGGGCTCGTTTGTCGACATAGCGACGAAGTGCTTTGTGATCTCACCCTTGCCGCCCGTCTTCTCGAGGAACCACGACTTGGCAGTGTTAGCGTTGGTGATGGTCTCAGCTGTCGTGAACGTCTTGGACGCGATGAGGAACAGCGTCGTCTCGGGGTCCGAGTGGGCCAGAGCCTCCGCGATGTGCGTGCCGTCGACGTTGGACACAAAGTGCAGAGTCATGTCCTTATCTCCGTAGAACTTGAGCGCCTCCGTGACCATAACCGGACCCCTACAATGACAGTCAGCGAAGCGATTCATATGGGGTGATTAGACAGCCAAACTTACAGATCAGAACCTCCGATGCCGATGTTGACGATTGTGGTCAACCTCTTGCCTGTGAATCCCTTCCACTCGCCACTCCGGACCTGCTCCGTGAAGACGCGGATGTGTTCCAGTACGTCATTGACGCCCCCAGGGGTGTTGACAACATCGACGCCGTCAATGCTCATGGGCGTGCTCTCCACGTTGCGAAGAGCGACGTGGTAGACCGCGCGGTCCTCGGTGAAGTTGATCTTCTTGCCGTCGAACATGTCATCGCGCTTCTTCTCGAGCCCGGCACCCTCGGCGAGCTTGACGAGCTTGTCGAGCGTCTCCTCGGTGACGAGGTTCTTGCTGAAGTCGAACAGGATCTCCGAGTCGACCGAGTCGCTGGACACAGCGGCGGGGAGTTTGAAGGTGCGCGAGAACTTGGAAAAGCGCTCAGGGTCGGACTTGAAGGCCTCCTTGAGGACAAACGCGTTGCCGACGCTGTCGTGGTGCGCCTGGAGATCGGCCCAGGCCGGGAGGGAGTTTGCGGGAGCCATTTTGCGCGTGGTTTCTCGATGTGTGGATAGTTGTGGGGGGAGAAGGCGAGAGTTCTCGAGCGGTAATATATCCTTTAGAAATACAGATACTGTCAGTCTCTGGCTGGGTTGAGAAACAAAGTTGCTGGCTGCTTCGAGCTGTGCTGCTGTGGACACCCCTTTCAACCGGCCTGCAGAGGTGGGGTGACGATGCCCCGCACTCGCGCGCGCAGCTTCGAAAGCAAGAGCTCCCTCCCCTGTCCGCACATTTTCCCTCGCAATTGCCTCAGGGGCGCACCTCAGGGATGCCCGTTGCTCTGGATGTGCTAGATGGGACTAGGGGCTTGGATAAAAACATACCAGTGGAGCTTGGATGAATTGAACCTCACACGAACTGTCACCAACCTTTTACGTGGAGGGTTTTGGAGAGAGGCGACGCGGGGAAGAAGTTGAGACCGAAGGTCCGTTGGTGTAGACGAGAGCAGGAAACTTTGACTTCTTGAGGCTTTTAATACCTTCTCGAGGCTCCCCAGCTGCGTAAGCTCCGTGGTCTGAGGCAGTCTTCGCCTTGCCCTTTGCCCGGCCGCATCGGCGCACACTAAGGGCGATCAAGCACAAGCCGTAGGACGTCATCAAAGAACGCAGTTACTGTCGCGACTGCCCCACCTCGAGCAGTCCTTTGAAACCCCTCCTCCATCAACCCCGCGGCTCTGGCATTTATCCAATTCGCAGGGGCTGAGTAAGAGCCTCCATCGCAAGCTCCACAACTTGGACCTAGGGGCTTGCAGTGGTCAGCACACGCAGTTTCTTTGGCCCTCGCAATAGAGGCCTGGATATGCGAGATCGAGACTTGATATATGTTGATCTGTGATTGTTCTCTGTGCCTGACTCAGCAGGCCAAATCGACAACCGTTATTCTACACCATTTTCTCGACAAGGGGGAAAGGAAGCAAGAAAGAGACAGAAACAGCACAAGTACCAAAACTTTCTCTCATCGTCATGCCGAACTCCGTATATGGAAGCGCATGGCTCTCGGCCTAGGGTGCCAGTCCGTCAGTCCAACGCTTTTGCGACTGCGTGTTGTCGCCACCTTCGTTCCCCATCCACAACCAGAATCTAAGCCAAGACCCTGTCGGCTTTGTTATGTGCACTGCAAATGTGCCTCTGCACCACGAAGCCCATTGCCCCGGAATCTCCGGAGCACACGTCTGCTACCCTGCTCGCTTATCTGTTGTCTTGGACGCTCCCCACAAACGATGGGTCCTTAACACTGCCTCCGGCATCTCCGAGCCCTGCGATAGGTCGGTTGTAGCTGAAGCCTGTGAACTGGTTCTGCATCGTCTGCGACAGAATTGGCCCTTCAACGTATGAGTCTTGGGGCGGCTCAGAAGTGAACTCGGGGTCAAAGTTGGCCGTGTCGAGTGCATCCACCTGTCGGGCGATGGTTAGCGTTGCTCTCCAAGACATTGCAGCAAGGAGTCAAGAGGAAGGCAACATACCACACTCGGTCTAAATGCTGGATCATACTTGCGCATCAAAAGCTTCAGCCAATCTATGGCATGAAAGAAAGGATGTGCCTTAATCTCAGCAGAGCCGTTGGCGCCCAGCCGTTGTTGGGGATCGCGGTTCAGCAGCTTGGTAAGAAGATCCTTGGCCGCAGGAGGCACAATGTCATGGTCAGGGAAGTGGAGCGGCTCGCTGAGGATCTTGCGGTACATCTCATTGGTGTTCTCGTCGTAGAAAGGGGGCAGGCCCGTCAACATCTCGTACAAGAGGACACCGAGAGTCCACCAGTCGACCGTCTTGTTGTAGCCATTGCCCATCAGCAACTCAGGTGCCAGATATTCGGGGGTACCGCAGAACGTGTTAGTCCTGTCTTCGTCCTTCATGTCCAGCTTGCAGAGACCGAAATCGCAGAGCGCAATGTGGCCCTGGTAGTCAAGAAGAATATTTTCGGGCTTCAGGTCACGGTAGATAACGTTGAAGCCGTGGAGGCACTCGAGTGCGCACAGAAGCTCGGCGGTATAGAATCGACTGCGGTTAACGTCGAAACGCTGCTCCTTTTGCAAGTGATGAAACAGCTCGCCACCATTGACGAAGGCGAGGACGAAGTACAGCTTTTCGGGACTCTGGAAAGTAAACTTCAATGGCACGATGAAGGGGTTGTTGATCTGAGCAAGGACCGAGCGCTCTGCCAGCGTGTGTGCGACTTCGGATCTCGAAATGATATGCGCCTTCCGAATCGTCTTAAGAGCGTAGATCCGGTTGGTGTCCTTCTTCCGAACCTGCATGACCTTGCCGAAGCTGCCTTTGCCCACCACCTTGAGCAGCTCAAAGTCCTCGATCTTCAGCTTGCCTGCGCGATTCTCGACGTATTCGACGCCGATCTTGAGCTTTCCCGTTCCGGCGTGTATACCAGTCCACTCAACGCCGCTCCAGCCCATGGCGCGTTGGCGGGTCGCAAACTCGACCGCGGCCTTTTCCCGGTCCTTTTTGCTAGCCTTGGGATCCTCAACAAAGGGCGTCTTCTCTTCAAACCTGGGGTTGATGCGGGCCACCCCTAGCAAGATATCCTGACTTCGCCCAGAGCCAGGTGGTGCGTTGGGGTTTCGGATGTAGATGTGCACATTGAGCTCCGAAACTCTTGATACGTCGAACTTGTACTGTGTATTGGACCCGGCCCAGAGGGGATTCTCTGGGTTGCCTTCGACTGAATTGACAAACACCTGAACCTTGTCGAAATCCATCAGAGCGTACGGCATGTACTTTGTCGAGATACGGCCGTGATTTGTAGGGATTCCGCTGAAGCCACCAGATGTCTGCGGCCGGCTGCCGTTAATAAAGTTGCCCGTCCGCGACGACGAGGACGGCCGCATGGAGCCTGCCATGCTGAGCGCATTTCCGGTCGAGTGGGAGTTGCCCCCATGGGTAGGGTTGAACGAGTTTCGGTGCGCTTCTGGAAGAGAGAACCCTTGGCCTTCGTAGAGGGTAACCACGAGGATGCCGGGTTTCGGTGTTATCACTGGGACTTGGGTGAGGGCTTCAGAGGCCGCTGTCACACGATGGGGTCAGCAGGGGAAACGAGTAAACAGCGCGGCTAATATGCTCACCGATTGCATTCTCTTGTGTGGGAGTTGCTGTCCCGGAGAGGCCGCCGGGGCTCTTACTCTCCTTGTCTGAGATAGTAGATGTTGAGGGGGATCGTGAAAAGGTGCTTGTCAGAGGCCCAAGATGGGTCTCCTTCAATTCTGCAACGGCCTCTTGTCAGCTTGCCCGGAAACGAAGCCCGAAAATCGGCCCCAAGCCGGTGCGGTGCCAGAGCGACAGCCGCCCGCCAGCCCGACCGCGGTCGGGCACGACAGAGGACTCGACGGCGGGAGGGGCAAACGACATACTCTTGGTGAGTTTCCACGACATTTTGGGTGGGAAATGGCAAGTGTGTCGCGGGGGTGTAGGATGTGATGCTGCAGTGCCAAAGGAGTGTTGATGAGCGAGAGAACTAGCCGAGGTCCTAGGGTGCGAAAGGAGGAGGAGTGAGCGAAATGGCAATGCCGACCTCGATGTCTGCGAATAGTTAGCCACCCGCGAAAGGAGGCCCTGTGTGTGGTGTTCAGGATTCCAAGGTTGACGGAACGACGGTCGGACTGCGTGGTGCGGGCGGGCAGCCAGCGAGCCAGTGAGGCGGTGGAGCAGGGGTGTTCCAGTGTGCAACAGAGAGCCCCGCAGATGCGGTCAGCAGCGCGGAGTCTGGAAACCTGGGAAGCCGACCCTTGGAATCCCCCCTAACCGCTTATGACTAAGCTAGGTAGCGGGGCGGGTCTTAGCCCCGGGCCCAATTGCGGCCCTAACCCTGAGGCCTCTTCGCTTGGTGTTTGTCCTAGCGGGGCTTGTTGGGCCTCGATCTTTGACATCCAAACTTTCCCGAATGTGGTTCTCAGACTGGACGCCAGTACACAGTATTGGGCTTTGCCGAGTTGCCACCCTCTGTCATGCTGCACCTGGCGCAGTCTGTGCTGCTGGTCTGCTGTTATCTAAAACTCCTATCTGTTGGCTGCAGGTTTGCCCGACGTCATTTGGGAGTGCTTTCTGCCACCGAATCCTGCCCTGTCAACCGGGGCCCGAAACGTCTGCGGGCAAACTCCAGCATTCGGGGATTTGTTTCGAAACCGGCTATCACGCCATGCAGGTTTTATCGGGAGCTGAAACTACGCAGCTTCTCAAGAAGGCAAAAATACATCTTTCATGCTTGCAGGTAAATTAATATTGGCCCTCGCCTCTCACGACAGCCCGAAATTCCCTCTAGGCCACGAGGTCACCCAATTTGCCCCTAGCTCCATCCTCCATCTCCACAGCCCCATTTCGACGTGCCGCTCTTCATCGAATAATTTCAGTTGAACGCAAACCGCGGAAATGGCAACTCAACGCCAAGTCGATGGGCGAGCGGAGCAGAGACAAGGCCCTTTCTTCAGAGATGAGCAATAACAAAATCCGCCGCCTGGTCGACGTCCGCTGCGTAGGTCAGGTGCGAGAGGTAAATTATATCGCCCCCTGCACAGATGTTGTCGGTGTTATGGCAGACAACGAGCTGCCTCGAGCCAGGCACGCCAGCAACTGCCTGTGGGTAGTCTGGATCTCCGAATATCACTGTCGAACTGACCAAGCTGCTGGTCGCTGGTGGCAACAATGCGGCCGCATTGTGTACAACCTGCCCACCTTGCGAATAGCCCGCCATAACAAGTTTTGTGTCTGGGCAAGCGTCAAGGACATGAGCGACATCATCTGCCCTAACACGAATGTGTCAAATTATATTCCTCCGCCCTCGCCAAAAGAGATGCCGAAAGACAAGAAGCTTACATCTGTTGACTACCCGCTGGGTCTCCCCCCTGAAGAAACCCTGGGATGCTCGCAGCATACTCGACACCCTGAACCGCAAGGGTGGCGTCGATGTTGAGCCTGGCTGCCACAGCATCGAAGAACTCGGGCCCAACAATGATGCCCACGTTTCCAACCTCACTCGTTCCCCTTGCAAATATGATGGTGATGGTTGCACACTGGCCATCAACAACCGTGTTCTGTGTCGTGGGGATTCCAACAAGGGATGCAAGGACGCTCTCGGCGCGGGTGGTGAGGTCGCCCGCATCCTCGACGAGCACGTTGAAAGGGAACAGGTTGGTGATCCAGTATAGCACTGTGTTTAGCGGGATTGTATCCCACTGCGAGTTAGACTTTCCATTGTCTTTGTCGGCACTGAAAGACTTCCGTTCGGTTAGGTGTGAGCGTGACGAAGCCGGGCTTCTGGTAACGACAGAAGCCAGCGCAATGCTGATAAACGGGAGGAGTATGGCGGTCTTCATTCTGGAGCTCGGCGCACCACTCGCGATGGCTGAAGCAATCTATCCCATAGCAGAGTCAGCCCATATTTACGAATATCCGCATCTATATACTGGACTCTACCTTTGTCTCGCTTGCTCCCATGCCATGATTCGGCTTTATCGGCGCCCGATGCCGCAACCACATCCCAGGCAGGTATCACGAGTTGTGGGACATATCACATACTCTCAGTACTTTTACGTATTTGATCCAACAGCTGATGTCTACTTTGTGTTGAAGATTGTCGAGTTACGGGCGCACGCGGCCGAGTCCTTCTCTGGTGTAACAGGAGCGGCCATACGCCGACGTAACACAGGTTGCGAAAACAGGTGTAACTCGGCCAATACCATGTGCCTGGTCCTTGCGAGTGGAAAAAGTATGAGTATGTAGCCAACGGAGTTCTTGCTATAAGGCTGTTGTTACACGAGACACTACAGAGAAATCCGCATCATGAACGGACCCGGCCGTAGTTGTCGGCATTATGAGAGCTTAGGAACCCGAATCCACACCCATTAGCAGACCCTGAAGACAAACACTCTGCCAACAGAATTGAATCCAGCCATGGAAACATGCGAAAGTTTGTCGTGTGCTCCCCAATCATTCAAACCTCCACGCCCCTTGCATGTTTGTCAACTTGAACCTATCACTTCCACTTACGCAGTCAGTAGCACAGGCCATTAAACCTTCCTCTCCTTCAGCCCCGTCTTGGCCCCAAAACCTAGTACGACAGAAATCCGAATCATCATCGGTATAACAGCAGCCATAGTCGCAGCCCACTCACTCCCTGACCAGACACCCACATCCAAAAGCGCCGCCCATCCACCCACCGCCTGCGCAGCGCCGAACCAATACGAACGCATTGCTTAGCAGCATTCCGGCGCAGAGAAGCTTCCACAACCTCAGGTCGTCGTACGCCCGGCGAACGACCGCCTCGTTGAAGGCGAAGAGTGCCCAGAGTCCCGCGAGCTGCACGCAGATAGCGTGGGATTCGAGCATGCCGCTGCTGGCGCCGCGAGTTACGAAGTCCAAGATGTAGGTTTGCGGGGCGAGGATGGCGATGCCGGAGCCGATGATGGCGCCGGCGGGCTCGAGGTTGGTGAGGAAGAGGCGGGAGAGGAAGGGGATGGTGGTGGTGGCTTTGATTGTGGCAGACATGGTGAGGGGCTTGGGGGACTTTGGTTCTTTGGCTAAAGAGGCTGGAAGGCGGAAAGGGTTGGACGATGGTGTTGAAAGATCAACAGAAAATGGCGCTCGGGCTTTTAAGATCGGAACGTAGGAGGGGAAGACCAGGAATGGAAGTCGAAGAAGTACATGGGTGCTGCATCAATTTACTGACCATTTCAAAACTAGAGTGAAATCGAATCGGGTATACAGTAGGTATCTTCCCCAAGCTGGGTGGGATGCTATACTACTTCCGAACTTCCATTGGGCAAGTACAGTCAGGTGAACCAACCACAATCTTCAACAACAGCCACTCAGGTAACTGTGACACCTTTCTTTTGGATGCACTGGACATTCGCTATCTTGGCCCAAGAACTTCAGATTTAGTACTCATCCTCAAAGCTTGACTAGAAAAGTCATCACTAATAGACATCTAATTCCCGGGCCGTGTCTGGAAACCCACAAGCAGCTTAACTTCTGCGTTCTCAGCCAACTTATACCCATGGAATTTCGATACCTAAGGTACGGTACCTGGGTAGGTTATTCGCCAAATAAGAGCCCAGCGCTGGCGAGCCTGGTTGGTCCTCCCTGAATTGCGACTGTCCGCGCGGGACATTGCGGCTAATCCGTCATTGGCGGAATCTTGATGCCGCTCCGCCACAACGCCGCAGGCTCCAGCGACAGCAACTGCGGTCCAACGCGGAGTCCTAAACCCAAATCAAATCATCGGAGCAAAAAACCCCTCTTATCATTCATTCCGGTGACCAGCGGCTCCATCCCGGCCTACGTCGGTGTCGTCTTCTTTCTATCGCAGACATCCCAATCGGACCCCTATCGCCCATTGCGGACATGGATCCATTCGCGGGCTTATCAGCGGCGGCCAGCGTGCTCCAGGTCCTCGATCTGAGCATTCGCCTTCTTTCGGGCGCGCGCAAATCATACAAGTCTGCTGATGGCCAGACCGGGAGAAATGCATCCCTGAGCAGCATCACAAGCGACTTGAGCTCGCTCATGGACGAGGTCCGGGAATCAGCGCCCGCACTTGGCAACTCAGCGCAGGCAGAGGACAAGGACTTGGTACGTCTCTGCGTCGAGTGCGAGGAAGTGTGTGGTGACCTCCTAGACGCCCTGGAGGATCTTAAGGCTCGAGGAACGACGCGGACAGACCTGGCGTGGAGCAGCATCCGAGCTGGTCTCAGGGGTATCATGAAGGAGTCAAAGATCCAGGAGATGACGGAACGGATGAGGGAGGCTAGGAGCCAAGTCATGTTAGGCGTAATGGTGAATCTTTGGTACGTTGTGCCCCAGAAGGCAGACTCCTCACGTAGCTAACCGTAAAACAGGCGTGCCCAACGACTAGACTCACAGCGTTGGACCGAGTTTCTCGAAAGGGAGTCCAAGCCTGGACAAAGCGACAATCTCTCGAGGCTACCACGAGGCGTAGCTTTCATGAAGCTATCTGGCAGTCAGGGTAGCATGGCTCAAGCCCAAGCCGACTGGGCCGGGGCGATCTCAACATGGGAACCCGACGTCTTTAACGACACCGCTCGCAATGGTGCCGGTAGCAGCTCCTCATACCGAGTTCTACAGGACAATCTGCTGAAAAGCCTATCATATCAAACCATGGAGGGCCGGCAATCATCCATTGCCGATGCTTCGCAAGAGACATTTATGTGGATTTTCGAACAGACCACGGCGAGCACAACCCCAGACAACGTCGGTGCACCCAAATTCATCGACTGGCTAAAAGGCACACCGCAGACTGAGAAAGATCTGATATACTGGATAACCGGCAAACCAGGCTCAGGGAAATCTACACTTATGAAGTTTATATGCGGTCATCAATTGCTCAACCAAAACCTCCAAGTCTGGTCTGGAGAGCAGCCCCTGATTACTGCTCACTTTTACTTCTGGAATGCTGGAACGAATGACCAAAAGTCTCAGGACGGGCTGATGCGATCTCTTCTATTCCAGTGTCTGAGCCAAATGCCGTCCCTGGTTCCACTTGTCTGTCCAAAGCGGTGGGCGCTGCTCAAGCTTTTTGGCACTACGGCCGAGTTCCCGGATTGGACGAGGAAGGAGATAGACGACGCAATGAGCCGGGTTGCGGCACAACACGCCAAACCGGCAAACATTGCTCTGTTTATTGATGGTCTTGATGAATTCGATGGTGACCACGAAGCCCTTGTCCCACAACTCCAAGGCCTCGTTACTACATATAACCTGAAGCTTTGCGTCAGTAGTCGGCCCTGGAACGTATTCCGGGATGCTTTCGGGGCGCATCCTAGTTTGACGATGGAGGCGCTAACGAAACGGGATATATCAACATTCGTCAGTTCGAGCTTCGACCAGAGTCCTGCTTTCCAGGAAATGAAAGAAGTATATCCCAACGAAACACAGGCGATGAAAGACCAGATTCTAGAAAAGACCCAAGGCGTCTTTCTCTGGGTTTCACTGGTGCTGAGGTCTCTCTTGCGAGGGCTGAGGGAGGGGGATCAACTCTTGACTCTCCAAACCAAGATTGATGAGCTCCCAGATGATCTCGAGAAACTATTCCAAAGATCTGGGACTCGATCGAGCCCCAACACGTCCCTAACGCCTCGGAGCTCTTCCAGCTCGTTAGGTGTTCGCGGCCTTTTATACGCGTTACGGCCGAAATTCTCTGGCTAGCGGATGAAAAGACCGAGATGAACCGGAATCTACGAGAGATGTCGCCTGCATTTCATCGCAACATCCTGCTGCAAATTGCACGCCGGCTTAATAGCCGTACTAAAGGCCTTCTTGAGCTGCCATACGCGGTCGGATCTCCCACCTTTGCACACCGCACGGTCATGGGCTGGCTTTACCAGCCATCGATTTGGTCAGTCACTGAAACTTTCTTCCATATTCCTCATACTAAATGGCCATGTCATCGCATTCATTACACCCGACGGCAACTAAAAGTGGTTCGGCTCTAGGGACACGATTTTAGCGGCAGCCCCACCGTCATTCGATCCATTTGTAGAGCTATGCCGGGCTGAAACGATTTGGGCTGCATCATTTTCACTCCATTTTAACAGAGAGTGGTTTTGGGAGGCCATCCATAAATGCCTATTAATTGCTTCCCGTGCGAGGGACACGCTCGAGAATCAACACAGACTCGAGCTCATTCTGGACAATTTCGACAAGAATGTCGCTACTATCGTTCAGAATCGGTATCTCAAACTATCTAAGGACGGTGAAACAGATGGTGACGGAGCCGATCTTTACGTCCCGGGCTGCGACCGCTCCAAGCATTGGGCGAGGACGACGTCTCATGACGAAAATAGCGAATCTTTTCTAGAGCTCGCTGCTCGTTTACGAGTGATGTGCTTCGTCAAGGCAAAGCTACTCCGGAGTCCCGAACTCATCGGCGACCGTGAAACATACATTGCGCTGAATGGAATGATTTTATTTCCGCTGCCTCTGAAACCTCCCAATTCCAAATCCTATCTATCTCATCACCTTTCAGATGGCTTCTGGGGTGCGAAGTCAGACGCAAGCAGAATTTCAAGAGCTGTGGATTTTGTCAGGTTACTTTTGGAAAATGCAACCACTCTTGCTCGTAAAGACGAGATTGCGAAATTTGTTTACTTCGAGATGGAGTCAGCAAGGAAACAAGGCGTCGATGAGATCTCAGTCGAGTACTGGGATTCTATCGAGGAAGCACTCTCAAATGCCGGATTCGACAAGGTCAAGGGATCTAAGACCTCGGTAAAGCGACTTTTGAGGAAGTTGCGGATATAACTTCCCTTGGGCTAGCGCGCAAGATGACTTCTCTCTGACTTCAAGGGTTTAGTACTCAAGTGGTGTCACAGTTTCGGGAGGCCTGCTGCAGCCTACACACCGCACTAAATCATTATCATTACTATTCGAGGCAAGGGGTATGCTGGAAAACTCCTCCCGCCATGGGTGGATAAAGCTGACAACATTTCTAGACTCAGTCGGCCTTGCTGAACCAACCATCTCAGCAGCCTTTTCTTCCGTTGGCGGGTGTGGACTTGCAGGTGCAGAAGCCCCCACGCCTCTTCCATCAGTCGGTGTCAGGCGACTGCTCTTCCCGAGTCCGATCAGGTCCTTCAACATCATGCGTGTCGTTCGCGCAATAGTGGACCGCGATTCCCACAGCGGCAGCAGGATAACCATGATTCTAGACGCGAAAAGCCAGGTGATGCCAACAGTCACCCATCCAGTGAAGAACTAGCACATCACGGTCAGCCTCCGAACCGCATCACCCAAAGCGTAAGCGCAAATACACTCACCTTCTTGCTGAAGATATACGCGCTCCTAAACATCGGCATCGGCCATAATGCCAGAAACCCCAGCGTCATTCCCAGCGTCAGCCATCTCGCAATCTTCCCCGTCCTTGCCAGCTTCTCCTGCTCCTCTGCACCCCCGGGCACAGCCCCATTTCCAACCCGAAACCCCTCCTCATCCTCATCCTCATCATCCACCACCTGCCGGATATCCCGCATGCTCTGCCAATCATACCCTTGCGGCGGGAAGAACGGCGGCAGGTACGTCAGAACCGGGATAATTACCACCAGCGCCAACAGCGACACCACAATCCCGTCGAAAACACCGCCATGAACAACGCAAAGCACACCATCCCGATGTAGTTGATGCGCATCAGCTGGTGGCCCGTGGCAGAGGGGTTGATGTACGTGCCGTAGATGTCGTACGTGACGATGGAGGAGATGGAGATCAGTTCTGAGGAGTACGTCGACATGATGGCCATGAAGGCGAGGAGGAGGGTGGCGATCGCGCCCGAGCGGCCGAGGAGGGCGACTGCTGCGGAGGGGAGGACGAGGCCCGCGGAGACGTGTTATGGAGGATGTTTTGGGGACGTGGGATCGAAGGAAACCTGGGAAGCGACGGCATACCGCCCCCCTGGCTCCTCATCGTCAGGTAACTCCCGCCGGCATTCCCCTCCAGCGGCTGCGTCGCCGCCAGCTCGGTCAAGATGTCCCACACGCGCCCCGGCGAACCGAGTACCTCATGCGACCCGTACACGGTAAATGCGAACATGAAGACGATGACGATGATCACCAGCCCGTTGATGTAGTCGGTTTTGAAGGTCGCTTTGATACCACCGAAGAGTGTATATGCGACGACACCGATATGGAAGAGGAAGATGGAGGCTTCGATCGGGGTCCCGGTTAGGTTCTTGATCACGGCCGAGCCGCCGGTTAGGAGCAATGCCGTTACTTGGGGGGAGTTAGCGTTGTTTTCTCAGGGAGGCTAAGGGTGTGTGAAAAGGGGTGCTGACCGAGAATGTTGCAGAAGCAGCAGAAGACGATGTACACGATGTGTGTGGCGGGGCCGTATCGCGCCTTGACGACTTCGAGGACTGGGCCTAGTCAGCAGCCGTTTATTGAAGGAGAAGTAGGAGGCATACAGGTGTGTGCATTAGGGGCGCGCCTCTTCAACTCGATGGCTAGGGTCGCAAACAGGATGATTTGGACCGTTGCGCCGGCTGCGTACCAGAACGGCCCCGACACGCCGTATCTGTACGCCATGGCCGAGCTTTGGAGGAGCGTGGCGGCCTATGTCTACGTCGACACGACGGATGAGGCTACGATGCCGGACTTGAGCGAGCGGCCGGTTGTGGTGAACATCTCGGATGTTTGGAGCTGGCGGTTGTACTGGTTCAGCGACTAGCTTATGATGATCATGAAGACTCTGGAGGCAAATCCTGGTCAGCCGGTCTCGAAGAGAAGACGAGGGGGGGGCACGCAAATAACGCCCCCAAACCGATGATGAGGCCATAGCCCCATCCCTGGTGCAGCGGCGGGTTGACATTGTTCATGGCTGCGGACGTCCAAAAAGAGGTTTCAGTTCGACGTTTGCGTTGCGGCCGTCGAGCCTGGAGACTGGATGTTCTCCGGCAGGATCGGTCTTCATCAAGGATAAAATCACGCCCAACGTCGGCCGTCGAAGGTTTGTAGCGCAAAAACTCTAGATATCGGGTTCGATATCAAATATAACATGTGTCATATAGGTATTCGTATCTATCGATCTATTCGACTGTGGCGTCTACTCGCTCCCATCCGGAACGTTCAGCCACGGAAAATACGGCGCAATGTTATACGTCACATTCATCACCGTACATCCCATGGCCGAATATACCGCGCTGTAACTCCCATCGAGAACGCTGCTCAGCCACGTGAACGCGCGCTGCCGCCCGTTGACCAGCTCCTCGTTATGTGTTCCAACCAAATTCCGATGGTAGAGGATATTCGCCCCAACGCCACAGAACCTCTCGACCAGCTCATCGGTGTCCTCAACGGGACTCAGCTCATCCAGCACGGACTTGTAGATGAAAACAGGCATCCGCGGCACCCCATGGTACCCCATGTACCCGTCGGTGTTATACATGTCGGTCATGACCCGCGCAAGATGCACATCGTCGTACCCACCGACAAAATAGTCGTATATATTCTCGTTCTTGTACACAGCCACCGCCCCCGCCGCGTCAAGGTACCGCACCCCAAGAAACCTCGACGCCGTCGCCGGTCGCAGCCGGGCCATGATCCACGCATAGGCATCGGGGTGTTGCGTTGCGATGCCGAGCATCCCGGCCGAGATGAGTCCCGCGCGGGGACTCTTGTTGAGAAAGGTAATCACGCTGGTCAGGTTGGGCGTGAGACCGCCGAGGGCTACGCCCGAGATTTGTAGCTTTGGGGCGTATTGACCGGCCAGCTCGGCCGCCCATTCGGATGCGAGGGCGCCGCCGGAGAAGCCCCAGAGGGCTACTTTGGCTTTGTCCAGGCGCAGGCCAAAGTATCCGGCTACTTGGAGCACGGCGCGGACGCTGTCGATGGTTGCGTAGCCGGATTGAAGGCCTGCGGCGTAGCTGGCCAGGGGGCCTTCGTAGTCGGGAACGCTGACAAACCCTGGGGTGTGTTAGACGGGACTGGGAGTTGGCTGAAAAGGGGTAGAGCAACGAAGCACGGGAAATGGTGTGTGTGTGTGTGTGTGTGAGTGAGAGAGAGAGAGAGAGAGAGAAAAGGGGGAACTCACACCCCAACCCAAGCGCATCTTGAATCTCCCCGTAAGGCTCGCCCACATACAGCGCATAACTGGGGCTCGCATCGACATTGGCGGTGTTATACGGCAGCTGATACGACAGTATCGCATGCGCACACAGGTGCGCCATGCTCACGCTGCAGCGGTACTGCCACCACGGGATAAACAGCGTCGTCACGTCCCACACCGCGTTATACTGGCTGTCTGTCGAGCGGTATAGGATTTGGTATGCTGCCATGGCATTACCGACGGTGTAGTTTAGCAGTGCGGCACGACGAATCTTGAGGACCGTCCCGGGCGGTGTGTCGCGCCATGCGAAGGTGGTCGGGGCGCGATACCACGGGTCGAGACTTGGTGGGAGGGGATATTCAAACGCCGGCGGCACTGGTGCTTCATCGGCGGCTGCGAGGAGTTGCTTTGTTGAAGGTGGTGTGGCGAGGAGAGGGGAGATGAAGAATGTGAGACATGTGAGCAGAATCAAAAGGGGTCGGGTTTGGAGTCTCGACATCGTGATCTCGATTTCGGAGCGCGGCTGGGCCTGCCAGCTGCTCGAGATGCGCTGCCACCGTCTGGCAAGATTGGTTGAAGTCGGAGCCTCATGTGTGACCGGCGGTATAACCTGGCTCTTATACTTGCGTGGCTTGAAATCGGCTGCGGTACGCGTCCACATACCAAGGGGAACGAAACTATCTACGTGGGTGTTACTGTGGGGGCGCCTTATTCGAGGCTATACTTGTCTACTAATATCTCCGCAATCCGGGGTGCATAAAAGCTCCGAGTTTGACGCAATTAAGAAGTTGGGCTGCAGACTGCTTCGGCTCTGAGCCCGGCTGTTGTTGCTCGGCAATTCTCGGCAACACCCTTGTTGTATAGGAGTGTCTAATCTATATGGGTGTGGTTTTGAGGACATGGGGGCAGGTTTTGTCGATCATAGCATATTGCGGCGGTAGTTGGAGCTCCGATTCCCGCAATGGTTGAAATATCTGTTGTTTTGGCTACATCTAGGTACGTCTTCCGGTGATACATCATCTCACTAGATATCACACAGAAGAAAAATTCAATCACAGGTAAGAGGAATAAATTGGAAAAGGCAAAGTTGGGGAGTATAGGTTCAATATTTAAGTTAGGTAGGGGGTGTATTCCGTACGTTCAAATCTACAAGCAATATGTATTTCCTGGGGGGAAGAAATGTGGGCTCGAGGTCTCGACAATAAGGCAGAAACCACATTTCTGGTTGCTTCAGATGATTAGCAGCTTCGGATGGGCCGAAATCAGGCCTCAGAAACAGACTGGAGCGTTGGAAGATAGGTATTTGAGGCCCTATTAGTTCCTGCGTTGTTTTTGCCTCTGAACTGCGCCCAATCTATAACTGTCTCCTCCTCGTCCTCTTCCTCACCCCCAACCACAATATCCACGAGCTCCAACCGTAGAGTCAACCCCTCGAAACTTACCTCCCGCCTGACTCGCTCTCGAGGGCGACGGCCCATCGTAAGATTCCGCTTCGCCACAAGCCCATCCAGCTCGACCAACAGCCGTGCCTTCAGAAACGAATCAAGACGCGGAAACTTTCCTCGGCGCTTTTCAATGCACACTGATTTTTGCCATGTCCAGATGGCGGTTCCTTTGTCGAGTATGTGTACCGTGAGTGTTTGGGTGGCTCCTACTACTACTTTGTGTCTGCCTACCACAGGGAGCAGGGCTTCGAAATCGCTGAGGAACGCGGGCCGTCCCTGGGAGAGAGAGGCGCGCAAGTCTTTTTTCATTGAGGGGGTTTGTTTGAGTTGGGCAGGGGGGTTACAATATTGGGAAGACATTGCTTGAACTAGTAGATTCAAGTCAAGATTGGGGACCTGCGTTGTGATAGACGTGTCTCGATGGGTAGGATATACCTTACCTTGCGAAGGAAACGGCTGTGGCTTCTCTCTCGTTCAGAAGCCGTGATCGTTTGCCTAGTCAGTGAAAACTTGAGGAAGTCCGAATACCTAGCCATCTTACCTACGAAGCAAGCGGGGTTTCGGGTCTTTATTATCTACAAATACTTTCGAGAATCTCTTTGTCCCTTTGTCCTGACACAACCAAGCACATCATTGAACACATTGCCATTGTTCCGGCAGAAACAAAGTGGAAAACTCATTGAAAGAAATACACGCATCCTCTCTCAGCCCAGGACATCATGGTCGTTGTAAGTGAGACAGAGCGGAGTTGTTTCTTTATTCAAGAATGTTGAGGCTCAGTAACGAAGGCCAGATACATCTCTGGAGTGCTGGGAAGACAGAACTTGAGTCGACCATCAGTAAATGGTTGACTCTTTACTCGATTCAACTGCCTGAAATAGTTCCTATGAGCGTTTAGGAGCAGAAGACTCGGGACAAGAGACTTAAAAGATGAGGTCTGTGACAGCGAGGTTAGATCGACAAATGTGAACACAAGCTCCCAGTCCAATCGCAATAAAAGAACAAAGCCGTGGTATGAACTTCCCTCTTATATTTTTACCAAGAGAGCAGTCACCTTCATCCAAAATACCCGTATATCCGTTCCGGGCCAGGGCCGTGTATTCCCCGGCATCATGCCCATAATCCAGCCCAAAACCACGCCCCTCGTGTACTGGCTGGCAGCACATGCTAATCAAAGACAACCCGAACATACGCCATGCCTATCGTGTACTGGCTGATCGTATGCAAAAATTGAACACCCCGTTGACATAATCTCCAAGTAGGTCTTTACGCTTTCCCAGCCCCCTTTTCACCTCCAACCTTCACATTTCCCTTCACCTCCTTTCCCGCAACCTTCTCTTCTCTAATCCCCATCGGCTCTTCCTCGCCCTCCCGCAGCCAAGCCAACAGCCTCGCCGCGCGTCCCATAGTCTCCCTGCACACTTCCCAGCTCTCTAGAGCCATCTGCATGAATCCAATCTGCAGTATGCTCTTTACGAAACCAGAGTGCTTCAGTAGCAAAGCCATCATCTCTCCACCGCCTCCATTTCCACCCAGGCTTCCGCTCCCACTCGCCGTCCCAACAATACTAATCAAAGTAAATAGCAGTATACCAATCACCCCGCGCCATCTCGCAAGTGGGATGCGCCAAGTCGCGGATAAGACACCGAATGCATCGACTGGGGAGCACACTGAGCTCAGGGGTCGACGAGTGCCGATTGCGCGGGCGAACAGTGGGGCAGCGAGCCGAACAGCCGTGTAGAGGGCGTCGGGCTCTGGGCGGAGGGCGGGGTGTTCGGTATTTGGCGTGCGAAGCGGGGCAAGTTTAGGGCCGGTGTGCTGACTACTTGGTGGACAGTCATGTTCTCGGGGCTTAGATTGTTGAAGAGACGGTAGGGAGTACTCGTATACGGTAGACGGGGAGGCATTTGCCTCCGACATCGAAGTCACATATTCTGGATAATGTGGGAGGAGGGAGTGCGGCTTTGCTTCGACCCCCGTCTCTGTACTCGGTATCTTGTGAGATCCGCTGGGGCCTCCCTTCCCAGTTGAATTCTGAGATGGTATAGGCAACTTTGAGCTAGCCAGGGGAGGTTTTGGTGGCTCGCATGGGAGATCAACAGGCAGTTTCGAAATGCGGTCATGGATCCACATGGCGGTAGACTTTAGTTTGGTGACTTCCTGGGCCGATGGCTGCGGAGCGAGGTTGAGCACCGTGGTGACCAAAAACCGCATATCGTCGAGAATTGAGGCCGTGGTAGGGTGAAGGCCCAGCGCCTCGACACACGATGAGAACGTGAAAGGGCCGTAGAGAAGTGGTGAGTTGAAGCGCGCCATGAACTGTTCGAGGGGGGGCTCGCGAAAATCAAATTCGAAGCCAGGCCCCCTCTGTAGGACGGGAGCGCTTTCAAGCGACATGGCAATGACAGCGTCATCCCTACCAAGTTAGCAACAGTTTGGAAAGACTAAGGCATCACTTACACTATCGCAACCTTTGTAACTAGCGCACCCACCCCAGAACCACTGAATCCCCCTCGCAACCGAAGCATCTCCCTTAATCCTCTAAGATGGGCCTGGACGACCTCGGGCCCTCCAAAAAACCACTCTATTGACACAAACTGGACCACGGCAGCCAAAGCCTCGTCGCTGATCCACTTATCTGATTGGAGGTGCCGATTCAGGGTGTGGATCGCGTTTCCTTTGAGTTTCATTGTCGAGGTTTGATCTATGTGCTGATTTTCTGTCAAAGACCTCGCAGAGATGTACAGAGACGTCTGTGCGAGAAGAGGGGATTGAATGCACCATGGCACATAGTCGGTAATGAAGGGGTTGTCTGGATCGGCCTCGCCTTCGAATGAGCCTTTGAAATGATGGAGGAGCTTCGCAACTGAAGGCAGGTATCAGTTCAAGTACCGCCAGCCGAGAGCCAGAGCCGCAGGGTGGTAGACCAACATGTATGCACAAGCATGGCATTCTGCTTAGTTGCTTCAATCGGAAGATTGGTCATGCCATGCAGCGGGCCGGCTAGGTGCCAAAGATCCTGTAAGGGCTGGCGATAGGCCGCTTCAGGGTTGAGGACAACGACGCTTCCAAACTCTGTACTTGATGTTGTTGACGCCGTAGTCGGGGATGCAACCTGTGATTTGGATGGGTCATAGGAAGCGAGATGAGTTGAAACGCCGTCCTCTTGTGTTGATGGCTCCTGAATGGTCTCCCATGCCGAGGTATCGCCCCCGTCCTCGGAATCGTCATCGGAGTTGTATACGGGGTATTCGGTTGTCATGTCAATGCCTGACCACTTGACGACGAATCCAGAGGGCCGGCGGCGGGTGCCTCGGGGCGACCGGGGAATCGGAGCCCGGCGGTACCCACCGGAGCCTGGCCGGGGAATAGGGGCAGGGGCGGGACCCGGTGACCGTCGTTGAACAACGGTAGCTATCGGCGGAAGGCTGACAACGAATGTGGGCCGATCTGGGTTAGGGGCGCCACCCAACCCGACGGCCTGGGTACGTTTGCTTGGCAGCATCAGTGGTTGCGGTCATGGAGGGTGGTGGCGGCGAGATAAATCACACTCACCTTCGGGGCCCATATTCGCAGACAGGCTCCGGGAATCGCCGTTTGCAATTCGCACACGGTTGGCCCTGGTCGCACTACATGAAACATGGACGTCAGAGACATCTTTTCGAAACATACCTATGTGGTAGTGTGTGACTTGCCTTTTGCTTTCTTCGCTGACACTCGGTGCACGATGTGGTCGACCTGTTGACTTTCGCTCGCGCTCGGGTTTGCTGCGGCTTCTGCATCGTCACCGTCGGCACATACCGAGTAATTCGGACACTGCAGATTACTTCTGCAGAAACCTGTAAACTTGTGGTTTCACAGCGCAGTTCTCCTGCGGGTGTTCGGATTTTGATAGATGGGGGGATTTATAAGGGCAATTCGCCTTCTTCAGGTGGTCGCAGCCGACGATGCCGATCCTCAGCCGCAGGCAAGCCTTCGGAGAATGCACCACACTTGCAGGGAATGGCTGATCGGACCGTTTGATTTGCCCGTTGCTATTGGCTATCGGCAGCCCCAGTAGTTTGGGGCGACCAGTTTTCAACGGTGTGCTCTGCGTCTTTCTTGAGTGGCTTCCCCGTTCTCGGGCAGGTGTCCTCGTACATCGTGGACTCTCAAGGATCCCGTGTCGGAACCTGGGGTTATCGGCAGCGGCTCCGTCCAAGGTTGGATGGAAGGATTGGGTTTCACAGGAGATGGATGTGTGACTGATGGGGGTGTCTGGCAGTGTCTGGCAGTGTCAGTCAGGGTTTCAACCATGTCGGCTGAGAATGGCAAGAGCGGCCTAGCAAAGAATCTCTGTTTGCACCGTACCCCCAATCTCAAGCTCATTCTCACTGTTATATCAGGCCTCAGTTATTGCATTTGACAGAGCCATTTCTGCTTACTGCCTAAGATACAGTCTTCATCATCCGGTTCTCCTCACACACACACACACACACCTCTAGATCCTCGGGACAACTCGCCGTCGTCACCCAACATGCCGAACAACAAAGTTGACTGGTTACGGGAAACCGAGGTTGAAGGTAGTGCACGTCCTACTCCTCCCTCCCATCACCGACGTCACAGAACGAAACGAGCGACTCGGTACGTCTGGTGGACTTTCATGAAGGCGATACTTGTCAATGGGTGGCGACAAAAAATGGCCGATAACATCAGTCTGGAAAGGAGATTGCGGAAACGCTGCAACAGAATCAGAAGTATTCGACTTCGGCACACCGAGAACGAAAGGAGTACATGTGCGAATATATAACTAGCAAAAGCAGCGCAAGCACCTGGCAGCGGCGGACACTACAACAAGTCCAGGTCTGAAACAGCAACCTTTCTACTCTGATATCTACATTGCAAGACAATCCTCAATGCCTGCTACAGATCATTACTTTGAACGACCCTGCCTTCCGAGCCAGATGGCGAGAAGGGGGACGGCACAAAGCGACCCGAAACAATATCCTCGTATGCGAACCTCATCCAATTCCCAAGCTCGACAGCCACATGCTTGCGAACTCCCTCCGTTAGAGACTCAGACAGCGCGCCCGGAAAGTAGGTAACAAATCTAATCTGCATGCCGGAGCCGTCCGGTTTGTCCCGCAAAGCCATGATTTCATCGGCCAACAACGTCCCGTCGCGCAAGTTCAACGTTACAAAAAGCTGGATTGGAAATTCCGGCAGCGGTTCCATAAAGGGTTTCCTTTCGGAAGGGGCCTCGGTGAAGTGCGTGACCGGAATGAGACCCCAGCTCTCGATGACTTCAGGCGGGTTGACTTGCAGAAAGTAGTGTTGCGGTTCGCCTTCGACAAGACGGTTGGGGAAAGAGCCGTTGCTTGCAAAACCTTGGAGCCACTGAAGGAAGCTGGTCGTGTTGAGAGTGTGGGGTGACACTAAAGCTTCGACCGTGACGCCCGATACCTTATGCCCCCCTGAGGTCGAATGCGAATGTTTGATGGTATCGTGCCAAAATTCATCCGCTTCTTCGATTTCCGACTGAACGAGATCACGGAGTGCCTCGGCACCGAGCTTCTTCTTTATGTTGAATAGGGCTTGGCGAGCGTCGTTGAGCTCGAACTCGCACAGGCTGCCGTGAGATGTCGGACCCGACAGAAGACGGATGTCGATCCGTTCATGCGAGGACTGCGGTGACCCGGCACAGAAAGACAGTCCGTAGAGTAGGGCCAAAGTAAGAAATGAACGGATAGTCATTGTAAGTGCGAGGATGATTTTTCTTTTTCGTTGGAAATTATGAGCCTGAAAACGGGAGAAACAGGAGATAGGTAGGTAAAATCATTCAAGAGCCTGAGATGCTTGGGCTCATCGTTCCTTTATGCAAATTGAAAGCGGGTAAACACTGACATCGTACACACGTAAGTTGAGGTGGACTCGAGAGATTCGTAGTTCTGGGATTTTTCAGGATTCGAGAATCCTTCTCCAGATCGCGAATGAGCGGCGCATCCTAACATGGTGGATCCACGCGTGATACTACCTGAACAAGACACAGCCATATCACGAGTTGGTTATCTCGGACTTTAGTTGCGGCCGCAATAGGATTCTCTGGTGGGCTTATTGTGGCTGTGGGCAAGGGGTGAGGGGTGGTTGGTTGCGTTGGTAGATCCCCTTGGAAACCCAAATGGCTGATTCGTCACTCACTGGTGTAAGATACCACATTGTTGTAAGAGTGGGCTAACCATGCGTGTAAATTATGTCAAAAACGTCGGCTAAGAAAATACTGTAAGTAAAATAGGCCAACGGTGTTTATATAGTTATACCTAGGTATATACTGAGTTTTTGATGTATTATTCTGATTATTTCAAGGTCTACCTAGATGACCTGCACCTTTGTTCCGTTGCATTTCCAAGGTGTCTCATGCGCCTAACCCATCCCCATCACACTGCAGTGAAGTAAGGAAGGAAAGGTACATGTATAGTCATGCGGGACTGACATCGCCATAAGTTCAAAACTCCGAGACTGTGCCCCTTGGAAAGCCATCATGTGCTAGGTAGCGGGGCCACACCTAGGTAAGCGCTCGCCGGCTTACCCGACCTTTTGGGTGAGATCAAAGTGTCTGGTTCCAAAATTCGAATCCTGTTGCAACAATACGAGTCGACCCATGACGAGGAGACGCGCTAACTGCCCAGTAGATGATACCGTCGAGAGGCTTATTCGAGGCGATTAATGCGAGCAATTATCGACTGGGAAGCTGCCTCCCACCCACGTGCTCCGAGAACTGCCCCCAAGTCGTTGCCCCTGTCGTGCAACTTGGAAGCCGCAAGGCATTGTCGCATCTTCGAGTTCCTCATGTGCAAGGCTCGCAATCTAATTCAAATATCCACAGCATTACTAGCAAGATACCAAGCATCTCTTCTTCGTAGCACGGCATATAGCGGCCCGCATGCCGACGTGTTATCCGTGCCTGAGTGGTAGTCTGGGCGCGGTTGTGAGACGCAGGATCCTGGACTGCGTGTACACTCCATATTGGATGGGTGGCAGGGTCAGGGCTGCGCACCTTGGTGGTTAACAACAAGCTTTCCAATCATATGCACTCTATACATGTGTTTAGCTGCGGCGGCCACCTTGAAACAATACTCGGATCAGAGAAGGCACCTCGGGTAGAGACATATTCATTTCCTGAATTAAAGATGAGCTGTTGATGATAATGATACTACCATGCTTTTGACATCCTCAAGCGCCCCGCAAGGTACTCAAACACGACCATATCCACGATGACGTTGATATACCAGCGCTCCAATCCTCTGATGCGCAATCCAGCCTACATCCTGCCCAAATACTCCTTACCCAACCAAGTACATACCAATGAGAACCCCAACACCCAAAACGCCATCCCAAATGCCCGCCCACACGCCGAAAGCAACCAAGAAAGCAAGCAAACACACCCTATTCATTCCCCTGCTGCGCCTCATAAACCCTCATCGCCCTCTCCAGCTCCTCCAAGTTCGTCCGGTCGCCATACGCGTCCGCCAGCGCCATATTCTTCCTCCGCTGCTCGAGCTCCGCCTGCTCGGCCGCCTTTGCCTGGGCGAGGTGCTTCTCGATCTGCACCTCCCGGAAGGCAGTGACGCCGTAGCCAACTGCAACAAGGCCGGCAAGCGGGGGGATCCTAGCGTGGGGGTTAATTTTGGGCGGTGGTGGTTGCGGTGGGGGCAGGGAGAGAGAGGAGAGGGGAAAGGTAAGGGGAGGAAAGAGGGGAAGGAAAAAAGGGGACGAACCACTTCATGCCTGGCTTGCCGCGGGAGGCGGTGTTGATGTAAGGGAGGAAGCTGGGGTGGACGCGGGCCGAGGTGGAGAAGGGTCTGGAGGGCGGGAGGTTGCTCATTTTGGGTGGTGGTGGAGGACTCGGGGCGAGTGATTTGAAGTTATCTAGGTAGGTATGAGACGAAGAGAGGGGTTGTTCGCAGCGTTGGCGACGCCAAGAGGCAATGTGAGTGATTTTGGGCCGTATTTGGATCGGAGCGTCGAGCTTCTTATAGCAATGGTTTGTGATTGAGACAGGCTGCGTGAGTTAAAGGCGCATACAAGCTGGGCGTAGACACACGAGAGGTGTCACAGGGTTTGGGCAAGGAGCTGTTGGTGTACGAGAAACGTAAGGGGAGCGCAGGGGAGAGGAAAACGTGCCAGTGTCTCGACATAAGAAGACATGCGAGTCAGGGACAGCAACGGTGGGAGTTGGGGTAATGGGGGAGTAAGGATGGGATCATCGTCTGTGGTGGGGTGAGCGCCGGTTGAAATGGTCTGTTCAACGTGCGGCATGTCCCATGGGGTCGTGCCATCCAAGTGTGGAAGTGTGGAAGTGTGGGGAGATGTGGGGAACCTGCACAAAGAACAAGCCGACGAAGCCGGCCCCTCCCGCAGCTCGCAGCCATTTCCCCGGACGCGTTCCCCCTTTCCCCGGATTTGCCGATGCATTTTCGTCGCACCTGTGGATCCAGTCCCTAAGCCTTCGGCACCTGTGTCCGGCCCTGAATGAACTTATAAACCCGGACATCTCTAACCGTGAGATTCTGCCGTCCCAATTCTATCTCAACGCTTTTTGGCCCCTTGATCCCAGGAGTCTGGTTTCCCGACAACGTTCAACGGTGCTAAAGCTAGTGGAGCATATCCCCGCTACACACGTGGAAGCCGAGGCTTCAATGTCACGAGAATTTGCTCCGTCAAGCGGATAGGGTCACCCTGGCAGGGGCGAAGCATGAGGGACAGTCGCACGTAGCAGACGCCACTGGTGATACAGCGAAGAGATTACATGGCAATTAGATGGCATTTTGAGTGATTTAACACAGCTGCGAGGTCCTAATGGTGACACTTTCACTTAGGTGGCTGAGCTGCTGGTTGACCACCGACCCGACCGCAGAGGCACAACTGTCTCGGTAAGAAACGTCGGACATGGGCTCGAGACGCGCTTTGCGAGTCGGCCTTGGCCTTTTATTCTCTGAGCAAACGGCCAACGAGACCCGCATGTAATTGCCAAGACCGACCTGGTGCATAGTATTAACCACGAGAGCTGGAGATGACGAAGGCTGCTGGCAGGGTTGGATTTTGAAGCCATCATCAGGTACAACGGTGAAGCACCATTCAGTTCTTCCCATTAGAACCGCTGCACTGGTTTAATGAGCTGGCCCCAGACCGCCCAGGCACCGACAAGAACGTGTCATGGATGTTGAAAGGGTGGAATTGCCCCCTGGCACAACCCCTCGCGAGGATGCCTTCCCCGGCTCTATTTACTAGGCCTTGTGTGCCCGTGTCTTGGACTTTTTGCTGTCCGCAATTTCTTCCTCCTCATCCTCCCACTCTCCGTTTGCCTCCATGATGGCGTTGACTTGCTCTTCCGCATCACCCGCCAGTCCTTCGCTATCGAACCCCTCACCATCACTGTACATATCGCTATACTGATCCACATCCATCTCGTCGTCGTCATCGTCACCATTGCCGGCTGTGGGTTTGGCCGACTTTTTAGTGGCAGCCAATGTAGCCTTTTTCTTCTCCACATTCTCCTTCTGCTGCTTCTTCCGCGCCTCCTTCTCTTTCCTCCGCTGCTCCCATTTCCTCTCGAGCTGGATCTTCTCCTCCTTGGTCTTGTGCAGATACTGGTGCCACATAATTTTCCCTGCGCAGAGACCCTCCTCAACCTTGGTAAGGCGCAGACGCAGGCGCGGGCCAAGCTCAACCAGCTTTACGGCTCGGCGCTCGACGTTGTCATCTCTGCCATCTTCTTCGTCTCCTTCTCCCTGTGCTGCAGCCGAAGCAGCCCGAGCCTTGGTTGACATAACCTTCCTTGGTGCGGACTCGAGGATCTCGACCTCGGCGTCGGTATCGGCTTCGCTCCCGCTGGTGCCGTCCGTCATGTAGCCTTCCCCATTCTCACCGCCAATCATGAACTCGGAGATATCCTGTAACCGGCCGAGATTGGGCACGCCTCCCTTCCCGCCCTTCTTCGACTTCAAGAGCTTCTCAGCCGCGTCCAACCGCCGCAGCGGCTTCGAGAGGCCTACTGTTTTTGTTGTGATCGCATAGTGGCGGAAGTTCAGAACAAATGTGCCATCGTTCTCCTCCTCCTGCTCGCGATTGAGAAGTAGTACTCTTCGGATCGACTTAAGAGGGGTCTTCTGTGGGTTGATTGGTGGGAATAGGGATTGGAATGCGGTAGTTGCGAGGGACTCGAGCTGCCTAGGAGGCTTCGAGTTCGCATCAGAGGAAGGAGTGGTAAAGTTGTTCATCACCAGCTAAAGGGGTTTGGTATCAGTGACGCATATACAACAGGGGAACAATGTGGAACATACCAAGGGTGGGGATGTGTATTCTTTGCCGCCGCCTTTCGGGTGCCTTTGCGCCCTTTGAACATCCTTGGCCAGGGAGTATTTATCGACTCTGAAGTGGAAGGTAGGTCCGCGGGGTGTGAGGGCGAGGCGCAAATTTGTGTTCCCCGACTCGGATCTGGAGAAAAGGAGGAGATGCGAGACTCCCAGAGGTCCGCACATGGTGACATAATCTCTCAGCCTATTTGCCTTTCGCTCCCGCAGGCGTGAGGCTGTCCCGGGCTCCATGACACGTCGAACATCGGTTGCCAATTGACTGACACTGGTTCCGACCTCGCCTGCGCCAATGCGAATGACCATGCTCTTCGGGTCGCCCTTCGTGTTGATGTGGCCATTGATCGCCGTAGGCGTGGCGGGGTTGTTTGCGCCCGCATGGGTTCTTCTTTTTGTTCTTCGGCGCGCCATGGTGGTGATTTATTGCTGTGTTGCTAGTACAAAGTCTAGCTGGTGACATGAAGCTTTTCACCTGAGAGCGGCAGATTGGGAATATTTGCAGCCAGCAAAAAAATCAGCGGGGCGGGCTTATCGCACCAGCCCCACTTCCGATAAGCCTTGGAATTTTGGCGACCCTCCATGAACTCTCGATAACGTTGGAGAGGAAACAAGGTTGATCTGACGGACCGAGCAAGCGCACAGAGAAAAAATGTCGTCAAAAAGAAGGAAGATCTCCCACGAGCCCGGCGCCGACAAAAAAGCGCCACAAGCTCCTGCCGTACCCAAGAGCAAGCCTGGTTCTGAGCCCAAGCCCGAATCCGTACCGTCGCCCCCGAGCTCAGAGCCAGAAACGGAGACACTCGACAATTCATCGAGACAGGAAAACGACGAGGTGAAAGAGATGGCGACCACTTTTAAGGAATTGGTACGTTGATACGCCGCCGTTTGTGTTGGGCATCATTTCTGACGGTCATAGGGAATTGTCGAAGCGCTGTGCGAGGCCTGCGACCGTCTCGGATACAAGAAGCCCACCCCCATCCAGAGGGAGGCAATCCCCCTCGCCCTGCAGGATCGCGACATAATAGGAATTGCGGAGACGGGCTCAGGAAAGACTGTCGCATTCGCCCTGCCCATCTTGCAGGAGCTTCTCAAGAAACCACAACCCCTGTTCGGTCTCGTTCTCGCGCCGACGAGAGAACTCGCCGTTCAGATCGCGCAATCCTTTGAGGCCTTGGGATCCCTGATCTCCCTTCGATGTGCTCTTATTGTCGGAGGCATGGACAATATGCAGCAGGCCATCGCTCTGGGGAAGAAGCCGCATATCGTGGTTGCAACACCTGGCCGACTCCTGGATCATCTGGAGTCCACGAAGGGTTTCAGTCTGTAGGTTGCCATTATATGTCGAAGTGGCCCTGTGTTTTTCTGGAAACTAACTGTCTTGTAGTCGCAATCTCCAGTACCTGGTAATGGACGAAGCAGATCGGTAAGCCCGTCTTGTATCCGACACCTTTTCCCACAGCACGCTGACTCTAGCCTAGACTCATCGATCAAGATTTCGGCCCGGTTATCGAGAAGATTCTCAAGTTCCTGCCCCGTGAGCGGAGAACATACCTCTTCTCGGCCACCCTGTCCAGCAAAGTTGAAAGCTTGCAGCGTGCCTCGCTTCGAGACCCCCTGAAAGTCAGCGTCTCCACATCAAAGTACGCGACGGTGTCGACACTGGTGCAAAACTACATCTTCATCCCGCACATGCACAAGGACACCTATCTGGTCTACTTGTGTAATGAGTTTGCTGGTCAGACCATCATCATCTTCACCAGAACAGTCCTTGAGACACAGCGGATTGCTATCTTGCTGCGTACTCTGGGCATGGGTGCCATTCCACTCCACGGTGGTCTCTCCCAGTCATCCCGTCTGGGTGCGCTCAACAAGTTCCGCGCCGGCTCACGCAACATCCTGGTGGCGACGGACGTTGCCGCTCGTGGTCTCGATATTCCCAACGTTGACTGCGTGCTCAACTTCGATCTGCCTGGTGACTCCAAGACGTACGTCCATCGCGTTGGTCGTACCGCTCGTGCCGGCAAGTCGGGTCACGCCATCAGCTTTGTCACTCAATAGTAAGTTCGCAAGGCTTTGGGTTAACAATGGGTGGGTATTTAGCTAACACACTCGCAGCGATGTGGAGGTGTACCAGCGTATTGAGGCCGCATTGAAGATAACCTTGGGACAACACCCTGTTGAGAAGGATGAAGTAATGATCTTCAAGCCTCGCGTGGAAGAGGCGCAGCGCCACGCAAGGAACGAGATGAAGACGTTGATTGATGACAGAGGCAATCGGGGATCAGTGCTAAAGGGCAACAAGAAGAGGGGCGCCGCACCACCACCTGGGAGGAGAGACAACATGGATGCTGAGGAGGGCTAAGACGCTTCTTGGCGTGGACCCCAACACTTTGCTCTGCTTTCTTCCACATTTTCAGCGCACTACTCGGGGGGGGGGGGGGGGGGAAAACCCACGAAATTGAATGAAACGGCATGAAGTTAACTTGAGGCTACGTGGTGATTGTGCCTGCTCACTAAAGTTCTTTGTTAAGCCCCGGCCTTCGCGGGTCAGCGGCAATCCGTCCTCACACGGCGCCGGAGGTAGAAACAACATAACCTGCTCGTATCCACTACTCTCAGCTTCTCTCGCAAAAAAGTATCTTCCAAATGCAATCTTCAAAGTTGGGGATGCAAATAGACGGAGGTTCCAATGCACATAGACACTCTCATGTAGTTTCACCATAGCAAGGCTCAGGCATATGCTCACATGTATCCTATTCCTCATCCACATTCCCGCTTATCAACCACAAAAAGACCCTATGCGCCACTCCTGGATCACTCAGTCCCCTCAGTCAGGACTCTCGTCCAGTCAAACTTCCTCCACCGCTTCTTGAACCCTTCCGCCCTGTCATCTGACCTGGTCCACCTTCCCTGGCGCTTGATCACATCAGGCTCACAGTCAAGCATTCCGCCGATGATCTCCCTCGCAAAGAGATCACCCCTCGGCCACCTCTCTGAGTCTTCAACGATATGGCCTAACCCACCATCAAGCGTGAACCACACGTGAAAATAGGGCATCTCCTTGGCGAGACTCCTTCGGAAAGCGAGCTTGCCCAGCCCCTCGCGAGCGCGCTTTCCGGTGTCAATGAGCTTCTTGTGTTGAGACCACTCCTCATCGGCGGAGAGTATGGCCTCGCGGAAGAACGCGGGGGCTGTGTCACCCAGGTCGTAGGGGATAGGTACGGCAACGAGTGCAGCATGGAGTCGACGATGGGGAGCCGCGGCGTTCTCGTAGAAGAGGACCTCGCGGCCTTGGTCGTGGTAAAGGCGAGTAAGACTCTTCATGAAATTGCGTATCTCTTCCCATTCATCGTCGTCGCACTCGAGGAGGTTGGTGCGGTGGCTGATGGGCGCGATGACGGCACCACCCTCGGCCCCGGTAAGTTCTGGGTTGGTTGGGAGGGTGAGGTAGACGCGTGTGGCGAGGGAGAGGATGGGTGCGAGGGGTAGGTTCTGTGGTGGCGCGCGGTCCTCGTGGTGGCAGAGCGGGCAGTTGTCGAGAGCGCGGTTCAGCTTCTTGTATTCGGCCACAGCGACGTTCTTGAGGCTAGCTTCGCCTTTGTGAACGCGCTTGGCAAGCTTCTCAGCATTTTCGTCGAGATATTCGAGATCATCGTCGAACTTGGTATCTTTTGCGATGCGCTCAGCCAGTCGCATACCCTCACCACCGGCCTGGCCACGGGTGCGGCGCTCCTCACGCACCATGTCTTCAACGCTCATGTCCTCGTTGGCTTCTACCAAGCCACGCTCGACACCACGTTTGTTGGTGATAGCTTTGACTTCCCCGCGAGAACCCGCTAGCATCCGGCTGTAAGAGGCATCCAGGACGACAGCATTACTCGTTGTCGTGCCATTGCTGAAAGCGGCCATCGCGGCATTGAATTCCTGCTCCAGCTTTGCCGCTTCAGGGGCATTGCGCAGCTTTGCCTTCATGAGCTGAGCGCGCATTCGGTTTAGGGCTGACTGGTCTATTGGCACGACCGGTTCCTGGACCACAACACCCTGCTCGAGCGGTGGTGAGAGCGAGATGTGCCGTCCCTGTTCCGTTTGAGCCTTGGCCTTCCGCTCCTCGTACAAATCACCCGACGGCTTTACCTTGCCAACATAACCCTCCCCGTAGACTTTCCTCCTGTCCATCTCGATCTTCTCTTCCCTCGCGTCGTCGAACTCCTCCAAACTCCCAAGTCTCTCGACTGCAACCTCGTCTATGGGGCGGTTGCTCTGCTCAGCAATGGTGTAAACGGCTTTCAGCTTCGTCATCCGCCATTGGGACCCCTGATCGCCAAACTTGTATTTCACCTCTCGTTTTTGTGATGATGCAGCATCCGCCGCATCTGAGTCCCCTCCATGGTCCACTTCTTCCAAGCCAGTATTCATCTCGCGCTCGTGGAAGACCCGTTTTGGCTCTTCCTTCACAGGCGGCGCGCTCTTTTTGCTGGATCCCCTGTGCACATAGTCGATATCGATGGCAGACGGGGCCGTCATCCACGAATCTCGCACAAGGGGCGCGTCGGTGGATGCTAATTCTTCGTCGGGCAGTGGAAGGTCACCCTTAGGATCCGATTTCTTGAGGTGTTTGGCATCCTTGCGATCGCCGTCCCGGGTTTCTGAACGGTCCCTGGACCTGTGCCTGTGTCGGTGCTTGTGCCTGGACTCCTCTTCGGCATTCTCGTCCCTCGAGTGGCGAGACCGTTTATTCCGATGCCCATCTTCGTCCGAATCGTGTTCTCGTGATCTGTGATGCCTGTCGTGATGCTTTTCTCTGTCCCGCCCGCTGCGCCTGTCCTTTTCCCGATCCCGATCTCCATCTTTATCGCGACGGTGGTGTTTAGACTTACGCTCCCGGCGCTCTTCCTTCTCTTTTTCAGCGCGCTCCCGCTCGGCCTTTTCGGCGGCAAGGGTTTTCTCGAAATCGTCGAGACTATCCATTGTAAGTTTGATGTGCCTGCCAGTGATAGTGACGGCACTGCAGCGCCGTTGTCAATTGAGGTGAAATCGTGGTGTGACGTATGGCCAATTAGCTAATCCACAGCGATAAGATAAGAGTTCGAGCTCTGAGCTAGTTCCACTGTGGACCCCTGCACTCCACCCCTGCACGTCAACTCCATCAAGTGGTGGGAACGAAACATGAGAAGCTCAAGGAGACCTGAGCAAAAGTCCATAAACCGCCGCAATCTCTAGTCGTTCCGCGAATTCTTTTAAACACCAAGAATGAGAGCATACGACTGGAACTCAACTAGTCTAGCAAGCCAGTGAAATTCATAAGAGTCGAGTAACAGAAAAGGAAACAGACCAACGCTAACACAACTTTTTTCAGTCTCCGGGGGTATCATTATCTTGTGAGTCCTCCGGACGGAACACTCAAGCGGGGACGCCCATGGTGGAGGATACAAGCCAAGCAGCCAGATTAATTTCTACGAAGTACTTTCCACCGTGCCTTTTCTCGCTGACGTACCTTACCTAAGGTACCACCTACGTGGAGGTACGTAGATTCTCAAACTCTCCTATGGTAACCTCCACCTTTCATACACATTCAGTTCTCACATAGATACCTAATATTTCCGATTGATTTACTAAAAGTACCTGCTCAGGCAGGTAATATTGATTTCTTTTTCTTTTTCTTTTTCTAGGATTCAGGGTTAGGGTTAAGGTTACTCCTCTAAATCTCCGTCTCCCTCATCCAGACATGGCCCCGATCCGGGAAGACCTCTTTCATCTCCCTCAGGTGCCACCACCTCCTTGAGATCGCCAACCCCGGATTCTCAGCCATCCGGCCCGCCAGGTCCCTCAGGTCCCTCCCCAAGGCAACCCAAAGCCCCTCAATCCTCGTCTCCATCTCAACCCGACACCTCAAGAAATCCCTATCATACAACGGCTTCAGGAGCATATGGCACACCATAGCGTGCGTCTGCCCGTCCAAAACCGTCGATAGGCCCTCCCACTCCATCAGGTAGACATCAAAGTATCTCAAGACCCGCTCCGACGCAACAGCCGTGCGGCCTTGCATGCCGAAGTCGACACATGCTTGTATGACCCCCTTGACCAAGTTCTCCTGGAGTAGTACATACTCCATGGAGCGCGTGGTCATCTCGTTGAGGCTTTTCAGTCGCCTCTCGGACTCGAGGGAGACTTCTACGTGGTGGGTGAGAGTCTTCCTTGTGCCCGGCTGCCCTCGCAGGGTGCTCTCGAAGAGCACGCTGACGAATGGCTCGAGCATCTCGATGACGCTTTCTACGGAGCTGCCATCCTTGTTGGAGTGACGGATGTAGGAGTTCATCGTGATTGGGAGAGAGATCCTCGATGCCATGCTGGGTTGAGCGGGGAGTGGGGGAACAGAAGGGCTGGTATCTTGGCAACCATGACTTTCCCCTGTTTATATGTGGCGGGAGTGTAAGTGCCATCCTTTCACTCGGTGCCCATAATGAACAGTGACATTGTGAAAGTGAATGCCGAGTTTCTTTGAGTGAGTTGATGATTGGCATTGTTCTTCGTGGGAACACAAAGGTCACTGTGACTGAAGCGTCAAAGCCCTGGCCCTGTGATTCTTACGAAGTCATAGTTTTGATTCCGCTACTCGTCCCCATCCTCCGCACACAAGCGCTTTCTCGGAGCCCTCCCTCCCTGCTGCGGTGGCGTTGCGTAGCCATACACGCCGTTTTCAGATACAATGTCCTGCGGCTCTTGAAATCCTAGGGAGCGCATTTCCAGCGCGGTAATCAAAATCCCGGCCTCCTTGAAAGCGATACGCACAGTCTCAACACCGTTCTTGTCCTTGTCGCCATTGTCATAGGGATTACTGCGGGCAACAAGAAGAGCTGTGTCGTCTTGAGTGGAACGCGCATCCGGGATGATAAACAGCTCATACTCGGGGCCAAGCTGGCGTGATACTGCTTCTGCGTTCTGGCCGATAAGGTTATCGAGCTGGCAAACCTCTAGCCCGAGTAATGCCAAGTTTTGCGTACTTCCGGGGGCCAGATCCTCGCTCCTGGCATAAGAGGCGGCGAGAAGGAGAAAAGGGGGGTTCACATCGCACTGTGGGCCAGGTAACCAACAGCATAAGGGCGACAGCCAATCACAGGCAAGAGTGGGTGCCGATATTATACAAAAATACCTAGGTATTAGCTTTTTGAGATTTGATATCCGCTGATCGCAAATGCGCCAATGCAAATGGATATCGGTGGCGCCATTCGTACCTACCTCCCTGCCGAATCCCACACGCCGTCGCAAAAGTACTGCGGTAACAAGTCCGCTTCATTTACTCTAAGTGGTATTTATCAGCCGCCAATCACATGCAAACGGCCATTCTCAGCCCTGCGATACGAGGCCCCAAAGGCAGCTACCAGGTAAGCGGGCCTCGAATACACTACCACATTGCAATCTCCTGCTGCTCACACGCCGCCTTCCTGCTCCTCTTTGGAGCATGGAGGGTGGGCGCCGCGGCGGTGTTCGCTCATTTCATGGTTTCCAACAGCCACGACTACACAATTGCCGACTGGACCAGTGAGATTCAACAGGCTCAGGCTTCGCACATTGATGCCTTTGCGCTCAACATGGCCTATGCAGAAGGCGACGACCAGAGCATTGCCAATGTGTTCCAGGTTGCGTCTTCTCTGGGCTTCCGCCTCTTTTTTTCTTTCGACTATGCCGGCAACGGGCCATGGTAAGCAAGACCACATGAATATACCGATTGCCAACGCAGTGAACTCACACGTCTCATCTCAAGGCCAAAAGGGGATGTCATCAACCTCATCAACAAGTACAAGGACAGTCCAGCTCACTAGTACTTCGGTGGCGGCCCATTCGTATCAACTTTCGAAGGTCCAGAAAGCGCCAGCGGCTGGATCACCATCAAGGCTCTGACAGGGTGTTTCTTCGTGCCTGACTGGTCCTCACGTGGCGCCAAGGCAGCTATGGAGCTGGCTGGAGGCGTCGTTGACGGTCTCTTTAGTTGGGCAGCTTGGTCGTGGGGTAACCGGGACATGGATACATACGTCGACGCCTCGTACCTCCAGTATCTCAACGGCAAGCCTTACATGATGCCCGTGTCGCCGTGGTTCTACACAAATCTCCCCGGATTCAACAAGAACTGGCTCTGGCGCGGTGACGACATGTGGTTTGACCGCTGGCAGCAGGTGCAGTCCTGGCAGCCCGAGTGGGTGGAGATTGTCACCTGGAACGACTACGGCGAGTCGCATTATATTGGTCCCATTTTCGAAAAGGCCCTTGATCCGCTTTGGGCCAGGGGAAATCCCCCATTCGACTTTGTCAGAGGCATGCCTCACGATGGCTGGCGTAAGTTCCTGCCGTACTCGATCGACTTGTACAAGAGCGGCGTGGCCACCTTCCACGAAGAAACCATTGTGTTTTGGTACCGCCCGAGCCCTGCTGCGGCTTGCAATTCCGGGGGGACCTCCGGCAACACGGCGGAGCAATTACAGGTAGAGTTTGCTCCGGCTGAGGTCATGCAGGATAAGCTCTTCTTCACGGCGCAGTTGGCATCTCTGGCCACAGTCACCGTGAGCATCGGTGGCGTGTCCCAGTCGGCAGAATGGTCCGATATCCAGCCGGCAACGCCGGGCTTTATCATGGCAGTGTTCCATTCAACGGACGGCTGGGCGAGGTTGTGATCACCGTCTCTCGTGGGGGGAGCGTCGTTTCCAGGGGAACCGGGAAGGCCATCACCACATCTTGCCCCAACGGCTTCACTAACTGGAACGCCTGGGTCGGCCAGGGGAGCAGTTCATCTGTTGGTGCCACATCAGTGTCGTCGGCAGGCTGGGGCTGTATTGCAGGTACCGTCATCGGCAACTTTGCCGGCCTTTGCGCGTACTCGTGCCAGTATGGCTACTGCCCTCCGGGTGCCTGTATCTGCACCAAGATGGGACCTCCCAAGACAAAGCCGACTTCGCTGAACGTCCAGGGTTACCCAGCCGCGGACCTCGACGAGAATTACTTAGGACTGTGCGCTTTCAACTGCAACTACGGATACTACGGATACTGCCCTCCTTCGGCATGCGCCACGTCTCCACAGCCCCTGACCACGCCCACGGTATCACCCTTTGCCCCCCCCCCCCTGCGTGCAGAAGCGGTACCGGGAGCGGCAACTTTTGTGGTCTTTGCAATTATGCCTGTAACTTTGGCTTCTGCCCGCGGGGAGTATGTACATGCTTGGGCCAGAGGGCGCTGAACGTGCCACCGGCAATCACCAAGAACACCAAGGGCAGGCCCGTCGCCGGCGTCGAAGACCATGGACTATGCGGTTTTTCCTGCCCACGTGGCTACTGTCCTGAAGGCGCGTGTCAAGAGTCGGCCGTCATCGCCCCCGGAGCGGCTGGTCCTCCGGTCACGATTGACCCTTCCATTTGGAACATGCCAACCCCTAAAGTCTCATGTGTACCGCCCTGTGTCGTTGTCCTCCCGCCCTGGACACTCCCCACCCAAACTACCATCTCCTTTCCGCCCTTCACAACCACCCTCACCGCCAGCTGGGTGGCAAACTCCCCTGGAATCATCACCACCGTCACTATTTCATGCTCAGCACGCACCACCAACATCATTCCTGTTTATAACCTCAACATCACCACCTCGGCTGTCGCCCAGGCCACCTATACCGTCTCACCCTCCATCATATGTTCCCGCCCCGTCACCGTCTCCCCGCCACCTGGGATCGACTTTCCACCAGTAACAATCACTATCACCTCACGCCCGCCCGACAGTACCGCCACTTTCCCGACGCTGACCATGTCCCTCCCGTCCACCATATCCTTCACCTCAGCCTCTCCAGCGGGCCCAACCTGCACCTCCGGTTCCGGATGTGGGACCCAATGCACCGAAAACTGCAACTCGTGCGGCCTACTCTGCATCTGCCCCTGGTGCATCCCGCCCCCCTTCCCCTTCCCGCCCCCTCCACCAGACGTCTACCATCCAACCTGGGTCGGCCCTGTCTGCCCCATCCCCCCTCCCCCCTTCGGCGGCGACGACGACTGCAACCCCGCGGACCTCACTCCCGTCCGGCGCTGCACCGCCTCATGCAGCGTCACCAAGCGCACCGACGCCTGGACGCTCTCCACATCCTGCACTCGCACCGACTGCACTACCCGAATGGGCTGCGGCTCCACGGTCTCAACCACCACGACACGCACAACCTTTGGGTGTCCCCCCACAACAGTCTACCAGCCGTGGTGGACGGCCCGAAATCAAGCGATCCCTCTCCCTGGTGAGCCGGGGTTTGAATTCGTCGGGGAAGTTCTCGAGACTGGAACATGGGCTGCCCCGGGAGCACGACCAACCCCGCCCCCTGCGGGAGACGGCAGGAGAGCGATATGGAGTATGATGTTCTGGAGTGAGGATGGGACTGCTAGATATAGAGGCTATGATTTCTATTACCGGAGCGGATTTAGCTGCTTCCCGACATGCCAGACAAATCCAGACTGGCAGAGCGAGGGGGGGAAGGTCGCTGCTACGCCGGACAGCTTGGACAGGTATTAATGTTTGGGGTAAGGGGGGTTGCCGGTTTGATAGGGGGACGAAGCGGTTGAGTTGCCCTGGGTGGGCGGACGCAACGTGTGATGATCTAGGGGGGTGGGGCGTTGGTGGGACGTGTCAGGCGCATCAGACTTATCAGGCTGTGATGTTTTGTTATTGAGGAGGGGCGCTTACTTGATGTGAGAAGCGGCGAGGAGAGAAGGAGTTGATAAAGAAACTACCTATGTAAATATTTCAAAGAAATATCTACTATGAATATACGGAGCACATATGTGAAAGTCCTCCATTTTCAGAAGAAACCGAATAAAATTGCACTTTGGCCAAGAGGTAGGATGCTAGCGAGTAATGGGACTCGAAGATTTCGGACGTGTACGTAGACTGAGGTGGGAGACTGCTGCTTTTTTCTTTTTTTCTGTCAC
>Ga0247760_1000335_pt1 | contig 51988 bp, 52 predicted proteins | sample UWRJL171409R4_FD_179936 | JGI IMG/M metagenome (GOLD analysis project Ga0247760, IMG submission 179936) | Plant litter microbial communities from Arlington Agricultural Research Station in Wisconsin, United States - UWRJ-L171-409R-4 | ecosystem: Environmental > Terrestrial > Plant litter >...
CCTTGCAGCAGGCGACGGCGGGGAGCTCGAACACAATATAGCCTATGTAGAACGCCGATAGGATCATGTTGTAATCGTATCCGATCATACTGAGGTCGACGTCCATACGGGCAATCTTGGCGTTCCCTGCGTCTTGTCAGCGGACCGTTCATCGGCTTCCTTCCCCGGAGACGTAGGGCTCGCAGCAGATCACCTATGTTTGTGCGATCGATAAAGTGCATCAGGTACAGCAGTATGATCATGGGTATGATGTGGAGATCGATCTTGGTGCGGAGACGGCGCTCAGCCGTACTGTCCGAGACAGTGACATGCTTCGGCTCTCGTTCCCCTGGAAGTTCAGGCTTGGGGCTTTGGCTTCGCGAAGGGCTCGGGGTGCCCTGTTTTCCCGTTTGGTCAACCATGGATGGTATTGTGAGCAGTGCCACTGTGGAAGAGGAATGATGGACAACAAGTGAATGGCGAAGTGGACGGGGGATTTAGAGATTGATATAAGGTAGTTGGGCACGGCCGAGATACGGAGCACAGAACTGCCGAGACAATAGCGCTACGGCCCAGACCGCCAATCTTTGCAGATTTATTCAACGTGATGATCGGATCTGATTGGTATCGATGGCACTCTTGCTTCGGCTGGCCATGCACACCAAGATGCCAAGACTGGGGATCTCCGATCCCTAAGAGAAGCACCAACACTGCATCACCCGCTGTGGCTGGCCTTCCGGTCGTCGACGATGAGAAAGCATATTACTAATCCACAAGAAATAGCCTCGATGACCGATGCCAAAGTCAATAACATCGCTCCAATTTTGGCTACAGAGATGGCTAGCCATACCATTAAGAGGGGAAGAGGCCTTATTATTTTCTCTAGTCCGGTACCATCCTTATTCCGAGACGTAATAAGTCGCAAAACGGTAAGAGTGCTCACCGACATGATGAAAGCGTCAACATTTCCATAGAAGTGGACGCCGAATTTATCGGGATAACGCAGCTGCATGAGCCACCATTAGGTATTAAGCACCGATATCAATCAATGATCGGGTCACTCCTGTACCTATCTAATGGCACGAGACCTGACATTTCTTTCGCCGTCAACATGTGTGCGAGATTCACCAACAGCCCAAGCCAACAACACATTGATGCCGCTATCAGGATCTTCTCATATGCAAAGATAACAAGGACACACGGACTCACATACTCACACGAGGACATCCTACCTGAAGAGTCACGACTTATTGCCGGGTTCGTTGATGCAGACTACGCCGGGTGCCTGGAAACAAGGCGATCCACGACAGGGCTACGTATTCACTGTTGCCGGTGCGCCAGTGTCGTGGGCCTCGAGACGGCAGGAAGCGGTGGCAACGGCCACCCTCGACACAGAATATATGGCTGCAGCAGACGCAGCAAAAGAAGCAGTCTGGCTTCGCCGTTTCACGGCGGACCTCAGACTTCTACATCAACCGTCGGTCACTCTTTTCATCGACAACAACTCTGCGCTAAGGTTGTCAAAGAACCCTGAGAACCACAAAAGGGCGAAGCACATTGACGTCAGGCATCACTTTCTGCGGGAGCACGTGGTTCAGGTGAAGGACATCAAGACTGAAAGGATCGATACGATAACAGCGCTGATATTTTCACCAAGGCTTTGGGAAGGCAGCTGTTTGAGAGACACGTCAAGAGGTTGGGTCTTGACCAAGTTTTAGTCCGAAGGAGAGCTCAGTTCAGGGGGGGAGTTGAAATCGGTGAACTATCCCTCTCCCTTCGTTTGTTTAATCTCTCTCTGTTTGTAAAGAGGGGGTTGGTGCTCCACTCCCCACGGGAAGATGCCTATGGTGGACCACCCAATAAGTAGAAGATCCTCTCCCCTCTTGAAGGGGAGAGAGGGTATGCCCCAGAAATAATATTCTTCTGCTTCAACTGGTTACGGTGGAAAAGGGTGAAGAGGCGAAAGTGGTTGTGGAGGAAAGTCCGTATTGGGCGGAGTATTTGGTCAAGTGGCCGGGGTATGGGGAGAGGGTGTATGATTTGATGCAGGAGTACAGGTAGGGTGAGCATAGGTTGTGATGGGCGAATTGCTCCGAGAAACGGTTCAACTTAAGTTGTTCTGATGATTGCAGCGAAGAAGGATAGTAGTGAAGTGAGGTATGTTTGTTGTAAATGCCAACGAAAGATTTAAAAAACAAAAACACCGTTCTATGATGGCCCCGTCTCTATGCTAAACCCAATACCTATCTTTTACTCTTCCCATCCACCCAATGCGATGCGATCCCAAGCAGGAAAAGGTCCAAGCAATGCAACTCCCATCTATGCCGCCCAAATGCAGTCCAGAAAAGAAGACATCTACAACTCCAACCCCGGAGTATCAAAGCCGCTCTCTGAAGCTTACTTCCAATCAGGGCAAGTAACCTTATACGCCGCAATCGGATTATTCGAATAGCACCCCTTCACGCCAATCTGGATCCCCTGGTCCCAGCAACCGCCCGTATTGTAAACCGTCACGCGGCACCTCGAGTCCATCGAATCAACCGTAATGCTCTTGATGTTTGCCGGCAGCGCCACACAAGCGCCAGTAGCGTCGGCCCGCGTCTCGAGCGAGTCGTACTCGGGGTTGATGCAGTTCCACTCCGTGCCGACTTGGAAGACGGCGGCGACCTCGCTCTGGTTGGGGCAGCCGTACTTATTTTGGCAGAAGCCGCCCGGTCTTGCGGCCTTGAGGAGGACGTTTCGGCGGGTGGGGATTGTGTCGGCGGAGGCTTGGGAGGCGCCGAGGGCGAGGGTGAGGATGGTTGCGATGATAGTGGACTTCATTTTGGTGGATGGTGTTGTTTTTGAAGGGCTGAAGTGTCGAGGTTTTGTTAGATGGTGTGTAGATGTAAAGTTTTATAAAGGTTGTGGTTTGTTGAATTGGTTGGTTGGTTGGTTGGTTTCTAGGGGTTTGAGTGAAGCTGGAATTGAAGCTGTGTGATGATGATTCCAAAACCCTCGATTGATCGCGGGATAGTTACTCTTTTATCTTCAAATATCATGATATTAGACTTATACCGTTCTTGTCTTGACCGTGAGGCTCAACTCTCAAAGTTCCAGTCGCAGCCCCGGAGCTGAGATTCGTGTGGTAGAAGCCGCAGAGGCGGGGCCTGGCGAAGCTGGCGCTGCCTGCAGCCACAGCATGCACTTTGTTCTGGGCTGGCAAATGGGATCGAAGGGTTTCGGGCTTTTGGCGGTGGCGAAGACAAAGGCCATAGGGCTGAACCGATCCGGATCGGATCGGATACCGCCAAGCACTGCCCCATCAACCGCTAAGCTTTTGCACTGCCCCGATGCCCACGTGTCGGCAGTGCCTTCACAGTCCCAACTCCCGCAGTGATTTCCTTGTTAGAAATAAACTCGAGGCCTCCTTTTCTGCCGCAGTGTCTTAACCAAACCTGAGACCTCAACACAATTCTACTCTACCTACCAACGGTAATCTTAATGCTGCATGCCAATTGCTTCGTGCCTGACAGGGCAAAATGCATCCTGCCCCTTGTCAACTGGAATAACTATCGGTGTCGTCGCTTCGGTTGGCGCGACAGAAAGCGTGATTGTTGGCCTCCGACCCCTGTGGCCACATAACCAGGCTCATTTCCAAGTCGTCACAGGTTTGCAAACGAGATGACAGAATTTATTGCTGTCTTCAACTTAGGTACCAAATTATCATCGGAACAGCTCAGGAGGAGAAGCTCCAGCCCAGGCCCGATATCTCAGGTGAGGCATATTTTGCGGCTTCGTTCGTACACCCACCGAAAGTATAGATAGGGCACTAGGGCGAAACCCAAATGAAACCACCTCCCGAAGAATTATCAACGCCAAGCACCGTTCCCTGTTCTCCATGATCATACCACGAACTGACTGTGGGGCTTCGGCCCATGTCCGGGTACGAGGAGTGGAAGAACATCGATGAGCCGAGACGCATGGCCAAATCTCGGCGGCTGTTGCGGGAGAACCCGCATATCGCGGCTTGGCACTTCTATTCTCGGAACACGCTCTTCAGGGACATCGTGCTCAAGAAGAAGTTCAATCTTGCCGATTTCTGGTGCCGGTACGAGGGGCAAGGCCGCGGCAGCAGCCATTCCCACGGGCTCTACTGGTTCAAAGGAAGCCCCCCTCCTGATATGGCGACTCCCGAGGCGAGGGCGCACTTCGCGAGGGTCTGGGGTCATCACGTCACAGCTGTCAACCCACAGCGAGATCAGGGTGCCGACGAGGGTAACCCTCTGTCTGTTGACCCTATGGAGACGGGGGTTACTTGGGAGTGGTTGAACCGAATTGTCAACCGCTGCCAGCGACACCACTGTTCGACGACCTACTGCCTGCGGGTGACCAAGAGGGACGCCGACCGCGCTAGAGAGGTCTCAGAACAAGCTGCTACAGGGGGCCAGCCGCCGCCAGCACCAACATGCCGGTTTCTATTCCCTCGCCCTGCACGCGAGGTTGCTGAGGTTATCAAGAGACCTGGAAAGGGCTGGTGGTCGTTTGAGGCCGAGCGTAACGACACGCACCTCAACAAGTACAACCCACTTGTGGCTCTCTGTTGGCTGGCCAACATCGACTGCTCGCCCTGTACGAGTGTAGACGCTGTGATCAACTATGCAGCGAAATACTGCAGCAAGTCTGAGTCGCAAACCAGCACGTATGCGCAGATCGCCAAGAGTATTCTCCCTCACATCTCGGACCACAACCTAATGGTTTCCTTCGTGTCAAAGCTCATGAACAAGCTGATCGGCGAGAGAGACTACTCCGCCCAGGAGATCTGCCATATCTTGCTGGGACTCGCTCTCCGGGAGGACAGCCGAGTTGTGCAGAGCGTCGACTGCCGGCCCCGCGACAGGCAGTCTCGCCCAATCGACATCACGGCGGAGGGCGATATCAAGGAGTCGCAGACGGCGTACGACAAGTATCTCCGGCGGCCCGACTGGATGGAGGATATTTCGTACTTTGAGTTCCTGCAGGACTGGAACTTCAAGGCGCGGAACCCTGTCAAGTGGGCGAGATGGCAACCTCCTGCGATGCCGAGGGTCCTTAACTACTTCCCCCATTACAAGCCAGTCCGCACACACCAGCAGTTCTCTGACTTCTGCCGGGTCAAACTACTCCTCAACTATCTGCATCGCCAGCCTGCAGAGCTTCTTGATGTCGACGGCCTGCGATTCTCCTACTACGGTGCTGCCTATCAGTACTGCCTTGAGCATCATCAGCACGATGACGACCACTACGGAACCTTGGACGAGCCCGACCCGTTGCCGGACGAGGATGAGTTCGAGCCAGGGGGTGATGTCGGAGACGTTCCCCCTGACTGGCAGGAGGTGGCTCGGCAGGTTCCAGATCTCCATCTTCCGAGGAGGAGGCCTGCTTAGCCGTCGGGATATCGACGTAAATTACGACTAGTCGCAGCACGTCGCTCGCTATTCCCACGAGGGGTTCCCTAGCGGAGACTACTAGGCACAGCTCCGCGGAGACACCCCAGGCAATTTTGACGTGGAAGAGCTGCCTCGTGAGGCCCGAGACACCTTAAATCGCGAGCAGCGGCGGGTGTACAACGCAGTCATGCGTCATTTCAAGGAGCTTAACCAAGGGCGTCAGCCTCGGCCGCTTCGCCTGCAAGTTGATGGGGGAGGCGGCACGGGGAAGTCGTACATGGTGAAGGTCATCTCCTCGCACCTTCAGGCCGAGGCGGCCAGATACGGCCGAATATCCCCGATCGTCAGGGCCGCTCCAACGGGCGTAGCGAGCAACGAGATTGGGGGTCAGACTCTCCATTCTCTGCTACGGCTGCCTGTCGACGGTAATTACTGCCCGCTTTCAGAGATACCGACAGTCTTGAAGGCCTTGCAGCGGCATTTCAGGGGTATATACTACCTTGTGATCGACGAGAAGAGCATGCCAGGCCTCAAGACTATGGCGTGGATTGACCAACGCCTTCGGGTGGTGTTTCCCGAGAACCGCGACGAGTTCTTCGGCGGCCTTAGCGTCATCCTAATCGGAGACTTCTTTCAGCCCCCTCCTGTCCTTAACAAGCCGCTGTACTCGACACGCGACAACCTGAAGGACATCGAGATCGTTGGACGTAACGCATACCTCTCCTTTGACGAGTCCGTTTTCCTCACTGCTGTGCAGCGGCAATAGGGTGAGGACCAGGCCCCTTTTCGGCGTGCCCTCGAGGAGCTACGGAAGGCAGACGTGTCGGTGCCCTCCTAGCAGCTTCTCACCTCAAGATGCTCGGTCAAGATCTTCCCTAAGGAGGTCGACAGCTTCGGTGATGCGCTTCGCATCTACCCCACCAAGGTCCAGGTCGTCAGGTACAACCACGACCACATGCTCGGCCTGACCAGCCGTGCTGTACAGGTCGAGGCAATCCACGAGGGTGTTGGCTCGGAGAGGGTTGAATCCTCCAATGCAGGCAACCTGGTCAAGCAACTCCCTCTGTGTATTGGCTGCAGGGTGATGCTGATGCGGAACCTTTGGACCAACGTCGGTCTCTTTAATGGTGCCCGGGCGCTGTCCACGACATCTCCTGGAAGGACGGCGCCGACGTACTGCGTGACCCACCAGAGGTAATCATGGTGGCCTTTGACGACTACGACGGTCCGGGCTTCACGATGCCGAGCGGGGAGACGCTCCGCAGGGAGGGGAAGCTGGTTGTTCCTATCCTCCGGGTGCGGCAGGACTTCATGGTTGGTACCAACTCCTGTTCGAGAGCGCAGTTCCCGCTGTTGGTCAGCTACGCAATCACTGTCCACAAGTCACAAGGCATCACGCTAGACAAGGTCGTCTGCAATATCTCTGCGCCGGAGTTCGCTGCTGGCCTCTCCTACGTAGCTGTGTCTCGCGTCAAGACACTTGGCGGGATGATGTTCGAGAACCCGTTCGACCGTAACAGGGTTTACCGTGAGTTGCCGTTAAGTGCTATGAGGTTGAAGCTAGCGGACCACGCTGTCAGGCTGCTGTAGGAACTGGAAGATGTCAAAGATAATGATCTCTCGGAGGAGTCTGGCTACACGGTGAGCAGTGAGGGCGATGACAGCGGTAACGAGAGTAGTTAGCCGAATAGAGACGAACAATGCAGCACCGGTGTACGGGAGTCCTTGGCCGACGGACAGGTTTCTGGCGCTTCGCCTCTCTCGCATACGTGACCAACATTTAATTGCTCGATTGTCCTCCGGAGAGGGACAGGAAAATTGCCAGGAGCGGGAGAGAGGAAGGAAGCGCCCCTTCGCTGCACCCCGGGGCGCTTCCTTCCCCTCTCCCGCTCCTAGCAATTTTAACTACCTAACAAAGCTAGAACTGGCTTTTATTGGCTTAGCGTCACTATCGCAGTTGAGTTCATTTTCTGTTCGCCAACATGTCCTTTTCAACTCAAGCCGTCAAATCCCGGCAATACCGATGTACAGCAGGGGGCTGTTGATGCATGCTGTCCCGCCCAGAATCGTATCGTCGGCTCGCCAGCAGCTATCAAATACAAGCCCGGCAGTACGAGCGACGTCGTTGCTAAGGAGTCACATTCATTAGTATATGTACCGAGCAAGACAAAGACGATAAGTTAGTCAACTAGTTGTAGCATCAATAACTCACCAGTTTACAGAGTTCGCAGTGTTACTTGACTGAGACCCGAAGATCTGCGCGCCACCGATAACGCACATCTGAAGGGCGGCTTCTGTTCAACAATGTTAGTCATCTGTCTATTGCAGGGCCCAACCAGTAAATCATTCGAGGTTGAACGTACGGCCTGGTGGAACGCCGCAGATGTAGCCGAGGCCGCCCAAGCGGGCAAGATAGTCAACACAGGCCACAGCATCTCGCCCCTTGATACAGATAACATCAACACATTAGCATCAAGTCCGTTATACAAAAGGGGACATGTATCAGAGCGAAGGAGAGTACGTACAGGTGCGCGCGATCCAGATCCATCGCAATAGGCCCTCTTCTGAAGACCACCTGCGGAGCCGATTATGCTGGCGGCGTGGGCCCCTGCGATGGCCTCGTCGACCGTGAGAGCCGTGTCGGGGTGGGAGATAATGTCCTCAACCCACTGTGCAAAGGAGAAGGTGGTTGGAGAGGTTGCAGCGGGGAGGGCAGCCGCCGAGGCAGCCATAGCCAGGGCAGCGGCTGCAGCCAGGGTGATGGCAGTTCTGACCATTTCGACTCGACTGATGGCTTCGAATTTGACTTGAGGTTTGAAGAACGGCGGCTAGGAGGTAACAGCGGGAGAATCAATACTATATATACCAAAGTCTAGGTGTTCCGCGGCGTGCCCCTGGACGCATCTTGCCCCTGGACGCGTCCTGCACTTGGACGGACGCGTCCGATTATGCCTATCCCACTGCACTTGGGCGGTTGGAGTCTAAGTCAATCCGACCTTGTGCATTTAGCCGAAATCTAGCACTGTGACGCTGACCGCTATTGACTTCCCTTTTAGTGCCAACTGCATAACGGATATCCATCAACGCGGGAACAGCAGACGGGGCATAAAGACGAATTCCGTTCGGATTACCGACAATGAGGAAGTATCGCATTCCAGCGGTTAGTTTTCAACGCCCGTAGTCACGACTAATCACAACCTAGAGAGCGTTCGGCTCAAGCGCAACGCAATATCCCTTCCGCGCCGCTCTCGACGTCTTGTCTGGGCAATAGCGGGCGAGCCATACCACGCTGCAGACGCAACACACACGCGGCGCAGCCAGATCATGATTTGTTACCATGCCGCAGACGTAACACACGAGCGACGCAGCCAGATCGTGATTTGTTATCATGCCGCAGACGTAACACACGAGCGGCGCAGCCAGATTTAAGATTTGTTACCATGCCGCAGACGTAACACACGAGCGGCGCAGCCAGATTAAGATTTGTTACCAAGTTGGAAGGTGGATGCCAAAGGACGCTTGGAAATTAAGGTTTTTACCGTGCAAACCACCTTGATTCAGTCTCTGGACATGTTCGGACCGGGCTTGAACAGGTCCCTTGTGTTGGTAAGCCGTTACCAGTATACTGTTGGTGCAGATGGGACCCAAGTTCTATTCATTCATGATAAAACTAGTCCTTGTTTTTCTTCCTCTAGTCCTCGCTTCGCCAGAGAGCTCCCCTTTTGACTATCGCAGGAAATGCCGATCACGGAGTCCGAGTGTCCGGAACCGGGGCTCCTTGCACGCGAAGGATCCAGGGTCTTGACATCCGTGTCCCGGAATGTGGCGGTCCCCACATGCATCCAGCGCCCATAGACCAACATCTTGAGTATAAAAGACGGCCCAAACTTCCTCTCCAAGTTCTCTCTCCTTACCACCAACTTCTCACACACTTCTCCATTCACTTAACACCAGGCAGCCCTCTTATCATCATGGTCCAGGCTTCTACCTGGCTTGCAGCTCTGGGCTGTTTGCTCAGCTCTTGGAGCTTCTTCGTGTCCGGCTCACCCCTTGTGCCAACGGAGCGGGGCGTGGCACCCTATACCTTTACAGACGGCTCAATGCAATGACGAGGTACCTTGGAGGAAGGGCAGGAACCGGTTTACCTGACCGGCGGTACCTTCGAGGTATGTACCTATCCATCTTCTCTTCTCTCTGAAACTTCTCTCTGTACTAACCAACATCTGAATGTTAGGAGATCGAGGCGAAAGCGAAAGCTCTCAACCCAACTTACACCATCTTTGACAACTACTCTGTGGCGCTCGAGGCCCGTGACGGTTTGAACACGCGGCAGACTCAAGTCATTAATTGCGGGTCGCCCCCAGGATGGACCGCTTCATGGGATTCGGCTGCCATTACCGAGGGCATCGCATATCTCCGAAGCATTAGTGGCGATTGCCGTGGCGCTCCCGGCCCTGGCTCCTGCGGACGCGTCAGCTGCTCCTGGTCTTCTGCCATATATTATTGCAATGGTAAGCGCGTCGCCCAAAAGAAAATGAACAACTCCGTTCTAACGCCCAACAGATAATGCATATGACATTTGGGAGCCTTGCAGGTGGATCGGAGACGTTGCTGCATCTATTGTCGATAGTTGCACGTACCTCGATCAAGTCCCCTTGAGAGGCCGGACTATTGGCCAAGCATTTGACTATCGGAAGTGGAACACAATTGTTGCTGCGGGTGACTGTTGAATCGACTACCACAGCTTCGACCGCTGGGGGTTCCTATCTTACTGGTATACAGGTAAGTCTATCCAAGTTGATACGCAGTACTCAATCTTGAGTCCTTGAACATTGCTTGTGATACGTGAAACTCTAAGCGCCTTTGACTGTAAAGTGCCCTGGTATAAGGGCCCACAAGCCCCAATCCTAACTACGGCGGCCTATGGCAGGCAACCTCGATCGTGTGCTGCGGCCAGCACCAAGGTGATTGCAAGGACTGCCCTATCCTGAAGGCTAACTTTACCAAGCACACTGTGCGCAGTATGGAGTGTGCTGATTGTGAGGAGCGGGTGAGGAAGGCGCACGAGGAGGGGAAGTAGAGTGAGGTATCTCGTGTAATCTGACGTGAGCACCTAGTAAGTCGTCTACTGTAAAGCCTGGGATGATGGTTTGATACATGTATGCATACTAGTAGGAGCCGGCATATGCTGGAGACTGTTCTGTCATGTACTGTCATCGCCTCCGTAGCTAATGCCGGCTGTCCCTGAGCTTTTGATGAATTAAGATACCACATTAACAAATTTGAAGTCCCGATTTGTCTGTGAAATGATAAAGTTGTGAGCATAAAGCTCGAAATATGTCTATATTTGTACAAGCAACATGTCCCCATACTTTCATATTAGAATGCCATTCTCCAATTTCAAACTTGAGAAGCAACGCATAGTGCCGAAAAAAGACCTGCATTGCGATCGTCTAGTCCTGCATGCACGGTCACAGTCGCGTCGTTAGCCGTTGGTCTGGACCTCGTCCCGGCCGTGCCCAAATCTGCCTTTGGAAGCGAGGGCTGAGATTAGCGTCGGGTTTACACCAAACCACCCTAGCCTGTTAGTCAACAACGGAAATGGCTTGGGGCTGAAGGCTTAGCTTCGGGTCTCGACAGGGGGTAGAATGCGGAAATATGCACAACATTTGTACAACGGCGGTGGCTGTGAAGAAAAACCGTTGGAGATCCAGCATATGAAGAGCGACCCGGCCCCGACTTCGGGGAGTCGTTTCCATCAGGTCGTCGCAGGTTCCAAGTTGGTGGTTTCGCTTCCTTCGAGCCCCCTCAGAGTCAGTCCGAGGTTCAAGTGTCATCCATCCGCCGAACTCACGCACCCATCGCAACCATGGGCGGCCCAACAGCCCAGGCCGCAATCGCCTTCATGGCCTCAACAACCCCGTCCCCCTCGCCACCGACAACCCTCGTGCACGTCCAACCCGTCGTCCGCTACGTCTACACCGTCACCGTCGGCAGCACCGTCCCGCTCACGACCGCCTGGCCCGAACCAACCTCCTGCATCTCGGCCGTCCCCACCATGGTCGCCGGCACCTGCAACACCCTCTCCTGCTCGGCCTACGCGCCCTCGCGCCTCGACGACCTCCTCTTCACCTACGGCCTCGAAGTCAACTACCCCGGTTTCACCACCGCGCAGCAGCTCACCTCGACCGCGTGCATGCCCCCAGGCTTCGCCAACATCAAATCCATGTACTTCACCGGCGGCACGTCCTGCCCCGTCGCCTGGACGACCGCGACCGTCGACAAGAACTCCCCCTCCTCAAACACTATAGTCTGCTGCCCCACCAGCTACGTCGCGACGTCGATCAGCGGGAACGCCGGGTGGGATTGCTTCCGGAATTTGACTATCACGGCCGGGCAGCAGGTGGTGCTCGCTGCGTCGGGCAAGATTGCGACAAAGCGGCCGGCGGAGCTGGCGAGTACGAGTGCGTGGATTGATAATTGGGAGAGTCGCAGTGTGATTAGCACGACGGCGTGGCCGACGGCGACGGTGGCGGATTTGTTCCATCCGGGGGTGAATTTTCTGGTGGCGGGGAGTGCGGCGACGACGACGGGGAGTGGCTTTGGATCGGGGTCGGAGTCGGATACGGTGTCGGCTGCTTTTTCGTTGTTCAAGTTGTCGTTGGGGGCGAGTATTGGGATTTTGATTGCAATTGCGGTGGTGGGATTGCTAGGACTTTGTTGTTTGTACAAGCTGGTTCGGCGATTTCTTCGAGGCCCGACGAGGGTACCGGCTGTGCAACCGGCGGCGTATGGTGGTGTGCAGCCGCCGCAGTATGGTCAGGCAGTGCCACCGCCGATGGAGTACGGACAGGGGCCGCCGCCTGTGCAGTATGGGCAAACACCACCGCCCGTGCATTACCCGCAAACGCCGCCGCCGATGCAGTATGCGGTTGGCCAGGAGCAGTACCCCTATCCGTACCAGCAGCAGGGTGGGGGTTATGGCCAGGGATATGGGTACGGGAAGCCAAACTAGACCGATGTATAGCATACCTAACCAGTTGGTAGAGAGAGGGCGAGGTGAATCAGGTAGTAATTCCATCAAAATACACGAACACCGAACTGGCCCATCAGATCCTGACCTTTTCCAAAACCATTTCCACAAAGGGACACAACTCCCCCAACTTCCCACTCCATTTCGAGGAGAACATCGACAGTAGTAGCTGCGTACTCTGCTCGCTCCATATCTTGCCGACGTTTACCTGCATCCTCTCTGCGTCCTCTCTCTATCAGCCCCTGCACAGCCGCCTGGTTTCTCGGCTTGAAGGTGTCCAACATCTGATCTAGAGAGACACAATAGATGTGTGAAGTATAAAAGCGTGGCAGTTGCATCTTGATGAGGAAAAATACAATTGGATCGGATCCGACCTCCAGAAATGCTTGGACGACATCAGACATTCTAATCAGCCAGTTATCATCGAGGTAGCTGGACCAAACAAGCTTTCGCCTCCGCTTTCTGCAGTACTCGGCGACGTTATTAGCAAAGTCGCGGAGAAAAACCATCCAAACCGTACTAGTCGGCTGCCTCGCACGAAGTACTGGCCCTTCATCGACAGGATCAATGTCGATCACGTCATGTGGATGCCATCCTCGCTGCAGCAGGAGCTGTGTGGTGTCGACATCCGTCCCAACTGCAGCGGTGAGGAGAAGATTGAGTTCCGTCTTATTGCGTCCTCCCATCTCGTGTTCACGGTCCAGAACATGTCGCACGTAGGAAGCTTGTGACCAATACGCTGCCCAGTGGAGATATGAACATGTTTGGCCATCGCGGTAGTTGGAATGCCATCGCCAAGACCGCTCGCTGCCGACATGCAATTTCCCCATAAATACTCCCCCCCAGATGTTGTAGTTGTCCGGGCCGGCTGGGCGACTACCATCATCAGATTCGTTATCGCTTCCAGGCACCATGTGTTCAACAGCAGCGGAAGTGAGCGCAGTCCCAGAGGGAATAGTAGAATTTATCGACCGGGCGTGCGCGGTCCGCCCAAAATCCTCGATGCACCTGATAGAGCATCCTTGACCCTTTCTTGTGCAACTAGCGAGCCAAATGAAGCTGTACTCGTAGAGGCCGGCAAGATCGTATCTTGCTGACTCCAACATCATAGGTACACTAAGCACTGTAGACATGAATTTTGCCTCGGCACTTCTGAGACGGCTGTATGCTTCGACCTGTCCGACGTCTGATCCGAAAGGTTGATGGCATTCGCGAAGCAGAAAATCTCGGACGGATCGGTGAATGAACCCTACACGGTAACTCGTGTATAGAATGGGTCGGTCCCTACTGTTGTCGCTAGCTTTGACCATCTCAAGGAGACCATCCGTGTACAAGACTAGCTTTTCTTCGGCTTGCTCTTGCCTGCGCCAAATTTCTTCTGCGCTATAGGCCCGCGGTTCTTGGTCAAATGGGAAGTCGTTGGAATCGGGGTCCTCAAACCAATCGGCATCGTCGAGCCATGATAGCATTAGTGCGTTAAGCGCTTTTTCAAAAGGGTTGTGCACGGCGAGATATATGAGCAAATTCGACCGACGACGGTGAGCGGGGTCACTGTGAGCTTTGGCAAGCATCTTTCGAAACATAGCCTCGACGTCATCCGGACAACTCTTGAGTCTTTGCTCGAGAGCCTTCTGATTTTCACCACCAAGTGCTCCACGTACGAGGGATGAGACAACAAAGGATGCCCAAATGAAAACACCATCCGCCCTGTCCACAATCGTACCCACGAGACCGAGACAGGCGTTCAGCGCCGCATTTCGTTTGGGCATGTCGATCTTCACCCGGAACCGAGAAGAAGCGAACTTGACTATGTCGCTCCGGGTCAGGTTGTGGAGGTCAATCGTGAAGCCGCAGTTCTCGAAGATGTCTCGGAAGACTGTGTAGGGCCGCGCGGAGCATATAATTTTGACATTTTCTGAGTTGGCCCAAGAAGCTAGTTTGCTCCCCAGGCTTTTGTAGTCGTTGAGCCCGTCTTCCTCGTACTCGTCGAGTCCGTCGACAAAGTAACAAAATCGATGGTTCGGTTTTTCGTTCAGCCCGACAAGCCTATCAAAAGCCTTTGCAAGCTCGACATCTTGAAACTCTGGGGCAATGCGCCCGGGTAACTCCTCCTCCTTGGCGGCCTCTTCGGGGAAGAGGTCTTCGAACAGCTCTGGGCACTGGCTCAGCGTGTGGAACAGTATCGTCCGGCAAAAGCCCTTTAGCGTTCGCTGCACCTTGTCCCCACTGCCCCAGAAGTACATGCGAACTAGCACCAGTTTGCGACCGGCGCCGGCCCAGGCAATGAGCCTATCCAAGACCACGGGGTGGGTGCCCAGGAACCTCATCATGGTCGATTTTCCGCATCCGGCCTTGCCGCAAATGAACAAAACAGAGGTATCCGATTGCAGGAACTTGTTCAACTTATCCGACGCCTCCTGACGCGGGGGGTCAAGACCAACTGGTTGCCCGGATTCATCGCCAAGGATCCATTGAAAGGTTTCGTCTTCGGCCATCGGAATCTCGTCCTCCCGGTCCAGGATCTTGTCAAACCTGAGCCTCTCAAGCGTTTGGTTGACCCGATGTGTTGACTTGGTCAAGCAGAACAGCCCATCTAGCTGTTGGGTTAGGAGACGGATCTGATCCATCATTTCCGATTCAGTCGCTTTTTTTTGGCCGCTTCGAACTGTCGAACTCGCGATCTGATTTTCGAGAGCACTGACGGCGCCGACGGTCGTTGAAATCGTGTTCTGAAGCTCGTCCATCCGTGTCCAATTCGTGTTATGGAAATCGCGGGCCTCGCGCCGAATAACGTCCAACTGACTCTTCGTCGGTAGCTCCTGTTTGCTTTGTACGGTTAGAATGCCAAAACCAGTACGCGTGGCTGGGAGCGACACACAAGAAATTGGTAGACAGATGGTAGATGATTTGTTGGCGATAGGCGCCGAGCCGCTCCTCTATTGAGCTAACCTCCTTTTGCGACCATTTTGCTGAGATGGCGGCCTTGAAACTCTGACGTTTGCTGCGGTTCTTCGCTTGGATCGAGCGAAGAAGTTTCAGGAGGTCCTGCGAGAGCGCTTGGCATTTCTTGGAGAGTTCGACCAGTTCCGCATCGTTCACTGCCAGATAGCTGGTATGGATGCTGGCGGTGACGCTCTCGAGGTCGGTGGCAATAGCCAAGATGTGCGTGTTCTCTTGCGTCGCGCCGGTCGTGGAGGAGTAAATCTCGTATGCGCTGCAGACAATCTTGTATCCAACATCGACAAAGGTTAGGATGCTCGATGCCAGTCCGATTGCCTCAATAGCGCAGAGCGCCTCGGCCATTTCGTCGCAGGTGATTTCAACTTTCGTCGCGAGCACGGATTCTGTACTTTCGTTGAGCGGGGAGGAAGGAGGGGTGGGTTCAGCTCTCGTCCGGAGAAGAACGAGGGGTTTTGTGCTTGAAACACTTAGCTTCAGCTACCCCCGCCTGAGAAAGCGTAGCCGCTGCCCGTTAGGTGTTCACCGTGATTGGCCTGCTAGTCCGCGCCTTCCAATGAAGCTCACAGACACTGGTCGCCAGCTGCCTGCAGACGCCGACAACTGCAATTCAGCCCACCGCAGGCAGGTAATGCGCTCTTGCACAGCCATATGGCTCGAAACCAAATTGACGTCTCATGTATGCAGTGCGGTAACATTAACCTGCACGTGGGGAACAGTTGCTTCAGTGTCGGAGAAGAAAAGCATTTTAATTCTCTACTCCTCTATCTAGCACCTAGTGGCATTAGGCTATGCATTGAAAGGTGATGGAAGATAGCATCCCGATCTCTGATCCATTGTCACTTCCAGGTTTGATTATAGGTAGGTACCTTACTTGCATGTCGTGATGTAGAGTACGATTATCACCGGCCGCTTGAGAACAAACGTCCAGTGATTGGAACAGCTTGTGGTTCATTGTTCAAACAATGGCTTAGATGCATGCTCGGGAAAGTTCGATTCTTTGTTCAGATCAAATGCAGTGGTGATTGTCGACGTCTGTTAATGTTACCTAAGGAGGCAGGCACCTTAGCTGAGCCAAGGGACGAGACGCGGACAGTGTCGGGTAGCTTTCCTCTCTTCCCAAACAGCAGGACTGTTTTCGAAGTAATTACCAATGGATTCCATGTTTAGTATACCTAAGGCAGGTACTGTGCCTAGTAACCTTAGGCATGTATCTAGGTACACTGTGCCCTAAACGGCACTGTTGTTCTGAGAAGAAAAGATTATTTAATCTCAGTCTCTGCCAGCAATTATTCATGAGAACTCATATAAGCCTGGTATCTCACTCTGATTTATTCTCCATTCCATCTTGCTTTCCACAGTCACCGAAAGACAACACCGTCATTGGCAACACGGTCATCGATAACTTTGATATCATCGACAACTTCGATATTCGACGACTCTATCATCAACACCAACACCGCCAACATGAGCTCAAGCCCGCAACCCATTTTCGAAGACCATTTGCTCTGGCATCAGGTCAAGAACCACATCCTCAACCCAACTCCCGAGTTGGCGAACAAAATTCCTCGCGTGATCTGCGGTATCTGCGGCGACCAGCTCGAGATTCTCGGCGTCGACACCTACGACGCAAGCATTCCCAAGGCCGACGAAGGCGCAGTCCTCCCCTGCGGCCACATGCTCTGCGGTGAATGCATCGGCGGACTTCTCACGCACGGCGGCGAAAGCCCAACCTGCCCAACCTGCCGGCACCCGCTCGCGTTTACCGTGTGTAAGTGCCCCATGAACATGTTTGTCATCCCCACCCGTAGCGACTGGGAGAACTTGAACTACCCTATCCCGCGCCAAGTGTTCGGTTTCATCCCCCTCACCAACCCCGAGTTCCCCGGCACTCGAGGCGTCCCCGGGAGCTGCGCGCCCTGCCACCATATATACGCCAACGTCATCATCCCCCGGGTCATCGAGCTCGCTGAGAACCCAGCTTCCATGATCGACGAGACCTTCATCTCCCTGGTTCTCCCTGGTGTTATCCCGCCATGCACGACCATTGATGATTGGCCCTTCCAGCTCCAGCTCCCAGACGGTTTCGTGGTCAACTACAACCGCGGTCCCTTTACAGCCGATGAGCAGGACACCATCCAGCATTGCATCGAGCAGATGACCGAGGTCTTCCGTGACGTCAAAGCTACTCCTGATGGTAGGCTCATCTTCCGCAACATCATGTACACGACCGTGTCTGAGCGCCATGCGCTGGGCTGGTGGGCCTGGGAGTTGTGTACTCCGGGGACCTGCCCGTTTTACATGGATCGCGTGCATGTTTACCGGCCGTCGATGGGCGTCGAGCTTGCTGTCACGCCTGTGCCTCTGCACGGTATGCCCCCGGTTGTGCAGTTTGTGACGGAGCCGCAGGATGATAATGTCCCTGCTCAGCCTGACGACGACGGTGATGATGATGGTGACGGGGATGACGATGACGATGATCACAGCACTGTCAGCACTTGCAGTGGTGGTGACAGTAGCGACGGTGGGGCTCCAGTGTCTCCTACATCGGGGCCAAACTCCACCAGGGCGCGGAGGTGGATGCGTTAGGAACTGACTCTAGGTGGCTTACCTCACCTGGGTGTCCAAAATTATGAGACTGGACTATCCGAGCGACTTTGTAAAGATGTTAGGTACCTTAGCTTTAGGTAGGTAGGTAGGTAACACGAATAGAGAAAATTGAAAAACTTACACAAGCGTCGTGCTCGCGTGCGACACCCACATGCTGAAGATGTAGACGGTCGAGGGCGTGCTCCCCTGGTTGTAGTTGCCGGCCTTGAAGTAGCTGCGCGGCGCGTTCAGGCTGTAGGTGCTCAGAACGGTCGGGGCCGCGCCGTTGATACGCACGCTCAGCACGTTGCCCTCGTAGCGGATCTCGTAGGTAAAGGTCTGGCCCACGGGCACGGTCCCGACTGTGGTCAGGATTTGGTTGCCCGCGTGCGACTCCGAGCCGCCCATGCGCAGGATGCCCGCCGAGCTGTAGTAGAGCTCGCACGCCGACTTCGTCGAGACGCTATCGCCAATCTTGACTTGGCCAATGACGGTGCCCGAGCTGCTGTTGTCCGGCTGGGCGACGGCGAGCGTGACCCGCAGCCGGTTGACGGCCCGGTTGGGATTCCAGCTGGCCGCCACTCCGTTGGCCAGATTGACCTCGTGGAACTCGGTCCGGCAGTGCTTGCTGTTGGGCGTCGTGACGCAGCCGGCCGACGCGGGCGAGCCGGGCACCCTCATCACCAGCGCGCCGTCGCTGCTGCGGGTGTAAAAGTACTCGTCGTCCTCCTCCTCGTAGCCGGCGCACCCCTGGAGCCAGCGGCTGGGAATGGTGATGGGCTGGCCAGGGTTGCCGTCGGGGAGTTGGAGGTTCCAGTAGGACAGGTCAAAGTCCCCGCCGGGCGCGCAGCCCGGGTCGAGAGCCGCGCCGAGTCCGGCATGCGCAAGCAGACCCGCAAGACCGCATCTTTCCTGTGGGCGGATACGCTGACTTTAGCCCGGACGGCATGACGGTGGAGAAGTGCGTCGAGCTGGGAGACAGCTACCGCTATGTGGGGGTTGAGTTTAGCGGGTAAGCGCAAGAGAAGAACCCCACCACTCCACCGCGTTGCAAATAAGGTAAAAATAAAGTGATTTATTTTAAAATAAAGATTAATTTTAGTTATATTTATTAGAATTTTAAGCTTAATTAAATTTAAAGTAACTTAATATATTAGGATATAATATACTAATAGTATTTAGCTTAATTAAAGATAAGTAACCTTAGGTATATCTTAAACTAAGCTTAAACTGGGCCTAAGCTAGGGTAAGCAGTGCTATATAGGTAAGGTATAAAAAGGAAAATATTATATACTTAAATTTACGTCGTAAAACCGACGGCGACCTTTCAATGCTGCTACTCCCTAGGGAGGCCACAACTCCTACACTTGAAGGCCTCCCATCATGGGTCCCGGACTTCAGTAAGACATACTTCGAGATGGACTTGATGGCCATCAAGAACATGGCAGGTTTTCCATACGAAGCGACAGGAGCCAGCGGGAGTGCAGTTCGCCCAAGTAGCGATGAACGCGTCCTTGCACTATCAGCCCAGAGGACCACAACCATCAAGAAGATGATACCTCTACGAAATACCCCTTCAGGTGCCATCGATATTGAACTCGTCGTCGAATTTCTAGCAAATGTCGACGATATGCAAATCGTGGGGATGGATCCAATAGCAGGATTGGCTAGGGCGCTTCTCTACGAGCACACTTGGGCGGCTGCATTGGAAGATGAAGAGATCAGAGCCCAATTCGAGCGGTGGGTAGAACATATGGTCATTCAACGTCTTGCCATCGATGATAGAGACGTACTTGCCGAAAATTATTGCAGGATAGCCGAGAAGCATTTTACTGGCGGCATGTCGCCTAGGCAACAGGATGTAGAGACTAAAATGATGGGCGACCGGCAATCGGGTTGTGCATGGGATAGCGACAACGGTGTTAGCGGCATGAAGAGCAGAGTGAGGAGTACTGAACTCTTCTGGACATCAACGGGGCATATTTGCAGCGGGGAGGTCGATGTGCGACCGGGAGAAAGCGTTTGGCTTGTGCCGGGTTTGCACTTGCCTCTGGTGCTTCGACCAGTGGCTGACGGCCGCTATCGTTCCATGGGAAATGCATATGTTCACGGAATGATGAGGGGAGAGGCCTTCCAGGAGGCGAGGCTTGAGGTCATTGAGCTCGAGTAGCGGCTGCCTGTCGTTAAACCGTTCATAGCGCTCTGACGTCTTGTGTACTGATTTTGAAGATACCGGAACTCCGGCCCAAGCATCCGTACCCGCGGTTGCGCTTTCCGCTTTCAGCCTACACTCAATATCTACCCCACCACCCAGGCACGTCACCCAAAAACTACAATCCATCATCGCATCGCAGCCATCTCCCAACCAACTTCGCTTCTACAACTCCCCAAAAATGGCTTCCATCACATCACCCAATGACAATTCCAGCCTCAACAATGAACTCAACGAACCACCCCCGCCTTCTTCAACTTCCACACCCGATAACGCCAAAATCCAAATCCCATTCAAAGGAGTCCTCGAAACAATGCTAGCAACCCTAAAAATGCGCGCCCAAGACGCAGCGGCCTCATCCCCCACATCTCAGTACCTTAACGACATCTGGGCCCAACCCGTCCTCGACAAGCTCGATTACTCGCCCGCCAAGGAACGCATAGACCGGATCGAGTTTGTATTGTTGCGCGCGAAGCAGTTTGATGATTGGACTTTGGAGTTTCTTGCTGAGCATGCAGATAAGGAGGAGGGAGTCACGGTTTTGCATCTTGCCTGCGGGTTGGATAGTCGGTGTTTTAGGGTTGGGTGCTTTGGAAGTGGAGATGGGCGGGAGGTGGTGTGTGGGATGGGGGATGGATGCAAGGTGAGGTGGATTGATGTGGATCTGCCCGAGGTGGTTAGGGTGAGGGAGATGGCCATGCCTCGACCGTTGGAGTCGAATGGGAGGGAGTACACGCTGCTCGCCAAGGACGTGACGGATCCCACATGGTTAGAAGAAGAGATCCCCGCGGACCGTCCTACGCTTGTTATCATGGAGGGGTTGTTGATGTATCTAGAACGGCCGGAGGTGGAGAGGCTGATCAGGCGGATCTGTGATCATTTTCCAAAGGGACAAATCATTGCGGATGTTCTAGGAAGGAAGTTCATCGCGAGGCAGGAGAGGGCGAAGGCCATCCATCGGACGGGCGCTATCATGTTATCATCGGTCGATTACGCTGAGACGGAGATAGTGGTGTTGCACGAAAAGTTGAAGTTGAGGGATCAGGTCCGCCTTGGGCAGAGGGAAGGTAATTATATCCTGCCTTGGAAGTATCGCATCTTGGCCTGGGTTTGGAGTTGGATTCCAGGGTTGAGCACCATGTCAGGAGACCTGAGGATGGATTTTTGAAAGACCACCGTCTCTTTCTCTCTCTCTTCTTTCCTAACTCGGGGCGGGGCCCGTGATTGCGGCTCTTCTTCGGGTCTGATGGGTCTATCATACAAAATGGGAATGCTGCCTCTGCAGCAAGACGCTTCACACACCACGAAAGCTTTCATCCGGCTGTTGCAATCTAGCCGCCTTCGCCCCCGTTTAGAACCCCATACGACCAGCCTTTGGAGCAAGGGCTCTCGAGATAACCAGAGCATTTCGATATCACGCCGTTCATAGTAATATCCACCCAAGGCTGAAACTATGTCCGAATAGTTGCATACATATAACCTCAAGGAATTAATCGTCCGCGTCCTACACTGTGGCTAAATTAACACAATGCACAATGCAACACTAACATGATTCAAATCCAGGAAGAATTCAGAGGTCGGGCTCTTAGATATCCCGTCTTACACCACACTTAGTAAATTGCTTCCCTCAACTTAGCTCCCCCCTCCGCCATCCTCCGATCGACGCCATCCCCCTACTCAAACCCGAAAAGATTATCATTGACCCAGCACTTGAAGTTATTCGGACCAGGGCGGAGTCCTGTTCGTCTCTCCATCGGCCACTGCCAATGAAAGTGATACCTGGAGATAAGGTAAATAACGCACCAGTCAGCTGCGTTGACACTGCACCACAAGTCTCAGGCCAGCTGCAGAACATGGCTTGCAGGTCCCGATAGCACCGCGTAATCTGCTGGTAGCACTTGACGTTGTTGCCGTCCCAAGGGCAGTCTCCATGTGAGATGGTGCCCTTGCATGCACCCTTGTTTAAGTCGTGGCAGTAACCCCTCTGCGGAGTGGCTCCGCACTTGTCCCCCACTGCGGCGTGGACGAGGCGTGTGGAGAGGAAGAGGAGGAGGTAAGTGGGGAATTTAATGTTGCGATGATGTGTTGTTTTGGGGGGAGTTGGGGGAGAGAGGGGGACTTGGGAAAGCTTTGGGGACTGCGAGCTTAGGTGTGTTTTAGGTTCGAGTGTTTGCAGTGCCACCGGTTCTCTTTCAGCAAGTGCTTTAGCGATATCAGGGACGTAAGCCAAGCCCCAGCTCTCTAGCCGAATGATGTCAGCCGCCAATATCGATATGGCAGCTGTGCATCCGTCCGGTGGAACAGATGTTGAACTGCGTTGTTGTATGAGATTGATCTCGACATTGAACTTTCCTAACCGCCATCAAACCGGCGGATCGTGACCTTCATCACGGATTGCTGAGCGCCAACATAGAGGCAATTTGATTCGTGCAGAACATGAGAAACCTCTCCCATCAGCGATGCCGCGTCAATGACAGGAACAGTCTTTTGTTTCCACGCAATCTCTGCATCTTCCGCGCTCAGCCATTCTACACCAAACTGAAGCTCTGCCGATTTCGCTGTTGAATCTCCCTTGGTCCCCGCGTATTCAACTTGAACTCGGATGAGGCCGGCATCATACAAGGGTGATACGTTGTTGACTTTGAGGTTGCTGCGTAGCACTTGCCCTTGGACTAGTTCTTTGTCTTCAAGGTCGCGGGGCGTTTCGATAGATGTGAATGTCCCCCCTTGTGTTGATGGGGCTAAGATTGCTAGTTGGCTGGTATTCTCCGTATTATGCAATGAACCCCCTGGCTCAAGCTGGGTTTCTTCTTGCGCACTTGTGTCTCCAATGGCCGCTTCCAGCTCTTGATTGGGGGGAGAAGATGATAGCTGAATGGTTTCATCCCCAGCTGAATCCGTAACTGCAGCCGGCAAAGGTCTTTCTCCCACTAGGACGGCTGGCTCGAGGTTTGCTACAAGGGGTACACTCCGTAATGTTGAGATCGACGGGGGTAGCGTTAAGAGTGTACTTTCGTTCGGATCAGGATAGCTCGTTTTCGCGGATCTCGACAGAAGCAGCGACAAGCTCTCTCTTAGCTGGTTATCCAGAGCCTCGTTGAACCGCAGTTGTAGGCCGAATTTCGGCATATGAGGTAGCCTCCATGTAGAGTAAAGCTTCCCGTGTGATCTGGGAACGTGTACCTTCCCATGCATCCTTATGAACAGGTTGCACAGATAGCACGCATCCTTGCTCGCGCAAATAACCCGAGGCATTCGCGTAGGTTGCCTGAGCTCGCAATAGAAAAGAAGCTGGATCTCCGCGTGGATTTTGGCTTCCTGTAACGTTTTTCCTGTTTGCTCGCAAAACTGGCGATTCACCGTATCTGCATCGGCCTTGAGCAAGCGACAGATGTGCTTGAGGTCAAAAGCCTGCCGATTACTTGCAGTTAACTGGGAAATTTTTGATTCGAGCTGTGGAGAGTGTTGCCCTGTCGCGGCTCGAAGGAACGACTCTGGGGGGAGTTTGGCCATGACAAACTTCATTCGCCTGGCCGATGGAAATTTCTTGGCTGTACGGGACAGAAACCGGGCCGCTTCTCGATACCTTGCGACTTTGCTGACGATATTGCAAATACTCCCCCTAGAACTCGGATTCATGAGACGGTTCGGAATCGTGGCCATCAATGAGCGCAAATCTGCAACTTGCCACAAGCGATGAGTGGCTTCGACCAACTCCTCTAACCGCACTAGCGTTTGGTGCTTCGTCCAGGCGTCGGATCGTTTCATCACCTCCCGGGCTTTTTCAACAAATAGGGCGGTATTGGCAGGCTGAGTTTGAAGCTGGCCGAGGCAATGGATGGCCTCTTGCAAAATCGCTTTTATGGGTTGCCTCGTAGTTCCTCGGGCCTTGGGAATGAGCCCCAGCCGACAGAGAATTCGCTGCGAGCACATTGTAGTGATGGCGCAGAACACCCTGTCCTCTGCTAGTCTGACGCCGTCTTGGTTGAGTTAGCGCGCATTGAAAGGTAGACAGAAATGTGCGCGTCTACCTTCAAGTGGTTGGGAAAGCTCTCTGAAAATCGCCTTGAACCCTTCCTCCAACTTCTTCGAAACTTGATTGAGGCCATCCGCATTACGCCTATTAATAGCGAGTAGCACATCCAAAGACGCGGCGTGCGGGTCCTCTTCGACACAGACGGCGGTGACATGGTTAGGATCGTCGCTAATGCTCGACAGAAAACCGAGAATGCCAACGAGGCGCCGCTCTCTTTCAAAGGGCAGGGTGTAGTCTCCCCGGACAATGTTTGCAGGATCCCAGTCGTTCTTTGATGGGGGAGCAGGGATCGAGTGCAAAAGCGAAAGGAGGGCGATACTCTCCCCACACGCGACGGCGGCAGTAGCCATTTGAACGTCCGACGTCTCTCAGGAAACATGGAACCCGCGATGTTGGGTGTAAAACTTGGAAGGGACGTCGTGCAATGTCGGCGAAAGTGGGGTAGATGTTCCACGCTGTCAATGGTAGGCCTCACTGCATAATGGTTTGTCTAGGCAGCCAATCGAGTGCCTCATTTTTCCCCGCAGTTATTCGACTACCTGTTGACCTTGACTGGAGGAGAGATGCGCTCCAGTGGTTGGGGAACGCTTCGTTGAGCTGCCCATCATGAGATAAATGAATCATAGCATATTCACAACATAAAGTATATGGCTACCTACAGAATACTCCAAATCCGTATGTGTCCATCGGCTAGTACAGCTCTCGGCTCCTCACCACTATCCCGTTGAATGCACCTTGACTCCTTGGTACGATGTCTCAGCCCCCCTCCTAACATCTCTAACCGCATGAGGGATCCTCCGCATCCCTCTCGATCCTAAACTCCAGACCATGATCCTTGTACACCTGCACAAGCTTTGCAGGTTTGTTTCGGGCTTTCTTTGCAGTTGGGAGGCTACTTCTTATATGTGAATCGGGATCTGTTATCTTGACTCGGATCCATGTCTTGGATTGGAAGCAACTCCTCCGGGTTGGAATACTGGTGGAACCATCTATAATCGTTAGGGTCCGCAGAGCTACGGGGGGCGCGCTGACAAGGCGGCTCTCAATGGTTTCAGCCGCCACAGGCGGATTTCCCCGCATAGGATCGAGGTTGTATTTGATGGAAGTGTCTCCGCAAACTTCCGGGAAGCCCGTCACGCCAAAAATTGGACGTAGTTGTGTTATTGGCCCAAACAAACCTTCCATGGTCATCGTGAGTTCCTCGATCCACATCCCCTCGTCCAGTGGCTCAGATATGCGCGGCCCTCCGCCCGGCGCCACTCGTAGAGTATTGCAGTTGTTCGCTTTGAGATTCGTCAGAGCAATCGAAGGTTCTTCGGCCTTGGATTGCGAGTCATAGAGAAAAGTTGCATCCAGGTCCAGCCAGCGTCTCGCACGCGTGAGCCACTGCCGCTTCTCACGCCTTGCGTGCCAACCACGTCGAAGCTCTCGACGTTTGTGATATGGCAACCTTCCGAAAAGCGACCATATTAAACCTCTGCCGAAGTCAAGGAGGTCGCTTAGCTCAAAAACCAAGGTTTTGCTTTGAATGGATATGCAATCCCTGTACTCTGGCCGAGAAAACTTCAAAGTTTGGGTGAGCTCCCACGAGACTGCTTGGTCTGGACTAAAAGGGGCTGTTCATCTCTGCAACCGGCAGTCAAAATGTCCCGCCCATTGAAGTATGAGCCAGCTTTCCCACCTCCGTTTGCGACATGGAGCATCAAATTCATCCCGTCAACGAAGCTGCGGTAGTTGGCGTATGACAGATAATCCTGAAAGTGATGGGCATTAGGGGTGGCTGGATGTCCGTTCTGAGCAACCAGAGTGTCGTCATCAAGACCGCAGCGCTGCACAAGAGCCAGATGCTTGGCCGGATATCTGCGGGGAATGATGTCAAGGTGGATGTTGCACCATAAGCCATCCTCATTTTTGATTTGAAACTCAAGTTCAACTGCGACTTGTCGAAGAAGTGGCGGCGGCTAGCAAGGAGTTGTTAGCAGCTGTCCTTGTATTGGATGCTGCGGTGGGAGCAACGCTAGGGGGTCAGTCCCGCCTCGACGAGAACTATGCAGCTTGTCTTCTTTGAATAGCCAGTTGAAAAGTTTCGACACTAGGGGCTCTTCCGAGATAACCTCCCAGCCCGCGCCTAACGAAAGGCTGAGTGTCTCAAGCCTTAGAGTGAAGCTGAGAAGCGAGGCGAAGACTTTAGTTAGGAGCTAGGCTGAATCTCCACCATCCCTGCACCATGCGTCATACCAATCCCTGATTAAAAGGCTGTGTGGTGGTGGTGTATAAGATCACCCTAGTTTAGAATAAATTAGCTATAGCTTACCCTAACTTACCCCAGCTTAGGATTGTGAATGGAAAAGGAAATTCCGTGTGCCCAGATTCGTCTCAGATAACCAGGCTGTTACCTTGATTATTATTTATCTTTTACATTATATTTTTAAACTAAAAAAAACTTCCCTACTTTAGTATTTCCCACCTTTCTTTATCTTCAACTACCGGTAGACGAAACGCGTTGGCATAGGTGACGTTAGTTTATGTACAGTATGCACGATTAATCTTATCCTGTGGAACAATATGGATGTAGTCGCTGTTACTAAATGCTGGTATCAGTGGATTCACTTTTGCAGTGTTTTGGTGCAGCGGTCTAGTTCGACATATCCTATACGTGTACTACTTTCCTTTTAAGTTTCTTAAGTCTTCCTTCAAGACCCTAAATTTTCTCAATCATTCGGCTCAGCTCACATCACCAGCCTGCTTTCATACGTCTTGAATCATTTGTTCCCGCCAAATCTCCACCTGGTTGATCATCAACACAGCTTGAGAAACTGTCCAACATGACAGGGCAGTCTCGTCTGCACCCTGCCATAGACTCGACGCGATATCCAATGTTACCGTAGACCCTTCCAACGACGCTCCAACCGATATAACCCGTATATAAGGGTTCTCCGACGCCTCCCATGCTTCGCGAAACAATATATGCTTCTTCTCACCCATGCGTGTACTGGTGCTGGTGGGAATATGGCGGCCCCATTGGTATCTGTCCTCTATCCGGAGATCTGACAGTGGTAGCGTATCTGTCGTGCCCGGCTGGTCTACTTTTCACCAGTCAGCCAGTGCACGCGGGACCTCAAATTGAACGTTTTACCATTTCCAGTGGTATTATGCTCCCAAGTCTCCCTAGCCAGATCAACGAACTGCTCTTCCTGGCGCTCACAGTCCAACGCCGCAGCAGAAATCTCTGCCGCGCATGATTTTCCACTATAGTCGAAGAAGACGCTCACCAGAAAGCCCAGTCGCAAGCCTCGATTATAAAACGTCAGTATTGCCACAAGGGACAGCCTTGGCACCAGACCAAACGATACCTTGAGCGTTCGTGTCTCCTCGACCCAGCTGGGATTTATCCCCTGGACGTCAATGACCTTGTACCCTGGAGCAAACAGATCGTCTGCGCGTACCACGACACTTCCGTCAACGTACTTAACCGCCCTCCTCGGTGTCCTAGCGATGTACACGACTTCCGTTCTTGACTCAGCGTCCGCAGTCTGGAACGGCGACCACGTCAATATCGTTCTTGACGAGCGCACCAACACATCGCGGAACTGCGTCCCACGAAGCAGGATGCCTACCGAACGGGACCGGCGGTCCTGACAGCTCAAAACACCCAGAAACAACCGCTTGTTGGTTTTCTGCTTGGCGCGCAGGTCGATCAGGCGTAGCTTGATCTGCAGGCCGCGGTTGGTCATCATGAATGCGGCGTCGTCTGCCGTTGGCGCTGGGGCTAGGTCTCCCAGGCCGGTGAAGTCGTCTGGGGACGGCGCAAGTGCGGTGAGAGTGTCGAGGGCAAGAGATTCGATGGCCTCGGGGTTATGCAGCAGTCGGGAGATGTCGATTTCTTGTAGAGCGCCCCACGCAAACATGGAATGGTCTTCAGAATTCTTCATGATCTCCTCTTGAAGCCGGGCGAATGCGTTTTCTCCCTCCCCGTAAAGAAGAGGCATGTTTACGCCAAATATCCCGAGAAGTGAGTAGGCGCGGTCCTCAGTTCTGGTTGTTTCTCGCTTGACGGCCCAGGACATCCGGCGGGAAATGCTGGCGTTGCGGATGAGTCTCGGGTTGAGAATGGCGAGGCGGTCGATACCTGTGGCCTGCTCGATCAAACGGGAAAGGCCGGACCGAGTGCCGAACTGGGTGAAGGTCGAGTTGAAAAAGATGACTCGGCGGGGGGCTAGGAGTTCCTGGAGGGTCCACCCCCGAGTGAACCACCGGCTGCGGACGAACTGTTCGCTCAGAGAGCTAGGCCGCCCGTCCTCTGAAACATCAGCCAAGTACGCATAGCAGACGGCAGCCTCCTGGTACCATGCAAACATTGAGTTGATAGCCTCAGAGAGCTCCGAGGAGCTAGTCTTGTCGATGCAGCACGTGTCGACCCATACCCATTGGTATCCGTCGTGCCGAGCCTGCTCGCACGTCTGGCTGATTTTGTAGTAACAGGCTGCATCCTCCAGCGGGTGGTGCGAGTTCCGGCTGCCGATGTCGCTGTCACTATCGCTGCCGCTGCCGATGCCGTTGACGTCGCTGTGACGATGATGATGATGCCAGATGGCGACCACGTCGGGGAGCGTGATCTCGGTCTTCCCCCACGTGTGTGACAGAATCGCGTAGGGCGGCCGATCGGTGCTGTGGAATTCCTTCAGTTCCTTGGTAGAGACATTCAATAGCCGCATTGCTGTCTGGGCTCAGAGGTGGCTCAGCACTAGAATGGCAGTTTCTTTTTCTTTTCGCATTGTGCATGTCTTCGGGCCCGTGGCTGGGGATTTGGGCGTGCGCAGCCCGAGAATAGGTGATATCCAATCGATGCGCCTGGGTGCGAAGACCCACAAGTGTTGAATGGCCAATGGGAGAGAGTTTGGTGGAGACTGTTTGATTAATCCGTAGCTGACTGACATTGCGGTCCACTGAATTCGTTCTTGCCCTGAATCCTTTGTTGGTGTTGCCGCTGCCAAGAAAGGAAACTGCTAATGATTGTACTGGCTTCAGGAGTGGCCACTCTGTGAACGCGTCATCCTGAATCCCCCGGACTCCATGGCTCGGCCCCAAACCCCTCTATTTCTTCGATCATCAACAATTCCACTACCTATCTTTGATCAGCGCTCGAACCCTCAGGGTTTTTAAACAAGATCTGACAGTGGGCGGTGGAAGTAATATCAATTGCCCGCCGTCGCGATCGAAGTTGGGCATGATCTGCCCAATCGGATTGGCCTCCCCCAACTCTTTCCGGCGTCCAAACTCCGCGTTTCCTGTTGGCGAGCACGTGCGTTACATGCAGCACACCCCGAGAAATCCCGCAGTTACTGCCTAGTTGTTTCCCGCTCTTTTTATTGAAATAATATTGCCTTCTCAACTCATCTCATTGCCTATATCACTTTCAGGCTAGGTTCACGTTGCCCTCCAGTAGGACTGCGCACAATATGCAATCGGAATCCTTACCTACCTTACATTTTTCAGGGAGAGGAGACGGTGACAGGCTGTCAGCATTCGCGTCGTCGAGGCTCTCGAACCAAAGAGAACTGAGACGCGTCAACTCTACCATCTCCAAAGATTGTACTGACGAGCGTCAGCTACACACCGAACGGCTCTTGGCTTTGGGCGGCGACCATCGGGAGTGGTATGGCAGCAAGAAAAGACCACTTAGGGACGGAGAAGGAGATGAATATGGAAATGAAGACGTGGATCTCAGCGAGGGAGTAATAGATACTGTCGCAGACCCCGAAGACCAGTCCATGGAGCCCAAGTTCCCCGTGATAACCGACGACGACTACAGCTACATCACGACTGCAGACCTCATGGCTTGGGACGCCGGCAATATCCCCCCCTTCCCGGCCAATCTGCATACAATCCAGGCGGTTTCCAACACACAAGACCGCCTTCGGCCGAAGCGCAGGAGACTTGAAGGTTCGGAACACAATGAGCAGTCACCTCCCCCAGCAGTCAGATTGTCCGCCAACAACGATGAAATGGACCTTGATATAGACAACCAGACCGAACCCGCCCGCAAAGCCGACCCGACACCACCGCCCAGTCTCAACCAGCCGCAGAGCGCCCGCTTCAGCGACTATCTCAATCGCAGAGGCGTCCCCATGTTCGGAACTGCTAACGTGAGCTTTAACAACATGCGCCATCACGCTTCGCCGACAGGGTTGCGGTATTTCCCGGCTCTTCACTCTCCGGCTCATGTTCCGTAGTTGTGGCCGGACTTTGAGTTCATGCAAAGTCTCTGAAGACATTGAAAAGTACTAGATACTCGCACCACTCTCTGAAGGCTGAGGAACGTCGGTGAAAACGGCCGCTCTGTTGTCGTGGCATTTCAAGTCGATGGGAAGATTTGATATGTGAGGGAGGTTTACTTGGTGATGGGGGAGGGAAGGTGGCTATGCGTGTGGTTGAAGCTCTTAAATGGACGGGTACGCCGTATCTTGGTTTGAGCTCTTGAAACAAGCCGGTCTCGATATCGCACTGCTACTCCCGCAAATATTTCTGCAGCATCTGATCACGGTCAGTACTTTCAACCATTCAGGAGTTACGCCGAAAGAACAAAACACTTACTTTCCATCTTCCACCCTCCATATCTCGAGCCTCAACCTCATCAACCATGCTCATCGACTGATTTATCAGCTTCAATTTGTCTTGTTGAACCCATTGGATGTACTATGACGTGAAAAGGTGTTAGTATCACTATAGCAACTGTAAATGTGGCTGGCTTGATAGGAGGCTCACCGTTTCTATAGACTCGGGGACGATATATCTGGTAACCGTGACCTGTTTCGTCTGCCCTTTCCTGTGTACGCGATCGACAGCTTGAGCCTCTGCCATGGGGCTCCAATGCGGCTCCATGATGTGTACGTAATTTGCCGCTGTGAAGTCGACGCTTAGATAGGGTCAGCTAGATCAACACTAAGGTGTAAAAGGAAGGCTACTCACCCCTCTCCACAGCTGCCAATGCTTGCGAGCATCACCGTGCATTCGTCGATGGCGTTGAACTGTCGCAGGGCTTCGTTTCGAGCCTCGAGGGTTGACTGGCCGTCGATCCTTCGGCACATGTAGCCATGTCGTTCAAGCTGTGCCTCGATCAGATCGAGCATCTTCGTCCAGTAGCTGAAGATGACGCTGAAATTTTGATTAGCCTTCACAATGCTGATCTTGAGTGGAACAGAGGCCCACCTTTTTGTTGCGATATCTCCATGAGCACCTCTCCTTTGCTCTATCCCTAAGTTTCGCAGAAGGGCATCCACCTTGGCGGAGGGCTTCCTGTAGACCTCTGCAGCCTTCTTCGGTTTGAATGGCACTCCTCCTCTCTCTCCCATGGCTCGGGGCGTCCTTTGGCGATCGTGGGCTTCTTCTTCGAGGATGGAGCAGGCTTCGCAAAACGAGCAGGGACCGTTGGTGGCAGTATGTTTTAGTTTTGCCCCATAGCCATCAAGGCCTCCTATGTCCACCCCACAGGTTGTGCAAGTCTTGCGTGTCGCTGTCATCATTTTCCAGTTGACCGACGTGGAATCTCTCTGGTGCCAGGCTGATAGGGCATTTGGGGGCAAAAGAGCTTCCCCATAGTTGCAAATGAGCCTCAGGATACTCATGAGAGACAGGATGTTACTCTCGGTTTTGTCGCTCTTGGCGCCAGTTCTCTTCGTTTCCTGAATTCCGGCTGCAACATCCATTGTTCGCTGCCGGAAGAAAGCATATAGATCTTTGTCTTCGCCGTGCAGAGCGATAGTATGGGTGTTTTCGCACGGCTTTGCAAGATGGAGGTGAACACTAGAGGAGGCTTTCGTAGGTCGGATGCAAGTCGCTTTGACTAGGTCCTGCAGTCTCTGTACAATTCTTGGGCGGTTTTCCTTCACGGAGGTTGCAATCCAGTGATCAAACGCGCGTTTCCATGCGGTTCTTCCGTCTTTCCCGTGAGTCGAACTTTCATAGCTAGCCTCCGACACGTACTAGGCTAAGGCTTTTCAGGTTGGAGATATGCCTTCGAGGCCCTGTGGCCACAGCATCGTGACAAGATCAGAGTCGTTGCCAAGAACATTGGCAGCCACACACTTCTGATGCGCAGGGATGTTCAATTTGAGCACATCCAGCAACAGCACGAAGCCCGACTCCGTGTACTCGAGCACTTTGAGATCACCGAAGATTCTCATCGCCGACAAGAGTTCCACAGAATAATGACCGGTATTTCTCCGGTTTGGTATGATGAAAAACTCAATTATGTGGAGAGCAGGGTATGCGATGGAACCGGAAAGTGGCTCCTGAGGGACCCAATATTTTCCAGCTGGCTCACTGGCAGTACCTCCGTGAAGCACCCACGTCTTTTGTGGCTCCAGGGAATACCTGGTGCTGGTATGTTGGCAATCAGCAATACTCTGCTGGCTATCACTGACCACGGGAAATCACAGGAAAGACGTTTCTCTCTGGGACCGTCATAAAGACTGCCAGGACGCTCGGTCGGACATTATTTGCCTTCCTCACTTACACACAGAGTAACACGTCCGCGCTGTCCATTCTACACTCGATGATATTTCAGCTAGCCTCGCAGGATGAATCCTTACAGACGGTTGTTTGCGAGTTCAGCCGCGAGAATTTAAGCAACAGTCTGGAAACCTCCGAGAAACTCCTCTCTTCCCTTCTCGCCGTTTCTGGTCCAGTCTATGTCATAATCGACGGCCTTGATGAGATTGATGAAAATGAACGGAATTTGCTCCTGAAACACCTCATTTCTCTGCTCAAAGTAACCGAAGAGCTCAAAGTGTGCATCAGCAGCAGGCCAGAAACCGATATAAAGCGTCATCTCACGGAACATGAGAATCTGACCATATGGGTAGACACCGGAAATTCTGGAAGCATTCAGATCTATGTGGATAGGTGGTCACAGAACTGGTTGCGTGAACATAACGGCTCGGGTGAAGCAAAATCCGAAATCTTGCGGCTGCTAGCCCCGTTAGCTTGGAAGTCAAAGGGTGAGGTTGAGTCTGTTTGTCGTATGCTCGCATGGCTGACATGATTAAGGAATGTTCCTCTACGCCAAGGTGGCACTAGGTAATATTGAACCACTGGACAACGTCGCGGAAATTGAAAATGAACTTCGAGCATTGCCGGAGGATCTCGACGCAGCGTAAGCCATCTCCGGGTAGCTCCTGTACGGTAGCATGTTTTGACAATAACAGATATGAAAGAATCTTCTCCCGCATCAATTCTTCAAGGAGTAACCTGAAGGACAGAGCGCGGAGGCTTCTGGGTTGGATCTTATGTTCACCGACTCCCATGACAGTGCAAGAAATCCAGCATGCCTTGGCTATCAATACAACCATCAGAAATGAAAAAATGCCAATGCTCTTGGACCTCAAGGTAGAAAGAATGTGTGGCCCGATAGTTGAAGTGGTCAACGGTTGCGTCCAGTTTGTCCACTTCACAGTAAAGGAGTAAGTGTCAGTTCTGTTCCCATATCATCATTCGAGACAGCCGGAAGGGCCACGGAGGCTAAACATTGCCACAGATACATTACGAGCGTTTCGACCATCGAATACATTAGCAAAAAGGGGTCAGTCATTAACTCGGCATGCTCTTGCTTGTCATACCTGTGTCAGCAGCACCATGACCCAGAGCTGAATGAGGAAGAGGTTGAAGCATACGCCTTGGCGGGTGGTTATGTGTTCCACGAGTATGCAACCACATATTGACTCGAGCTCGTAGAGCGCTCCATACAACTAGACGACAAGGAAAAGACAATCTCGGACAACATCATCAAACATCTCGAATTACTTGGAGAAGTTAGACTGAACGGCAACTTCGAGAAGATGCCGAAAGCCTCCACATCATCCACAGCGTCCCTGGCATCCGAGTGGCCTTCTCTTCACGAGATGATGGGGAAAGCTGTCCAATTCCGTCAGGACTCCTTGAATTCACAATATCAGCTATGAGAGGGTGCGTTGAGACGTGAAATTTCAAGACTAGTAACGCACGGACTAACGCGAGAGCAGGGTCAACATGGCTAGACGCCGATCCATTAACAACATCACACAGCTCAGTGCTAGTCCACAGGACGATCGATTCTCTCCTCCACTGCTACGTTACACCTCACAGCGGCCACTGCAACTGTGGCAAAATCGGGGCGCTTCACGGTCCAAGGCCCTTCAAGTGCAACTACATGCATTGTCGCCAACGCCGTCTAGGTTTCGAGACCCTCCAGGCAAGGGCCTCACATGAAAAGCATCACGGTCGGCCTTGGAAGTGCAACGTTTTGACGTGCGAATACGCAAATGGCGGCTTTCTCTCACGAAAGATGCGGAACGATCACTTGGACCAATACCACCAGGCCCAGGACTCTAGTGTTGCTCAAGTGGCTCTGTCTCGGACTAGCCCCGACGAAGCCCTGCCACAACTCCTCGATCTGGTCCACGCTGATGATGTTGCTAGCATGGGGGCACTACTCTCTGCTTGTGCGAGTTTGGCCGACCCTGCCCTACGCACACTCCTCGAAGAGGTTGTCTCATTTGGATCAGCTGCAGTTCTTAACTTGCTTTTCGGCTGCGAGCTATATGGCAACTACTTAGAAAGGGATATTTCGAACAGCAAACCTACCCGTTCCAGATACGGTGCGATATTAGTTGATTGTGCGGTTTTGGCAGCTGATAGCAGCAACAGCGAAACATTCAAGTGTATCGTCGAACACAACGAAAAAAAGACTATTTGGGGCGGACGTGCCGTTGATACTATTTACGCACAAAAATTATGCACGAGCGGTAAGGTCTTCGCGCACGTCATGTCCTCTGATTCATCGGAGTTATGGGAGGTGTGCGAGACCTGTGCGGAGAAAGAGATAGAGCAGATGACACACAGCAGCCTGGATTATGGTGTGCTAGGCCTCCCGCTAACGGAGAGTACCAGAACAACTGCCAAATTTGACGTCCAAAGGCGAATTTGCAGCGTGTGGGAGAGAATGGCTTTCAAGCACTGGCAAAAAAATCATTTCGGTCTCGAGCTTGGAGATATCAGCAGGTCAAGCTGCTCAATTATTATCGCAGGCTGTCTCCTTCGGGCGGGTGCAACGGATAATTTTCTTGGACGGAAGATGGGAGCTTCCTCTCCGTTGCAGTTGGCTGCTCAGAAGATGTCTTTACATGCTGCTTTGTTTATGAAGTTTCTTCTGCTTCGTGGTGCAGATCCAGATTTAAAAGGGAAAGCCGCGCTGAAAGATATTCGGGATGAAAAAGGGGCGAAGGGAATATCAAAGCATCTCGGCATATCCTGGGATGAGCTGGTCGCTCAGTGCCAGAGGGAGAGACAAGAAGTCTTGGCCAGGGGGGACTTGAGTGAGGCGGAAATGGTGGATCTTTTTGCGGACATGGCAACCACCCATAAGGTTGATGAGAATGATGGAGATGGGGCGGACTAAGAGATCAACGCTCTATCTATTGTTATCTGCTGCTATCCATCGATAGGAAAATTTAGCCGGGGGGGATTAAAAAGGGGCCTTTAAGGCTGTGCGGCGGTTGTCAGCTTATATAAGCAATTGGAGCCATTCGCGGAAGTAGCCGGCTTGGCAATAGGGGACCCTGTAGGCCAGAGATTCTCTTCCACAGAACAACAATAACACATAATAATCACCACAATTGGCCATGAGTGCTAGATTCTGACAATTAACAATCTGATCTGCAACAGCCAGCTTTTCAAGACGAATTTGGCACTCTTTTAAGCCTATAATTCCACGCCTAATAACGACCCTATTCGCAAACACGCGACGCGACCGATCCAAACGCTCCACAAACGCCTTAAGATGACCATAACTACGCAGAACGTATACTATAAAGGCCTAAACAACTGGCTAATATGGTCCCTAACGTTCCGAACGCGCGTAAAGAGCGACAGAATCCTAAAGTACGTAATGGGTACGGAAGACTGGCCCTGAGAGCCACGGCAGCCATAAGCTGGAGACTTTAATTAAACATTACGAATATAACCACTAGCAGCGCCAGGCTGAGGAGGTAGAAGCTAATAAAGTAAGAGGCCTATTAAGAAAGCCTAAGTAAGCTCTTATAACACTAGAGCTTTAATAGCGATAATAACGTAAGGGAACCACGTTACTAATAAGCCGGATAAAGATAAAGAGAACGATAATAACGTTATTAGTAAGCTTATAAGTAAACCGGAGCTTATAAGGCTTAGAGACCTTATTAAAGCTAACCGTTTAAACTATTAAGACGCGTAAAGGACTTATAACTATAAGTATAAGAGGTGGAGGGTAGTTAATAATATTAAAGCTAAACTATAAAGATGGGTCCTTACCTTTATACGGCCATTACTGCTTTATTATTTTAAGGAAGGCTTTTTAAAGGAAGGATACTAGTCCTTTAAACAGCTAATAGCTCCTTATTAGGATAAACTGGCTGATAACGTTTATAACACTTATTATAACTACCTTTAGGTAATTAAGAAGCATAAGCAGAGGCTCTTAAAGTGGATTAAGTAATGGGAAGATTACCTTAATAAGGTAGAAAAGCATAACTTAGTAGATATATCGGAGCTTAACGCCTGGTAGCCTTACCTGATTAAAGCCCTAAGGAATATAAAGGATGGAAAAGCTTAAGTGATGGGAGAATCTATTAGTGGTTGTGTAAAGGCGTGTAGGATCGATTATAAAGAGGTTAAAGCTATCTTATAATAGAAGATTAAAGCTAGATTATTATTAACTTATAATAGGTAGATTAAAGGCAGTTTTCTAGCTTTCCACAGTACTAAGAGTAAAGAAAGCGACGGCTTAAACCGGAGTTAAGGTAATAATTAAAGCTATAACAGTAACCTTAAATCATATAGTAAAAAAGGAGGCTGTGGAGGATATAACAGTAACGGTAATAAAGGCTACAGAGGCTATAGAGGTTTAAAGAGGCCTAATAATAACGATAAGGCTTAGGAGTGAGAAATAAAAAGGCTCTGAACCGATAAAGCTAACTATTAGCTTTATAATATAGTAAGGCACTTAATTAACCGCTGTTTCTTCACTTATAAACTTAACGATCCTTTAATACTAAAGGGTAGCCTATTAAAGTAGTTCTAACAGAAAGAAAAGACTAGCCTTAATAAGGTAATATGGAAACTTATAGAGGTTGACCTTAAGACTATTAAAAAGGTTATAAAGGTAAGGAAGAAGTGGAAAATGGATTAATTAGCCGAATTCTTCACCAGGCTGGCTAAACTGGAGGAAATTCTGGCCGAAACAGTCACTAAGAAGAACACCTCCTTTTATTACATTAAAACGGCCCTTAATATAATAACTTACCCTTTTACACTATTAGTAATACTAGATTCTAACGCTACTATTTACATCTTTAATAATCGGTTAAGGTTTTATAATTTCTGGCCAGCGTTAGAAGGCGACTTACTGTACACTGGTAACTCTGTAATCCTAATTAACAGTTATAAAGAAGTAATTATACGGATTAAAGGGCCATAAGGGTCCTACCATTAAATAAGGTTGAAAAATGTGGCTTATTATAAAGACTTCACTTGTAACGTAGTCTCACTCAGGTACTTACTACGTAAGGGCTACTGCTGGAATATTAAGGCTAATTAAATCTATAAAAGGAAGGATAAGTTTATTGTTTATTAGCTTACTGACTGTAACAGCTAGTTTATAATAAAATACGTGCCTTTATTCGTAACTTTCACAGTAAGAAAGTACACCTTTTAGACTGGTAGAAAACTAAGTAAAATTAAAGCCCTCTTTTAGCATGGAAGATTTAGCTATCTAGGCCGCGATACCCTCACTAACCTTAACGTTTCCACTACCGGCATAAAGCTTTAAGGACCGAATTCCTATAAGTGCCTTACCTGTAGCTAAGCTAAGGTAAATAGGCGGATCTGCTATAAGCTGTAAGAACTACTATATAACGTAGGTAAGGTTATTACTATTAACTTTCTAAACCTTACACCAGACCCTATAGGGTTTAACTCCACTATACTGTTTACTAACTACCGTACTGGCTACGTATTTAACGTCTACCTTAATTACAGAAACGGCCTAATAGTAAAGGAGGGCCTAAATCGCTTTATAATAATAATGATATAATAATATGGCCTAATGGTAAAGGTTATTTAATATGATAATAAACTAATAAAGTTAAGAAAGATAAGGGAGTACTGGGTAATAAGAGGTATTAAAATTAAACCCTATATACCTTATTCTCAGAGCTAGAACGGGGGTGCTGAGCACTTAAAGGGTGTAATTAAAATGAAAGCTAAAGCGTTACGAATAGCGGTAAAATTACCAGTACTCTTATAAGTAGAGATTTATAAGGCCACCGTTTACCTATATAACAGAACCTTAAAAAAGAGCCTTAGTTAGCGATTACCCTATAAAGACTTCTATACGTTTATGGTTAAGAAAGATAGTATTTTAAATCTAGTACGTAAACTACAGATTAACTACCTACGTAATTACAGCTGTAAAGCCTTTATAATAATAAATAACGCCTTTAAGAAAACTAATCACCTTAATAAGCTAAAACCTAACACCTGGATTAGCTACTTAATAAGTTACGACTTTATAAATATCTATTACGTTTAGAACCCTAAGCTTAACAGAGTTATTCACGTAAGAGACGTAACCTTTAACGAAGATAAGTTCTATAACAGTAACTTTAATAACTTTAAAGACAACTTTTTTAACATTACTAAGGAGGAGATAAATAAACTTATCCGTATATATAAGATATATAATAATAAAGCTATTTTAATAAACCTCCTTAACCAGGGCTTATAATTGTAAGAAGAAGACGAAGATGAGGAGATTATTCTTAACTTTATTATTATCAGGCCCCTTTTAATTAAGACTGATTCTAAAGAGGTTATAAAGGTTAAAGATTTATAGGAAGAAAACCTTAACGAGTTAAACAGCCTTAACCACTTTAAAAGAGAGGTAAAGTTAAAGTATAAGACTAATTACCTTATTAGTGGGTTTAATACTAGTAAGGCTCTTAGATCTAATTAAGCCCTAGTTAACACAGTATTAGAAAGAGTCTTTACAGGCCTAAACCTTAAAAAGGAAGAAGTTAGTAATACTGCTACTGTAAAAGAAGTAGAAGAACTCCACACCGCCTTTACAGCTGTAAGAATTAATCCTTAACGACGGCGTTAAGTAAAGCGCTACGAAGTAGCCTTCACAGCGTAAGTAATTATTAAGAATCCTCCCCTTTAACTAAAACTGCGTTTTAATAACTATTATTACAGAAAAGACCTTCCACCACCACTAACTAATTACAGGCACTTATATAAGCACTCTTTTAATTAAAACTATCGTAAGGTTATAAAGGAATATATAGTAAGCTACTGTAAGATAGGGTCCTTTAAGGAGTGCTCTTTACAGAAGGTTAATAACTACTAGATTCTAGCCTGTATATAGGTATTTATATATAAATTTAATAAGGTTAGGTATCTTTTTAAGGTTAAGGTAAGGTTTATTATTTACAGAGATTAGCAGAGGAAAGGCGCTGTTAAAAATACCTACACTTCTACCCTAGCTGGCAAATCATTCTGAATACTAATCACTATTACAGCGCATTTTAATATAGAGTTAATTTAATATAACGTTATTAACACCTTTATTCACATTAATATACCGTACAACGTGTTTATAAAGATGCCAGACGGCTACATTAAGAAAGGAAGGATTTTACAGCTTTAGAAGGCTTTATATAACCTTAAAGAATCACTATTACTTTAGTAGAAAGACTTTATAACCACCTTAAAGAACCTTAACTGTAAGCTAGTGCCTTATAAACCCTGTTACTGGATTAAGGACGGTGTAATTATCTTCTTCTACGTTAATAATATTATTATCACCTTTAAGAAAGGAAGCCGTTAAAAGGCTAAGGCCCTGATAGCCTTAATTAAGTAACAATACACCCTTTAAGGCAGTGAAGATCTACAGTGGTTCTTAAAAGTGGTAATAGTTTATAACCGTGCGAATTGTACCGTTTACCTATTATAAGCTGATTACGTTAATAAGTTAGATCGATTCTTTAACGGCACTTACAGTAGTTGTTTAACGCTAATAAGTAACGTTAAGCTACTGCCGTATAAAGGTAAGGCCTCCTGTGAAGAAATAATTAATTATTAACAGATAACCAGCTTAATTCTGTACGTTACAGTGTTCATTAGGCTAGACGTAGCCTTTATAGTATCACGGTTTATGTGATTTAACCTTAATCCTAGCTTTAAACACCTTACGGCTGTAGATTAAGTAATTTAATACCTCCTTTTAATAAGTAATTACACACTTAAACTTAAAGGTGATGATACCTTTAAAACCTAAACCGACACCTTATTTACTGATAATACTGTTAATCGCTATAACTTACAAGCGTACGTAACGAAGCTATTTAATAGAGTAATTAGCTGGCGTGCTAATAAGTAAGATATTATAATAACCTCCATTACTAAGGTTAAATTACTGATGTTAACGTAAGGTATTAAAGAAGCGCTCTTTTTACTACGCCTTATTTAAAAAGCCGGCGTTACGCTTAATGGTAATAAGATACCAATTTAGTGCGATAACCTTTAAATAATTCAGCTTATTATAAAGGATATAGTAACCCTGTAAACGAAGCTACAGTACGTCGATATCCATAACTACTAGTTACGTGAGAAAGTCGCTAACGGCGAGATTACAGTTAATTACGTCAGTACGAAGGAACAGGTGGCTGATGGCCTCACAAAGGCTCTCGGTGACGACGATTTCAAGCGGTTCAGAGCCATGGTTAGTGTGGAAGATATCACGGAACGGTTGAATACACGAGGCACGCAGCCACTCTTAGAAGAAGAAGAAGAAGCCTTGGAGGACCTGATTGAAGGCGGAGAGGCTGGATTTCCGGAATTGGGTCTGTGAATAGCTTCAACTACCGCCTCGGCTAACAAGCCAGCGGTTGAGGGGGTGTGTCAGCTTATATAAGCAATTGGAGCCATTCGCGGAAGTAGCCGGCTTGGCAATAGGGGACCCTGTAGGCCAGAGATTCTCTTCCACAGAACAACAACAACACACAATAATCACCACAATTGGCCATGAGTGCTAGATTCTGACAGCGGTAGTGTATGGGATTACCCTAACTTAGGGAAGAGTTAGGGAAGCTTAGGACAAATTAGCGACAGCTGACCCCGTTTTCCTTACTTTATCCACTACCTTCTCTAGCTATCCCTTACCGTCTTCTATTTTAAAAACTCTTAAACAAACTCCTCCTATATCAGGTGTTCCATTATAAAAATCTAAACTGTATTAAACACCAAATAAATTATATCTACACTGTAGTTATTAAACACTATATAAATTATATCTATAAAGGATTATTTAAAATAAAAATCGTTTAATTTAATATTATTAAGGTTATTAACTTTAAGTTTATCAATTAATGTTGTCTCCAAGTTGTTCAGAAAAGGAGAGGCTAAACTGAACATCTAGTGCGTTGCTTCCTGCAAGTATTTCTGGTGCCAGCGAGGAACCCTAGCGACTTTACTGGAAAGGCTTCGAGAAGGCTTGGATCTCGTCCAGAGTGAGCAACAGGGTCATGATGATCACACCATGTCGCTACCCTGTTCGTTAATCGGAGACAGCGGCATGTCTTACTCGCGCCAATGCAGCAAGCCGCTCCAACATCTGCACCTCACCTGCCTCCCAAATGCCACGACTCGGTCAGGGTCATCAGACGCCCACTAGCATGTAGAGTCAGTAGGGATCGGACTCGTCCAAGGAGAGGCAAGCCGTCCATGGTGTCCATGTTGCCCTCCTCCATCGGCCTTGGTTAGATGCGACTAGCTTCTGTTCCTAGTTCCAGGACTGACACAACCCAGGACTCCCTGGTCAAATTCGGGGACATCACACGCATAACATGGGAACAAGCGTCCTCCCCTCAACAACAAGCTTTCTGCGGCACACTCTCGAAAATTTCAACAATCGTACCCACCCCAGGGCCGACAGCGCGGCTGTAGCCTCATCGTGTCTCCCAAGGGGGATTTCATCGGAGCTCTTGCCGAATGATTGTGGTGGAGACTGCCTTGCATGAAGGAGCTTACCCCTGCAGGATAGCGCGGTGGTTTCACATTCTGTCGCAGCCAAGCTGCCAGTCAGCAAAAAGCTGACTGAAGGACTAGGGTCCAATGGCTGGGACCGAGTCCTTTCCGACAGTTATGATGCAAGCGCATCTCCCTTGGTTCACTCGAGTTGTTACACTCCCAAGCTACCTCATATAGGAAGGACCCGGGACCTCACACGCCATGGGACAACAAGTAACAAAAACCTTGCCACATACGGGCGCACGAGATCAAAGGCACCGATCAGGGCCTACTGCCATGGCCCAAGTTTCCTGCGAGGCTTGCACCCTCATTCTACGAGCATTCGCCACGCCTGCCTCCGAATTCTTCAACTGCCCGCTTGGCACCCTGAAGAATCTTCTGGCGTCCTCTTGCCCCCATACCCAGCTTATCCGCTGGGCCTCGCAAGAATGGTCGGACCATAAAGCCATCATCTCCGTCCGGAAAGCCGAAGACTCGACCCACGCCTACCTTGTGCATGAAATAGAGAGAAGTAATGCATCAAGATGGAGTGAGGATTTTGGGCTCATAGCCCTTCCGGAACGAAATGGCCATCCCGGCCGCGTTCGTGTGTTCGACCCCGAGTGGGTCAACACAGGGATCGCGCACGACTGGTTGTCCCGATGCGAGATTGAGCATGGCCGGCGGTGCGAGATTCACAGGGTTCCGAACCTTGGGGGACGACGCCCGCGCTGGCTGGTGGACGTCGTGGATGGGTGCATCTGTTCGGGGGCTCTCACCCTGGACGGCTCTCAGCCGCCCTATGTGACGCTCTCCTACACCTGGGGCATGACGGCCACTTTGCAAGCAAATAGTAGCAACTTTGCTCAGCTGCAGGAGCCAGGCGTGTTATTCTCAGGCGACATGAGCGCCCAAATGCCCCAGACCATTCGCGACGCGGTGGGGATCACCAAGGCCATCGGCTACCGGTTTCTGTGGGTGGATAGCCTGTGCATCCAACAAGACGCTCGGGATGAGGAGATGGCCAGCGAGCTGTCTGCCATGCACCTGATCTATGCCAACTCGGCACTGTGTCTCGTGGCAGAAGCAGGCGCGAATGCCGGGCACGGCCTGCGTGGATTTCCCGGGGTGTCTTCGTCCGGGCGCCACGCTGGGCAGGTTATTATGCCTCTCGCCGACGGCGAGCAGGTCGCGAGGTTCGACTCGATGGCCCGTGAGGGCGAACGCAAGGGGAATCTTGCATACCACTCTCGAATGTGGACATTCCAGGAATACCTCTTCGCGAAACGCCGCCTCGTGTTTGCCCAGGGCCCGCTCGAATGGCACTGCAACGCTGCGTCATGGCGCGAGGATCTGATCGGCGAAGTCGCCCAGGCGCAGCGCGACACCGGCTACCGGAGCTGGGGGAATGAAGAGAAATGGGTGCTTTCTCCGATGCCGCTGCTGGATAACTTGAACGACTTGATCCAAAACTTTAACCTCCGGCTTGTGTCGTACCCAGAAGATGTGCCACGGGCCTTCGCGGGCACCCAAGCGATGCTGCACCGAGCTTTCCCAGGAGGTCTGCTCCTAGGCCTGCCCGAATTCTGGTTCGACATTGCCCTGTGGTGGCTGGGCGACTACCACTGTCGGAGAAGGACGGCCTCGGCTACTACCGATCCGAATCTTGCCTTGCCCAGTTGGTCATGGATGGGCTGGCAAGGGGGCAGGATCTTCTTCCCCGGCGACGCGGAGCTTAGCCAAGCAGGTGGAGCAGATGAATATGGGTTTACTACACCAGTCACCACCTGGTATGCCATCGCCGACCCAAAACATCCCCCGGGCCAGGGAAGAAAGATAGCGAGCGCCTGGAGTGTTTACAAAGGTTTAGCTGAAAAGCTTGACCGTGGACATGACCTGCCTGACGGATGGAGGTCGAAGACCCCTACCCTTCCCTCACATTCTCCGCTGCGGTGCCCCAAGTTGCCGCCGGCATACGGATTCTTCCATGAGTCGACTTCTAGAGAATTTTGGTATCCTGTCCCAGCGGCTGCCCCCGAGCAAGCCACGCCTGCGAGCATGGCGGTGTCACCTCAGACGCGGTACCTGACGTGCAAAACGACGCGTGCATTCCTTTACGCATCTCCAGATATGATTCAACCGATCCTCGAGAGAAAAAGGCTTCAAGTTCTGCGAGACAACAATGGCGCGTTCGTGGGCGTGTTGAACCTGTACGATGCTTCCGACGACAGAGGAGATTTGATGGTTCCTATCATCCCGGCTTCGACGTTGGGTGATACGGGGAAAGGAGCTCGAATCGAGCTTGTTGCAGTTCTGAAGGGATGGACAGACATGTTCAGCCAGCCTTACAATTCACTGAACGGTGCGGCTATCGAGCGTCCGTGGGACCCACACTGGCATAGTCGGACCGACCAGAGTGGTTCGGCTTGTCCCAGTTGGGTAGACGAGGATAAGGAGGCGTGGGATACGTTGATAAATACCAAAGACGATTGCTATTTTGCCCTGTGGGTTGAGTGGCGGGAGGGAATTGCGTATCGAAAAGGAACTGGTGTTGTGGTCGCGCAAAGGTGGGATGAAGCTAGGGAAGAGAGTCTCGTAGATCTTATTCTCGGTTAAGTTGGCAGGCAGTCCCAAGGCGCGACGAACCTCTTTAGTTTTCTCAAGCCCTTCGTAACACCGCCCACTGAGGAGCGTCACCCTGATATTGGATTTTGTACCGGCTATCTCTAAGATAATATCCACTCGGATTCTGCCGTCTGGATTCCTTGCGCTGCCAAAGCAACCTGCCCGGGCTTTGGATGAGGCCAGCTGCTCAGAGTGACAGGTACTAAGTATGAAACTTCGTTACGCCTTCCCTGGTCTCCACTGGAAACCCCTCGACTATGTCCTCCTACTGTGTCTGATCCCATTCACGAAGGACGTCCAAGATAAGAGACCGCCCGACCTCCACGCCTGAGGTTTCGGCCTGCGGAGGAACCTCTAATAGGATACGCATTTTGGACTGCGGCACCTGAAAGCCCGGCCCCCCCCTCCGGTAAGGTTGCCTTCACAAAGAAGACGCGGTTCGTCCCGACTAGTCGGGGAGGAAACGAGCCTCCAACCAAGAACCCCTTGCGGCCTAATTCACAGAACCTAAATGGACCCGGAGTATTGAATGGACCGACGTCCAGGAGACAGCCGTCTGACGGGAAAGGGCGTCAAGACTGACGAGTTTTACTTCCAAGCCAGACTCGGTAACGCGGCCGCGGATCTCAGACCTATCGACACACTGGCCAACAAACGACGTCGGCATCCATCAATACCCCCTCCGTGCCCACCAGGTACGACCGCCAAACAAGATGCCAGCGTTGATGTATAGAAGCCTTTCGCCGCCGCAACGGTAGCAATGAAGATTCCATCAAGCTTGCGCCCCATCAGCTCTTCGACAGAAATGGGTCTCTCAAGAGAATCAGTGTCCAGAACAAGCCACCCGCTGCTGACAGGGTCCTCCTTCTGCAGTACAGTTTGCGGCTGCAAGTCGAGAGCGGTTTTCACCAACGAGGAGGTCACCGCCGTGCTCCCGAATCACATGGCCCCGACCTGCTGGAATCGCTCGATTCTATACTGCATAATAAGACCCTCGAGGCTGGCGATGCCGGCTCGGAACTTGAAGTAGAGATTCCTGGCAAAGATGGCTTCCTGGATGGTCTACAGCCGCTCGTTCCACGAGCTGACCTCGATGTACGTGAGGCAATCTCGAACAGGGAAGCAGCGCTTGGGAAGGCTGCTGCAATCCAGCATCGAAAACGAGAACTCGATATGCCTTGCGGTAGACTTGGTGCATCTGCTACAGGGCAAGTGTCTTGAGGGGCGAGGTTTGGAAGGCATCGAGATCGTGTCGACCCAGAAGGGGGATGTGCCATCCTTTGTTTGTGCTTGGCATGGCTCCGGGTTAGACTCCAGGGTCCATCGCTCGTCCCCGCCTAATGCAGCAGTAGCGTGTGTCCCGCCTTGAGTTTCAAAGATGGTTCGTGCGCTAAACCCGGCGCGCATGACAGCGCTTTCTCTTTTACACGTCCTATCGGGAGGACTGCATATAAATAACACGATTTATTGGGTGGACGTGCATGCGGCCGCAGCCATAACGGCCTGAGTCACAACGGCGAGCCACAACGGGCCTTGGCGCCAACCGTTTCGTATTAGCCGTATTCAAAGATTTGGGGCTCTCGAGGTTGATGAACAACAGAATAAAAGCCGTAGTCGAGTTCCGTGTCATAACTCATGCGAGTTCATTTTTTTTCTCTTGACATCCTCAATCCTCAACTGCCTAAGGTACCCAGTTTCTGCACCAAGCTACCAGCCGCACAAGCCATCATGTCAACCCCTGAGCTCGCAAACGAGGCCCTCTCAGTGTGGGACGACATTGCGCTCTACTGGGACACAAACTACACCAAAGATGGTAATTTGTACTGGCGCGTTCTACAAGAGCCTTCCATCAAGCGACTCCTTACAGAGAAGCTGGCCAAGGCCGAGACGGGAGTGGTTCGAGCGCTCGATCTCGCGACAGGCAACGGCATCGTTGCGCGCCTGGTTGCCAGCTATGGAGCCGAGGTCCTGGCTACTGACGGCTCGGACACCATGCTGGAGATTGCGGCGGGCCATGTTGGCGAGGGGATGAAGATGACCTTCCGGAAACTGGATGTGACCAGCGAGGAGGACTTCGAGAAGTTGGTTGATGATGAGAAACAGGCGGTATGGCCGTCTCTTCTTAACGAGATTCTTCATGCTTCGAAAAAGGTATATTTTCGTTGTTTGTGCTACATAACTGACACGAAAAGGCCCGGCTTGGTTTCGACATCATCACCATCAACATGGCGATCATGGACATTCCGACCATCCAGCCACTCGTACGCACTCTGCCAAAGCTCCTGGCAAAAGACGGCGTGTAGGTTGCATCCCGCAGTTCTGATCAAGTTCAAGCTACGTCAGAACTGACACTAACACACAAAGTTTCATGGCCACCGTCCTCCACCCTGTCTTCTTCACCAACAACGCAACTCGCCAGATTGAATGTGACTATGACAAAGAAGGCAACATCCGCGTGGTGCTCTCAAAGGTGATCAAAGACTACCTCTTTGTTCCACCTTACAAGGGCTGGGCTCTCCCTAATCAGCCCCGAAAGCAGGTGAGTCGTTAGCGTCCTCAAAGCAATACATACTCAGTTGGAATACTGAGACGCGCAGTTTTACTTCCACCGTCCGATGTGCGAGCTCTTCACCACCTTCTTCCAGGGCGGGCTCGTCATGGACGCCATGGAAGAGCTGGCCTTCACTGAGGAGCACACCCGCAAGGATCGGGTGGAGGCGAGCGTCAACTACACGCAGCTGCCGTCGATTCTAGCTTGGAGGATGCGGCTGGCTAACAACTGAGGGGCTGATTTGTTTATTACTCTCAGGGAGTTCAGACGGCCGAACATTCAGCTCGTCTTTGCAGAACCTCTGCATGCAGTCATTACATACTTACCTTGCAGTGAAGGAGAAATGCGGATAGGGCCAGGATGCCCGCATTCACTGTTCATCGTAGATCAAGAGTCTCTTCGGGTTGTTGCCGTGACAGTTGTGAATGAATGTGAGTCTGTCGTCATTCTGTATTCGTCTAGCAGGAACACTGCATCTGATAGCAGAATGAAATATCCTTCTCCTTTTGCCTATTGGCTAAGTAAAGCGACCCACCCTATGCGAGTTCCAGCGGAGAGAGGCAGTCGGCAATATGCAGCACTCTTTTGAACCACCGCGTGTCTTGGTGACGATGCACCTCGTGATATACCTAATAGTGAAACCCCCAAATAGCACAGGCGTGTAGGCCACTCCTCGTTTCCCCCTATTCTCTCTGGAAGCCTTTGGTGCGTGAACCTTCAATGAACCACCTGAATTCGCTTCAACTGTTTCCGAGGCCCAGCCGAAACAAAAATGTCAGTGGTTGAAAATACCCCGGGCATCCTACATCTGCAGCCGGCTACTGGCATTGAAACCCCAAAGCTCGCCAATGACTCTCCCAACGACCGTTTGTTGCTGCGTCTTCGCTTACCCGCAGGTGACTGAAGGCGCCGGTTGCCGTGAACTTGCGTGTCGAATGATGCCCAAGGCTCAAAGAGCGAACTGTCTCCTCAAAGCTCTTAAGGTGGTGGCTCTCCCAGCTCGGTTCACCAGAAACCCCTCCCTCCAACTCCCTCACTCTTCCTCCCTCTTCCCATTGGGCACTCCTCTGAGTCTTCCCAAGATTCTCTTCCCAAATCACAAGGTCAGCAACACCATACCCCAGCCCAGCCCACCACCATGGCACCCCGCCTCTACCAAGCCGAATGCGGTTGCGCCCACCCCCTCGACACAGAGCGCATCCTCCCCTGTCTCTGCAAGATCTACTGCTACGAAACGGCCACCAACCCCGACGACCCACGCGAATGGTACCTCTCCGGCTGCCGAGCCGACGACTTCGACCTCAGCGACGACACCAAAGCCCACGCCATGACCCAGCTCCAGCGCATGTCAAACGAAGGCCTTCCCTTCTTCCGCAAGGACGTCCTCGCCAAGATCGCCGACGCTTTCGGCGAGTGGCGCAAGCCGCGCGCCGCGCGGGATGAGGTCGAAGTGTTGGGTATTGAGCTCACCAGTCTTCTCTCCGAGGACAGGATTTTCATCACCAACCAGATGAATGAGTCTTGCTGCGCGAGGTCGAATATGAGTTTCGATTTGGACTTGCTCCGCGACCACGAGGAGGTCTTCCGGTTGGTTTTTCCCCCTTCCATTCACCCTCAACACTATCCCCAACACCCCCATTCCGTTTGCATTCCCCCTGACATTGGCCAACCTTCAACCCCCCTGACACTAACCACCCTCCTCAGCGCCATCCCCCTCGTCAAATACCACTCCTACATCGACCTCACCGCCCCGCGCACCTGCAACTGCCAAGTCCACAACCCCCCGCACTACACCCTCGGCCACGCCGTGACAGTGCACTACCTCCCCCAAATCCGCCACCGTCTCACCAAGCTCCCCATCCCCGACCCCAACGACCGCACCCTCTCCTGGACCCCCTCCCAACTGCGCGCCAAACTCCACCGCGCAACGCGCAAATGGCCCCGTCGCAAGACCTGGAGCCGGATCACGTCCGCGCTCTCCTCCGCCAACCTGTCCGGGACCACCACCAAGATTATCGGCATCGCGCTGGGCTCGCTGTCGGAGCTCGAGACCGAAATCTTCACGCAGCACAAGCTCATCCTGCTACTAGCGGAGCTACTGCGCGAGCATAACCTTGGGGTTGAGATCAAGAAGTTCGTGCAGGACCCGGCGTACACGGATCTGGACAAGGGGGCGTTGAGGCTGGAGGGAGTGAAGGTGCTGGAGGATCCGAGGGCGTTTGTGGAGGTGGATGAGGCGAGTGTGGTGGTGGCGATTTATCCGATTATTCCGGCGATGGATGTCATTGCGGATGTGGCGAGGCCGGCGGTGATTGTTTGTCATCGGTTGCCGGAGGAGGAGATTGAGTGGTGAGTACTTGTGCCGTTCCCGTTGTTTCTTGGGTGTGTTTTGAGGTTTTGAGTTTGTGCTGATGTTGGTTTCTGCTGCAGTCATTACCAGAGTCATAGCCCCCGGTTGCGGAAGATGCTGGAGGAGTATGATGGGACGGGTTTGGGACGGAATCTTGATGGTCTTGCGGGTGTGCAGGAAAGGGTTTCCATCATGGTTTACGTTCGCAAGAACTTGAAGAGGGCCGGCAAGGTGGAGGAGAAGAAGTGAGGATACATATTCACTGGTGTATTGTTTCGGTGCTCAGACTTCTGTTGTCGTTGCATTGGACATGGATGGGATGGTAAAATGATAGTCAAATCTTGCAAATCATAGATTGAATATCTTTACAGAGTCGTTGACAAACTCCAAGATAAGTCCTGCTGCCTCCCGAGCCAGACCGTAATCCGCAAAGGCAATAAACGAGTGGGGTGCCCCAGGATAGATCTTGACGACTGCCTCGCTGCCGGTAGCCATCCACTTGGCGCTCATCAGCAGTGTGTCGTCAAGCAGCATATCCTCAGTCCCGCAGATGAACATTGCTGGTGGCAGCCTCTTTGCTCGGGCAGACTTCGCCAGCTTGTTCAGGTCTTCGTATAGCGGAGAGATCTGTGGGTTCCGCCGGTCCTCGATGCTCCTCCCAGGCAGAAATGCTCTAATGAACTGGTGAGCCATTTCGGCGTTGACAACCAAGGGCCGTGTGAAATTTTTCGACATCGGCAGAGTCTGCGTCAAATCATACATCCCGGAGATAAGAACCAGACAGGCGAGGGGGTGACCGGGTCGTGACCGTATGAGATGGAATGCTGTCAGCACTGCCAGATGCGCTCCGGCGGACTCTCCGCCGATCGCCATGAGCTTAGCGCCATACATCGTTGGACCTTGGTCGACCAGATGTTCCGCTGCATCGATGCAGTCGTGCATGGCTGCCGGCCAGGGATCCTCGGGCGCGAGACGATAGCCGACCGAGATGCTCGTCATCTGACAGCCATTTGCATACGTCTGAAGGAGCCTATCCTGGCTTCAAGAGCCGGTCAGGGTTACGAATGACCAAGCAAGAAGGACGGAAACAAACTCTCGGTGGGTCCCCAACACCCAGCCACCGCCATGAAAATGCAGAAAGATTCCCCTGCTCGGCTGTCCGTTGTCGGGCCGGTAGACACGCACGGGGATGTCGAGCTCGGGATTCCTCGAGGGCATCATGGCGGCCATGGACCCATGAAGGAACTCGGGCGCAGGGAGGAGACCCTTGCCCTTCTCCCAAAGCTCGCGATATTTCTCAACGCCGACCTCGGTGTCGTACCAGTTTGGTCCGGCGCGGGTGGTGGCTTCGAGAGTAGCATTGAGCTTTTTGGTCTCCTCAGAGATATTTTCCTGAGCGAACCGGGAGGCGTCGAGGGCGATATCGCTGGTGAGAGGCATTGAGCTTGTGGTCCTGGAATGATGCAATTGCCTGGACCAGACGACTGGGCGGCTGCCTGCCGCATGGTGTTGCAATTTATTGAATGAGCTCGTTACGGGAGGTGCGTCTTTCATGACGGAGCGATTGTGGCGTGTATTGGTAATCATGCAAGTGATCATGAACTTCTTGCTAGGTTAGCCTTGGCGAGCTGGCGAATGCGAATCCTGGGCCGCTGGCAGAAGCGTCAGTGCTTGGTTGGGTGGACTCAGGGGCCCGCACCCGTCACGGTCGCGATGGCGCGGGGCGATGTTTGCTCAGAACTGCTCCTTGCGCAGTAACGTAGTCCCTTTCTTCTGATACCGATACATGCTCGCAAAGCCGAACGGACGGCCGGGGGGGATGCGCGCCGTACAATGCTACCAGTCCTGGGAATATGCCTGATGACCTAAGGAGGAAGCCGCGCCCAGGTGCCGTAAATTTGAAGCACGGGACGTCTCACGCTGTCACGTGGAAAGCACTCCACCACAATCGGCCGCACACACACTTAATTGCTTCTCCAAACAAGCAGCCACCAAACCACGGGCAACTTCATGATCGATGACATTGTCAATTCCTCGAACTCGAGTACATTCGAGTTCTTGTTCAGCTAAGTTCCCGGGTAAATTTCCCGTTTCTTTCATTTCAGTGTATGCACACTGCCTTGGCCTTCTGACGTCCCGCGTTCATGAATGCGCAACAGTAAACCTTCC